>Ga0157369_10006417_pt1 | contig 13630 bp, 9 predicted proteins | sample C25metaG_FD_113461 | JGI IMG/M metagenome (GOLD analysis project Ga0157369, IMG submission 113461) | Corn rhizosphere microbial communities from Kellogg Biological Station, Michigan, USA - C2-5 metaG | ecosystem: Host-associated > Plants > Roots > Rhizosphere > Soil | place: USA: Michigan...
AACCGCGGCTGGGAAGGCCGCGACTCCCGCTCCGTGATGCTGCTCGAGCAGGAGCGCGCGGGCGTCAAGATCGCGGCAGACCCGGAACGTGTAAAACAGGTGGCGGAACGCGCGAAGTCCCGCTGATGCTTGCACCGGACCGCAAGCCGCCGATGCTGTTGCAACAGCCGGGCCGAATGGGACCGCTGCGGCTGAAGAATCGTGTGGTGATGGGCCCGATGGGGACCAACTTCGGCACCACTGACGGCTTCTCGACCGAGCGCGACAAGATCTACTACGCCGAGCGGGCGCACGGTGGTGCCGCGATGATCATCACCGAAGCGATGGTGGTCTCCGGCAATGCGCGCAATCATCGGCGCCTCGCTCTGCAGCTTCGACAATCGCTTCATCGCGGGCTTCGCCGATCTGAGAAAAGCGCTTCACCACAGGCGGCAACAGGCATCATCAAGCCCCTCTTATCCGTGAAATTTTCGCGAGATAAAGACGTGGAATGTCTGTTGTCAGCACTCGAAACCGGTGATCCGACGACCGGTCGCTCGACCTTTATCTTGAAGGCGTCCCGCGGATGCGTGGTTCCTTGGCATTTCCATACGGCCGAGGAGCAGCTAATCATCATCATTAGCGGCACCGTCCTGGCCGAGATGACCGGCCATCAGCCCACATGGCTCGGGCCAGGCGGGCTTGCCATGATGGGGGGCCACACGCCGCATCAGTTCACCTGCCAAGGCAGGTCCACGTGTTTGATGATCGTCGCCTTTGATCGGGCTTACGACATTTACTGGGGAAAAAGCGGTTAATATTCGGAGCCGCCCACAAGCTGCGAGTGACGGAAACTCCCAACCGGAATTCTGGCAGTAACCACGTTCGGTTACGAAGTGTCAGGAATTACGGCGTTTGCTCTCGTCAGGTTAGTATTGCTGCGAGAGATGGCGATGCCTATCGGTCGATACATAGCCTGGGTTGGTGCGTCACTTCTTGTCCTGCTGTTTGCAGCAGATTGGTGCCTGCCCAAACCTTTGCCGGAAACAGCCGGTAACGGAATCAACAGGCCGGTAATTCGTATAGCTTCAGTTCAGCAGCCTCCCGAACGTGTTATCATCGATACCAGCCAGCCGACGATAGTCCCGCCACCGACGCTGGTCGGGGACGCAGCTCAAAGCGAGCCGTCGCCACCACCACTGCAGTCGTACGCCTCAGCGGTCTCGCCCGCGACGGTAGCCCACGTTGATCAAAAGAAGCGGAAGATCACTAAACGGCAGCAGGCCAGGGTTGCGGCTTATCAACCGCCATTGGCGAGTACCCCTGCGGTCGCGAGTGGCAACTCGGCAACAACCGTTCCGCTAACCCGGTTATCCTTCGCAGATATAATTTCCGGGCGGCTAGTGAGAAATCTATTCAACCTGAAATGAGGCCTCTCCTTGTCGAGGTGTTTTGGTGGCGAGGTCAATCCCATGCTTGTCGCGGTAACAGCCCCGCAAAGTCCTCTGGGCGTCGACAGGGCCTGAGGTCGCATTGCTGTTTGCTGCGATGCACCGGTCGCGATGGTCCAAGGCGGGTATCCCGCTCCGCCCTTCTCTGATTGGTTCACAGCGCGGCGCGATGCAGGCCCGAGGCGACCGCAAGCGGTGACGATACGTCACGACCATGCCTGGCGTTTTCGCCTTGTCAAATTTGTTCCCTCCGGTCAAATTGGGCTGGTCCGGCTTTGCATTCGGGAATGTCGGCTGAGATCAAACATAAAAATCGGGGAGGAATAAATGGGTAAACGTGCCATTTTCGCCGCCGCTTTGGCTGGAGTTGCCAGCTTTTTGATCGGACCAGCGTTCGCGCAGGAGACCAAGCAAGACGCCAAGAAGACACCCAGCCAGGCGAGGGTTTCTCCGGTAACTCAGGATCAGCTTAATGCGGCAGCCAAGAACTCCAAAAATTTTCTGCTGACCAACGTTAATTATGAGCAGACGCGCTTTCATCCGGCCCGGCAAATCGGGCGCGACAATGTGAAGAACCTCCACGTCGCGTGGATTTTCCAGACCGACGTCAAGGAATCGCTTGAGACTTCGCCCATTGTCCTGGACGGCGTCATGTATGTCACGACGTCGTTCAGTCATGTTTACGCCCTCGACCCCAAGACCGGCGCAGAAATTTGGCACTACAACCACAAGATGGGTCCGGTGACGACTTACTGCTGTGGTCCCAATAATCGCGGTGTCCAGGTTCTCGGCGACCTGGTTTACCTCGCCACGCTTGATTCCAAACTTGTGGCACTGAATGCAAAAACCGGCGATGTCGTCTGGCAAAGCGACATCGCGGATCCGGAGCTCGGATATAGCGAGACGATGGCTCCAACGGTGATTAAGGATAAGGTTTTGATCGGGACGAACGGCGGCGAATATGGCGTCCGGGGCTTTGTGAAGGCCTACGATGCCAAGACCGGCAAGTTGCTTTGGACGTTCAATACCATACCGGAGAATTCGGTCGGCGTCTGGGCGACGAAAGACGCCACCGGCCGAGACATGCACCGCGATATCCAGGCCGAAAAGGATCAACTCGCCAAAACCGGCGACCCCTACCAGAGGCTGGGCGGCGGTGTGTGGCAAAATCCCGCGATCGATCTAGCGACGAACCGAATCTATTTTGTCGTTGGCAATCCATCGCCAGATCTCGATGGATCGAATCGCCCCGGCGACAACCTCTATACAAACTCGTTGGTTTCTCTTGATCTCGACACGGGCAAATACCTATGTCACTTTCAGTATATTGCCCATGACGTGTGGGACCTGGATGCCGCAAGCCCGCCAGTTCTGTTGGACGTAAAGGACAAAGGCGGCAAGGTCATCCCGGGCGTAATCCACGCCGGCAAAACCGGTCACATCTACGTTCACGACCGCAAGGATTGCAGCCTGATCCGTTTCTCCGAGGCCATGGTGGCGCAGGAGAATATGTGGGTGCTACCGACGAAAGAAGGTGCACGAATGCTGCCCGGCGCAAACGGCGGCGTCGAATGGTCACCGATCGCCACTGACCCATCGCAGGGACTCGCTTACGCGATCAACCTGCATCAGCCCATGACCTACCATGTCGAGAATACACCCTATCCGAATGGCAAGTTGTGGCTCGGCGGCGCCTTCAAGGTCATTCCGGGCGAAGCGCAGGCAGGCAATATTACCGCCGTCGACTACAATACCGGCAAGATAAAATGGCAGGTCAAGACGCCAGAACCGATGATCGGCGGCATTCTGGCCACCGCAGGCGGCCTTGTTTTCACGGGCGAGGGCAACGGCAAGTTCGCCGCTTACAATTCGTCCAACGGCAAGGAATTGTGGAGCTTCCGCGCCGGAGCCGGCGTCAATGCGCCGCCCTCCACCTACATGGTCGACGGAAAGCAATATGTCGTGGTAGGCGCGGGAGGTAACACTCAAATCGACTTCCGCCGCGGCAACAATATCATCGCTTTCTCGCTCAATTGAACGCATAAGCGATCATCGAACAGTGAGGCGGGACCCGTTGCGGTCCCGCTTTTATTAGTAGTCTCATTGGAATGGATTGATGTGCGGCAAACTGAATTGGTGCATTTCTGGCGCTGTTGCGCTCGCCATCGCTTTCGGCGTCTGCGCCGTACCCGCGAACGCGCAAAATATTGAAGAAAAGGCTCAGGCCTGCGCCGGCTGCCATGGCGAGGACGGCAAGCCGATCGACAAGACCATTCCTGCCATCTGGGGACAACAACTGGGCTATGTCTACATACAACTGCGCGATTTCAAGCGCGGCGACCGCAAGAATGATATCATGCAGCCGATCGCGTCATCGATGGAACGTGAGGACATGCTGGCGATCGCGGAATATTTCTCGAAAAAGCCATGGCCTGATCTTGGTCAACCCCGTGCGCCAAAGGAAATTGCAGGTCGGGCCCTGCGCGCCAATAGCTCGGTCGGCTGTACCGGCTGCCATCTGGATCAATTTCAGGGCGACGGAACTGTGCCGCGTTTAGCGGGCATGAGTAGGGAATATCTGACGAAAACAATGGATGATTTTCGTTCGCGCGCGCGGGGCAATAATCCTGGCATGTCCGACTTGATGCTGGCAACCGATCCCCAAGACCTTGCGGCGCTGGCGGAATATCTGTCCGGTCTCTGAGCCGTCTTAGGGTAGCGTCAGCCGTTCGCGCAACGAAGATAGCACCGTAAGGTCTGCGGCACTTTTCCCGGCCTTATCCTTGAGAGATGGATCGGCGCCTCGTGCAAGCAATAAACTGGCGATCTCCGCACGGCCGCCTTCGGCCGCAATCATAAGAGCCGTGCGGCCGCGGGCGTCCCGATCATCGATATGCGCGCCTGCGTCCAGCAGATATGAAACAACCTTGATCGCCTCGGTTTCTGAGGCCTTTTCATCCGGACCCGACGCCCACATCAGCAGGGTGAGTTCATTGGGGTAGCGAGAATTGATATCGAGATTTCGCGCCAGCAACTGCTTCACGATGTCAAACCGTGCGCCCGCCGCCGCATAGACGATCGGCGGCTTGCCAGTCCGATCGGGCACTCGATCGTCAGCGCCGTGGGCGAGCAGATCTTCGACAATGACGTTGTTGCCCCTGTAGGCGGCGGCGGCAACTGGAGTAACGTCACTTCGCCCGGCGAGATTCACATCGGCGCCACGTTCGATAAGCCGCTGCGCGACAGGGGTATGGTTGCCCTCAACGGCAAAAAATAGCGCGGTGGCGCCGGCAAGGTTCCGGGCATTGAGCGGCGCGCCGCGCGCCAGCAGGAGATCAACCATCGCGAGATGGCCGAATCTTGCGGCATGGCTGAGTGGCCGGGCGCCAAACCGGTCGCGCGCGTCGACCGATGCGCCATGGTCGAGCAGTTCGGTCGCCAAAGCGATGCAATTGCCGTCAACAGCCGAAAACAGTGTCAGCGACACTTCGATGGCAGTGATTTGCGATTTGGTAATTTCAAGCCGGCGAGCTAACTCCTGGCACCGTTCGGAGTTTGCCGCGCGAGCCGACGTTGCGCTCAGTACGGCGATCACGATCGAACATAGAAAAACGATGTGGCGGTACAAGGCGGTCTCTCCCTGGAGCAAGCTTTCTCGTTGCGGTATGCCTCAGGGTGGCACAACCGCCAGCCGATGCCAAGAAAGCAGACGGCTTTGAAAAGATGGAACAGATTCCGGATCTTGCCATGAATGAACAAACTCGGCCTATGTAGAGGTTCCATGCCAGTTGCCGACAGGCGCAAAGCTGGAAGGATCGCAGGCTGCGCGAGCTTCACGGGAAACCGCCATAATGCTAGCCTTCGCGCCGTTTCGAGAGTTCGTCCGGGGAGTGTCGGATTAGTTTTCTTCGAAGCCGGAGTAATCGCTAGCGGCGACTCGTGATGATCTTGCGGGCCGTCCCAGACAGGAATCGCCATGACTGCATCCGACAACTCGACCAGGCTCCATCTTGACCCGCCAGGGCCAGGACCGTGGGAGCAGGACCCCGTGCATTTCCCGCGCCCGATGACGCGCTACTTCCAGGAGACCCATCCCGCATCTTTCAAAAGGGGCACCAACGACTTCGCGCGCTTCTATGGGATGCTCATCGACGGTCTCCAGATAAGTTACGTGCAGGGCTTCGGCTACAATCAGGTGCTGCCGGCTCCTGAGGCGGAAATCCCCCAGCGCATTCAGCGCGCTGAACAAGTCTTCGCGCAGAAGCTGTGGCGGGAGCAGCTTCGCGACTGGGACGAAAACTGCAAACCATCCGCCATTGCCATGCACCGGGAGCTGCAGACCATCGACCCGGACGACCTCTCCGACACCGAACTGGTCGCCTATCTGAGGCGCTGCCGCGACCACCATTCGGCCATGATAGCCCAGCACATGCGCTTTACCGCCGGTGCTGTGCTGCCGACCGGGGACTTCCTCGCGCACGTTGGGGACTGGACGGGCCTGCCCCCGTCCGAGCTGTTGGGACTGATGCGCGGTTCGGCCGTGGTGTCAGCGGGTGGGTCCGACGAGATGGAGCGACTGAAGAAGGCGTTCGCCGAGGACCCCTCTGCCCGGAAACTGCTCGAAACTGACGGCGACCCCGCGCAGGTGCTCGCGAGCCTGCGTTCGCAGGGTGGCGAATCGGGCGCGGCCATCTCCGGCTACCTCGATCTGGTCGGCAATCGCCTGATAGACGGCTTCGACATCGCCGAGCCCTCGGCGCTCGAATTGCCGGACGCGCTCCTCAGGGCCATCCGCATATCCGTCTCCGGAGAAGCTCAGGTCGCCTCGGACATCGATGCCCGCATTGCCGAAGTTCGCGCCTTGATTCCCGCGGCGCACCGGGACGAGTTTGACGAATTGCTCGGCGAGGCCCGCCTCACCTACCGCCTTCGCGACGAGCGTGGGGTCTACAGCGACATCTGGGCGGCGGGTCTGATGCGGCGCGCCGCCCTTGCGGCTGGCCGGCGCATCGCGGGTCGTGGCCGCCTCGCCACCCCCTATCAGATGCTGGACGCCAGCCTGGATGAGATGTGCGCGCTCGTTGCCGGCACCGGTGGCCCGTCAGCGGATGAGCTTGCCAGCCGCGCCAAATACCGCGCGACCTACACTACCAAAGACGTCCCACCCTCACTCGGCCCGCCGGCGCCGCCCCCGCCTGACCTTGCGGGCTTGCCCCCATCGGTCGGCCGCGTCATGCGCGCGATCTTCATTGCCCTGGGTCACCTGTTCGGCAGCTCCCAGGCCCAGAATGAGGAAAAGGTCCTCTATGGCATTGCAGCGAGTAAGGGCGTCTATGAAGGGCCCGCCCGCCGCGTCTCCGGGCCCTCCGAGTTCGGCCAGATCGCCAAGGGTGACGTGCTGGTCACGGAGTCGACGACAGAGGCCTTCAACATCCTCCTGCCGCTGCTTGGCGGGATCGTCACCGACAACGGAGGCCTGCTTTCGCACGCCGCAATCGTCTCGCGCGAATACGGCATCCCGGGAGTCGTTGGCACCCGCGAGGCGACCGGGCGCATCGCCAATGGAGTTCTTGTCCGCGTCGATGGAGATGCCGGCGAGGTCACGGTGCTCGGGTGAAGAAGGTCGTCTCCTTCACCAAGGCGCGCGAGACATCGCTTTATGGGTCGAAGGCGGTAGGGCTCGGCGATGCCGCGCGCCAGGGCCTTCCGGTCCCGCCCGGCGTGGCGCTCTCGGGCGATCTGGTCGAGGCCGTCGCCTCGGAGGATGACAAGGCGATTGAAAAGGTCGCGAAAGCCATCGCTTCCTTGTCGGCTCCGTTTGCCGTCCGATCGTCCGCCGTCGACGAAGACGGCGCGGCGGCCAGCTTCGCCGGGCAGCACCTCACCGTGCTCAACGTCCATTCGGCGGTCGATGTCCCCGGCGCCGTCCGCGAAGTGTGGTGGTCTGCGAACTCCGACTCGGCGATCACCTACCGCCAGCGTGTCGGCCTGTTCACCCGGCCGAGCGTTGGCGTCATCATCCAGACGCTGCTAAACCCCGCCGTCGCCGGTGTCATGTTCACCGAGCACCCGGTCACCGGCGCCGATGAGCGCTTGATCGAAGCAAGCTGGGGCCTCGGTGAGGCCGTGGTCGCCGGCCTCGTCGTCCCCGACCAATTCCGCGTCGATCGCTCCGGTGAGGTGCTGGGGCGCAAGGCCGGACGCAAGCGCATCGCGATTCGCTCGCTCCCAAACGGGGGCACCTTCGAACAGCAAGTGCCACCGGCGCAGGTCAATCAGCTCTCGCTCGACGACGTCCAGCTCGCCGCCCTGGGCGAGCTCGCTCTGCGGTGCGAGAAGGTCTACGGCCCGCGCCGAGATATCGAATGGGCGTTCCAGGATGGGATACTCTACCTCCTGCAGTGCCGCGCGATCACGACCGGCAAGGCGCACAGCGGGGCACCACCCGGCGTCCCGCGCGACCCCGTTGCCGCCCTCCAGCGCGTCGAGCTCTTCGCCGGCATGGACCGCAGGCAGGCCGAACAGATCCGTCGCCTGCTCAAGGAACGCCGCTTCGCGAAGGGCGAAACCGTCATCATGGAGGGCTCCGGCGGCGCCGCTTTTTTCATCATCGAATCCGGGCAGGCCATGGTCTCGAGCAAAGGCGTCGAACTCGCCACCCTCGGCCCGGGCGACTACTTCGGCGAGGTCGCCCTGATCGACGGCGGTCCCCGCTCGGCCACCGTGACCGCGACAACCGACCTGATCTGCTATGGGCTCACGTTCTGGGAATTCCGCCCGCTTGTCGAAAGGAACGGAACCATCGGATGGAAGCTCCTGCAGGCGCTGGCGAAGCAGTTGCGTGCCGCCGTCAGCGCCGGACAGAAAATCCCCTAGGCGGCTTATCGGACGACGATGTGTTGACCAACAGTATGCGCAAGAAGAAATCGGTGTGGGCGCCGAGTTGGGTTCGCGCGCAGTCGTCCCTTCTCCGAACGGGATGGGCACCTTCACCCTCCTTGAATGACATGTCTTGAGTTGTCAAAGTCTACGCCGATGACGAGAAATCCGAAGCGCTCCGCAAACACGACCGAGTCAGCCGCATGTTCCGAAAGGTTTGACGTTGCCGCATTGCGCGAGGTTGCCGGCGAAAAAGTCTTCGCGCGCGGTGTCGCCTATCATGAAGACGGGCAAGTCGAGATCATTACGTTTGAGAAGATTCGCGTTCTGGCGAGAGTCATCGGCTCGGAGGTGTACCGTTGCGAACTGCTCGGGGCGGGAAAGAAATTCTCCGGAGGGTGCTCCTGCCCAGCGTTTTCCGATTGGGGTTTTTGCAAGCACCTGGTGGCAACCGCGCTCGCCGCAAACAGCCTCGGGCCAGGGGCGCTGGAACAAGCTTCGAGTCGCTTCGCCAAAATTCGCGAGCATCTCCGCGCCAAGGGCATCGAGGGGCTCGTCGAAATGGTTGTCGGCCTTGCCGAGCGCGATCCCTCATTGCTGAAGGAGTTGGAGCTTTCTGCTGTTGCGGCCGCTGCCGACGACAAGACGCTGCTTGCGCAATTCAAGAAGGCTATCACCGAGGCCACCCGCACCCATGGCTATGTCGAATACCGCAAGACGCGTGACTGGGTGCAGGGGATCGAGAGCGTGCTCGACCGGATCAGCAGTCTGGTGGACAATGGTCGAGCGGCAGTGGTCCTGCAACTGCTCGATCATTTCTTCGCGCGGATGGACGAAGCGCTTGCCAATGTAGACGACTCTGACGGTGGAGGCGGAGAAGTGTACGCCAAAGCCTGCGAAATCCATCGCGCGGCTTGCCGCCAGGCAAAGCCCGATCCCGTCGCGCTTGCGCGGGCCTTGTTCGCGCGCGAGGTAGATTCGGACTGGGAGTTTTTTCATGGGGCGAGCGAGGCCTACGAGGATATCCTGGGGGACGTCGGACTTGCCGAATATCGCAGGCTTGCGAGCGAAGCTTGGCAGAAAATAAAGCCGCGGCGGGCGACCGGGCGGCAAGGGCAGGACGATCAGTTCGGTGCACGCTATGCGCTCGCAGCCATCCTTGAACGCTTTGCCGAACGGGAGGGAAACATTGATGGCGCCATCGCCATCCGGGCCAGGGACTTATCGACCGCGTATGACTATCTCGGCATTGCACAGCTATGCCTCGACCACGGGCGGGAGCCAGAGGCGCTGAAATGGGCCGAGGAGGGGCTGTGGCAATTCGAGGACACCCCCGACGAGCGCCTGATCTTCTTTGCGAGCGATCTTTACAGGCGGATCGGGCGCGGGGAAGATGCCGACAAACTGCTGTGGCAGGCGTTCGAGCGGCGTCCGAGCATCCAGCCTTACGAACGGCTCAAATCCGCGGCGGGCGCCGATCGGATGTTGGCGGATGCCGTTCGCGACAGGGCACTCGCCTGGTTGCGGGCCCAGGTCGAAAAACCAACGGGGCAATCGGCTATGCGATGGTCGTCGCCGGCCGAACTTTTCGTTCAAATGGCGATGGCGGAAGGACTGCTGACGGAGGCGTGGATGGTTGTCAACGATCGTGGCTGCAACGAATACCTGCTCGAGCAGCTTGCCGAAGCGAGTGAACAGAGCCATCCCGCCGAAGCGTTGAAAGTCTATGCCGATGGTGTTGAACGAAGGGTCCGTGTTGGCGGCCCAGTCAATTATGAACGCGCCTGCCAAATTGTGGGACGCATGCGAGTCCTGCGGGAAGGCCTTGGCGAGACCGCGCAACACGCCGCCTATCTCGATGATCTGAGAAATCGTCACAAGGCGAAGCGCAATTTCATGAAACTGTTGACACCGGGTGAGGGATCTCGATGAAGCTGGGCTGGCAGCCACGGAAGTGGCTAGACAAAAAGAGCAAACTGGGCTTTCGCGGTTATCCGGTCGGCACCATCGCCTTCTATGGACCGGACGATCAGCGTGCCAGCAAGGTGGCTGTCGCCGTCATCGTGGCGCCGGATACCGAACCGGCGGCGTTGCAGAGGTGGTTCGCCGAGAGCGGCGATGTCCGGAACGATGCGGCAATATTCGAGGAAATAGCCTTGTTCCTTCGAGGCCATGAGGTGCACACGGTTGCTATGACCAAGGAAATGATGGGGTGCCCGCACGAAGAGGGAATCGACTATCCGGAAGGCGAGGCCTGTCCTGAGTGTCCGTTCTGGGCCGGTCGCGCCCGTCCAATTGACGCCTAGCTAGCCTGCCTGGCGCGAGAGGGTTGGTGGCGTGTTTCGCCCGCCCGCTGGGCAAGCAGACCAACGCTTTTTTTGCGAATTTCGCGGAGAAGGTTCAACCCAGTTCCTCTTCCCCCGTCCGCCTGCTTGCGCCCCGGCGTAGTGAGCCCGCTCACCCCTCCGCCGCCCGCCGCTCACGCTTCGGCGCGGCTGGCCTGCACCAGCGCGATCAACTCGTCGCCATAGTGTTCGAGCTTCTTGTCGCCGATGCCGGGAATGCCGCGGAGTTGCTCCGATGTGGTCGGGCGCGAGGTCGCGATGCCGTCGATCGTGGTGTCGTGCAGCACAACATACGCCGGCACGCCGCGCTTGCGCGCCACTTCCGAACGCCACGCCCTGAGCGCGGCGACCAGCGCAGGATTGCCGGCTTCATTCTGGCCAATGGATCGGGGCGCAATATCGCCGCGCCGCGATCGGGTTCGGCTGGCGCGGATGCGGGAGCCGGCGGCCTCCTCGCGCAGCATCACCTCGGTCTCGCCTTTCAATACGCCGCGCGCGGTGCCCGTCAGCTTCAACGCGCCAAACGCCTCGCTGTCGGGCGCAAGATGGCCCATCGCCACCAGCTGGCGCAGGGCGGCGCGCCACTGCCTTTCATTGAGTTCGCGGCCGATGCCGAACACTGATACCCTGTCATGACCGAATTGCTTGACGCGTTCGGTCATGCGGCCGACCAGCACATCGATCAGGTGCATCGCCCCAAAACGCTGGCCGGTGCGATAGGCGCAGGACAACAGTTTTTGCGCGATCACCTTGCCATCGCGCAGCTGCGGCGGCGACAGGCAGTTGTCGCAATTGCCGCATTTCGCGGCGGCAAGCGTCTCACCGAAATATCCGAGCAGGCGGCTGCGCCGGCAGTTGGCGGTTTCGGCCAGAGCGACAAGCGCCTCCAGCTTGCCGATCGACACCCGCTTGAACGCTTCCGCGCCAGAGGATTCCTCGATCATGCGGCGCTGCTGCACGATATCGGACAGGCCATACGCCATCCAGGCGCTGGACGGCTTGCCGTCGCGCCCGGCCCGCCCGGTCTCCTGATAATAGGCCTCGATGCTTTTCGGCAAATCGAGATGCGCCACGAAACGCACGTCGGATTTGTCGATGCCCATGCCGAACGCGATCGTGGCGACGATCACCACGCCGTCCTCGTTGATAAAGCGATCCTGGTTGCGGGCGCGCATGGCGGCGTCGAGCCCTGCGTGATAGGGCAGCGCGTCGACGCCGGCCTTGCTCAGCGCCGCCGCGGTGTCTTCGACCTTGGCGCGCGACAGGCAGTAGACGATCCCGGCGTCGCCGGCATGGCGCTCGGCGATGAAGGTTTTCAGCTGCGCCGGCGCATTTTGCTTGTCGACGATTTCATATCTGATATTCGGCCGATCGAAACTCGCAACAAATTGTGGGGCGCCAGCAAGCCCGAGCCGGTCGATGATCTCTCGGCGGGTGAGGTCATCGGCGGTGGCGGTCAGCGCGATGCGCGGCACCTCCGGAAAGCGCTCTGATATGACGGACAGGCCGATATATTCCGGGCGAAAGTCGTGCCCCCATTGCGACACGCAGTGGGCCTCATCGATCGCAAACAAGGCGATGTCGGCGCGGCCGAGCATGGCGAGGCAGCGCGGGGTCAACAGCCGCTCCGGCGCGACGTAGAGCAGATCGAGATCGCCCGCGAGCAGCCGCGCCTCGACTGCGGAGGCTTCGTCAAACGACAATGTGGAATTCAGCACCGCCGCCTTGACGCCGGCCTCGATCAGGCCCGCGACCTGGTCGCGCATCAGCGCGATCAGCGGCGACACCACGATGCCGCAGCCTTTTCGCAACAGTGCTGGCAATTGATAGCACAGCGACTTGCCGCCGCCGGTCGGCATCAGCACCAGGCAATTGCCGCCGTCCGTGACATGCCTGACGATGTCTTGCTGCGCGCCCCGAAAGCCGGGCAGGCCGAACACGTGATTCAGGACGGAAAGAGCGTTAGCTGCAACGTCGGACTTACCGTTGATGGCTGGGCCGGCGGGAACAGACATGCGGATTCGGTCGTCCGAACAAGAGCTTGCGAGGGCCAGCCTTCGAGGCCGATCCCCGGGTTGATGGATCCCAAGGGGAGGCTCCGCGATAAGCGCAGTTGCGCTCACGCAGGGGCCAACGATCATGACAGGTCTATTCCTGATTCGGGCACCGGCGCGAGGCACTGTCAAGGATTGATCCCAAGGCGTCCGTCGGCCGCCCGGCGATCATGCGATCTCGTTACGTCAAGTGTCACCGGCCGCGAAAGGTGGGTTTTCGTTTCTCGATAAGCGCGGTTCGTCCTTCAACGTACTCGGCTGACGCGAAACAGGCATCGACCGCGACTTGCGCCGCGGCGAAATCACGTCTGTCGGGATCCCCGGGTGCTTCATTGGCGAAACTCGCGTCACACCATTGCTGCTTTCGCATCGAGGGATGATACAAGCCGGAACCTTCGCAACACGTCAGGTCGACTGTCGCTTCTTCGATAAAACGCACCACTGACGCGAAAGGGTCACACAGAAACAATAACCTGCAAGGCGATGATGAAACAGCTCCAGGGAGTTTGTTTGGCATGAGTAACTTAGCAGGATTTCGCGAAATAGAATTGTTGTGCCGACAACGGGCCATATCAGACCGCGCGCACAGTTGGAAGTGGCTGGACGAAGCGGATCGCTGGAGCGATCTTGCCCACCGTGAAATTGCGTCTCGCTTTCAAAAAAACCCGATGCACGCCGGTCCAATGGCGATGGGGCCGAATACTATCGATGGCGATTTGCACAAATAAACAGTTCGTCAACCCTTCACCGGCAAAGCTCGACTTGCGCCATATCGTTGTGAAGAATGGACTGTTCGCCACGATTATCCCATTTGACGGTTACGCCCGCCCAATTTTTTTCAGTGATCGTGCCCTGATCGTTCTTGTCGGCGTTCCAGCAAACGCGGTCGCCGAGTTTGAGTTGCCTGGATTGGTCGCCGGTC
>Ga0157369_10006420_pt1 | contig 13629 bp, 13 predicted proteins | sample C25metaG_FD_113461 | JGI IMG/M metagenome (GOLD analysis project Ga0157369, IMG submission 113461) | Corn rhizosphere microbial communities from Kellogg Biological Station, Michigan, USA - C2-5 metaG | ecosystem: Host-associated > Plants > Roots > Rhizosphere > Soil | place: USA: Michigan...
CCCGCCGATCGCGAGCGGAAACACGACTCCGATCAGCCCCTTCGTCAGCACGCCCAACGCGCAGCAGACCGCAAACGCGTAGCAGAGCCGGCGGGGCGCAGCTTCGTCCCAGCCGGCGTTCCAGCGGCCATCCGTGGAGTTGGCCGGCAGCGCTGCTTCGTTTTCAATCGTCCAAAAGCAGAGCATCGCCAGCGTCAGCCACAGGCACAGCATCGCATCCGGGAGCGTAAGCCGCGTGAAGACGAAGATGCCCGGCGACGACAGCAGGACCAGCGCGGCGTAAAGGCCTGCGCGCCTGCTGCGGAACGCTCGGCGCGCGAAGGTCTCGGCTGCCAGCGCCAGCGCGAGGACGGTGAGCGCGATCGGCACCCGCGCGGCAGCGGCGAGCGCTCGTGGGCCACCGTGTCCGAGCGCCTGAGCGACGCGCATCGAGGCGGCCATCGACCAGTACAGCAGCGGCGCCTTTTCCAGATAGCGGATGCCGTTTGCGTACAGCGTGACGTAGTCATGACGGAGGAGCATCTCGCGCGCGACCTCGGCGTGCACGGAGTCGGCATCGTCCAGCAGCGCGGGCGTGAACAAAGTGAAGCTTGCGTAGAAGAGCAGCAGCCACAGCGCGAGAACGATCAGTGTCGTCGAGATCGGGCGCTTCGGCATCGATTGCGTTCTCCGTGGTCCGTTCTCTGTCGTCCGTTGCGGAAAACGGAGAACGTACAACGTACAACGTAACCTATTGCCGGCTCTTTCATCGGTGTTAGGTTTCTAGTTGAGGCATGACTCAACTGGTGGACATTGCGAGCGCGGGGCCGGGGCCGTCGGCGGAGCTGATCTACGGCGACTGGTACCCGGCGCTGCGCACGGACGAGCTGCAGCGGGGGCGCACCACGACGGCGCTGCTGCTCGGGCTGCCGCTGCTGCTGGGGCGGCGGAAGGACGGCAAGCTCTTTGCCATGCGCGACCTGTGTCCGCACCGCGGGATTCCGCTCTCGGCCGGGTGGTTCGATGGCGAACGCGTGACCTGCAAGTACCACGGATGGGAGTTCGAGCCGTGCAGCGGGCAGTGCACGAAGATCCCGTCGCTGACCTCGGAGGACACGCTCGACCCGACCAGGATCTACGCCGGCAGCTACGCGTGCGAGGAGCGCGACGGGCACGCCTGGGTGTTTGTGCCGGAGCCGGGCTCGGGGCTGCGAGCGCCGGTCGATCTGCCGCCCGTGCCGGAGGTGCCGAAGTTCTCCAGCCGGTTCAAGACGGCGCACCTCCAGGCTGACCTGCCTTGCAACGTCGACCACGGCATCATCGGGCTGATGGACCCGGCGCATGGGCCGTTCGTGCACCAGAGCTGGTGGTGGCGCAGCGGGTCGAGCATCCACGAGAAGCACAAGGACTTCGAGCCGATTCGCGATGACGAGCACGGCGGGCGGAACGCCGGGTTTCGGATGGCTGCTCACGCGCCTTCCAGCAACAGCCTACCGTACAAGCTGCTCGGCGCGCACGGGCCGGTGACGACCACCATCGACTTCGTGCTGCCGAACCGGCGGTACGAGACGATCCGCTCCGGCGACAAGTGGTTCGCCACGCTGACTACCGTTACGCCGGTCACGCCGTCCAGCTGCCGCATCGACGTCGTCGCCTGCTGGAACGTGCTCGGCTGGGTGCCGTTCTTCACGCCGATCCTCAAGTTCTTCGGCGGCATCTTCGTCCGGCAGGACCAGGAGACGATGGTGGAGCAGGCGGCGGGGCTCAGGTTCGGGCCGGCGCTGATGCTGATCGACGACGCGGACAAGCCGGCGAAGTGGTACTTCGCGCTGAAGCAGGCGCGGCTGTCAGGCTCGGGCGTGCACCCGATGGCCGGGCCGGTAACGCTGCACTGGCGTAGTTGAGTGCAACAAAAAATCTAAATCTTGATACAAAGCCGGTTACGATTTCGGCTACTCGCAAAATATAGAATTCAGATGTTTTATGGGCAAAATATTGAATCCAGGTATTTTAGATCCTGTATTGGGGTTTGAGGGCCAGGCCTGACAGGCCGCGCTCCTCGTTTTGTTCCTATTCTTTAAGAATAAATGGTGTGTCAAGAGGATGGCCCGGTTTGGAGTGGAAAATGCGGAAGTATCTATTTGGATTAATTGCTGCAAGCTTCCGTCCGCTATGGTGGGATTTCCCAACCAGATGTCCCAGTACCTCTGCGATGCCGATGGCAACCGGATCGGCAAAGGAACGATTACGCAATGGAGCTGCGATACAGATTCCAATTGAAGAACGATTATCTTCTGGGCTAGGGCGGCGAACAGGTGACCGAAGGAGTGATTCCATGAAGAGGAAGACCAAAGTGATTTTGGTGTCCTCGCTAACTTTCTTCTGTCTCATGGCGGTGGTCGCGGTCCATTGGTTCTGGGGGCACAATAAAGTCGAAATCCAAGTTCAATCCACGAAGCCGAGCCCAGATGGGAAGTGGACGGCGGTAGTTCAGATGGAGGTTTACAGTGCGGCTGCTTTCGTCGACGAAGCGGTCTATGCCGTGCGACTGAAAGGGCCAGCACAGAAGGATCGTCAAGGTGACCTGGTTATGAACCTGCCGGTCAATTACCCCGATCCAGCACCGTCCATCGACTGGAGCAACGGCAAGCTTGTTGTGACCTTGGCCGCCAATGAAAAATATCAGTACCTCGCAAACCCTGTTGGCGGCGTCCCCATCGACGTGCAACAGAAGTGAAGCCGGGGCGGCCTTGCGGCGTCTGTGGCCTTCGTAGCCTCACGTGCTGACCTTGAGTGAAAGCGACGGTGCTCTCCGGATTTATGGATGACACGTCACCCCGGAATGGGAGCTGTGCGGTAACGCGAAGTTACTCCGCGGGAACCCATCCGCTGCGCATATGGATGGGGCACCCGGGCTTGGGCGTTTTATGTCGGGGCTACAGCCCACAGGAACAAGGGCAGGAGCGCGGACTGCTTCGCTCAGGGCGATCGGCTGCTGGAGCGGCGTGCGAGGGACGCGGCGTAGATACAAACCGATCCAGCTACGGTGAGGTTGAATGCGGTGCCGCCCCAGGCCTGGTGAAGGTGCGGGTGTTCGAGGATGATCGGCACGAGGATGATCTCGAAGATCAGGAGCATCAGCACGAACAGGCGGGCAGCCAGGAGATCGAGGACGCCGGTGAGGATGGCGACGCCTGCGAGGATGAATCCGATTCCGCTGATATCGACCCAGAGCGATGCGCCGAGAGGCATCCACTTGGGAATCATGGAACCGACGGACTGTGTGTTTGCCAGATGGCCTATGCCGGTGAGAATTCCGCACACGCCGACGAAGCAGCGCGCCAGAAGCCACGGCCGGTGCGCGATGCGGCCGGGCGTCAGGGATGCATGGAACACCATGGAACCAGCCACCACAATGAGCTGCAGGAATATCTGGTTCACCAGGCCGAGGAACAGCGTGAGGTGAAATCCGTATCTGTGAAGCATAGTGTAGAAATGCGGCACTGGGAGCAGAGCAAAGACGATGTAGATGGCCGCCATTGCGAACGTGCCCAGGCGCGCCGTTCTGGGACAGAGGGTAGCCACTCCGGCAAGGACCAGCCAGATTCCTGCGATGCAGGCGAAGAGGGCGCGGGCGGGAAGGTGATATCCGAAGCCGCCGAAGGGTTGGTGTGCGGGATCGAAGTCGCGCCAGATCAGATCGAGGATGCCGGCGGCGATCGTCGCCAGGCTCATCAGGTAGATTCCGAAGCTCATCTCCGCGGAACCTGTGCCCGCGGGGTTTGCAGGCTTAGCAAATGGATTCATGATCTTTCCGGAGGTTCTCAACTGGAACAGAAGCATAGCAGCGTCCGCAATTTCTGCCGCGCTTGAGGATGCGCGATAGCCGGCCGTCACCTTACTGGTCGCTGCTCTTCGGCATCTCCGCCGTGTCTACCACCAGCACTTGCATCGGATCTTTTGCCGACTTCAACTGCAGTCCAAGCTGCTCCTCCAGCATTTGAAAGATCGTCGGCACTCCCGGGTCCTTCGCATCCGGAAAGGGCATCCAGAAGTCGCCCGTCTTCACGTCATACGCTCCGTCGATCCCTGTCCTGTCCACCACCGGCCGGCCGGTATACCGCGAGAGACGAGTCGCCAGCTCATTCATCGTCACGCTCCGCCCTGTGAGCCCGCTGCCGAACCCGCCCCTGAACTCATGGCACAGCGGCTCGCCCGCAATCACCTTCGCGCAGTCGCGGTCCGCCGGAGCCTTCGTCAGCTTCGCACCCTTCCTCGCACTCTCCAGTTCAAACACCGGCTGGGGCCGGTTCTCCACGTGCAGCTTTATCGCAAATCGATTCGCCAGCAGCCTCTGCAGCATTGCCAGCATCTGCGCCCGCGTCGCCGGTTGATCCGTCTCGGCCTCAATGTCGAACCGCACCGGCGAGTCCAGCCCCTCGCTCACCCATTTCGGTCCGCCGAGAATCACCTGGGTTTCCCGGTCCCACGGAATCTTGTATGCCAGCGCAATCACCCACAGCAGCGGCGCGTTGTGCACCACGCATCGCCCCTGCGGTATGCTCGACGACGCGATCAGGCTGAACTTGTAGTTCACCACCTCGCTCAGCGTCTGCCCATCCGTGCCGCGGCATCCCCACTTCATGTCGCGGCTACCCGTGCGGTTCTCTTTGACCGTAGCTACATCAAACTGCGGCCCGCCCGCGGGCGCCATTTCTATTCCGCCGGCCGGGATCGCTGCCTGTGCGGAGGCAGCCTGCACCGCCAGCATTGCCGCGATCAAACTCACCACAGCAATAGCCGGTTTGCCGAAGTGGTTCATGGGTAAGGACGATAGTACGATTTTCATCGTATGTCAAAGACGCGTGTCGTACTTCCGCGGCTCAAATCGGATGCTGGGTATCGGCTTTGCTCCCTTGTCACACGGCGAGGGTGGCGGCGGCCCAGGCTAGGAGGAGGATGCCGGTGATGCGGGCGAACCATGGGCCTTGCGGTGCGAGTTTTTCGAGGAGCACGAAGATGGCGAGGACCGCGATCCAGAGGAGGTTCATGATGCCGCCGACGAAGAGGAGCGCCATCAGCACCCAGCAGCAGCCGACGCAGTAGATGCCGTGGTCGATGCCCATGCGGAGGGCTCCGAAGCGGCCGGAGCGCCTGTGCTGCGTGAGAAACGCGGCGGGCGCGCGGCAGTGGTTGAGGCAGCGATGTTTCCACGGTGAGAGCTGGTAGGCTCCGGCGGCGAAGAGGATGACCGCTGACAGGGCTGCGTGTGTGGACGCCATGCCCATGGAGGAGATGCCGCCGGCTCGCTCAAGTGTCCACTGCGCGAGGGTTGCGATCAACGAGAAGCCGAACCACGCGAGCAGGTATCCGCCGGCGAAGGCAGCGGCCGATGCTGCGCTTCGCCCGAGTTGGCCGTTAGCTTGGGCGTGGCGCGTGGCGCGCGCGTAGAGCAGGACCATGGGCGCGGCGCTGGGCGTCATCATGGCGATCATCATGATCCACCACATGAGCAGCATGAGAATGGAGTAGGTTGCGGTCCAGGGCTCGGGCTGCATGGGCATGCCGGCCAGGCGGTGCGGGAACAGCGAGACGACGGTCATGGCGCGGGCGGACATTCCGGTGCCGGCGCCGGTTAGGATGTAGATCCACGCGAGGACGGTGATGCCTGCCAGGCCGCCGAGCACGATCCAGCGCTCGCGGCGCAGCAGGCTCTCAGTGAACGACGTGGCTTCGCCGTTCATTTTTCAGACCGCGCGGTGCCGGATCACGCCCTTGTTGTTGAGGTGCAGATGGGCGAACTGGCCGTAGCTGGACTTTAGGTCGAGGCGGACATTGCCCTGGGTTTTGGTGGTGCCGCTGCCGATCTCGGCGATCTCGTACTCGAAGCCGTTGGGCAGGTCGATGCGCGCGCGGGTCTCGGCGCCGGTGACGGGATTCTTGATGGGCTCACCGACGCTCTCGACGAGGCCGGGGACGGTGTAGCGGCCACGGCGGGCTTCGACGTCGACCTCAAAATCGATGGGGGCGACGATGGGGTCGTAGACCTTCTCGAGCGTCGAGGCGAAGACGGCAAACATGGTGGCCATGGGCTCGGTGTCCTGGCCGGACATGATTTTGAGCATGGCCTCGCGCTGCTGTGGGTTGGCGCGCTCGTCAACGAAGGGCTGACATTTGCCGCGGCCTTCGTGCACCGGGCCGGGCCACTGAAAGATGCCGCCCATGCGGAGGCCGTCGAGCTTGACGTCGCCGAAGTGGCCTTGCTCAATCTCCATGGCGACGGAGGCCTCGCAGAAGCCTTTGGTGGGCAGAGCGTTGAACTGGCATGGGCATCCGTAGGAACAGTTGCAGTTCGCGAACTCCCGGCCTTTGATCTCCCAGGGTGTCATTGGATGTCTCCTTTGCTGGAGATCGTTTATAGCACTTTCCGGCGGGTGGCGTGTGGGCGCCCGGCGTTACGGGGAGGCGAAGAACCAGGGCTCAAGAGCGCGAGGCGGTTGGCCGATATAACGCTTTAGTGGTAGTGGAAGGGGGCTGAAGGCCAGCGGATAATTGGCATGGTTCCCGTAGTGCGGGCGTCAGGTTCCTGGTTTATCCAAAGGTAGAGCTTATGAATCAGAACGCGCGTCATCGCTGCCTTCTTTATCGAGGCGCTCCTTCGCTGCAAATGCCGCTGCTGGCGCGGGTTTTAAAGGACAAGTTGGAGCAGAACTGCCGGTGCCTCTACCTCAACAGTCCCGCACTGGTTGCGGGCATGCGATCGTACCTGGCGGCCGCGGGAGTGGACGTTGCGTATGAAACGATGCGCGGCAGCCTGGTGGTGTCCTCGGAGCGGCACCACCTGGTGCGCGGGACAGGCTTCAGCGTCGATCGCATGATGGAGGCGCTGGAACAGGCTCTGGAGCAGGCGCTGGATGACGGCTATGCCGGTCTGTGGGCGACAGGCGACATGACCTGGGAACTGGGGCCGGAGGTCGGTTCCGGGAAGCTGCTGGAGTACGAATGGCGGCTCGAGGAGTTCATGCGCTCGCATCCCGAGCTGGGCGGGATCTGCCAGTACCACATTGACAGCTTGCCTGCGGCGATCGTTCGCGAAGGCTTGACCGCGCACCCGGAGGCGTTCGTAAACGAGACGCTGTCGCTGATCAACCCGTATTACGTCAGCCCGAAGAAATTAGCCGCGAAGATCGACCGCCCAGGCGTGGAGCGGTTTGTGGAGGATCTTTGCCGGCGGGCTGCCGCTTTGGCCTAGAGGCTCGACCTTACTGGCGGAGTTCTACTTCGGTGGCGCCCTGGCCTCCCTGGTTGTGCGGCGGTTCGGTGACGGCGACAACGTGCGGGTGGTTGCGGAGATAGTCGCGGAGCGTGCGGCGGAGGACGCCCATGCCGGTGCCGTGCACGATACGGACCCGCGGGAGGCCAGCGAGGAAGGCGCGGTCGAGATAGCGGGCGACCTCGTCGTGGGCCTCGTCGGCGGTGCGGCCGATGACGTTAATCTCCATGGGGACCGAGTCGTTTTCGCTGGCGGTCTGGATGGTGACTCCGCCGCGGCTGCGTGCGGCCTCGACGGGTGTGACGGCAACGACCGGTGTGATCTCGGCAATGTCCGTGAGCGGGATGCGCATCTTCATTGCGCCCATGGAGACCTCGAAGTTCTTTGGGTCGAGGACGCGTTCGACGCGGGCGTCTCGGTTGAGACTTTTGAGGCGAACCATGTCGCCGGGTTGGATAGCGCGCGGTGGCTTCGCTACCAGATCCATGTCGCTTCGCGCCATTGATGGGGCACCCGGTTTTTGAGTGGTCTCGGATTTGTCGGCGCCGGTGGTGTGGGCTAGGACTGTTTGGTTGAAGTCCGCGGAGAACTCGCGGCGGGCCCGGGCAAGCGTAGTGGCGGCTCCGCGGGCGAAGCGACGCGCGGCAGCTTTGTCCTCGATGGTCTTCTCGGTCTCGCGGAGCTGCTCGGCGAAGTCTTCGAGCAGTGTATTGAGCTTGGCTTCGAGCTCGCGGGTGCGAGCCTTCTGCTCGGCGCGACCTTCGCGGTCGAGGCGCTCGCGCTCGCGGGTGAGCTCGGCCTCGCGGATCTGCATGCGGGCGCGTTCGTCCGACGCGGCGGTGAGCTGCGCGTGAAGCTGATCGAGCAGCTCGCCGATCTCGGCTGTCTGCGTCGTGAGGTGGGTGCGGGCGGAGGCGACGATCTCGGGCAGCAAGCCGAGGCGGCTGGCGATGTTAAGTCCTGCGGAGGCGCCGGGCACACCCATGCGGAGTTCGTACGTCGGCGAGAGCGACGCTTGGTCGAAGCCAACGGCGGCATTGAGGACGAGCGCGTCTTCATGCGGCGGGCTGGCCGCATAGACCTTCATGGCGGTGAGGTGCGTGGTGATGCAGGTCCACGCTCCGAGATGGAGGAAGTGTGCAGCGACCGCGACGGCGAGCGCTGCGCCTTCGTCGGGGTCGGTGGCGGAGCCGAGCTCGTCGAGCAGGACGAGCGAGTTGCGCGTGGCGAGGCGTGCGATGCGGTCGACGTTGACGACGTGCGCGGAGAAGCTGGAGAGGTTGGACTCGATGGACTGTGCGTCGCCGATGTCCGCGTAGATGGCGTCGAGCAGCGGCAGCGTGGCGGAGTCGGCGGGAACGGGCAGGCCGGCCTGCGCCATCAGCGCGAGCAGACCGACGGTTTTGAGCGAGACGGTTTTGCCGCCGGTGTTGGGGCCGCTGATGACGAGCTGGCGCGCGTTCTCTTCGAGCGCGAGCGTGATGGGAACCGGTGCGCCGCCGGTGCGGCGGAGGCGGAGTTCGAGGATTGGGTGGCGGGCGTCGGTTAGCGAGAGGGCGGAGGGTTGTGGAACCCCACCCATGTCGCTACGCGCCATGAATGGGGCACCCGGTTCTGTGGCTGTCGTAGAGAACACGGGCCGCACGCAGCGAAGTTCGTTGGCGAAGGTGGCGCGGGCGAAGTGGGATTCGACCTCGGCGAGGACGGCTGCGCCGGCAGCGATAGCATCGGCATGTTCGCCGAGCGCGCGGGTGAAGGCGACGAGGATGCGGCGGACCTCGCGCTGCTCTTCGTCGAGGAGGCGTTGGAGCTCGTTGTTTTGCTCGATGGTTTCGAGCGGTTCCACAAAAACTGTCTGCCCGGAAGAAGACGAGCCGTGGATGACGCCGGGGACGCGGCGGCGGAGCTCGGCTTTAACGGGAATGACGAAGCGCTCGCCGCGCACGGTGATGAGCTCGTCCTGCGCCGAGCCTTCGGCGGTGAGGGCGCGGAGGGATTTGCGCAGGCTCTCTTCGATGGCGCGATGCTGGCGCTCCATCGCGCGGCGGATGCGGCGGAGCTCGTGGCTGGCGTCGTCGGAGAGCGTGCCGTCGGGGAGAATTTTGCCGCGAAGGGTTTGCAACAGCGGCGCGAAGTCGTGTTGCAGGATGGGCGTGGAGAGCTCGGCGATCGCGGGGAGGTCGGTAGCCCGGGAGCGGTGCGTGTTGTCGCCGCGGAGAAGCGTGCGCCAGGCGGCCAGGCGCTCGACGACGTGGAGGAGCTGATTGATCTGCGTGCCTTCGAAGGCAACGCCTTCGACGCGTGTCTCGTCGAGCAGCGCGGTCGGGTCGAAGAGGCCGTGGAACTCGAAGTGGGCGCCGCCGGTGAGCAGGCCGCGAACCTCCTCGGTGCGCTGCTGCTGCTGGTCAATCCAGGCGCGGTCGGCGCTGGGCTCGAGGTGCAGAGTCCACTCGCGTCCGAGGGGCGAGTGCGCGAGGCCGGCGATGTGCTCGCGCAGGCGAGGCCACTCGAGCGCGGCGGCGCTGGACTCGGTGAGCTGGCCGGGAATGTTCGGCAGAATCGGCATATATGGATGCTACCGAGAATGTGAGCCGGTGAAGCGGTAAGGAACAAAGGCCCGCGCCTAAAGGCGCACTGATGGATGAGGTTAGTCCAGCGGGCTAAAGCCCGCTGCTACTCCGGAAATGCAGGGCGGCTGCTCTCGATTTTTCCGCTCCGGCGGAACCGATTCGGCCTAAGATGCGTATGAATGGCTGTTGTTCCGAGGAGTCCTGCGATGAACTGCCCCTCCTGTTCCGCTCCTGTTGAAGGCCAATTCTGCTCTCGTTGCGGCGCGCGTGTGCCAGTGCCAACTGCCGGGTATCAGTACCAGGCTCCGCCACAGCCGCAGCAATCGAGCGTTCCGGGCACCCAGCCCGTGCAGCCCGGATACGTTCCGCCGCCACCGGGATATCCTCCTCCGCCGCAGGCGTATGGCTATCCGCCGATGCCGTACGTGCCACGGGTGCAGTCACACCTGAAGACGCTGGGCATCCTGTGGTGCATCTATGGCGCGTACCGCGTCCTGATGGGGATCGTCGCGTCGGTCTTCCTGCTGGGGCTGTCGCACAGCGGCTTCTTCGAGCGGTTCAATCCGGACCGTAGCTTCCCGTTCGCGTCCATGGCGCCGATGATGGGCGGCATCGCTTCGGTGGTGCTGGTGCTCACGCTTGGCGCGGCGGCGCTGGCATTCTTCACCGCCTTCTCGCTGCTGAACCGCAAGAGCTGGGGGCGGACGCTGGCAATCGTCGCGGCGGTGCTGTCGCTCATCAAGATTCCGCTGGGCACCGGCCTGGGCATCTACACGCTCTGGGTACTGGTGCCGGGCCAGTCGGGGGCGGAGTACGACGCGATGGCGGAGAGGTAACGAACAGCTCTATTGTGTGGCGGCGCGCAGTCGGATACATTTCCTACACTTAGTAATCCAACCGATTTTCCGCTCCAGGAGAGTAACGGAATGCGCGCATCCCGCCTGTTCTGTCTGTTTGCCTTGATGTCCTCCACGGCGCTCGTCGCGGAGAGCAAGAATCCCGCCGACTATCCGTTGCGGATCCACGTCTTCGGCCGCAGTCAAACGACCTTCTACCACAACCGGGTCGAGGAAGAGGCGAAGGGTGATGGTCGCGCCAACCTGTTTGAAAACGGTATGGCGCACGCCGTGGACTTCAGCTACGAGTGCGGCGAAAAGATCCGCCCATCGTTCGAATACGAAACCTATCCGGCGAAGTGGAAGAAGCCTGGCAAGGAGCTGGTGGTGCTGATGCCGGTTTTCGGCAAAACCAATAGCTACTTCACCTGCGACTTCAAAACGGACGTGAAGTCGTTTGCGTATGCGACGAGCAGGGACGGCCGGATGAGTGAGGAACCCGCCGATCAGTTCAAAGCGTGGATGGTGAAGCACGACTACGATCCCGAGCATGGCAAGAATGTGCCCGCCAAACTGCAAGCCGATGCAGCGCCGGCGAAATCGAACGAGACTGCTCCCGCCCAGCCGTAGCAGCGCAACACCGGTGCCGCCATCCGGAACCGGCGCGCCGCTGCCTTGTAACCTTTCCTGACGCCATTCCTCCAACCCCCAGTTCGGGATTGGAGGAATGAGTGCGGGTTGGGGAAATGAAGGAGTGGTCTTTGGTGCCACTCAGGCTATTGATTGGTTTCGGATTCGCCGCCCACGGTGTAGCAAAGCTCAGCCATGGTCCGGAGAAATTCGGCGCGATTCTGGCCGCGCTCGGTGTGCCGTTTCCGCACATGATGGCGTGGATCACGTCGCTGGTGGAGCTCATCGGCGGCGTACTGGTCATGGCGGGAGCGTTTGTGCTTCCGGTGAGCCTTCCGCTGATCATCGTCATGCTGACCGCAATGTTCACGGTGCATCTGCGCTATGGCTTCTCGTCCATCAAGCTGCTGTCGGCCAATGCCGCAGGCGCGACGTTTGGCCCGCCCGGATATGAGGTGGATTTGCTCTACATCGTGGGGATGATCACGTTGGTGCTCGCTGGGCCAGGAGTTTTTTCGGTGGATCGCTATCGGCATCGATCGAAGAGCTAGCGCGCACCTCGGGGTGCGGTATCGATTTCTGCCGGCTAATTCGCCGAAGGTTTCTGCACGCTGTCGATCACCATCACCTTCGCCGGAGCCTTCGTCGCCTCCAGCTTTAGCCCAAGCTGCTCCTGGATCGCGTCAAACAGCGGCGGTGGTTGGTCCGCAGTCGGCGCGCCGGCATCCGCGGGCTGCGGTGGAACTCTTCCTCCATACTGCGACTGATCCGGGGTCCATCTGAGGGCGAGGTCGTACCGATCCTTCAGGCCCGTCTGGTCTAACACCGGCCTGTCCAGCACGTTCTGCATCACCTGCGCAAACTCTTCCATGGTCCCATTGCGCATCCCCATTCTGCCCGGAGGCCCACCCATGCCCGGAGGGCTATTCGGATCGGCTCCGCTCTTCGTCAGCTTCGGTCCTGTCTTCGCCACCGACAGCACGTACACCGAGAGCTGCTTGGTGTCCTCATGAAATTTCATTCCAAACCGGTCCGCCAGCAGCTTGCTCACAATTCCCCTTGCCTGCTCGAGACTTGGCAAGCCTTCATGATCGGGAAGCACATCCATGTCGAAGTGGTCCGTCCTGATCCAGGCCGGCCCTCCTGTTACCTGTGTCGAGTGCAGGTTATATGCGAGCGTGATCAAACCTTCCACGGTGAAGTTCCCCGCGATCAGATGCCGCCCCTGCAGCGTAAAACCTCCACGCGGGTGGTCTGGATCGGTGGGCTTGATCGTCGCAACCTCGTACCCCGGCTCAAGCTTCGGGTCCATCAGGGTCAGCGCCGGAGTCGGTTTCGGAATCTCCCACGCCGCATCCGCGCTCACATGCTCCAGCGTGAGCGGAAGCTCTCGCGTGCCCTGCTTCCACGTTCCCACCGCCGTCTTCCCGTCCGCGGACAGTTTGCCGTCGTAGCTGACATCCATGCCGAGAATCGTGAACTTGAGCGCCTCACCATCCACTGACAGCGTCGTGGTGCCCATTCCGCCCGGCCCCTGCTGGTCGATGCTGAAAAGCCTTCCCTTCAACGCGCCATCCGCTTTGCTGATCTGCAGCACCAGCCGAAGATCCTTGCCTGTGTGAAGCGTACCCTGCCAGGTCTCCGGCGCATTCTGCGCCCACGCGCCCACGCCCATCAGCGCAGCCAGTGCGCCGGCCCAAATCACCAGTCTCTTCACAACGACACCCTCCCAAGAACGTCTCCCATGGTACTCGCCTAAGTTTTGGCGGCATAAGTCGATTCGGTGGAAATGCCGAGTAAGAATTAGCCAGTCAGTGAGTGAGTCGAAATCCCGCCCGTAAATGAGCCACCGGCCATAGAAGAGCTAGTTCTCGGAAGGCCGTTCTATGGAATCGATCACCAGGGTTTCCACCGGTTCTTTTGCGGGTTCCAGTTTGAGTCCCAGCTGTTCCTCGAGCGTGGTGAAAATGGAGGAGCCGGCATCGGACGTGTTCACAGCGTCAGCCAACGGCTGCGGCGGATCCAGGTGGATGTCATAGAGTCCGGCAAGTCCGGCCTTATCGACGACAGGGCGGCCGGCCCTGTTGGACAACAGCGTCGCGAGTGTCCGCAACGAAACCCCATACAGCGCCACGCTGCCATTAGGACCGAGCGAGAACATCCCGCTTGCTCCGGGAACGGCTCCGGCGTCCGGGTGTTTGGCGGCGATATCGGCTGATGAAGTGGACGCCGGCTTCTGCAATTTCGGCCCGTTTTTCGCGATCACCAGGTCGTACACAGGCCGTTCGCGCATCTCGCGATGCACAACCAGCTTGCAGCGTTGCGCCAGTAAAGCTTGCAG
>Ga0157369_10006425_pt1 | contig 13626 bp, 11 predicted proteins | sample C25metaG_FD_113461 | JGI IMG/M metagenome (GOLD analysis project Ga0157369, IMG submission 113461) | Corn rhizosphere microbial communities from Kellogg Biological Station, Michigan, USA - C2-5 metaG | ecosystem: Host-associated > Plants > Roots > Rhizosphere > Soil | place: USA: Michigan...
CGGCCGGGGCAGGCGCTGATCGTCTCCGACGACCGCACGCGCTCGTTCCTCGCGCCGCTGCCGCTCACGCTGCTCCCGCTGGAGCGCGACCGCTACGAGCAGCTCGAGGAGCTCGGGGTGAAGACGATTGGACAGCTTGCTGGGCTTCCAGGTAGCGCCGTGGCCGAGCGGTTGGGGCCGGCCGGCCGGCGCGCCTGGGGCCTGGCGAGAGGCGAGCAGGATGGGAGGGTCGCGCCGAGACGTCCGGCATCCGCCCTCCACGAGACGCTCGAGTTCCCGGAAGCAGTGGGCAATGACCTCACGCTCCGGCGAGGACTCGGCGTCTTGGTCGATCGCCTGCTCGCACGCCCGGAACGCGCGGGGCGGCCGCCGAGAAAGGTCGCGGTGTGGGCGCGGCTGGTCGGCGGCGCCTCGTGGCGCCGGACGGTGACGTTGCGTGAGCCGACCGCCGACCCGGCGCGGCTTCGCACGGCGCTCGGGTCGAAGCTCGCGGAGCTTCCGGCGCCGGTGCTCAAGCTGCGGCTCGAGATGTGCGAGCTCGCAGAACACACGGGCGAGCAGCTCGAGCTCGTCGCTGCAGAAGGTGAGGTGATGAAGGGCAAGCTGCGCGAGGGCATCCGCCAGGTGCGGGCCGCCGTCGGTGCAGGTGGGGTCTCAACGGTGGTGGAGGTCGCTCCGTGGTCACGCATCCCGGAAGCGCGCGCGCTGCTCGTACCGCGCGACGACTGAACGCGCCGCGGCCTGCGCTCGTGGAGGCGCAGGCGAGCGGCATCCCGAGAAAAGTGAACCGGCAGACGGTCGCGACCGTTCGCGAAGAGTGGCGTGTCGTCGACCGCTGGTGGACCGACGATCCCGTCGCACGCCGCTACTTCGACGTCGTGCTCGAGACCGGCGAGAACACCGTCGTCTACCGCGACGACGAGAACGGCTCGTGGTTCACCCAGCGCGCTTAGGACTGCTCGGCCGTCGACCGGCGAATCGACTCGACGAATCCACCGTCCGGCGAGTGGACGTTCAGCACCCGTGCGCGTCCGCCGGCGCTGCGGAAGCCGTGCCGTGCGTTCGGAGGCGACGAGATGAACCCACCGGGGCCGACCGTGACCTCGTCGTCGCCCGCGGTGAACACGACCTCGCCTTCGAGCACGAGGAACGAGTCGGTGTGGTCGCCGTGCGTGTGCGGATCGACGACGAGCGACTCGTCGAAGCGGATCTCCATCACGGAGACCTGTTCGGTCGCAACCAGGATCCGGACGTAGCCGAAGCCGCGGTCGTGCTGCTCGCCCTCACCGGGCTGCCTGACGGTTGGCTCTGCCATGCGTACAGCCTATGACGTACACGGAGCTGCACGCGCATTCGGCGTACTCGTTCCTCGACGGCGCGTCGCTGCCGGAGGAGCTCGCCGCGCGCGCCGCCGAGCTCGGCTACGACGCGTTCGCGCTCACCGACCACGACGGCGTCTACGGGTCGCTCGAGTTCGCGCATGCCGCGAAGCACTTCGGCGTGCGTGCGATCACCGGCGCCGAGGTCACGCTTGACCTCGGCGTAGGCTCGACGGAGCCGAGCAGTAGCGGAGGCGCCGGCATGTACGGCGCCGGAGCGGAAAGGCGTGCGCATGTCACGTTGCTCTGCGAGACGCAGCAGGGCTATTCGAACCTCTGCCGCATCCTCACCGACGCGCACGCCGGCACGCGCCTCGAAGGGCGGGAACGCGAGTTGCTTCCAGCCGCAACCACGGTCGAGTTCGTTGCGGAGCACGCGGAAGGGCTCGTCGCGCTCTCCGGCTGTGCTCGCCAGGGACTCGGCGTCGTCGACGCGAAGCGCACCGAGCAGCTGGCGCGCGCATTCCCCGGCGCGTTCTACATCGAGCTGCAGCGGCCGTACGAACGCGGCGACGCGCGCCGCAACGCGCGCTTGCAAGAGCTCGCCGAGCATCTCCGCGCGTCGACGGTCGCGACCGGCGACGTGCACGCGCACCACATCCGCCGCGCGCGGCTGCAAGACGTGCTCGTCGCGATCAAGAGCCGTACCTCGCTCGACGGCTGCGAGCGCGAGCGGCGCGGCAACCACGAGAGCGTGCTGCTCGCGCCTGCGGAGCTGCTCGACCGGCTCCCGCGAGACGCTGCGCTGCGCACGCGCGAGATCGCCGACCGCTGTGTGTTCGACCTCACTCAGGAGCTGGGGTATCGCTACCCGGACTTCTCCGACGGCGTCGACCCGGCCGACAAGCAGCTGCGCGACATCTGCGAGCGCGCGTTCATCGACCGCTACGCCGACGCCAACGGCCACAAGAAGCGCGCGCACGACCGGCTCGAGGACGAGCTGCAGCTGATCGCGCGCCTCGGTCTCTCCGGCTTCTTCCTGTTGCACTGGGAGGTGCTCGAAATGGCACGCGATTGCGCGGTCGAGGTGCGCGGCCCGGGCAGCCCGCGGCATGCGCTGCCGCCGGGCCGCGGCCGCGGCTCGAGCGTCGGATCGATCGTCTGTTACCTCACCGGCCTCTCGCACGTCGACCCGGTGAAGGCGGGCCTGTCGCTCGGCCGCTTCATCAACGACGAGATGGTCGCCGTCCCCGACATCGACCTCGACTTCCCGCGTGAGATTCGCGAGAAGCTGATCGTCCGCGTCACCGAGCGCTACGGCCGCGAGCATGCGGCGCTCGTCGCGAGCTTCGCGACGTACCGCTCGCGCGGTGCGATCCGCGACGTCGGCAAGGCGCTCGGGCTGCCGTTCGCCGAGCTCGAGCGGCTGGCGCGCGTCACCGACGGTTGGCATGCCGACAAGGTCGGCGACGAGCTCGACGGCTTGCCCGGCAAGCACACGGGACCGCGCTGGGACGCGTTCCGCGAGCTGACGCGCGAGATCGCCGGCCTGCCGCGCCACATCAGCCAGCACCCGGGCGGCATGGTCATCTCGACGCGGCCGCTGATCGATCTCGTGCCGGTGCAGCCGGCGGCGATGGCCGGCCGCCAGATCTGCCAGTGGGACAAGGACAGCTGCGGAGACGCCGGCTTCCTGAAGATCGACCTGCTCGGGCTCGGGATGCTGTCCGCGGTCGAGGACTGCATCGACCGCATCGCGCGCATCCGCGGCGAGCCGATCGACCTGTCGCGGATCCCGCTCGACGATCCGCAGGTCTACGAGGAGATCCAAGCGGCCGACACGGTTGGCGTGTTCCAGATCGAGAGCCGCGCGCAGATGCAGAGCCTGCTGCAGACGCTCCCCGAGAACCTCGACGACCTCACGGTGCAGGTCGCGCTCGTGCGGCCGGGGCCGATCCAGGGCAAGGCGGTGCATCCGTACGTGAAGCACCGCCACGCGAAGCGCGCCGACCCGACGTTCGAGCCGCCGGTCGAGCACGAGTGCCTGCGCGAGTGCCTGCGCGACACGCTCGGTGTCGTCGTCTTCCAGGACCAGGTGCTCGACGTCGCGATGGCGGCGGCGAAGTTCTCGATCGGTGAGGCAGAGGGGCTGCGCCGCGCGATGTCGCGCAAGCGCAGCGAAGAGGCGATCGAGGCGTTCCGGCCGCGCTTCATCGACGGCTGCGGGGGCAACGGCATCGACGAGGCGACGGCGAACTCGATCTACGACAAGCTCGTCGGCTTCGCGGGCTTCGGCTTCCCGAAGTCGCACGCCGCCGCGTTCGGGTTGCTCGCGTACCAATCGTCATGGTTGCGCCGCTACTACCCGGCGGAGTTCCTGTGCGCACTGATGAACGCACAGCCGATGGGCTTCTACCCGCCGGCGACGCTCGTGCGCGACGCGCAGCGGCGCGGGGTGGAGGTCCTGCCGCCGCACATCAACCGCTCAGAGGCGAAGTGCGCGCTCAAGGACGGTGCGGTTCGCGTGGGGATCGGCTACGTGCAGGCGGTCGGCGAGGCGGATGCGGAAGCGATTGCCGAAGCGCAGCCGTATCGCAGCATCGGCGAGCTCGCGCGGCGGTCGGCGGTGAAGCAGGGCGTGCTCGAGTCGCTCGTCGCTGCCGGCGCGTGCGACGAGTGGGGAGCGCGCCGCCAGTTGCTGTGGGAGCTCGGCGTCACCGCGCGCGGCGAGCCGGTCGGCGGCGGCAACCGCCAGCTCGCTCTGCCGCTCGAGCCAACCGCGGAGATCCCGGAGCTGCCGGAGCAGACGTCATGGGAACGGATGCTGGCCGACTACAAGCACACGTCGCTGTCGGTCGGCGTGCATCCGCTCGAGCTGCTGCGTCCGCATCTCCCTGCAGGAGTCGCGACAACGGCGGACTTTCTCGACACACCGAACGGCACGCCGCTGCAGGTCGCCGGCATGGCGATCGCGCGCCAGCGGCCGGCGACGGCGAACGGCGTCGTGTTCATGCTGCTCGAGGACGAGCACGGCCAGGCGAACCTGATCGTGCCGCCGCAGGTCTACGAGCAGTACCGCGCGGTGATCCGCGGCGAGCCGCTGCTGCTCGCCCGCGGCAAGCTCGAGCGCCACGACCGCAACGTGAACCTGCTCGTGCGCGAGGTGATCTCGCTCGGCCCGCTCGCCCGGGAGGCCGCAGCGCAGGCAGAGGTGACGTCGGCGCTCCCGCGGGCGCATCACTTCGGGCAGCGATAGTTGACAAAGAACACTTTGCAAAGATAACTTTGCGATATGCCGAGAGGACGCGCCCGCAGGGAGATCCGCGACCCGCGCATGCTGCGGGCGATGGCGCATCCGTTCCGCCTGCAGCTGCTCGACCTGATGGTCCGGCGAGGCACGCTCACGTCGGCGGAAGCTGCCGAAGCAACAGGCGAGAACACTGGGACGTGCTCGTTCCACCTGCGGCAGCTCGCGAAGTACGGCTTCATCGAGCCGGCCGAGGCGCGTGATGGCCGCGAGCGGCGCTGGCGGCGCGTTGCGGGCGGCGAGCGCATCCCCGACTCGAGGGACCCGAATCTCACGCGGGCGATGGCGGAAGCGGGGCGCGTGGTGCTCGACCGCGTGTATGTCGAGGCGGTCGACTGGATGGACCGGCACCGAACGCTGCCGCGCCGCTGGCAGCGCGGCGCGATCCTCGACGAGGAGCTGCTCTACCTTACGCCGGACGAGCTCGCCGCGCTGTCGCGCGACGTCGTGGCGCTGCTCGCGCAGTACCGCAAGCGCACGGACAACCCGGCGAAGCGGCCGGAAGGCTCAGCGCCCGTGCGAGCGCTCGCGCTGCTGTTCCCCGTGCGAGACGAGTAGTGCGCGACTTCCGCATCCTGTGGACCGGCCAAGTCGTTTCCGCACTCGGCACGCGGATCTCCGGCGTCGCGTTCCCGCTGCTCACGCTGCGCCTTACTCACTCGGCGACAAAAGCCGGTGCGGTCGGATTCGCGGGCACGCTGCCGCTGCTCCTGCTGACGCTGCACGCCGGCGCGTTCGCGGATCGGCACGACCGGCGCCGGATGATGATCGCCTGCGAGGTCGCGCGCGCGATTGCCCTCGCGAGCATCGCCGCCGGCGTCGTGTGGCACTTCGTCTCGTTCACGCAGCTCGTCGTGGTCGCTGTCGTCGACGGCGCCGGGTTCACGCTCTTCGAGATCGCGCAGCGGGCCGCGCTGCGTCAGCTCGTCGACCCAGCCGACCTGCCCCAGGCAGCTGCGATGAATCAGGGGCGCGAGTACGGCGCGCTGCTGGTAGGACTGCCGCTCGGCGGCGTGCTGTATGCCGTCGGGAGGGCGATCCCGTTCCTCGTCGACGGCGTGTCCTACGTCGCGTCGGCGGTGTCGCTGCTGCTGATCCGCCGCCCGTTCAGCGAGGAGCGCGTCGCCGACGAGTCGCCGGCATCGTTGCGTATCGAGATCGCCGAGGGCGTGCGCTGGCTGTGGGCACAGCCGTTCCTCCGCGCGACCTCGCTCGTCGTCATCGCGAGTGACCTCACCGTGAACGCACTGTTCCTCGTTGTCGTGGTGCTGGCGAAGCGCGAGGGCGCGTCGTCGGCTCTCGTCGGCGTGATCCTGGTGTTCATGGGCGTCGGCGGCCTGATCGGCGCCGCGATCGCACCGCACGCGATTCGCCATCTGCCGCCGCAGGCGGGGATCTACGCCACGCTGATCGCGATGACCGGTCTGCTGCCGGTGATGATGCTCGTCCGGCAGCCCGCCGCGCTCGGCGCGCTGTACGGCGCGATGTTCGTTGCCTATCCGACATGGGGCGCGACGGTAAGCGCGTATCGCGCGGCGCTCGTCCCGGACCGCCTGCAGGGCCGCGTGCAGAGTGTCGCCACACTGATGTCGCTCGGTGCCGTGCCGCTCGCGCTGCTCGCCGTCGGTGCGTCGCTGCAGCACCTAGGCGGGACGACGACTCTGCTCGCGCTGTTCGGGTTGATGGTCGTCGCAACCACGTATGCGCTCGCGAGTAAGGCGATGCGTAATCCCGAGCCGCTGCCGGTCTAGTCGACGCTCAGCGCGAGGTCGACGCCGAAGAACCGCGCGATCCGCTCTGCCTCCGCTGCGAGTTCCGCCCGCTGCGTCTTCGTTAGCCGAACCGCAGGCGTGACAGAGACCTCAATCCGCTTCGCAGTCTTCTTCCGCTCCCACAAACCTGCAGCGACCCCATCGACCATGAGGAAGCGCACGCCCGCCGGTCCCTCATACCGTCCGCGCCCATGCGCGGCGACTTGCTCGCGTACTTTTGGCGGCACGAGCTGCTCGCGCTCGCGGCTCGCCATCACGTAGGCGTCGTACTCCGGCAGCAGCCGCACGCTCTTCACCGGTGTGGGGAACGTCGTGTCGCCGGCGAGGACGAACGTTCGACGTCCTTCGACGTCGATCTCTTCGATGTCGAGTTCCGGCGGCTCGACGCCGAGCCACTCACGTAGCTCGGCGGGACGGGCGGGGCCGTAAGTGTGCATGAACCTGCGGCACGCCTCACGGATCGCGTCCGGGACCTTCTCCAGCACGGGAGCGAGCGCGAGCGTCACTTTCGCGCCCTGCGGCGGGCCTTGCACCAGATCGCCGGTGAAGAACGCGAAGCCCGAGAGCACACGCGTCCGCACGGCGGGCGATACGGCAGCCGCGAGCTCCTCGCGCGTGAGCGGGCCGCGCGCAAGCGCCTTCTCGATCGCGGCGTTCGTCGCGGTGACCTGCTTCAGCGTCAGCGCCGGGTGAACCACGCCGTTCGGGTCCGTCCACTCCGCGAGTGCACCGCGCTCACCGCGCGTTGCCGAAAACCACGTCGCGAAGTCGTCGGCGGCATGGATGTGCAGCGTGCCGCGGATCGTCCACGCCTTCACGAGCGACCGCTCCTCCCACAGTGCCGCGCGCACCTCCGCCTGCGACGTTGCACAGCGAATCGCGAGCTGGATCTCCGCCGACACCTGCGCCTGTGCCTGAATCGCGCCGAGCCTCCGCGCGACATCGACGATCGAGCCCTGGCGCCGCAGCAGCCCGCACCGCTCGAGCCGGCGCGTCCGCACCTCCGCCCACGAGACCGTCACCGCGAGCGCTGGTGAGCCGGGCCTTCGTGATGCGAGAGGTTGTACGCCGAGTTGACGAGCCCCACGTGCGTGAACGCCTGCGGGAAGTTGCCGAGCAACCGCTTCTCGGCCGGGTCGTACTCCTCCGACAGCAGCCCGAGGTCGTTGCGAATCGACAGCAGCTTCTCGAAGAGCTCGCGCGCCTCGTCGTCGCGCTCCTGCATCAACAGCGCGTCGACCATCCAGAACGAGCACGGCAGGAACACGCCCTCGCCGCCGGTCAGCCCGTCGACGACGTTGTCGTCGCGTGTGGCGTAGCGCTCGACGAACCCGTCTCGCGTCAGATGCTTCTGAATCGCGTTCACGGTCCCGACCACGCGCGGATCGTCGCCCGGCAGGAAGCCGACGAGCGGGATGAGCAGCGTCGACGCGTCCAGCTCGCGCGAGCCGTACGACTGCGTAAACGAGTTCAGCTCGCTGTTGAAGCCCTGGTTGCAGATCTCCTCGTGCAGCTCCGCGCGGATCTGCCGCCAGCGGTCGACCGGCCCTTCAAGCCCCATCCGCTCGACCGTCTGCACGGCGCGATCGAACGCGACCCACGCGAGCACCTTGGAGTGCACGAAGTGGCGCCGCGGCCCGCGCACCTCCCAGATCCCTTCGTCCGGTTGGTCCCAGACCCCTTCGAGGTATTCGAGCAGGTTGCGCTGGAACGACCAGGCGTGGTCATCGAGGCTTAGCCCGTGCAGGCGCGCCTGGTGCAGCACGTCCATCACCTCGCCGAAGACGTCGAGCTGGAACTGCTCGTGCGCCGCGTTCCCGATGCGCACCGGCTTCGAGCCTGCGTATCCCGGGAGCCAGTCGAGCTCGTACTCGATGATGCGCCGCTGTCCGCCGACGCCGTACAGGATCTGCGCCTTCGCGGGATCGCCGGTGACCGCACGCAGCAACCAGTCGCGCCACGCCGACGCCTCTTCGACGAAGCCGGCGTTCAGCATCGCGTAGAGCGTGAACGTCGCGTCCCGCAGCCAGCAGTAGCGGTAGTCCCAGTTCCGCTCGCCGCCGATGCGCTCCGGCAGCGACGTCGTCGGCGCCGCGATGATGCCGCCCGTCGGCAGGTACGTCAGCGCTTTCAGCACGACGAGCGACCTGCGCACCGCCTCTGGATACGCACCCTCGTACCCGCAGCTGCCGATCCAGTCGCGCCAGAACGACTCGGTGTCTTCGAGCGCCTGTTCGGCGTCGACCGGCTCAGGCTCGGCTTCGTGCGCGGGGTACCACGTGAGTACGAACGGAACCCGGTCGCCTTCGCGCACTGCGAAGTTCGCGACGTGCGTCAACTCCTCCGGGTGCAGCTCGACCGGCGAGCGCAGCAGCAGCGCGTCGGGAGCGCCGATCGCGCGCAGCGTTCGCTCGTCGAGCCGCATCATCCACGGGATCACGTAGCCGTAGTCGAGGCGGATCACGAGCTCCGTGCGCATCGCGACCGTGCCCTCGAGGCCCTCGACGATGCGCACGATGTCCGGCTTCGTCTCGCGCGGCGGCATGAAGTCGATCACGCGCACGCGGCCGGTCGCCGTCTGCCACTCCGACTCGAGGATCAACGTGTCGTCGCGGTAACGGCGCGTCGTCGCCGGGCCGCCTGACACAGGCGCCATCAGCCAGCGGCCGTGCTCGCTGCTGCCGAGCAGTGCGCCGAAGCACGAGCTCGAATCGAACCGCGGGAACGGCAGCCAGTCGACGGACCCGCTCCGCCCGATCAGCGCGGCGGTCTGCAGGTCGCCGACGAGCGCGTAGTCCTCGATGCGCTCGGCCATCAGTCGAGCTCCGACGCGGTCACGGGCCAGCGCTTCTGCACGGCGCGGTTGAATGCCTCGACGTACTCGTCGGGATCGTCGAGCGTGCGGGCGTAGTGGTCGCGCATCTCCTCAAGGATCTCAGCCGCGACCGCATGCGCGTCCATGTACTCGCCGAAGAGCTCCTCGGCGTCGTCGCGGTCGGCGCGGTTGTACTCGTCGAGCGAGTCGGAGATGCGCTTCAGCAGATCGTCGTTCTGGCGTGCGAAGAGGTCGAGCTGCGACGCGACCACCGGCTTGAAGCGCGAGCGGAAGATCACTGCAGTTCCCGGTAGAGCTCGAGATGCTGCTGCGCCGCCGCGTCCCAGGTGAGCTCGCCGCGTGCGCGCTCGGCACCCGCGCGCGCACGCGACAACGCTTCGGAGTCGTCGAGCAGCCCGCGCACGGCGTCGGTCATCGATTCGACGTCGCCTGCGGGAACCACGGCGCCAGCGCCGTACGCGTGCACGAGCTCGCCGAGCCCGCCGACGTCGTAGACCACTGCCGGGACGCCCGCACCGAGCGCCTGCAGCAGCGCTCCCGACTGGTCGAGCTCCGCGCGGTACGGAAAGACGGCGATCGTCGAGTCGGACAGCGCACGGTCCAGCTCTGCCTGCGGCAGGTAGCCGAGCCGCCACTCGACACGGTCGGCCGAGCGAAGGCCGTCGAGCGGCATCGCGGGGTCGCCGGCGACCAGCAGGCGCGCGTCGGGCAGCCGCTGCGTCACCTCGATTGCGTCCGGCAAGCCCTTGTACGGGCGGATCATCCCGAGCGCGAGCAGAGTACGGCCGTCGTCCGCGCGCGTCGCATTTGACGGGTAGACCGGGTGCGGGATGACGCGGGCGTCCACGCCGAGGTCGGCGAGCGCCTCGCGGCCGCGCTCGCTGTGCACGACGACGCGGTCGAACTTCGCGAGCACCTCGCGCCACAACGCCGTGCGCGAGGCGGTGCGGCGCGGCAGGAGGTCGTGCGCTGTGAACACCGCCGGCGCGCGGAAACGCAGGCGCCGGTCGAGCTGCGGCAGCGCGAGCCATTGCACGTGCAGCACGTCCGGCCGCGCCGCCGAGAGCGACGCGAGCACGCCGAGATGCTCCGCCGCCTTCAGCGGCAGGCGCAGCGGCGAGCGCCGGAACACGCGCGACGAGACGGGGTAGAAGCGCTCGCGGCGGCGGTACCCGTCGGGCACCGGCGACGCGCCGAAGCGGAAACGGGTCGTCGCAAGCTCGACGTCGGCGCCGGCGCGGGCGAGCGCCGCGGCCAGCTCGTGGTCGTACCACGGGGTGAACGCCGGAGGGTCGGCGAGCAGGACGCGCACACCACTAGCGTAGTGAGCATGCTCGTCCGGACCTGGAACCTCTTCCACGGCAACACCGTCCCGCCGCAGCGCGAGGCGTTCCTCGACGAGATGATCCGCCTCGCGACCGCCGACGACCCCGACGTGCTCTGCGTCCAGGAGGTCCCCGGCTGGGCGCTGCCGCAGTTCACGGTCGGCGACATGGCGTCCCGGCCGCCGCTCGGTGTCGCCGCCGGACGCGCGATCACGTCCCTCAACCACGGCGTCCTCCGCTCGGCCGTCGCCGGCCAGGGGAACGCGATCCGCGTGCTCCCGTCGCTGCGCGTCGTCGATCACCACATGCTCGTGCTCAACCCGGCGCGCTTCCGCGCCCAACTCGACGTCGACCGGCTGACCAAGCTCGCGTGGGCGAAGGAGCGCCGGATCGTGCAGGCGGTGCGCCTCTCGAACGGCGCGCGCACCTTCGTCGTCGCGAACACGCACTGCACCGGCACGTGGCCCGCCGTAGCGCAGGCGGAGCTGATGCGCGCCGCGTGGTTCGCCGACTCGGTCGCGCGCCCCGACGAGCCCCTGATCCTCGCGGGCGACTTCAACATGTGGCCGGACAGCGAGGCGCTCGAGGCGCTGACCGGGTCGGAGTGGGGGTTCTCGGCAGCGGCGCCGGGAATCGACCACATTCTCGTCCGCGGCGCTCAGGCATCCGAGCCGCGCGTCTGGCCGCCGGAACGCAGAACGCGTGCAGACGGGACGCTGTTGTCAGATCATGCGCCTGTGGAGGTGGAAGTTGAGCTTTAGAGGGAGGCGCCCACGGGGCAAAGCACGGGCTGCCCGGCCGCGCTGGGCGGCGCGATGCCGCGTCCTCGGTCGCGCCGGTAGCGCCGCTACCGACCCGACCTGCGTCCTTGCCTCGCACTCGCCCATCGCACCCGGTCAGCGCGTGGTTGCCCCATGAACGCCTCCTGGCGTGACCGGTTCCCGGTGCTGCGCGAGCACGCGTACCTCAACGCGGGCACGTTCGGGCCGCTGGCGCAGGCGACACTCGACGCGATGATCGGCCTGCGCACGTGGGAGGGCGAGCACGGCCGCGCCGGCAAGACGTACTTCGACGAGATGATCGCGCGGCGCACGACCGTCCGCGAGCTGATCGCGCAGCAGATCGGCGCGACCGCGGAGCACGTCGCGCTCACTGACTCGACGACGCAGGGCGTGCACATCGTCATCGCGGGGCTGGGGCTGGGTCCCGACGACGAGGTCGTCACGACCGACGCCGAGCACTTTGGGCTCACCGGCCCGCTCGCCGCAGCCGGAGTGCGCTTCCGCATCGCGGCCGTCAAGGGTAAGCCCGCCGCCGAGTACTTCGACGCGATCCGCGCACTCGTCACGCCGCGCACGCGGCTGATCGCGATCTCCGCGGTGTCGTGGATCGACGGCACCGTCTTCCCGTGGCGCGAGCTCGCCGAGGAGACCGGCCTGCCCGTGCTCGTCGACGGCGCACAGGCAGCCGGTGCGATCGAGGTCGACGCGACCGGCGCGGACTACTTCACCGTGAGCGCGCAGAAGTGGCTGTGCGGTCCGGATGCAACGGGCGCGCTCTACGTGCGCGACCACGACGCCCTACCGCCGCGGCTCATCGGCTACCCCGCCGCCGAGTCGTACGACATCGCCGAAGGAACTTGGGTGCCGAAGCCCGGCGCTGCGCGCTTCGATCCGACGTTCACACCGGCGTCGTCACTCGCCGGACTCGAGGCGGCACTGACGGATCTGCCGGACGGCCGGCACGCGCGTGCGCGCGAGCTTGCGGAGCGCTGCCGCGAGCTGCTGCTCGAAGCCGGCGTCGACGTCGCGACGGAGGCGGGACAGGCGACGCTCGTCTCGTTCCGCGTGCCCGGCGACTCGACCGAGATCGTGACGCGGCTCTACGACCGCGGCGTGGTCTTGCGCGAGCTCCCCGGAACGGGGTTGCTGCGCGCGAGCGTCGGCTGGTGGAACGACGAGACCGATCTCGAGCGGCTCGTCAGCGCTGTCCGTACGCGATGAGGTTGCCGGCGGCCGTGCCCACGAGCACGAGGTCGCCGTCGATCACGGGTGACGGTGTCTGAGAGCCCGTTTTCATCACCGCGCCAGTCCACACCGATGCTCCCGTCGTGGCGTCGAACGCGTGCAGCCGCTTGTCGCCGCCGACGATCCAGACGGCGCCGTTGCCGATCGCCGGCGTGCTGTCAGTCTGACCGACCTGGGCGCGCCAGCGGATCGCGCCCGTCAGCACGTCGAGCGCGTAGAGGTTTCCATCGGTTGCCGGGAAGACGACGAGCGAGCCGGTTGCGACCGGTGCGGTCCAAGGGTCGAACCCCGGTGCGTCGGCGAGCTTCGTGTGCCAAAGCGCTTTGCCATCCGGCGCGCGGAACCCCTCGAGGAAGAACGTCCACGCCTTCCCGGTCAAGCGCGTGGAGACGACCACGACAACGCCGCTCGTGGTGGTCACCGACGAAGCCGTGTCGAGACTCGCAAAGCCGTGCGCCGTCCAGGCGATTGCACCGTTCGAACGGTCGAACGCGCGCAAGCCCTGCTTGCCGGCTGCGTAGAGACGCGTCGAGTCCGCGGCCAGCTGGCACCGGAAGCAGTCGTCCGGCGCTGCCCACAGCTGCTTGCCCGTCTTCGCGTCGAGCGCCTGCAGCGAATCGGAGAGCTCGAACACACGGCCGTCCGACAACAGCGGCTGGGCGAGAAAGCCTTCGGAGAACGGATGGTTGGTGCGCCAGAAGATGCGTCCGGTCGCTGGGTCGTAGCGGCGAACCGTGTCCGCGTTCGAGAGCCGCAACACGAGCCCGGGAGCGACCAGCGGCGCGTATGAGGTGCCGAAGCCGCCAATCGAGCTCCACAGGCGCTTGCCGGACACGGCGTCGAGCGCGTGCAGGCGCGTGTGCTTCGCACCCGTCGCGACGTAGATGCGCCCGTCGGCGACCGCGGGGGTTCCGACCGGCGCCGACAAGCGTGCCGTCCAGACGACATGCGTAGGCAGCAGGGACAGCGCGAGGAGCGCTGCCCGGATCACGACGCCGGCAGGCCGAGCTCGCCGGCGATGGGCTGCAGCGCGGCGACGA
>Ga0157369_10006426_pt1 | contig 13626 bp, 12 predicted proteins | sample C25metaG_FD_113461 | JGI IMG/M metagenome (GOLD analysis project Ga0157369, IMG submission 113461) | Corn rhizosphere microbial communities from Kellogg Biological Station, Michigan, USA - C2-5 metaG | ecosystem: Host-associated > Plants > Roots > Rhizosphere > Soil | place: USA: Michigan...
AAGCAGTTCCGAAACTACTACGAGAAGGCGTCTCGGCGCTCGGGCGTCACGGGCGAGGAGCTGCTGCGGCTCCTCGAGACCCGGCTCGACAACGTCGTCTACCGGCTCGGCTTCGCGGCGTCGCGCGCGCAGGCGCGCCAGCTCGTCCGCCACGGTCATTTCCAGGTGAACGGCCGCCGCGTGAACATCCCGAGCTACCAGGTTCGTCCGGACGACGTGGTGACCGTCCCGCCTAACTCGTCCGCGCAGCAGGTGATTCGCGACGCGACCGACCTCGTCTCGACGGTCGCATCGTGGCTGCAGGCCGACCACGACGGCCTCACGGGCAAGGTACTGAAGCAGCCGGAGCGCGGAGACATCGACGCGCCCGTTCAAGAGCAGCTCATCGTCGAGCTTTATTCCAAGTAAGAGAGAGGGATTTCTTTGGCGACACGCGTTATCGATTTTCAGATGCCCAAGATCGTCCACGAGGAAGTGGACGAGCATCGCGGGGTCTTCGTCATCGAGCCGCTCGACCGCGGCTTCGGTCATACGTTCGGCAATTCGCTGCGCCGCGTGCTGCTCTCGTCGCTCGAGGGCACCGCGGTCACCTCGGTCAAGGTGGAGGGAACCGCGCACGAGTTCACGACGCTTCCGGGCGTGCGCGAGGACGTCACGGACATCGTGCTGAACCTCAAGAACCTGATCGCGCGCCTCGAGGGCGAGTCGCCCGAGGTCGAGGTGCACATCGCGGCGAAGGGCCCCGGCGCGGTGACGGCCGGGAACATCGAGGCTCCCGCCGAGCTCGAGCTGCTGAACCCCGAGCTCGAGATCGCGAACCTCGCCGATCGCGGACGGCTGGAGATGACGCTCACGATCGGCCGCGGCCGCGGCTACGTGCCCGCAGAGCTGAACCGCGGGCCGCAGCACACGATCGGCGTCATTCCGATCGACTCGATCTTCTCCCCCGTCCGGCGTGTCTCGTACGCGGTCGAGTCGGCGCGCGTCGGCCAGCGCACCGACTACGACAAGCTGACGCTCGACATCACGACCGACGGCTCCGTCGAGCCGAAGGACGCGCTCGCCGAGGCCGCCGAGATCCTGATCCGCCAGCTCGCGATCTTCACCGACCTCGAGAACATCGACCGGCTGCGAAGCGCTGCGGACGGCGGCGCGGACGGTGGCGGCGCGGAGCCGACCTCGTCGCATCCGATGGACAACTTCCCGATCGAGGAGCTCGAGCTCGGAGTCCGCTCGTACAACTGCCTGAAGCGGGTCGGCATCGAGACGATCGGCGACCTCGTCATGAAGTCCGAGAACGAGCTCGCCGCAATCCCCAACTTCGGGAAGAAGTCGATCGAAGAGGTCAAGGAGACCCTGCAGCAGCACGGTCTGACGCTGCGCGGCGACAACGGCGGCGGAGGCCTCGAATAATCCGATGCGCCACGGCCGGACGGGAAAGAAGCTCGGGCGCGACTCCGCCCACCGCAAGGCGCTGTACGCGAACCTTGCGTGCTCGCTGATCGAGCACGGGCGCATCCGCACCACCGAGGCGAAGGCAAAGGCAGTCAAGCCCTACGCCGAGAAGATGATCACGCTGGGCCGGCGCGGCGACCTTCACGCGCGCCGGCAGGCACTCGCCGAGCTCCGGTCGCAGGAGGCCGTCCACCAGCTCTTCGCGGCAATCGCGCCGCGCATGGCCGACCGCCCGGGTGGCTACACGCGCATCGTGAAGCTCGGGCATCGCCAGGGCGACGCCGCCGAGATGGTCTATCTCGAGCTCGTCGACTACGTCCCGTAGCCGACGAGCGAACGGCCGATGGCGCTCGTTGTCGGCGTCCTCCTCGCGGTCTTCGTTCTCGACGGGTCGTGGGAGTGGGTCGCCGTCGCAAGCGGCGGCGCGATCGAGATCGGCGAGGCGTGGTTCTGGCTCCGCTGGACGAAGCGGCGCCGCCCCGAGGTGGGTGTCGAGGCGCTGGTCGGCGCCCGGGGCGAGCTGACGGCCGCCGGCTGGGTCAGCGTGAACGGCGAGCTCTGGCGCGCACGCTCGGCGGCGCCGCTCGAGGTGGGGGAGCATGTGCGCGTGAGCGCCGTGGACGGCCTGACGCTCGTGGTCGAGGCGGTCAGCCGCCGGTAGGCGAGCCGAGCAGGCTGCCGAGCCCGGCGCTGATCACGGCGATGATGATCCCCGCGAATGTGACGATCCCGAGTGCCCGGATGAACGTGTCCTGGAAGAAGCGGTAGCGGAAGTACGCGAGCAGCAGGAGCTCGAACGCGACGACCGCGATCGCGAGCGAGAGCGCCACCCCGTAGTGCGGGATCAGGAACGGGAGGCTGTGCAGGATGCCGCCGACGAACGTGCCGCCGCCCGTGATCGAGCCGCGGACGAGCGGGCTGCCCCGGCCCGTGAGCTCACCCGTGTCGGAGAGGCCTTCGGAGAACGCCATGCTCACGCCCGCGCCGAGCGCGGTTGCGAGCCCGGCGATGAAGGCGTAGCGGGTGTTGTGCGTCGCGAGCGCGATCGAGAAGATCGGCGCCAGCGTGGAGAGCGAGCCGTCCACCAGGCCGACCATCGCCGGCTGCACCTTCTGCAGGAGAAATGCGTGCTCCTCTGACATCGATTAGAGTATATCGATCCGTGTGCAATGGAGTAGAGCATAAGGCAGTCCTAACAAACATCGTCAGGGGCGCCTGACGTGCACCTGAGGCTGACGGTCGAATACGACGGGACGCCATTCCGCGGCTGGGCCGCGCAGCCCGGGCTGCCGACCGTCGAGAGCGCGCTGCGCGACACGCTTCGCGAGACGTTCTCGTCCGTCGACGCTCTCGCCGTCGCAGGCCGCACCGATTCGGGTGTGCACGCGCTCGCGAACGTCGTGACGGTCGACGTCGAGGGCGGGCCGCCGGTCGCGCGGGCCGCACAGGCACTGAACGCGCGGCTGCCGGACGAGATCTCCGTCGTCGCCGTCGAGGAGGCGCCGCTCGATCTCCATGCGCGCTTCTCGGCGCGGTCGCGAACCTACCGCTACCGGATCTTCAACCGCAGGACGCCGTCGCCGTTCGAGCACCGCCGCTCGTGGTGGATACCGCGCCGCCTCGACGACGACCGTCTGCAGAGCGCGGCCAGACTGCTCGTCGGAGAGCACGACTTCCGCGCGTTCACGCCGACGGGAACGCAGCACGAGGTGTTCGTGCGCGTCGTCGAGCGCGCGGAGTGGATTCGCCGCGACGACCATCTGGACTTCGAGATCACCGCCGAGAGCTATCTGCGTCATATGGTCCGCACACTCGTCGGCACGATGCTCGACCTGGCGCCCGAGGAGATCGTCCCGCTCCTCGCCGGGCGGAGCCGCCCGGAAGCCGGCGCGACCGCGCCGCCGTGGGGGCTCTATCTCGTCTCCGTCTCGTACTGACTGAACCGTCAATCGGGATTGGTCCGGGCGCGCACCCGGAATAACCGCGCTGCTTCCATCACTTCCCAGGGGGGACACGTGAAACGCAGGACATGGAGACGCGCGCCCGCGCTCGTCGTGCTCGCGGGAGCCGTTGCGGCGCTCGCGCTCACCGCAGGATCGGAACGGCACGCGGCGGCGGGCGTCGAGCGCGCCGCAACGCAGCAGCAAGGCACCGAGCTGACGAGGGAGCGCACGGGCACGGCACAGGTCGCTGCCGCGACACTCGGGCCGCACGTCGGCACAGGCATGTTCCAGGGCGAGTCGCCCGTCGTCGCCGACCTGCCGGTCGTGCAGGCGCCTGTCGTGACGCAGATCGACACCCGCGACTCCGAGAACCTCGGAGCTGCATCCGGATCGACGTCGACGGCGCAGGACCCCGTCGTCCAGAAGAAGAAGGGCGGAGGCCCGATCTCGTCGCCGCTCGCCAGCTTCGACGGCGTCTGCCTGCCGTTCGGGCCGCCGTGCGCCGAGGGCAGCAGCTGCAGCTGCCTGCCGCCGGATACGAACGGCGACATCGGCCAGACGCAGTTCGTGCAGATGGTCAACTCCGAATTCGCGGTGTACTCGAAGACGGGGCAGGTCCTCCGTCATGCGACACCGATCAACCAGCTCTGGTCCGCCGTGGGGGGTGAGTGCTTCGCACACAACGACGGCGACCCCGTCGTGGTCTACGACCAGTTCGCGGGTCGCTGGCTCCTGTCGGAGTTCATCGCCCAGCCGAGCACCGGCGAGTCGTACGGCGAGTGCGTCGCCGTCTCTCAGACCGGTGACGCGACCGGCAAGTACTACCTGTACGAGTTCGACTTCGGGCCGGCCATCTTCCTCGACTATCCGAAGCTCGGCGTCTGGCGTGACGGCTACTACATGTCGGCGAACGAGTTCCCGACCGGCCAGGAGACCTCGTCCGGTGCCGCGGCGATCGTGTTCGAACGGAGCCAGATGCTGAACGGGCAGCCCGCCCGCTTCGTCTGGTTCGACGAGTCGGCCGCGAACCCGGTCGGCGGCCAGTACATCGGCCAGCTGCCGGGTGACGCGGACGGAGCCAGGCTGCCGCCGGCCGGCGAGCCGGACGTCTTCGCGGAGGTCGACGATCCCGCGAGCATCCCGCCGACCGGCTCTGACGCCGGGTTCGACATGCGGATCTGGAGGTTCCACGTCGACTGGGCGAACCCGCAGAGCTCGACGTTCGGAAACGCCGGGCAACCGAGCTACACGATCCCGGTCGCGCCGTTCGTCCGCCCGCAGTGCGTCTACGGCTACGGCGACTGCGTGCTCCAGAAGGGCGGCCCGCAGGGCCTCGACGTGCTGGGCGACCGGTTGATGTTCCGGCTCGCGTACCGCAACTTCGGCGACCACGAGTCGCTCGTGCTGAACCACACGGTTCAGGTCGACACGCGGATGGGCATCCGCTGGTACGAGGTGCGAAATCCGGTGAACGGTCCAGCCGTCTACCAGCAGGGGACGTACGCGCCGGACGACTCGCTCACGAACCCGCTGTCGCGCTGGATGGGGAGTGTCGCCATGGACAAGCGCGGCGACCTCGCGGCCGGCTTCAGCGCCTCGGGCCCGAACGACTACCCGTCGGTCCGGTACACGGGTCGCGCGGCAGGCGACCCGCTCGGGCAGCTGACCCAGGCCGAGCAGGTGCTCTTCACGGGCACGGGCCCGCAGACGGAGGTGGAGGGCCGCTGGGGCGACTACAGCGACCTCACGGTCGACCCCACCGACGACTGCACCTTCTGGTACACGCAGGAGTACCTCGCGACGGACACGGTGGTGCTCGGGGCCTGGCGGACCCGCATCGGGTCGTTCCGTTTCCCGAGCTGCAAGTAGGAGGGGCTTTCAGGTGCGAAGGCGGAACGTTGCGATCTCGCGTGGAGCGAGCTCGAGCGCGCCGCCTTCGCCCGCCTCCTCGTCGAGGCGGACGCGTACCGCCCGAGCTCCGCGCACCGTGAGCCGCTCCGCCGTCGCGTTCGGATTGAAGATGCGCAACACGACCCCGTCGCCGTCCTCGGCGCCCTTCAGGCAGCTGAATGCGACATCGCCGTCGAGCTCGAGCGGCGGCTCGAGCGGCTCCCCGGTGAGGAAGTCGGTTCGGTAATCCTGCGCGGCGCGAAGCAAGCCGGCGTCCGAGAGCCGGTCTGCGTCGAAGCGGAGCGCGTACTCGAAGCCGTGGACGCCGAGACACTGGCCCTCCGGCGTCTCGAGCGGCGGGCCCGCAGCGACCGGACGGGTCGCGAGCCCGGGCGGCCGCGAGATCGTGCCGACGCAACGGAGCAGTGTCAGCCGGAGGATCCGGTCGGCTCCCGCCTCGTACTCGGGAAGCCCTTTCGTGAGGAGCGCGACCGGGCCGAGCGCGACGGCGCCGAGCGTGTGCGCCGTCGGCACCGGCGGCTCGACCCAGGGCACGCGCGGCGCGGGCGGCTCGAGCGGCCTAAGAATGACCGCGAACTGGCTCTCGGCCCTCACATCCCGCGCATCGGTCGCGACCGGAAAGCACACGCGGAGCCGGTGGTCCTCGGCGGCGTTGTCGACGGTGGTGCGAAACTCGACGCGCTCGACGCCGAGCACGAGCCGAGCGGTCGTGCGAACCTGCACGCCGGGGAGCTCCGAGTCGACGACGAGCTCGGAGACGAGCGGCCCGTCGCAGAGCGCGTGCGCACTCACCGGCCGCGCCCGTTCGACGTGCCCGGCCGGGCAGAACGTGTAGAGGTCACCGGCGTCCGGCTCGTCCTCGATCGCGTGCAGGCCGGTGAAGCGCCGGCCGTCTCGCAGATCGGTGACGGCGAACGTCCCGCCGGCTTCGGTCTCGACGCGCAGCACGCCGTTCGAGATCGCCGCGCCGGGGCCGGGCGGGTCGCGTCGCGCGGGTGTGAGCACGACTTCCGCGCCCGAGAAGCCGTCCAGCTCGACGACGCCTTCGAGGCCGCCGTCCTGCACGAGCCGCGTGCGGCGGAACGGAAGGGCGTTGACGACGGCGCTACCGCCTTGCTCGAGCGCGTCGAGCGTCCGGCCGAGCTGCTCGTAGCGGACGTGCATGTCGCGGTGCACCTCGTCGCATGAGCAGCCGCAGATCGAGTCGTGGGGGTGGTTTCGGAGCAGGTCACGCCAGGCGAGGCGAAGGTCCGCGGCCGGATACTGCGCCCCGCGCAGCGCACGGAGGGCGGCATGCGTCTCGACTCCGAGCAGGCGCCGCTCCGACGCTTCGTTTGCCTGCTTGAGATGCATGCGCGCCGAGTTGACGCCGCGAAGGACGTTTTGCAGCCGGCTGCCGACGAGCTCGCCCTCGTGCTCCGGCAGCCCTTCCGCCGCGGGTGCGAAGGCCGCGAGACGCCCGAGCCGGAACGTCGTGCCGTACCGCCGCTCGAGCTCGGCGCAGAGCTCCGGTAGCTCCGGCTGCACAGGAAGATGGTCGGAGCCGTTGCAGAGCAGGATCGTGTCGCAGCCGGCCCGCTCGAGCAGCGTGCCGAAGCGCTCGACGATCGCCACGACTCGCGCCGCCGCGTCGTCGGCCGAGTCGAGTAGCGCGAAGTTGTCGTAGTGCGGCAGCTGCTGGCACGCGACGACCTCGGCCGGGCCGGCGCGCCAGCGAAAGACGACGCCTGCCTCGTCGAGCTCGTCGCCGAGGCCGCGCGAGAACAGGAACGTGCGCATCCCGAAGCCGGCCAGCAGCTGTGGAAGCTGTGAGGTGTGGCCGAAGCTGTCGGGCACGTACCCGGCCGGCGAGGGGTCGACTCCGAAGCGGCGACAGACGCGCCGCCCGAGCAGCAGGTTCCGGACGAGCGACTCCCCGCCGACGAGCAGCTCGTCCGCGAGCACGTACCACGGCCCGGCCTCGATGCGTCCGGCGGCGAGGAGCGAGCGCAATCGCGCCTCCTGCTCCGGACGGACGTCGAGGTAGTCCTCGAGCACGATCGCCTGGCCGTCGAGCGTGAAAGACGGAAACGAGTCGTCGCTCTCCAGAGCCTCGAGGATGCCGTCGACGACCGCGCCGAGCTGCAACCGGAACTGCTCGAACGGCAGGTACCACTCGCGGTCCCAGTGCGTGTGCGGGACGACGAGAAAGCGGAAGTCCGAGACGGTCGGCACCCCGCCGAACGGTAGCGACCGTTGCGAAGGGCGTCGATACGATGGCCCCATGGTGCGCTTCCCGGTCGTTCTCTTCGATCTCGACGGCACGGTCGTCGACTCGGGCTCGATCATCCTCGCCTCGATGCGACACGCGACGCGCGAGGTGCTCGGACGCGAGTTCGAGGACGCAGAGCTGATGCAGGCCGTCGGCGGGCCCGGTCTCGAGGCCCAGCTCGCGGTGTTCTCGCCCGACAGGGTCGACGAGCTCGTGCGGGTGTATCGCGCCCACAACGAGCCGCTGCACAGCGAGCTCGAGGCGTGCGACGGCATGGAGGACGTGCTCGTGCGCCTGCGCGAGGAGGGGCGGCGGCTCGGCGTCGTGACCGCGAAGCGCCGCAGCACGGTCGAGCTCGCGTTCGCGCGCGTGCCGCTCGGGCACCTCTTCGAGACGGTCGTCGGCGGCGACGAGACCGAACGGCACAAGCCGGACCCGGAGCCGCTGCTGCTGGCCGCGCGCCGGATGGGCGCAGACCCCGCCGAGACCGCCTACGTCGGCGACTCGCCGTTCGACGTGCGCGCCGCCAAGGCGGCCGGCATGCACGCGATCGCCGTGTCGTGGGGCCGCATCCACGACCGGGCGCGCCTCGAGCGAGAGGAGCCGGACGCGATCGTCGACAGCGCGGAGGCGCTCCTTGAGCACCTCTAGCGTCGAAGACCGCGCCAGGGAGCTGCGGGAGGTGCTGAGCCGCGCGCTCGTCGCGTATCACGTCGAGGACGACCCGGTCATGACGGATGCGGCGTACGACACGCTCTACGACGAGCTCGCTGCGCTCGAAGCTGCGCATCCGGAGCTCGTGACGCCGGAGTCGCCGACCCAGCGCGTCGGCGCTCCGCCGTCGGAGCGCTTCCGGAAGGTGCCCCATCTCTCGGCGATGGGATCGCTCGAGAAGGTGACGACCGACGAGGCGCTCGAGAAGTGGGCGGACGACGTCCGCAAGCGACTCGGAGGGGACGAAGCCGTGGCGTACGTGCTCGAGCCGAAGATCGACGGCTCGGCGATCAACCTCGTCTACGAGGGCGGGCGCTTCGTCCGCGGCGCGACGCGCGGCGACGGCATCCAGGGCGAGGACGTGACGCCGAACCTGCGGACGATCCGGGCGATCCCCCTGCAGATGCTCCTGCCGGCGGGCGAGGAGCCGCCGGCGGTGCTCGAGGTGCGCGGCGAGGTCTACATGCCGCTCGCGGGCTTCCGCGAGGCAAACGAGCGGCTCGTGCGCGACGGCAAGCCGACGTGGCCGAACCCGCGCAACGCGGCGGCGGGGTCCCTGCGGCAGAAGAACTCGTCGATCACCGCGGAGCGCCCGCTCTCGATCTGGGTGTACGGAACCGGGCATCGCGAGGGGGTCGACCATCTGACCTCGCACTGGCAGACGTTGCAGTGGCTTCGCGAGCGCGGCTTTCGCACGAACCCCTATGCAGAGCGGGTGGAGTCGATCGAAGAGGTCGGAGCCGCGTGTCGCGCGTGGGAGGTGCGGCGGACGGAGCTCGACTACGAGATCGACGGCATCGTGATCAAGGTCGACTCGTTCGACCAGCAGCGGCGGCTCGGCGCGCTCCACGAACGCCCGCGCTGGGCACGCGCGTTCAAGTGGGCACCGATGACGGCGGTGACGCGGCTGAACGAGATCAAGATTCGAGTGGGGCGGACGGGTGCGCTCAACCCGTGGGCGCTGCTCGAGCCGGTCGAGGTAGGAGGCGTGACGATCTCGCGGGCGACGCTGCACAACGAGGAGGACATCAACCGCAAGGACATTCGCGTCGGCGACAACGTGATCGTTCAACGCGCCGGCGACGTGATCCCGCAGATCGTCGGGCCCGCGGGGCGCCACCGCCCCGGCACGAAGCCGTTCTCGATGCCGAAGAAGTGCCCGCTCTGCGGCACGGCGGTCGTCAAGCCGGAGGGCGAGGTGATGCACCGCTGCCCGAACCGCGCGTGCCCGTCGAGGGGCCTCGAGTCGCTGAACAACTGGGTGATGGCCGCCGCCGACATCGACGGCGTCGGCGAGCAGACAGTGTGGCGGCTCTGGGAGCAGGGCCTCGTCAGGTCGATCCCGGAGCTCTACCGGCTCACCGAGGGCCAGCTCATGGAGCTCGAGGGCTTCGGCGAGATCAGCGCGCGCAACGCGATCGAGGCGATCCAGCAGTCGAAGCAGATTCCCTTCTCGCGCGTCCTCTACGGGCTCAACATCCCCGACGTCGGCTGGATCACCGCGCAGACGCTCGTTCGCCATTTCGGGACTGTCGACTCGCTGATGAACGCCCCGCAGGAGGAGCTCGTCGAGGCGGACGGAATCGGGCCCGAGCGTGCGGAGGCGCTCGCCGAGTGGTTCCGCGACGGCGACAACCGACGCCTCGTCGAAGAGCTGCGCGCACTCGGTCTCCGCTTCGAGGCGGGTGAGGAGGACAGGCCCGTCGAGGGGCCGCTGACCGGCAACACGTACGTGATCACGGGCACGCTCGAGCGCTTCACCCGCGACGAGGCGGCCGCGGCGCTCGAGGGGCTCGGCGCGAAGGTCGGCAACTCCGTGTCGTCGAAGACGACGGGGCTCGTCGTCGGTGAGGAGCCCGGCAAGTCGAAGCTCACGAAGGCCGAGAAGACGGGCGTCCCGCTGCTGACCGAGGACGACCTGACGGCGCTACTGGGAGGCGGCTAGCACCGTCGCGAAGCGATCCTGCGCGATACGGGCCCATGTCCAGGAGATCGGACGCCCGTTCTGCAGGATCGAGAAGACGTAGCGGTCGGCGACGAACCCGGAGAGCGCGGACGCGTTCGACGTCGTTCCGGTCTTCGCGCGGACGACACCCGTCGCCGCGCCGCCGCGCATGCGGTCGTGCAGCGTGCCCGTACGGCCGGCGAGCGGGAGCGAGGCGAGGAGCTCCAGCCGCACCTCGAAGTCGGTCCACATCACCGAGAGGAGCGATGCGAGCGCACTCGGCGTCAGCCGGTCGTCGAGCGACAGTCCGGATCCGTCCACGAGCTGGACTCCGTCGAGTGGCACTCCTGCCGAAGCGAGGAGCCCGGTGACGACGGCGAGGCCCGCCGCCGTCGTGCCGCGCGTCCCCTGCACCGCACCGAGCTCCTTGACGAGCATCTCCGCGACGAAGTTGTCGCTCACCCGGTCCATGGAGCGGACGATCGCTGCAGTCGTCGCGGAGTCGACGGAGGCGAGCGGCTCTGCCTGGTCGTCCGCGACCCCGTGCGCGGCGCCCCCCGCGACGTGCACGCCGGCGCGGGCGAGGGCCGAGCGGAAGAGCGTTGCGGCCGCGAGTGCGGGGTCGTGGGACGTGAAACGTCCGAAGCGGCCGCGATCGACGATCAGGGCCGAGAGCGGCGGCGACTCGTAGATGTAGAACGAGGCCTTCCAGCCGGGCGCCGTCCGCCTCGTGTCGAACCAGGACTCGTCGCCGAGCACCCGGCCAGTCACCGCGGTGATCCCCGCCGCACGCACCTGCCTCGCAAGGTCGGCGAGGCCGGCGGACGAGAGCGTCGGGTCGCCGTAGCCCTTGAGCACGAGGTCGCCTTGCCAGGTCGTCCCGATCTCCTGTCCCTCGCCGAGCACGTCGGTCTCGATCCGGAAGCCGGGCCCGAGAGCAGTGAGCGCCGCGTAGGTCACCGCGAGCTTCTCGTTCGACGCGGGCAGGAGCGAGAGCGACGCATTTCGCGAGTAGACGGTCTCGCCGGTCGTCAGGTCGATGGCGACGGCGCCCGTCGCGGCGAGGCTGACGTGTGGCACCCGCAGGGCGCGCGCGAGCGCAGTCTGGAGTGACGCCGCGCCCGTCGCCGGCGCGGCGAGCGCCACGAAGAGCGCGAGGGCGACGGCTCGGGCTCGCACGCGGCCAGTGTTCACGCAGGGCATGTGCCCGTCAAGCTATTGGGTCCCGGTCCCGTGGAAGATGGGCCGCCCGGCCCATATGCTCCCGGCACGGCCGCCCGATAATCGTGGTCTGACTCCTGTGGCACCCGCAGACGCGACGATGCATCAGATCGAAGAGCTCCTCGGCGCCGACGCGCCGACGCTGGCGCGCCTCGAAGAGATGCTGACCGAGGGGTACGCGCAGGCACTCACCCTCGAGGCCGAGCGCTGGCGGCTGGAGCGCCGGCTCGGCGAGCTCGCGAGGGCCGGTGGCACGGACGTTGCCGAAGAGGTCCGGTCGCTCGGCGTGCGTCTCACGAGCGCCGACGGCGAGCTCGCGGAGCTGCGGACGCTGCTCGGCTCGTTGAACGAACGCGCCCGAATCGCGCGCGCCGCTTCGTAAGAGCCCTAGACGATTCCGGACCGCACGGCGTAGACGGCCGCCTGGATGCGGTTGTCGATCTGCAGCTTCATCAGGATGTTCGAGATGTGGTTCTTGACCGTCTTCGGGCTGATGTGCAGCTCGCCTGCGATCACGGCGTTGTCTTTGCCGTTCGCGATCAGCTTCAGCACCTCGATCTCGCGGTCGGAGAGCTCGGCCCGGATCTGATTCGCGATCTCCGGCTGGGTGCTCGTCGCGCGGATGCGCTGCAGCACCTTCGCCGCGATGTTCGGGGAGATCAGCGACTCGCCGCGTGACGCGGCACGGATGCCGGCCATCAGATCCTGGATCGACGAGTCCTTGAGCAGGTACCCGCACGCCCCGGCGAGGATCGCGTCCATCACGTCGCTGTCCTCCTCCGAGATCGTGAGCATCACGACACGGGTGAGCGGCGCGATCGACGTGATGTGCCGGGTGGCGTCGACACCCCCCATGCCGGGCATGTTGAGGTCCATGACGACGACGTCGGGCGCGAGGTCGCGCACGATCTTGACCGCCTCGGCGCCGCTCGCCGCCTCGCCGACGATGTGCACGCCCTGCTCCTCGAGCAGGTTGCGGAGACCGGTCCGGAACAGGTCGTGGTCGTCGACGATCAGCACGCGGAGCGACTCGGTCTGCCGCTCGTCCGATGCCTGAAGCACTTCGCTCAGCTCTACCCCCTCGTCTCGCGCGACGGGGATTCTAGTGGAGGGTGATCGTCACCGTCCGGCGGCCCCAGGCGCCTGCCTGCCCCGGCGTCGGAAACCAGAGATCGATCGTGTTTCCGCGCACGTTGCCGCCCGTGTCGGCGGCGACGCCCTCACCGTAGCCCGGGATCGTCAGGCGGGTCCCGAGCGGGATCACGGACGGGTCGACGGCGACGACGCCCCAGCCCGTGGGCATCCCGGTGGCCGTGCGGCCCAGGATCGAATAGCCGGTCGAGGACACGGTGATCGTGCGCGTCCCGCTCGGCGCCGGCGCGACCGGGGCGGAGACGGGCTGCGGAGCCGCGGGGGTCGTAGACGCCGCAACGGCCGTTTGGAGGGCGTCCGAGCGATGCTCGATGCGGCCGGCCGTCGCCTGCAGGGCTGCGATCTGAGCCTTCTTCAGCCGCTCTTTCGTGCGCAGGCTCGAGATGAAGCCGATCCGCTCCGCATGTGCTGCTGCGAGCGTGTCGGCGGTACGGCGCGCCTCGGCGACCGCGACGTCGACGCTCTCTCTCCGCTGCTGGAGCGACGTGCGGAGGGTCGCGAGTCGCGATTGCGCCGCCGTCGCAACCTGGACTACCTGCCTGCTCTGTTCGGCGACGCTCGTCAGCTCGTCGAGGCGGGTCATCGCGTCGTCGAGCGATTGCGCGCCGAGCACGACTGCGAATGCGCTCACGTCACCTTGCTTGTAGAGCATCTGCAGGTTGTCTCCGAGCTCTGTTCGCGAGGTTGCGAGCGTCTGGCGCGTCGCGACGACCTGCTCTTCGAGGAGCGCCTGCTCGTTGCGGAGACGAGCGGACTCGCTCTGCAACGCGGCGAGGCGCGCCTGCGCCGCATGCAAGCGTGTGTCGATGACGTAGAGATCGAGCAGTGCACGATGCGTGCGCGTCGCAAGTGCGCCCAGGTCACCGTGCAAGGCGTTGCCGGAGCCGGCCGCGCCGGCGGCCGAGACCGAGACCAGGACGATTGCCGCCGAGAGCCCTGCGAGTCCCGCGGCGGATCGTGTCCATGGCCTGCCCACGAGGGCGGGACCGTACCACAGCGAACCGCCTGGCTTCCACGGACTTTGTGCGGTCCGA
>Ga0157369_10006427_pt1 | contig 13625 bp, 7 predicted proteins | sample C25metaG_FD_113461 | JGI IMG/M metagenome (GOLD analysis project Ga0157369, IMG submission 113461) | Corn rhizosphere microbial communities from Kellogg Biological Station, Michigan, USA - C2-5 metaG | ecosystem: Host-associated > Plants > Roots > Rhizosphere > Soil | place: USA: Michigan...
CCGCCGAATCGAAACGCTCGTACAGACGATTCAGGCCGACACCAACGAAGCGGTGACCTCGATGGAGCAGACCACCGCGGAAGTGGTGGCCGGCGCCCGCCTGGCCGAGGATGCAGGCCTGGCTCTCGGCGAGATCGAAAAAGTCTCGAACGACCTGGCGGACCTGATTCAGAACATCTCCGAAGCGGCGCGTCAGCAGTCCGCTGCGGCGACCAACATTTCGGCGACGATGAATGTGATTCAGGAAATCACCACGCAGACCTCGGTCGGCGCGAGCCAGACGGCCGAGTCGATCGGCAATCTGGCGCAACTCGCCGCCGACCTGCGCCGCTCGGTGCAGGACTTCAAGCTGCCGGCGTAAGCCGGTAGCGACTTGGGGCCGAAGGGACCTTGAGTCGATGAGCGCTAGAAATACGCGGCGATGGTTCGCGCGGAAGTTTGGCAGTGTTATGCGGCATAGAATCTCGGAGGTTTGTATCTCGCATGTCGGTTGCCGCCGGGACCTTATCGTCGCTGATGGCCATGCCTGGCATGGACGACAGCGAGTTCGAGCGCTGGGCGAGCTTGCTCGAGAAGCGCACGGGCGTCGTTGTGCCGCTCAAACGCAAGGCTTTTCTGGTCACCAGCGTGCGTGGGCGCATGCGCGAGACCGGGCATGCCAATTTCCAGGAATACTTCAACGACCTGCAGAAAATCCCCGAAGGCGCGATCGAGTGGACGACGCTCGTCGACCGCCTGACGGTGCACGAGACGCATTTCTTCCGGCATCCGCCGTCGCTGCAGATGATCGCTCAGGACTGGTTGCCACAGGTGACCCGCGATACCCGCGAAACGTCCTTGCACGCCTGGAGCGTGGGCTGTTCCAGCGGCGAGGAAGCGTACACGCTGGCGATGGTGCTCGATCGGTACCTGTCGTCGCGCAAGGGATCGAAACTGTATTTCGGCGTCACCGCGACCGACGTCAGTCTGCCGGCCTTGGCCGTTGGTCGCGCCGGGCTTTATCCGCGCCAGAAGTTCGAGGAAATTCCTCCGGACTATTCCGAACAATATTGCGAGATGCTCGATGCGGACACTTTTCGCATCCGCGAATCCTTGCGCAAGCGCGTCGGGTTCTCGCAGTTCAACCTGCTCGACGCAGTCAGTGCGTCGATGAAACGACTGGACCTGATTTTTTGTCAAAACGTGTTGATCTACTTCGCGCGCGAGCGGCGCCGCGAATTGCTGGCGACGCTGGCCAATCTGCTCAAGCCGGGCGGGTTGCTCGTGTTGGGGTCCGGCGAAGTGACGAATTTTGCGCACGCGCAACTCAAGCGCATCGAAAACAAGAATGTGCTGGCATTCCAGCGCATTGGCTGATTTGAGAGAACGACAATGAAACTCCAGGACGACGCCATCGACTTCACGACCCTCAACTGGGTCAAACAGGAACTCGATGAAACGCTCAAACAGGCGCGCCAGAATCTGGAAGCGTATGTCGAGGATCCGGCCGATACGAGCCTGATGCGCTTCTGTGCGACGTATCTGCACCAGGTGCAGGGCACGTTGCGCATGGTCGAACTGTACGGCGCGGCGATGGTGACCGAGGAGATGGAGCGCGTCGCGCTCGGTCTGCTCGATGGCACGATCAAGGCCGCCGACGACACCTACGCGATCCTCATGCGCGGCATCGTGCAGCTGCCGGATTACCTGGAACGCCTGCAAAGCGGTCACAAGGACATTCCGATCGTCCTGCTGCCGCTGCTCAACGATCTGCGCGCCACGCGCGGAGAAAAGTTGCTCACCGAATCCGTGCTGTTTTCGCCCGATCTGTCCGCGCCGATGCCTGCCGCCGCGGATGCAGAAGCCGGCCTGGGCGAAGTCGAGCTCAAGGCCGAAGCGGCGCGCATGCGCAGCGCCTTCCAGCTTTCGTTGCTGCGCTGGATCCGCAACGATCAGCCGGGCACGCAGCTCGAACGCCTCACCTCGGTGCTCGATCGCTTGCGCGGCATCTGCACGGACGACAACACGCGGCGTCTGTGGTGGGTCGCGTCGGGCGTGCTCGAGGGCGTGGCTTCCGGCGCGGTCGAAGCCAGCGCCGCGATCAAGCTGCTGTTCGGCAAGGTCGATCGCGAGATCAAGCGCCTGCTCGATGCGGGCGAGGCCGTTTTCCGCACGGCGCCGCCAGCGGACCTGACCAAGAACTTGCTTTACTACATCGCGCACGCCAGCGCGGCGGGATCGCGCGCGGCGGAAATCCGCAGCACTTACAAGCTCGACACGCTGCTGCCGAGCGAAAAGGAACTCGAGCACGCCAAAGGCTCGATCTCCGGCCACAACCGCAGTCTGCTCGATACCGTCTCCGCCGCGATCAAGGACGACCTGCTGCGCGTGAAGGAAGCGCTGGACATTTTCCTGCGCGCGCAAAATGCCGATCCGGCCGAATTGATGGCGCAAGCCGACGTGCTCGATCGCGTTGGCGACACGCTCGGCATGCTCGGCCTCGGCGTGCCGCGCCGCGTCGTGCTCGAACAGCGCAAAGTGGTCGAGGAGATCGGCAACAAACGCCGTCCTGCCGACGAGAGCACCTTGCTCGACGTCGCCGGCGCGCTGCTGTACGTGGAAACGTCGCTCGACGATCACATCTCGCGGCTCGGCGCCGACGTACCGGCGCAGGGCGAAGGCGAGGGCATCGCGAATCTGGAATTGCCGCGCACCGAAGTGCGCAAGATTCTCGAGACGTTGATGCAGGAAGCCGCGGTCAATCTCAATCAGGCCAAGCAGGACATCGTCGCTTTCATCGAATCGCCGTGGGATCACGCCAAAGTCGAACCGATCCCGCGCCTGCTCGAGGAAGTGGGCGGTGCGTTGCGCATCCTGGATCTGGGCGAGTCGGCGCAATTGATGAAGGGCATCGTGCGCTTCGTCGAGGTCGAATTGCTGCGCCATCGCCGCGTGCCGACGGCCGAGCAGATGGACAAGCTCGCCGACTCGCTCGCCTCGGTCGAGTATTACATGGAAGCCACGCGTGACCAGCGTGGTGGCCGCGACAAGATTCTCGCGGTGACGCGACAGAGCCTGGCGTCGCTCGGCTACTGGCCGGTGCCGGAAGACGATGGCGGCGACGCGCCGCCACCACCCGCACCGCTGCCGCCGGATCGCGTGCGTGAAAACGTGGCGTCGCGCCCGGAAGCTGCCGTTGCGCCGTTCACCGCGCCGGCGATGCCGACGCCGAGCAGTGCCCCGGCGCCGACCGCCTCGACGCACGACGCGCACGCCGGCGAATTCCCGCGCTGGGGCGAACACGCGCCGGTCAGTGGCGAAGCGAGCCTGAGGCCCGATGCCGACAACGCCGAAGACCATGCGCAAATGCCCAGCATCGAGCTGCCCGATGTCAGCATCGACGAATACATTGCGCGCATGGATCGCGGCGAGGAGTCGCCGGCAGCGCCGCAGCCGGCTTCCGAACCGGTTGCTGAGCACGATGAATTGCCGGCCGTAGACCTCGCGCCGGGTATCGGTCTTGAAGACCTCGTCATTGGCGAGGCGAAAATGCCCGAGCCGCCGGCGCACGACGTTTCCGGCCTGCGCTTCACGCAGACCGAACAGACCGCGCCACCGACGCCGCGCGTGAAATACGTCGAGGTCGAAGAAGAAATCGAAGAAGAGGTGCCGGACGCCGACGCCACCGCGCAGCAGGCCGACGCGAGCTTCTCGGTGGCGTCGTCCGACGACATCGACGATGAAATCCGCGAAGTATTCGTTGAGGAAGTGCAGGACGAAATCGACAACCTCGGGCGCTGCCTGCCGGCGTGGAAAGCCGATGTGCACGATTTCGACAAGCTCAAGCCGATCCGCCGCTCGTTCCACACCCTGAAAGGTTCCGGTCGCCTCGTTGGCGCAGTCGCGCTCGGCGAGTTCAGCTGGAAAATCGAGAACATGCTCAACCGCGTGCTCGACAAGACGATCACGCCGGGGGCGCCGGCGCAGGCGCTGGTCGCCAATGCGTTCGCGGCGCTGCCCGAACTGCTTGCCGCGTTGCGCGGCGAGGGCAATCCGAAAGCCGACATCGCCCAGATCATGAGCGTGGCCGACAAAGTTGCCGCTGGCGAGGAAGCGTTCGTCAGCAGCGCGCCGGCGCGCACGAAGAAGGTCAAGCGCATCGTCAAACGCATGGTCGCGGTGCCCGAACCGGCGGAGCCGGCGACCGCACTGCTCGCCGAACCCGCCGAATTGAGCGCGATCGTCGACATCGAACAGCCGTTCAGTGCGCCGCCGGAAGAAATCGCCGTGCACGCCGGCGGCGATCCGGACGAGCAGGCTGCGCTCGCAGCCAGTCCGCTGCCGAACATCGATCCGGTGCTGTTCGACATCTTGAAGAGCGAGGTGACCACGCATCTGGGCGTGATCGACGCCTACATCGCCGAGCTCGAGCATGCTCCTTCAACGCCGGTCGGCGAACCGGTGCTGCGTGCCGTGCACACGTTGAACGGTGCGATCGCGATGGTCGATATTCCGGTGATCAGCCACGTGCTTGCGCCACTGGAAGGTTTCGTCAAACGTCTGCGCGCCGAACACCGCGCGCCGGATGCGGCCGGCGCGCGAGCGCTGCGCGATTCCTCGCAGCTGGTGCGCGACGCCATCAGCGCGCTGGAAATGCCCGGTGGCGCAATGCCGGATTCCAGCGCGCTTGCCGCGCGCATCGTCGCGCTGCGCGACACGATGCCGGAACCGGAAATGGCGCATGTGCTGTTCGACCCGGCCGAGCACGATACGCCGGCACGGCCGAGCATCAGCGAAGAGTCGGCAGAAGCAGCGGAAATGTTGGAGGAAATCACGCTCGAAGCGCCGGCGCCCGTCGATTATGCCGCCGATGAAACGGCGCTGCTCGCCGAGCTCGGTGCCGAATCGGCAGAACCCGAGGCAATTGAAATTGCCACGGCGGACCCCGGGGAAGTCGCGCCCGCTGGAGCCGAAGAGGATGCGACCGCAGCCTGGCTGCGCCAGTTCGAGGCCGAAGCGAAGGCGCCGGCGGAAGACGCGATGATGTTCGCCGAGAGTGTGCCGACAGCATCGACGAGCGGCGCTGAAGATGCCCTCGCCGCAGAACTGGCCGCGCTGGAGGATATTCCCGAAGCCATTTCGGCGATGCCGGTCAATGCGATCGACGAAGCCGCGATTGCCGCGGAACTTGCCGCGTTCGAAAGCGACGAGGCGCGAACCGCGCCAGTGCCAGATCACGTGGCGCAAGCCGAGACCGAGATCATCTCGTTCGAGGAATTGGCGGAAGCCGAACACGAGGAAATTCCGCCGACGGCCGCCGCAACGCCGGTGGCGGTCGAACCGCCCGAAGCCACCGTCGCCGCGACCGCGCCGATCGAGACGGTCGTCGCGCCGGCCGCGCCGATCGCCGCCGCGCGCGATCTGCCGCCGATCGCCGACGATCCGCAACCGGAAGGCAAGCTCGATCTTCCGGACCTGGACGAAGACCTGCTCGAGATTTTCGTCGAGGAAGGCAAGGACATTCTCGATCACTCCGATAGCCTGATGGCCAAGTTGCGCGAAGCGCCGAGTGACCGCGAACTGGTTTCCGGTTTGCAGCGCGACCTGCACACGCTCAAGGGCGGTGCGCGCATGGCCGGCCTCGCGCCGATCGGCGACCTGTCGCACGCGATGGAATCGTTGTTCGAAGCGGTCAATGACAACCGACGCAACATGGATCGCGGCGCCGTCGAGTCGCTCGAGCGCGGATTCGATCGTCTGCACAGCCTGCTGGAGCGCATATCCAAGCGCCAAGCCATCGCGATGCCCGACCATGCGATTGCGCGTTTCGAAGGCCTGGTTTCCGGCGAAGTACCGCTGCAGGTTGCCGAACCCGCACCGGCAGCGCCGACGCCGGTTCCCGCAGCGCCCGTCGCGGCCGCTCCGGCGCCGGTCGAATCGGTGGCCGCCACCAAGCCAGCGGCGAAAGGCGCGCCGCGTCCGCTGCCGATGCCGGAAGAAGAGGAAGCGCAACTGCGTGGTCCGCAGGAAATGATCCGCGTGCGTTCGGATCTGCTCGACTCGCTCGTCAACTATGCCGGCGAAGTGTCGATTTACCGCTCGCGTCTCGAGCAGCAGATTTCGACGTTCCGTTTCAACCTCGTCGAATTCGAAACGACGGTCAGCCGTCTGCGCGACCAGCTGCGCAAACTGGAACTGGAAACCGAGGCGCAGATCCTGTCGCGCTATCAGCGCGAACAGCACGACTCGTCGAACACGTTCGATCCGCTGGAACTGGATCGCTTCAGCCAGCTGCAGCAGCTGTCGCGTGCACTGGCCGAATCGGTTTCGGACTTGGTCTCGATTCAGGGCCTGCTCGACGATCTGACGCGCCAGTCGGAAACGCTGCTGCTGCAGCAGTCACGCGTGTCATCCGACCTGCAGGAAGGCCTCATGCGCACGCGCATGGTGCCGTTCGACTCGCTCGTGCCGTCACTGCGCCGCACGGTGCGCCAAGCCGCGCAGGAAGTCGGCAAACGCGCCAATCTCAAGGTGGAAGGCGCGCAGGGCGAAATGGACCGCAACCTGCTCGAGCGCATGAAAGCGCCGTTCGAGCACATGCTGCGCAACGCGCTTGCGCACGGTATCGAGGCGCCGGAAGAACGCACCAGCGCCGGCAAACCGTCGGAAGGAACAGTCGCGATCCACGTCAGCCGCGAGGCGACCGAGGTCGTGCTGCGCGTGTCCGACGACGGCAAAGGTATGGACCGCGACGCGATCCGGCGCAAAGCGATCGAGCGCGGTTTGTTGAAACCCGACGTGCAGCTGTCGGACCGCGACCTGTACGGCTTCATCCTCGAGACCGGTTTCTCCACCGCCGAACACGTTACGCAGCTGGCCGGTCGCGGCGTCGGCATGGACGTCGTGCACAACGAGATCAAGCAGCTCGGCGGCTCGCTGATGATCGATTCGGTCAAGGGCGCCGGCAGTACTTTCATCATCCGCCTGCCGTTCACGCTGGCCGTTACCCAAGCCATTCTCGTGCGCCTGGGCGAATCCACGTACGCGGTGCCGATGTCGTCGGTGCAGGGCGTCGTGCGCATCACGCGCGAGGATCTGGATCGCCGCCAGGGTCTGCCAAATCCGACGTACAACTACGCCGGCGAGGAATTCCTGATCTACGAATTGTCACAGCTGCTGAATCTGCCGTCGACACGCATGGCCGACGAAACGCAGCTGCCGCTGCTGATGACGCGCACCGGCGATCAGCGTGCCGCGGTGCGCATCGACGGCGTGATCGGTTCGCGTGAAATCGTCGTCAAGTCGGTCGGCCCGCAGATCAGCTCGGTGCCAGGCATCTTCGGCGCCACGATCATGGGCGACGGTTCGGTCGTCATGATTCTCGATCTCGCACCGCTCGTGCGCCGCAGCGCTGCGCTGCGCCAACGCGTCGAAGCCGGCGAAATTTTTGCGCCAGTCGCGCCGATCGCCGCACCCGTCATCGAACGCGTGCAGCCGCTGGTCATGGTCGTCGACGATTCGATCACGATGCGCAAGGTCACCACGCGCGTGCTCGAGCGCAACGACATGGAAGTGGTCACGGCGAAGGACGGTCTGGACGCGGTCGAGAAGTTGCAGGACAAAGTGCCCGATGTGCTCCTGCTCGACGTCGAGATGCCGCGCATGGATGGCTACGAGCTCGCGACTTACATGAAGAACGATCCGCGCCTGAAACACGTGCCGATCATCATGATCACATCGCGCACCGGCGAGAAACATCGTCAGCGCGCGCTGGAAATCGGTGTGGAGCGCTATCTGGGCAAGCCGTACCAGGAAGCGGATCTGCTGCGCAACGTGCAGGAAACCTTGAGGTTGAGTCGTGCTTGATGCGAAACAGTTAGCGGTGGCGATACTGCAATCCGCGCAGGAGCCGCACCTGAAGCAGGCGCTGCACGACCTCGGCGCGTCCGTGGTCTACGAAGCGCCGCCCGCGCAGATCGATCGCGACAAACTCGAGGGCTCCGGGGCGCGCGTGGTCATCGTCAACCTGGACGCCGACAGCGACGCCTACATCGATCAGCTTTACGACGTGCTCGATGCCGGCGATTACGAAGTCGTGTTCAACGATGCGCAGGTGTCGTCGAATCTGCAAGGCTGGGACCAGGCGCGCTGGGCGCGCAATCTCGCCGCCAAATTGCTGCATAAGCCGGAAATTTCCGAACCGCCGCGCCCGCCGGGCTCCGAACCGGTGCCGACGCCCGCGCAGACCCTGGAATCGGTTGTACCGACCGCCGAGAAGCCGGGTCCGGCCGCGCCCGCGCGCCCGGAACTGCCGCCGACCATGGAAATGCCGGTGCCGCAGCAGCTACGCGAACCGGCGCACGCCGAAGCGGCCGGATTGGATATTGGCGCGCTTGCCGACTTCGCCGATCTGGTCGCGCCACCCGAGCCGGCGTTGCCGCCGGCGCCGGCACCGACCGCAGTTGCGCAGTCCGCAACGGACCTACCCGGTGATTTCGGCGCCGAACTCGACGCGCTGTTCGCGGCCGCCGAAGCCAAACCGGCGAAAGCCGAAGCCAAGCCGGGCAATAGCGGCGCTGCGGAAATGGACAGCGCGGGCAGCCTTGATTTCGACCTGCCCGCCGAATTCAATCTCGCCGAAGTGGCGGACGAGCCGATTGTCATGGCCGGCAACGACCTGGACATCGACATTCCCTTCGGCGATCTGCCAACGGAAGTGTCCGCACCGGCGGCCCCGGTTGCGAAGGTGCCCTTGGTATCCGTGCCGAAATTGCCGCCGATACCCAAAGCCGGTCCGGGCGGTTTCGATGAATTTCCCGCAATTTTCGACCAGCTGGACCTTGCGGCGACCGACGTCCCCGAAGCCGTGGATGGCACATTCAAGCCCGCCGCACTGCCCGAGAAGCCGGCTCCGACCGCGCCGGCTGCTTCGTTCCCGACCGATTGGGGACTGGAGGATTTCGATCTCGGTACCGATGCCGGCGGCAAACCCGGTGCGCCGGCAAAACTCCAGCGCATGTCGGCAGCGGATTTCCTCGCGCCGGAAGTGGACGAGTCCGCCGCCGCGCAGCTGCACGAGACGATGCCTGCCGACGGCGGTGGGTTGGAATTGATGCCGATGGAAGAAGCGCTGCAGCAGCAGCCAGCGGCGGCCCCGGCGAATCCGCTGAAAGTCGGCACCGGCGCAGGCATAGCGCGCGTCTTCGTGCTTGGCGCCTCGATCGGCGGCCCCGAGGCCGTGCGCGATTTCCTCAGCGCGTTGCCGGCGCGCTTCCCGGTGCTGTTCGTGCTGGCCCAGCACATGGGCGAGGAATTCCTGGAGCTCATGGCCGCGCAGCTGGCCAAGGCCGTGAAACTCACGGTGCGCAAGCCGACCCACGGCGAACGCGCCGCGCACGGCGAAGTGCTGATCGTGCCAACCACGCACCGGTTGCAGGTCGACGTGGAAGGCGTCGTCACGCTCGCGCACCTGCGCGAGAAGACGCAATATTCGCCGTCGATCGATCAGGTGCTGCGCGACGCCGCCGATCAGTTTGGCAACAAGGCAGGCGCCATCGTGTTCTCCGGCATGGCGCACGACGCGATCGAAGGCAGCCAATATCTGAAATCCAAAGGCGGCATCGTCTGGGTGCAGGATCCCGATACCTGCGTGGTCAGTTCGATGGTCGACGGCGCGCGCGCGGCCGGCATCGTCGATTTCACCGGCTCGCCGCAGCAACTCGCGGCGAAAATGATTGCCGATTACGGCAAGGCATGAGGAAACGAACATGGCCGAACTAACCCAGGGCGAGCTCCGCGGCGAAATCCGCGGCGTCATGATCCCCGTCACCAACGCGCGCGTGCTGCTGCCCAACGCGACGGTGGCCGAAGTCATCACATTTTCGACGCCGGAAAAAATCGCCAACGCGCCCGAATGGCTGCTTGGCCGCTTGTCCTGGCGCGGCTGGCGCCTGCCGCTGTTCTCGTTCGCGATGCTCTCGGGCAGCGCCAAGCAGGAAAACACCTCGAACGCGAAAGTCGCGGTGCTCAAGGGCCTTAGCGGCAACGCCAAGATTCCGTTCGTGGCCATGCTCGCGCAAGGTTTTCCACGCCTGACCACCATCACGCCCGACCTTTTGATTCCCACCGGCGATGAAAGCGAACACCCGACCGGCGTGCACGCGCAGGTGCTGGTGCGCGATGACCAGGCCGTCATCCCGGATCTGGGTCAGATTGAAACGTTCATCGCTGAAGCGATGGCCTAGCACGGTGGCGCGCGGCTTTTTCGCCGCGCAGTAAATTCCCGCGCAAGCGGAAAGTCCGATCAGAGATCGCCGAATAGCGCCTGCAGCGCCGCTAGTGCAGTCAGGCCCGCCGTTTCCGTTCGCAGAACCCGCGGCCCGAGCCGCAACCCGAGAAATCCCGCTTGTTTCAATAACGCAACGTCGTGGTCCGACAATCCGCCCTCCGGACCGACCACGAGAATTGCGCCATTGTCCATTTGTGGCAATTGCCGCAAAGTGGAATCACCATTCGGCAGCAGCGCCAGACGCAACGCCGGCGTGTCGCCGAGTTCCCCGAGCCAGCGGTCCAGGCGCTGCGGCAGCTCGATTTCCGGCAACCGGTTGCGGCCGCTCTGTTCGCAGGCGCCGGCGATGACCTGCGACCAGTGCGCAACCCGGCGCCCGGCGCGTTCCTCGTCGAGCTTGACTTCGGTGCGCTCGGTGACGACCGGCACGATTCGCGCGACGCCGAGTTCGGTCGCTTTCTGCAGGATCCAGTCCATTTTCTCGCCGCGCGCGATGCCTTGCGCCAGCGTGAGTCGCAGCGGCGCTTCGCGGTCGGCATCGCGCACGTCGATCACTTCGGCAGTCACCGCGCGCTTGGCCAGCGTGGCGAGCGTTGCGTCGTATTCGCGGCCATCGCCGTTGAACAGGATCAGCGGATGGCCGCGTTCCAGGCGCAATACGCGGGCGACGTGTTCGCCGGCCTGCTCGGGCAGCAGCACTTCTTCGCCGGGACGCAGCGGCCGGCCGATGTAGATGCGCGCCAAGCGCATCACACCACCGCCATTTCGATGGCGCCGATCGCGGTGTCGATCATCAGGTCGATTTCTTCCGGCGTGATCACGTAGGGCGGCATGAAGTAGATGATGTCTCCCAACGGACGCAGCAGCACACCATGTTCCAGGCCGTGCAGGTACGCGCGCAATCCACGGCGCTCCGCGGCAGCAAAAGGCGTGCGCGTGGCCTTGTCACGCACGAGTTCCACCGCCGCGATCATGCCGGTCTGGCGTATGTCTGCGACGTGCGGATGATCGCGCAGGACTGCCAGCTTCGCGCCGATTCGTGCCGCCAGCAGGCGATTGCGTTCGAGCACCGGTTCGTCGCGGAAGATCGCGAGCGTCTCCAGCGCGGCGCGGCAGGCGAGCGGATTGCCGGTATAGCTGTGCGAGTGCAGGAATGCCTTGCCGCTGGCGTATTCGGCATAGAACGCGTCATAGACGGTGCTCGTCGTCAGCACCGCCGACAGCGGCAGGAAGCCGCCGGTCAAGCCTTTCGACAAGCACAGGAAATCCGGCGCGATGCCGGCCTGCTCGCACGCGAACAAGGTGCCCGTGCGACCGAAACCGACCGCAATTTCATCTGCGATCAAGTGCACGGCAAATTCATCGCACAGCGTGCGCAGGCCTTTCAGGTACGCCGCGTCGTACATGCGCATACCGGCGGCACACTGCACGAGCGGTTCGACGATCACGGCGCAGACCTCATGCGCGTGCAACTCGAGCGCCGCGCGCATGTCCGCGAGCCGGCGCACGGCGTGGGCGCGCGCGGACTCGCCCGGCTCGCAGGCGTACGCATCGGGCGAGGCGACGAAAATCGGCTGCTGCAACAGCGGCGCATACGTGGATCGGTACAAAGGCACGTCAGTGACCGACAGCGCACCGAGCGTTTCACCGTGGTAGCTGCCCGTCAACGCGATGAAACGCGTCTTGCCGGCGCGCTCGAGATTGCGCCAGTAATGGAAGCTCATCTTCAACGCGACTTCGATGGCGCTCGAACCATTGTCGGCATAGAACACGCGTGAAAAAGCGGGCGGCGGTCTCTCTCGGCCGTCCATGGCCTCCGCGGCACTTGGGCTCCTGCCCGGCGGCCTCTCTCGGCCGTCCATGGCCTCCGCGGCACTTGGGCTCCTGCCCGGCGGCCTCTCTCGGCCTTCCATGGCCTCCGCGGCACTTGGGCTCCTGCCCGGCGGCCTCTCTCGGCCGTCCATGGCCTGCGCGGCACTTGGGCTCCTGCCCGGCGGCCTCTCTCGGCCGTCCATGGCCTCCGAGGCACTTGGGCTCCTGCCCGGCGGCCTCTCTCGGCCGTCCATGGCCTGCGCGGCACTTGGGCTCCTGCCCGGCGCCACGCGCAGCAGTTCTTCGGCGAGCCGGATCGCCGGTTCATGCGTGAAGCCGGCGAAGATCACATGTTCGAGGCGGTCGACCTGCTCTTTCAATGCCGCCGCAATGCGTGGATTCGCGTGGCCGAACAGGTTCGTCCACCACGAACTGATCGCGTCGAGATAACGTTTGCCGTTGCTGTCGATCAACCAGGCGCCATCACCTCGCGCAATCGGCGTCATCGGCACGCCGCGCGCGTGATCGCGCATCTGCGTGCACGGATGCCAGATCGCGGCGAGGTCGCGCGCGCTCCAGTCTGTGTTGAGGTCGGCAATGGGCTGGGCGCTCATTTTGCTATGATCGGCGGCATTGCCGTCGAGCACAAGGCACGCTTACATGTCTGCAGCGCATTTCACTTTTCGCCCGCGGCCCGCGTCGCGCGCAGCGCGCGGGTTTACGCTGATAGAAATCCTCGTCGTCGTCGTGATTCTCGGCATCCTCGCCGCCGTCGTCGTGCCGAAAGTGATGGAGCATCCGGGCGAGGCGCGTCAAGTGCGCGCGCGCCAGGACGTCCAGGCCATCCTTACCGCGCTCAATACGTACAAACTGGATAATTATACTTATCCGAGCACCGAACAGGGGCTGGATGCGCTCGTGCGCAAGCCGAGCGGCTCGCCGGAAGCGCCGAACTGGCATCAGTATCTGGAAAAGCTGCCCGTGGATCCCTGGAAACAGCCGTATTTGTATTTGCGGCCGGGTGCACACGGCGAGATCGATGTGTTCAGTTACGGCGCCGATCGCAAACCGGGCGGCGACGGCGAAGACGCCGACGTGGGCAACTGGGATTGATCCGGCTGGCGATGCGCGGATTCACGCTGATCGAGATCCTCGTCGTCGTCGTGATCCTCGCCGTGCTCGCCGGCGCCGTAACTCTCGCGGTCGGCAGTGTCGGCGGCGAACGCCAGCTGGCGCGAGAGGCCGAGCAACTGCGCGCACTGCTCGGCTATGCCTGCGAGCAGGCCGAACTCAGCGGGCGCGACCTCGGCGTCACACTCGATGCGCACGGCTATCGTTTCAGCATCGCCAATCGGGATGAATGGATCGCGGCGCAAGCCGCGGAGTTACGCCCGCGCGCGTGGTTGGCCGGGGCCGCGCCGAAATTGACACGCGACGATCAGCCGGTCGCCATTGCGGAAAACGGTCCGGACAAGCCGCAGCTCGTGTGTTTTTCGTCCGGCGAGTTGACACCGTTCCGGTTGGAGCTGGTGCTGGCGGATCTCGA
>Ga0157369_10006428_pt1 | contig 13624 bp, 10 predicted proteins | sample C25metaG_FD_113461 | JGI IMG/M metagenome (GOLD analysis project Ga0157369, IMG submission 113461) | Corn rhizosphere microbial communities from Kellogg Biological Station, Michigan, USA - C2-5 metaG | ecosystem: Host-associated > Plants > Roots > Rhizosphere > Soil | place: USA: Michigan...
GGACTTGGCGAACTGCCGGCACGCGTCGGCTACCGTTTCGAGCTTCTCTTCGGCAATTCCGCCGCGCTCGACTTGAGATGCAAATGCCTCGCTGGCCTCCTTCGCGAGGGCGAAGCGGGCGCTTGCCGGATGCTCGCTGAATGTGCCGAGAGCCTTGAGGCGGTAACGCAACCCTTCGTCATCGTACGCACGTGCAATCCACGTACCGGCGCCGCCCCTGGCCGAGGGCCGGTAACCGACGAAGCACCTCGGGCGAAGCCGGTGCCAGTATGGTTCGCGTTGCCTTTTTAGGGTCTCGCGCTGACCGACTTTGCTTAGGTCTGCCATGATCAATTTTATTCCGTACGTTTTCCGTACGCGCGTCTAATGCGCGCATCCGTTTGTACGGAATTTGTACGGAAAACATAGTGGAATTTCGCGGAATTCTAAGGGAATCTGTATGCCCCGCTACGGAGACAAATGGGCCGTCCTGGAACCCTTTCCTCTACTATCGCACTGCAGAGGTCAGGGGTTCGATTCCCCTCAGCTCCACCAGCCGGGATCATGAAGTTCGACAGCTTTTCTGATCTCGGCGCGCACAGGCGCAGGGTTCGCCGCTCAACGCGTCTCGGTTTACGACCGTGTACGGCTTGGGTCCAACTAGTAGGAGATGGTGACGACAACTGCCTGCGATTGCGGTTTCACTGCAACGGTATCTTCGTCGAGCGCTTCGGTCGTGCCACCCAACGCCTCAACATCCGCGCCTTGTGCATTCCTGACCAGCAACTCTGCGGCATTGGATGAAAGCGTCGGCGTAACCTGAACGGGTCGAATTACCGTCGCGCCTACGGTGAGGCGGGTGATCGCGTCGCGATTTTGCGGTGCTTGATGCGCTCCCGTCATCGCCGCAGCACCCATTAGGATTTCGATAACCATACGCCCTTGTGAACGGGACGACAGGTCTCGGCAAGAACTCGCTCAGCCTTGTGCCGATACGGCACGTGCGGCGGTGATCAGTAGGATATGGTTATGGTGAGCACGTCGGAATAGGATCCGGCGGGAACGTTCTGCTGGCCGGGAACGCGTCCGTAGACCGAAAGATCGACATCGGTTCCGGACGTCGAAACGCTGTTGCCGTAAGTGTCGTCTCCCCACACCGTGGTTCGCGCCGCGTCGATATACAGCTGGTAATTCAGTGTTGCGGAGCCGCCGCTCAATTGCCGCCCGCCCGAAGGGCCGCTGCCCGGGTTCAGGGAAACGGTGAATGGGACCGAGGAATCGCAGGTCACACGAACGTCCCCGGCGCTATCGAGCGGCGAAGGATCTAGCGTGTCGTAGCTTCCGAAGCTGACACCTGACGAGGCGGCGCTGCAGCTAGCGGCAACCGCCGGAGGTGAGGCCAGCGAAGCGGTCACGAGCGCCGCGAGGAGGCGTATGCTTCGGTTCACTGGACCGTCACGCATTTGAAATCCCCGAGATCAGACATCGGATCGGCTCCATCCTTGAAGTGCACCGAAATCTTGCACGGCTTCCCGGACCAATAGGCGGTCACGATATTGTCCGCTCTCAATCCTGTCAGGTAGACCTCTCCACCGGGAGCGCTCACGAAGTCCTTTTGCTGCCCCTCGAGCCGAACTGTCGATCCGGCGGGGAGGGGGGTGCCGTCCGGAACAAGGATTTTGATCAATGCTCCGTTCGATGGCGCAACTCCGAAGTTCACCGTTACCCCGTGCCGATCGTAGGGGCGCACGGTCAGCTTGTCGGACTCGACTTCGGCGTCGAGGGGCAAGTCGGCCGCTTCGATGCGCAGCTGGTTGCGGTCGAATGGCCGAAGCTGCGGTATGACCAGCGTCCCATTGCCGTCCGTCCGGCCGGCGAGCTGGTTATCGGCATAGACCCGGACGCCCGGATAGTCGCCGACATGGACCATTGCGAAGCTCTGATCGAGCTGGCGCGATGCGAAAAGCGTTCCGTTGATCAGGCCGATCCCGCCGGCGGTTGAAAGGCGGATACCGCTACGGCCATCGGTCCAGGTGACCTCCGAACCATAATCGCCAAAGTCTGTCCGCAATTTGAAGCTGCCATCCACGCTTCGAATGCCGCCGACGGAAGTATAAAATCGGTAACCGAGCCCGTTCCCAAACGGCAGGTTTCGCTGGATCGTCGACTGCAGCGTTGGCGATCCATTGCGAACGGAGGCATCGACGCTGGCGCTTGTTCGGCCGAACGGCACGAGCAGCGAAACTTCGGCAGCGGTTGCTCTGTCGCCGGTGAAGCCTTTTTGCGCGGCGATGTAGAGACTTCCAAGTCTTCCGAGCCTCAGGGACGAACTGATCCCGAGGGAGTCGATGTCCGGTTCTGTTCGCCCATTGCGGTGAATGTATGAAAAGGCGAGCGACCCGGGCCCCAGTGGGATTCCGAGGAAAGCCTGAATGACGGATGCCGGCTCAAGCCGGCCGAGCGGCGTGGAAATGGATCGGTAATCGGGAGTGGTGAACTCCGCATGCAACCCCATCGAGAAGTCGCGGGTCCGGCGCTCTAATCCTAACCCCGCGAAAAAGCCTTCTCCCTCGCTGGAATGGCTGGTTGCAATAAGGCCTTCCGCATGGCCAAAGTCGCCGAGAACCGTTTCCACACCGGCGCCCGCCGATTGGACGTCGGGAGTCACCTCCAGGTGGGCCTCACCGGTGATGCTGTCAGTAAAGCCATAGCGGTCAGTTCCCGAAAACATCGGCGCGCCATAGTCGTTACTCTCGACCCCGAAAGATTTGCGAAGGAAGCCAACTTCGTAGGAATAGTCGAGGAGCCCCTTTCGAAGCTGAGTTGAGGAGGCGTAATAGGGCGTGGTGACGATCTGCTCGCGTCCGAGGAGATCACGAACGATCAGCTGAACGTCGCCATTGCCGGTGACGATTGGAACGTCGGTAATCTCGAACGGTCCGGGTGGCACCGAGCGTTTGTCCCGCAGCGTGTTGTTTACGTAAACGTCGACGACCGAGGGCACTGCGGCGCTTCCTGAAAGGGTCGGCAGCGGCATGGTTATGAAACCCGGCTGCACGGCGAAATTCCGGGCGAGCTGCAGACCGGCAAAGCGTACTGGCGCTCCGCCCACGCCACCTCGGGAGATGCTGTCGCCGATCCGTACCGATCGCATGTGCGCCGGATCATCGATGGTCCAGTTGCTGTCGAGGCGGACAAATTGGGTGCGGCCGCTGGACCAACGTGCCACGAAGTTGGACAAGCCAACTCCCGGTCCAGTGAACACGCCGGCCTCGAAAACCCCGGCGACACTCTTCTCGCCGTCGATCACCTGGCCGCTAACGTCATAGTTGACGAAGGCGCCGTTGCCGCTGGTCACCTCGTCACCCAGCGGCATTTTCCCATAGGAAATGCGCGTAAGCTCGAGCTGCGCCGAGGGCAGAGAGAGGCTCAGCTCCTGCTTCGTCTCATCGATCGAGAGTTTGATCCCGGCAATCGCGTTCAGAAGGAAAAAGCGTTCGCCGTTGTGAGAAAGCGAAGGAAGATCCGCCGCCTTGATTCGCCATTCGGCGAGTTGCTTTGCGGTCGCGTAGAAGCGCGTGCCGTCACGGAGCAGCAGCAGCGGCTCACTCGTTGATGCGCCATCCAGCCGCACCGTCACCAGCGACTCCTGAAGACCCTCGGCTGCTGCCCCGCTCGACTGAAGCGGAAGCAGGCTGGCGCCGGTGATCAGGAGAGCGAGTACGGCCGGTCTAGCTTTGCGCCGGTGTGACTTCGGTCTCGGTTTCACCGGCCGGCCCTCGTGCTTTCAGGAGAAAAGATGTCCCCGGTTTGAAATCGGGCTGGCGGCCGATCTTCCAAGATCTTGAGCTGTTCGGGAGAACCACGCCCATTTGGCGCGAGAGCAGCTGATCGTGTCCGTTCTGATTGGCCACGAGCTGCACGATTTGCGCATGGGTGGCCCCACCATTCCATGCCGTGAGGATCATATTGCCGGCTGAATCACTTCGTGCCGACCAATGCAGTGGCGATTTCGCGGACTTGCTTGCAGGCTCGACGTACAGCGGCAGGTTCAGCCGGAGCGCAACCTCGATCTGCCCGGCTTCGGGTTTCGCGTTCGGAATTTCTTCGAAAATAACCCTGTATGCGTGTGCGCCGCCGCGGTTTCTAAGGCCGACCCGAACCAGCTGAGTCTTGCCAGCCGGAATCGTGAAAATTGGCGGCGAAACAATGACGTTCCCGCTCGGCGTATAGCGATCGAGTCCATCGGTTTGGGACCAGCCGAAGGTCTCGACGCGGATCGAAACCGGATTAGTCCCGCTATTCGCGATCGTAAGCGCCGCCGCTTGCCGGTCGGGGGGGAGTTCGATCTGCACCGGATCAACTCGGAACGATCCTGCCAGCGCCGGCGTGCTTGAGGCAAGCAGCGCCAATCCCGCCAGAACTGCGCATCGGCAATTTCGGCCCACGCCGAACTTCCCCCCTTCCATCTCCGTCCTCTCAGTAAGTAACGGTGACGGTTACTGTGTCGGCGTAGCTGCCGGCCGGAACGCTCGTCTGCCCGCTGGGGACGCGGCCATAAATCGTGCTGTCCTGGGACGTGCCGGTGCCGGTGTCGCTGATTGTGGCCGTTGAGCTGCCGGCTCCGTCGCCCCACACGCTTGTACGGCTGCTGTCGGTGTAGAGGACGTAGTTCAGAAAATCCGAACCGTTCGCCATTTTGCGCGTGGCAAGGCTCGCGCCGGTGCCCTGGCCTGCATCGGCCGAAGCTGCCCAGGCCGTCCCGTTCGTGCAGGTGACGGAAATGCCGCCGGTTGCGTCAACGTCCTGTCCGGCCGTCACATCGACGTTCCCGAAGTCAATCGGGGTCGTCGAAACCGTGCAATTCGAGGTGACGGTCGCGCTCACGTTGAGATCCGATGTGGCGGTCGCCGCCAGTGCCGGCTGGGCAGAGATGGCAGTGGTAAGAGCTAAAGTGGCTGCTCCCGCCCGAAGATTACGAAAAATCGATGTCATAGTACGCGTTCCTCCAAACACGCCGACGAGGCGGCGTTTCAAGCCACCGAGATTGGTCCGGTTTGGAAAAAGGACCCGTCCGCTGTGGAGGAACCAGCTAACTTTGGATAACTGAAAGGGAGATTGAGTTTCGATCCGGAATGGAACGAAAAGCATCCGACGCGAGCGTCGGTCTCTGTCCGAACGCAGGCCCGGAGCCAGCGATGGGCAGGGCCGCGGACTTAGTGTCTAGTCGCCGCCTTCAATGCCTCAGGTGGCGACGGAAACGGCAGAAGTAGGCGAAGCCTCTGCATATCGCCGAAGCCAATGCTCATGGCTTGGCATGCGTTGGACGGCCCGGGCGACATTTGCGCTCGCAACATCCAGCGACTGCCGCAGCTTGTCTTCCGGCACACGTAACACTGCCGGGTGAAAGTTGGCGGGGATCACGCCTTGGCCGAGCATGACCGTGACCCAGCTGTCGACAGAGAAGAGGTCGTGGCTTTCCTGGAAGGCATGGGCGAGGTCGCGAAACAGCGCCAGCCGGTGCCGCAGGGTATCGGGCACATCCATGGTTCGGCAATGTCGCCAGAAGTCGGAATCCTCGCGATCGGTGGCGTGATAATGGAGGACGATGAAGTCCCGAATGCCCTCCAGCTCGCGCGCGGAAAGGAAGTTGAAGCGTTCAGCTGTCGCCTCGCTGATCCCGCCGTACGGGAACATCTGAAGCAACCGCGTGATGGCGATCATGATGAGGTGGATGCTGGTCGATTCCAGCGGCTCGATGAAGCCGGTGGAAAGACCGATCCCGACGCAATTCTTCACCCACACTTTTCGCCTCGACCCGGCGCGGAAGCGAATCAGCCGCGGTTCGATCAGGACGTCGCCTTCGATGCCTTCACGGAGCAGGCGTTCGGCCTCCTCCGGGCTCATGTGCGCACTGGAAAAGACGATCCCATTGCCGACCCGGTGCTGGAGCGGGATTCGCCACATCCAGCCGGCTTTGTGCGCCATTGCTCGAGTGTAGGGCCGGGGAGCCTCTACCTCTGAAGTCTGTACCGCGATGGCGGCGTCCGTCGGCAGCCAGTGAGTCCAGTCCTCAAACTCAACGCCAAGCTTCTGTCCGAGCAGGAGCCCGCGAAACCCAGTGCAATCCAGGAACAGATCACCCGCAATCTCCTGACCCGATTCGAGCAACAAGCTACGGATGTCACCGCTTTCGGCATCCTGGCGTACCTCGGCGATCTTGCCTTCGACACGGGTAACCCCCTCCGCTTCTGCCAGCTTGCGGAGGTATCTGCCGTAGAGGCCGGCATCCAGGTGATAAGCGTAATTGGTGCCGAGCTGCGGCGTCGATTCGAACTTCTGCGCCTCGCCAGCCCGCTGTTCCAGGCAATAGTCGCCAAGCTCACCGCCAAAGCCGAGATGCTTCGCTCGAAGCCAGAAGTGGTGGAAATCGGCCAGCCAGGTGGAGTGGCCGATCCTTCCGAACGGGTGGAAGTAGCGGCTGCCCTCCGTACGCCAGTTCTCAAACGCGATCCCGAGCTTGAACGTCGAGCCGGTGGCGCGGACGAAATCGGCCTCCTCGATGCCCATATATTGGTGGAAGGTGCGGCTGGTCGGAATGGTGGATTCGCCGACTCCGACCGTTCCGATCTCTTCGGACTCGACCAAGGTTACGTCGATGATTCCCTTGAGGTTCCGGATTAAGGCGAAGGCTGCAATCCACCCGGCGGTGCCGCCGCCAGCGATTACAACTTTCCTGATCTTCTGCCCCTCCATTACCCCTCCGCTTATCGATTCAATCTTTGCAACAGATCAGCACGCAGGCGCCGAGCACTGGTCTCGTCAAGCGGCGCCAGCACGCCGCGAGCATGCTCCGGCAAATGTTCTCGTGGGCGATCCCCACCCTCAAACACGTAATAATCGAACAGCTCTTTCCAGGCCTGCTTCTCCTGCTCTGGCCTGTCGCGAAGGCTGAGGAGTGCGTGGAGGAGCGTGATCATGGGCGTGTCCATGAAAGCGGGCGACACGTTCCACCAGTAATTGATCATCACGTTGAAGGCGTCGAGCGCCTCGACATTGTGCCACCACATGGCCGGATAGAAGAGAGCGTCGCCGGGCTCGAGCTCCGCGACCTGCGCATGACCAAGTGCTTCGCGGAAGCGCGGGTAGCGGTCGAGATCCGGATTGCGAAGATCGACCATGCTGACCACCTGGCCGCCCGGAGTCGGCTGGAACGGGCCGGGATAGAGATTGGTGACCTGATCGGGCGGGAAGAGGGTGAATCGCCGGTGGCCGACGAGATTACAAGCGATGTTGTTCGAGAAATCATAGTGAGTGCTGGCTACCGTGCGGTTGCCGATCCAGATGCTGACGATCGGCGCGTTCTTCTGAAACATCGGATCAGTAAGGGAGAGGGAGTTTTGCGCACTGAGGCCAGGAAGGAAGAGGTCCAGGTCGGTCGATCCGATGTAGAGCGACGGCGCGAGGGCGTCGCCCAGCGCCTCCGCCATTCGACCGAGGAACTCCTTCAAGGGCACCCGCTTGCCCTCGAAATTGAGGCCCCTCATCTCGGAATCGTAAAAGAAGCGACCCCCAATTTCCGGTGCGCCGGTATACCCTACCACAGGCCGACCGCTGTCGAAGGAGGCAAGGTAGTCTATCACTGAATTCGGTGACTGCCGCCCGCGCGTTGCGATCTCCCATTCGCTCGCCACCCCTTTCAGGATTGCCGGCTCCTCTGACCGCAGAAGTTCCGCATAGGGGATTGCTCTGGGATCGAGCCCTGCGATCTCGCGCACCTTTCGGATGCCTTCAGCCATTCGCCACCTTGGCAGCCTTGAGTTCGACCAGCCTGTTGATGTTGTGAAGGGACGAACGAGCGAAGATCGCGTGCGACAGGAACCCGCTCGCCTGCAGCCGCTTGAGCTTGTCCGGAGCAAGGGCGGAGAACTGGGCGGTGTCGATGCTGAAGACCTCCGGAATTCGATACTCGCAGCGGTCTGCGAGCTGGATATTGATGCTGACTGGCTGGATCAGATCCAATTCCAGAAACATGCTGAACATAGCTCGCGTCTCAGCTGCCCGTTCCTGGATTATACGCAGGGCGGTGACCACCTCTTCCAGGTAAGGAGCATTACCACCCAAGGATAGAAAGAGAGGTTCGCCTTTGGCTTCGTCTAGCCTAGGATCATCGAGATCGATGAACGGGGCCAGTGCGAGGGAACCGGAGCTGTCCTCCACTTCTCTGAGGAAGAACGGGCCTCGCCTCATTTCGGCGGGAATGAAGCGGGCATCCCACTGATCAGGTGCAAGGAACAGGTTTTCCCCCCGGTTGAACCCTAGAAGCGCGATGGCCTGAAAATCGCCCTCATCGTCGCGGCGGAAAAGGATCGGATATTCGCGCTGGGCGTCCTCGAACTCGGCAGGCGACAGCAACGCCTGATTCACGCCGTGCCCGAACTCAGCCGAATAGCGTCGCTCCACTCGCAGAGCGTGATGGTCGACGTTGTTGAGGTGAACCGTTTTCATTGTGGGCTGATGGGCTTTGGCGGGCGAAGAATGGGAGATCGTATCGACAGGCTCAAGCAGAAGTTGCTCAACTCGCCCGCCTGGATGAAGAAAACCCCGCCGGCACGAAGCTCGTGTGCCGGCGGGGCAGGTCCGCTGGAGGGGAACTCAGCGGGTCTAGTTCACTGAAACGCTCCCCTTAGCCGCGTTCAGGCTTCGCCGGCGCCGGAGGCGGTGGCGGCGGTACCGGGCACGATGCGGCAGCCTGGATCACCGAGCCATCCGGGCAGGTCTGCATTGCAGGAGCCGGCGGTGGCGGTGGGGGCGGAGGCGGCGGTGGCGGCGGAGGAGCCGCACCTTCGGCCTGGAACTTGTACCTCACACCGAGCCAGTAGCGGGGATGCAGCTCCTGAGCGAACCACAGCTCACGCGTGGTGCGCGCATATTCGCGGATCGGAGTGCTCGTCAGGTTCTGCGCCTCGAACGTGATCTGGGCCTGCGGATTGATGGCATAGGAGATGCTTCCATCAACCGTTCCGAACGGAGCGAAGTAGACCGGGTTATGGCTGCCGCCGCGATTCAGATCAGAAAGGAACCTGCCGCGCCAGTTATACGATACCCGCGCCGAGATCCCGTATTTTTCAAAGATCAAAGTGGCGTTGGCACTGTCGCTCAGGCCAGTCAGAGCGAAGACGTTGGTGTTCGGATCAGACCCAGCGTCAAACTTCACATCGCCCAATACCTTCGTGAACGAAGCAGCGACACCGAAGCCGGTGTTTCCGAAGAATTGCTGCCCTTGAAGTTCGAACCCGTGGATGTTGCCGGTGTGATTGTTCACTGGAGTGGCCACTGAGAACTGCTCGAACGGATCACCTGCCGAACCCAGAATGTCGACCTGCGTCAACACCGTGTTGGCGAAGTCAAAGTTCAGCGTGTTAGCAGTTCGATCGTAGTTGTTGCTGAAGGAATTCAACGCAGCCGTTTGAGCTGCTGCGCTGGTGCCGCCGTTCTGCTGGAGCAGAGCGGACATCGTGAACAGGTCGATATCATTAATGATAAACCCGTTGTCCTTGAGCATCTGCAAGGCCGTGCCGGAGAGCGTCCCCGCCGCACCCGAACTCGGATCGGTAAGGCCAAACAGAGGTTCCTGGATTTGCGCTATGCCCACGAAGTTATTGACACGCTTAGCAAACACACCCGCTGAAACGTAATTGGATCGCCCGTAGTAATATTCGATCGATAGATCGAGGTTTTCCGATTCAAGCGGCTTCAGGTCGGGGTTGCCCGCGTTGCCCGTGGCCACACCACCGAGGGCCGTCGGCCGGTTTGGGGCGCCGGCGACTGACTGTGAAGCAAACAGATAGCCGTAGTTCGGCCGGGCAATCGTCTTGCTGTAGGACAGGCGGGTAACAAGACCCCGCGATGGCTCCAGCCTGAAGTCGATCGACGGCAGGATGTTGTTATATTCACCGTGACCGCTGATCGGAGCTTGGTCAGCCGAGGTATCGAACGCGAAGTCATTGTCCGATTCCCAGCGAATTGCCGTTGGGATCGCCACGAGCGAGGTCGAGTCGACTTTCGTGTTTTCCCAGCGCACGCCGCCCACCACCTGAGCGTTCTTCCCGGCGATTTCGCCGTTCCAGGTCAGCTGAGTGTAAACTGCTGTGACCTTTTCGTGGACCTGGTCAAAGTTGTTGGACGTCACCGAAATCTGGTGGAGAGAGGTACCGTTCTGCGCGTCCAAGTTAAGGTAGTAAGGCGAGAACACGTTCGTGAGATCGATCGCATTGCCGCGGAACGCAGTCTGCGCATCGGTGACATTATAGTGATCGAACTCGCACTGCATGCAGAAGGTCTGGACGAGATCCGGAGCGAGCTGTTGCACGATACCGGCGTCGTTGACACCCCAGTTGCCGAGGGTCTGCTGAGTTGCAATGCGGGAACTCGTCATGTTGGAGTCGATATACGAACCGCCGATATCCCAACGGACGCCCCCACCGAAGTTCCAGGCCAGATCGGCGCTGAACTGGTTGACGCGATGAGTCTGACGCTCGGTGTTGGTCCGCCCGATGCCGGTGCCGATATCGCCTAGATCCAACTTGCCGTCACAATTACCGTTGAATCCGCTGGGCTCGGCGGTGGTCGGGATGCAATCGTTGAAGCCCGCCAGCCAATGTTGGTTCGGAACTGTACTTGTCCAGTCAACAGTGTGATTCGTGACGACGTTCGCTCCAAGATTGAACAGCGTCGAGGTGGTGCCATTGGGAGAATCCGGACCGCTCTTTGAACGCGACGTGTTGCCGTCAAGGTTCAGAGTCAGCTCAGGGGTAATTTCCCATTTATAGTTCAGACCAACGGAATAAAGATTGGTCTTGCTGCTGCGGTATTGCTGCTCCCAGTCGATGTCCTTGAAGGGCTTCAGCGTTTCATGCATCTGGATCGCGGTTGCGACGACCGGATTGCTGTCAAAAGTGACCTGGTCGAATGGCCGGCTGAACCAGTTTGTCTGATCGTTCCTTTGTTCGGCCTGCCTGTTCTGCGCGTATAGGCCGTCCGCGGTGAAGGTCATCGTGTCGGTCGGCTTGAACTGCATAGTCGCCGAGGCGTTGATGCGCTCTTCCTTGTCCGTCGAAAAGTGATAGCGGCTGTCGTCCGAGATCGCGACCAATTCGTTGGGATTTGAAGGCGCGTTTGTCACGACCGTAGTCCCCGGAACGTACATGCCTCGGCTGGGGTCAAGGAACTGCTGGTACGTCAGGTCAGTCCAGCCGTTGGTCGTTGCGCTCGCTGCCTGGCTCAGGCGCTTTTCGTAGGAGCCGTAGACAGTAACACCGAACGTGTTGGCCGGGTTGGACCAGGTCAGCACACCGGAAAGATCCGGAGTGACTTTGAGGTGATGCAAGCTGCTATCGTACTGAGCTTTTGCGGAAATGCTTCCCCGCAACCCGCTCTGATGACCGTCGAGAGGCCGAATGGTGACGATGTTGATCGTCGCGCCGATACCGCCAGAGGGATTCGCGGCGCGGCCCGTCTTGTAAACCTCAAGCCGTGAGATTCCATCCGGCGACAGGTTCGAGAAGTCGAATGCACGGCTCGACGGCTGATTGAAATCGACGCTCTCGTCGCCGCCAACCACGTTCACATCCGTGGTCGCTAGCTGCCGGCCGTTGATGGTGACCATGTTGAATTCGGGACCAAATCCGCGAACCGTGACATAGCTGCCTTCGCCGTTGCGGCGCTCGATCGACACGCCCGGAATGCGCTGAAGCGATTCCGCCAGGTTGGTGTCCGGGAACTTGCCGATATCTTCTGCCGAAACAGCGTCGACGACACCGGACGAGTTCTTCTTGATGTCGCGGGCGCGCTGCATTGAAGCGCGAACGCCCGTGACGACGATCGCCTGCGGCTCGGTCTGCTGCTGCGCCGGCTGATCCGCGGTCGCCTGCGGTTGGACGTCGTTCTGCGCGAGCTCGTAAGAGCTGTTCATTGGGGCCGACGCGCTTACCTGGACTGCATGTCCCGGCATTTCGACTATCAAGCTTCCGGCGCTGCTCATCCGATAGGAGAGCGAAGTCCCGCGAAGAAGTTGGTCGAGAGCCGCGTCAGCCGAATAATTGCCCTTGAGGGCGTGGCTGCGCTTGCCGCTGACCACATCGGGCGAAACCACCAGGTCGATTCCGGTGGCTTCGGCATAGGCGTTCAGCGCTGACCCCAGCGACTGCGCCGGGATGTTGTAGAAATGCGTGTTCTGCGAAACCTCGGTCTGAGCCGAAGCAGCAGTCGCTATCGAGAGCGTCGATGTGCCGACCAGCAGCAATCCGAGCGCACCAATTCTATTCTGCATGAAGTTTTCCCCCTGTAACATGCGGCGAGTGCCGCTGCGGTCGTGCCGCTACCGAATAAGACGCAGCTTGCTTTGCCCCCCTCAGCGGGCGGCTAATTTTTTTCGGCGATGTTGATTTTGAGTTGCCGGCGAAGGCGTATGGAGTTCGTGGTGACGTCCGCCTTAAGCGCGAATGCTTCGCCGATGGCTTCGGCAAAGGGCCAGGATTGCCCGGCTCGGAACGAGCCGCTTATCCGGATATCGGAGAGGCTCGGATCGGCGAGCACGATAGGTGTGTGGTTGTACCGGTTCATCTCCGCGACCGCGTCAGAAAGCGGCGTGTCGTCGAAGCGAATCCGGCCGGATTTCCAGCTGACCAGCTGTTGTACGTCGGCGGGCCTCACTTCGACATCGCCTTCGGCGCCAGCCACAAGCTGCTCGCCGGGCGCGAGAATGGCAACGGGCTGCGTCGGCACGTCACGATCACGAGATGAGGTCGCCAGCGGCTGCACCTGGACTCGACCTTCTAGGAGGGCGACCTTGACTTTTTGGCCCTGAAGCTGGACTTCGAATTCGGTTCCGACGTCGATTACCTGGCGATTGCCGGCGGTCACGACGAACGGCCGGCTCGCATTGTGAACGACCTTGAATAATGCTTGCCCGCTAATCAGCCGCACATCGCGCCGAAGCGCGGAATAATCGACCTGCAGCGTGGAATCGGTGTTCAGCGTTACGACCGACCCGTCTTCCAGCGTAGCCGTCGCCTGTTGCCCGACATTGGTGTGCAGCATCATGCGGTCCGGGCTCGAATTCGTGCGCATCGTGTGGTGAACGAGCCCCGGATTCGTGACGTAAACGCCCGTGATCGCGAACAACACCGTGGCGGCTGTCGCCAATGATCCCCAAAGCCGTGAGTATTCGCGCTGCTTCTTTGGACGAAGCATCAGGGCGTCGCTGCGCATCGCGACAACCGTCGGGTCAGCCGACGCTAGCGCGGAGATTTCCCAGCTTCGGGTTACCTCCTCGTAGGCGCGCCGGTTGGCGGGATCGCACTCCAGCCACTGCGCGAACTGCAGATCCTCCATCGATTCCGGCTTGCGGCGTCGCAGCGCGAACCATCGTGCGGCGGTTTCAGCCGGAGAATCGGGGAGGAGCTGGATGACTACGCCTCGGTTCACAGTTCATCCCTCATCCGGGCCGCGGTGAGCTCCCTCAGCGCCTGGCTGATATATTTCTCGATCGAACTCACCGACACTCCGAGCCGTTTCGCGATTTCCGCATAGCCAAGCTCCTCGAAGCGGTGAAGTACGAATGCAGCTCGTACTCGTTCCGGCA
>Ga0157369_10006429_pt1 | contig 13622 bp, 10 predicted proteins | sample C25metaG_FD_113461 | JGI IMG/M metagenome (GOLD analysis project Ga0157369, IMG submission 113461) | Corn rhizosphere microbial communities from Kellogg Biological Station, Michigan, USA - C2-5 metaG | ecosystem: Host-associated > Plants > Roots > Rhizosphere > Soil | place: USA: Michigan...
CCGTGCCGCGGCATATTTTGACGGTGCGCAAGACCGGGTACCGCCTGCAGGCCTAACGGATAGTCTCCGTCTACTTCTCCCGGCGACGACGCCCAAGGAGGTCACATGGCTGGCTCGGTGAGGCGCATGGCTGGCGCGTTAGGCTTAGGCATCGTCTGTGCGTGCGCGGCGCATCCGGCACCCAAGACGGACGCGTCGCCGCAGGGGGTCCGCACCGATAACGGCGTGACCATTCTCACGTCCGCGGTGCTGCAGAAGCAGAGCCGCTCGCTGCTCGAGCTGATGAAGTCGCGCATCCCGTCGATGACGGTCGTCGACGCCACGCCCTGCCCCGACGTCTTCCTGCGCGGCCGCTCGACGATCTCGACGTCGTCGAGCCCGGCGATCTACGTGGACGGCGAGCGCGCCAACAACACGTGCGTGCTCGACATGATGAACGTGATGGACCTCCAGCGCGTGGAGATCTACCCGAACGGACAGCCGCGGGGCGGATATCAGAGCAGCCCGTACGGCGTGATCCTGATTTTCCTCAAGACGTCCGACTGACCGCTCGGGTCGCACGCGCTGTCGCGACGCGACAGCGCGTGCTGCCCGGCGATCTTTACGGTCCGGTCGGTTCGTTACATGCTGCCGTGTGCGTCGGCGCGGCGGTCGGATTCGAGTCCCACCACATGCGCGTGGCGAAGTTGTCCGCGCCGCCCATCTGCGAGAGCGCCGTGGCCACGTTGGCCGCGTTGACCGAGTATTCCGTCTGCGAATACTCGAAGCGCCGCGGCACGAAGCTGACGATTGCGTTAGGCCCGGCGTGCACCGTGACCGGTTGACATGTCCGGCGCCACTCGGCCCAGGCCTGCGTCCCGTCGCCAAAGAGCGCAACATACTTCTGGATCGCGATCTCGTTCAGTCCGGCGGGAATTCCCGGCGTATATGCGACACCCGACTTAGCCTCGAACGCCGCGATCGCCGCCGCGTCGGTGACGCCCCACCGGTCCATCGACGCCTGAATGCCGGCGTAGTAGTCCGTCGCGGCTTCGGCCGGCGAGAGGCCGCCCATGCTCCGCTCCGCGGCCTCTGCCTTGATGAACATCACCTCGCCGTAGGTCATGAGGTACGTCGGCAGGTGCAGGCCCGAGCCATCGCCGAACGTGCCGTACGACGTGGCGCCGGGATAAAAGATCACGCCCGGTCGCGATGCGACGTTGAACCAGGTACCGGCCGTATCGGCGTTCAGCCCGTTAGGCATGCCGCCGTAGCCGTTCGGATAGAACGTGGAGTCGAGCACGGGTTGCGCGTACACCGGCACGCGTGGGTCGTCGAACGGCACCATCTCGTTCATGAGCGTCTTCGACATTCGGTGGTCGTCGCGGGTCTTGAAGTTGTCGGCCCACGGATTGTCGTACACGCCGTCGCCCGGCCACGGCATCTTCGCGTCGTCGTCGTTACTGGCGAACACGCCGCCCGGGTCCGACAGCGCCGCAGCCAGCTGGGTGCTCGCGGTGCCGGGGTCGACGTTGACGATGCGCATCGCGAGCCTTGCGCGGAGCGAATTTGCAAACTTCACCCACTTGGTCAGGTCGCCCGAATAGATCGGGTCTGCGCCGCCAAGTCCGGCCGAGTCGGTCGACTCCATCGCGGCGACCGCGTCGGCGAGCCGCGAGAAGAACGACGTGTAGATGTCCTGCTGCTTGTCGTACGCCGGCGTCAACGTGCCGCCCGTCGAGTCCCCGCCTAACGCCTGGGAATACGGAATGTCGCCCCAGATGTCGGTGAGGTTCTCGAACACCCAGATCTGCAGCACGGTTGCAGGGCCCCAGATGGCCGGGTTCCCCTCGGATTGTCCCTTGGCGATGACCTTGCGCAGATCCTGCAGTTCCTGAAAGTACGCGTCGTCGAAGTACGACGTCGTGCTCGGCCCCTGCAGGCGGCTGTATCGGTCTTCGTCGGGGTACTGTACCTCAGCGACGTGCTGCGCCACGAACTCCGTGGCGCGCAGATCGCGCCCATTTCCGACCCAGTGCGCCGCTGTCTGTGCCGCGAACGTGAAGACGGCACCGGCCGGCGCATCGGTCGGGTTGTTCGGGTTGTTGTTCAGCGCGGTGATATGGCTGTTGTCGCAGGCCATCGCGGCCAGCATGACGACGCACCCAGCCACCGCCGAGACGATTCGCTTCTGCATGTTCGGTCTCTCCACTGGTGGCGGTTACGGCGTGACCTGCAACTGGATACCGAACGACTTCGGATTCGCCAGCGAGGCGAATTCGACGCCCTGGAAGTTCCCCGTCTGCGTGGAGAATTCCGGATCGATGTTCGGCACCTTGGTGCTGGTCCACAGGTTACGGCCGAAGAGCGCGATCTGGACCTGGGATGCGTGCAGCAAACTCGTGAGGTTAGGCGGCACGTCGAGCGAGAGCCGCACCTCGCGCAGTTTGAGGTAGCTGTCCCTGTAAATGAACGGCTCGTGAATCGGGAACAGGCTCTGGAAGTACTCCTCGGCCGTGACGACCGTGGTGTTCGCCTGTCCGGTGGCATCGTCGATGCCCTTGATCACGAGGCCTGGGTCGTTCCAGTCCTTGTCGCGGCCGTGGATCGTCGACGCGAGCACGCCCGTGTACTCGCCGAAGAAGTTCGTGACGCTGAAGATCGAGCCGCCCTCGTGGATGTCGAGGAGGCCGGACACCGTGAGGCGCTTGTAGCGGAACTCGTTGTTCCAGCCGCCGGTCCAGTCCGGCTGCACGGTGCCCAACACAGCCTGCGGGCCGAGCTGCGGCAGACCGTCGTGCAGGAGCAGCTGATGCGTGGTCGGGTCGCGCAGGAACTGGTAGCCATAGAGCGCGCCGTACGGCTGGCCCTTGCGGGCCTCTTCGGTGAGGTACCACGAGCCGCCCAACACGATCGTCTGGACGTCGTTGGTGAGCGCGTCGACGCGGCTGTTGTTCTTGTTGAACGTGAACGTGGTGTTCCACTCGAAGTCGCCGCCTAACGCACGCACCGGCGTCACGTTGAGCGATGCTTCGTAGCCCTTGTTGGTGATCTTGCCGGCGTTGATCCACTTGTCCTGGAAGCCCGACGTCGGCGACACCGGCACGTTGATGATCTGGTTGGTCGTCGCCCGGGAGTAGTACGAGGCATCGACGGTCGCGCGGTCACCGAACAGGCCCAGCTCGAAGCCCACTTCGTTGGCGCGCGTGATTTCCGGCTTGAGTTCGGAGTTGGCCAACGCGTCGTCGAGCGTGTAGAGCGGCTGGCCACCGAACTTCGTGGACTGGCCATCGAAGGTGGTCAGCAGCGAGTACGCCGGAGCCGTGTTGCCGACCTTGGCGATCGAGCCGCGCAGCTTGAGGAACGTGAGCACGTTCGACTTGAGCGACGGGAGCGCGTCGGTGAGTACCATCGAGGTGTTCACCGAGGGATAGAAGTAGGAGTTCTTCCCCTTGGGCAGCGTGGATGACCAGTCGTTGCGCGCTGTGCCCTCGATGGTCCACCAGTTGTCCCACGTGAGCGAGGCGGAGCCGAACACGCTGTTCGTTTGGTCCTTCTCGTCGAACTGGGTAAGCGTTGGCGAGATGGCCGCGTTGCTGATGTTGTAGATGTTCGGGACCGAAATGCCTTGCGTCTGCTGTTGATTCCGATGGTAGTTCGCCTGGTGCTCACCTACCGCCGCGAGGGCATTCAGCTGCAGCCGGCTCGTGAGATCCTTCGTGGCATTGAGCAGCCCCTCGGTGGAGTAATCCGTCTGGCTTTCGTTGTAGAAGTTGAACGCGCCTTGATAGGCCAGATCTTCCAGGCCCGCGCCCGCCCAGCTCACGTTGCCCGACGCGACATCCTGCTGCGACTGCGCGTTGAAGATGTCACCGCCGGCGCGGCCTGTCGCGCTCAGCCAATCGGTGATCCGGTACGTTGCCGACACGGATCCGATGTACTGGTTCCGCGTGTCGGATTCCGGATTCATGTATTGGAGGAAGAACGGATTGCTGTGGTAGTTGCTGTTCCAGTTATAGCGGTTCCCGAACTGGTTGTAATCCATGTAGTGCTGACGGAGCTGATTCATGTCCACCTGGCGGCCGAACCAGACATCGAGTCCCTCGAGGATGCCTGCGTTGTAGCCGACGCCCGCCCGATTGAGCCCGTTGTTGCGGAGGAACTGGAGGCTGGCGGTGGTGGTGAACTTGTCGCCGATCTTGAGGTTGCCGGCGAGTGAGCTCGTCCACTTGTGGAAGAAGTTGTTGGGGACAATGCCGCTCTGGTTCTGCACACCCACAGCCATGCGGGCGTTCGACTTCTCACTGCCGCCATCTACCGCGAGGTTCGCCTCGAACGTCCCGCCGGTGTTGAAGAACGACGACACGTTGTCCGGATGTGCGATCCATGGCTGCTGCGCACCGGTGAACTGGTCGATCGGGCGGCCATCGAGACGCGGACCGAAGCTCTGGTCGTTGCCGTCCTGAATGCCGTCGCCTAACCCGTCGACGTAGCTGAATTGTCCGCCGGCGCCCTGGCCATAGAGGTTCTGGAAGTCGGGCAGGATGCCGACCTTGTCGAACGAGTAGCTGGTGTTGAGGTGCGTCTGGATCTTGCCGTCGGTGTTGGCGCCGTGCTTGGTGGTGATGATGACGGCGCCGTTGGCGGCCTCCGATCCATAGAGCGCGGCTGCGTTCGGTCCTTTGAGGACGGTGATCGACGAGATGTCGTCGGCGTTGATGTCGCTGATGGTGCTGCCGAAATCCCAGCCGCCGTTGGCATCGGAGCCGCGATCGCGTGTCGGGATCGCCACGCCGTCGATGACGTAGAGCGGCTCGTTATTGCCGGTGATCGACGCCGAGCCGCGGATACGAATGGCGACCGAGCCGCCTTGCGTGCCGGGCGACGTGACTTGGACGCCGGCGACCTTCGCGCCTAACTGCTCGACGAAGTTGTTGTTCGGCGACTGGGTGAGCTGTTCGTTGCTCACGGCCTGGGCCGAGGTGCCGAGCTGGCTCTTCTTGACTTGCTGGCCTTCGGCGACGGTGATCACGCCCTGCAATTGGACGGGCGCGACCTCGAGCGCGAAGTCGAGCGTGTTGGTGCCCTGCGTGAGCTTTGCGATCTGCGACCGCTCGCGATAGCCGATCAGGCGCGCGATGACGGTCACGGTTTGCCCGGCCTCACCACTCGGCAGGACGATGCGGTACGCGCCGTCGCTCCCGGCGATGCCGCCGAGTCGGGTGTTTTGGATGTAGACCGTGGCGTTGGGGAGCGGGGCCCCGCCCTCACCCGTCACGTGGCCCGTGAGGACGTCCTGGGCCGCGAGGACGGTGGGCACGAGCGCGAGCGCCGCTGCTGCGAACAATGCATGACGAATTCGAGCGTCCATGCTGCCTCCTGTTCCAAGTCGCTCGGGGATTTGGTAGACCACACCGGCAGAGACGTCAACGCATAGGTCGACGCCGCCAGTGGCGCGTTAGGCGGGGCGGAAACCGCCCGGCACGAGGGGTATGATGGAGCGGGGCCCGGGCACTGGTAGCACGCGCCGGGCAGGATTCACCAGAACTTGACGCAGCCTTGACAAACGCCGAGGCGGGCTCGGCCGCACGAGAGGCCACAGCACGCGCTCGCGCCGGGAATGTGAGGCGCTATGTCAGGGGAATGTTACGGACATATCAGAGCCGGCGGCGCGCACACCGGTCCGAACCGAACCGCCGCGGCGGATGGAGTCCGCCGCGACGCCCGGCACCCTGCCTAACGGCCGAGCATCAACCGAATCGTGGCGCCGGGATGGACGGTAAACGGCACGGCCAGCGTGCGCGCTGAGACCGTCGGGACCGCGATCACGGCCAGGCGCGCGCCTGGATATACGAGCCGGGACGGCACCTTGATGGTCACCGTCTGCAGGGCATCCACCTTGCCGGCATCCAGACGCCGGGTGCCATCCGAGATGTACAGCTGGTAGTTGTTCGGCAGCACGTTCTGGAGCGTGATGAAGGCCGGCGCGCCCTGGTCCTGCGCCGACGGCGCGTGGTGGGTGCAGCCTGACAGTCCCACAGAGCAAGCCGCCAGTGCGGCGATGCCGACCGCAAGCGCGAACCGCCTCATCGATCATCCTCCGAACGGGGGCACGATGGTGACGCGCAGAATGTTCCCCGTGGGTCTCGTTAGGTCAAGGAGCGCGGGTGCATCGGTGCGACACGACGCGTACATTCCGATAGAAGAACGGTGCGCGGCCTACACTGCTGCCGCGCTCGCTGAGCGTACGCTGACCCTCCCGCCAATGACTAACGATCGACGCATGGCGCCCGGCGCGCCGGGTATCGAGCCGCGCTGGACGTCGAGTGCCAAGACCGGCGTCGGTACCTCGCTTTCCGGTTCGAGCCACGTGTGGTTCACCCTCAGTCACGGCATCTTCAACGAGATCTACTTCCCCGATGTCGACATGCCCTGCACGCGCGACATGGGCATGATCGTCACCAACGGCCAAGAATTCTTTTCCGAAGAAAAGCGGCACACGGTGCACGAGATCGCGCACATCGCGCCGGGCGTACCGGCGTTCCGCCTGCGCAACACGTGCGAGCACGGACGCTACCGCCTCGACAAGCACATCGTGTCATCCGTAAGGCACGATACGGTGCTCCAGCAGACGAACTTCGTCCCGCTGCGCGGCACGCTCGCCGACTATCACCTCTACGTGCTGCTGTCCCCGCACCTCGGCTGCCGCGGCACGGAGAACGTCGCGTGGCTGGACGAGTACAAGGGCGTGCCGATGCTGTTCGCGCGGCGCGCCGACTATGCGCTCGCACTCGCGTGCAGCGCGCCGTGGCTCGCGCGCAGCGTCGGCTTCGTCGGCGCCTCCGACGGCTGGCAGGACCTCGAGGCGCACAAGACGCTCACGTGGCAGTATGACGTCGCCGACTCCGGCAACGTCGCGCTCACCGGCGAGATCGACCTGGGCGCGTGCGGCGGCGAGTTCCTGCTTGCGTTAGGCTTTGGCCGCGATGACGCCAAGGCCGCGTTTGCCGCGCGGTCCGCGCTCTACCACGGATACGAGCGCACCCAGGCCGCGTACGTGCACGGCTGGCAGCAGTGGCAGCACGCGCTGCCGATCAACAAGGCCGGCATGCCGGGCGACCCCAAGGTGCGCGGTGTGAGCTCGGCCGCGCTCCGCGTGCACGAATCCAAGCGATTCGCGTCGGCGATCATCGCGAGCATGTCGATTCCGTGGGGCTTCGCCAAGGGCGACAACGACCTGGGCGGATACCATCTGGTGTGGCCGCGCGACCTCGTCGAAGCAGCCGGCGGGTTGCTCGCGGCGGGCGCGACCACGGACGCACACCGCGTGCTCAACTATCTCGCGGCGACGCAGGAGAGCGACGGCCACTGGGCGCAGAACATGTGGCTCGACGGCCTGCCGTACTGGAACGGCGTCCAATTGGACGAAGCGGCATTCCCGATCCTGCTCGTCGACCTGTTGCAGCGCGAGGACGAAATGTCGCTCGCCGACCTCGAGCGTGTGTGGCCTGTCGTTAGGCGCGCGGCGGCGTTCATCGCCCGCTGCGGCCCCGGCACGCCGCAGGACCGCTGGGAGGAGAACGCGGGCCTCTCGCCGTTCACGCTTGCGGTGGAGATCGCCGCCCTGCTCTCGGCCGCGCAATTGGCCGAGCAACACGGCGAGATGGATATCGCGCGCTACCTGCGCGAAACGGCGGACGGATGGAACGACGACATCGAGCGATGGACGTACGCCACCGATACCGGTCTCGCCCGCAAGTTAGGCATCGAAGGATACTACGTGCGGATCGCGCCCATCGCCGCCGAGACGGCCGCGTCGCCGAAAGAAGGCTTCGTCCCGATCAAGATGACGCTGCCCGACATCGACGCCGAGTCGAGCATGGTGGTGAGTCCCGACGCGCTGGCGCTGGTCCGGTTCGGGCTCCGCGCCGCGAACGATCCGCGCATCGTGAACACCGTGCGCGCGATCGACGCCGTGCTCAAGAGAGACCTGCCCTACGGACCGGGCTGGCGGCGCTACAACGGGGACCGGTACGGCGAGTACGACGACGGATCGCCCTACAACGGCGGCGGTGTGGGACGGTGCTGGCCGCTGCTCACCGGCGAGCGCGCGCACTACGAGCTCGCCGCCGGACGGCCGGAGCGCGCGATCGATCTCCTGCGCATCATGGAACAGTCCACCAGCACCACGGGGATGATTCCCGAGCAGACGTGGGATGCGCCGGACATCCCGGACCTCGAGCTCTTCAATGGACGCCCCGCGGGCTCGGCCATGCCGCTCGTGTGGGCGCACGCGGAACACATCAAGCTCTGCCGCTCGATCGCCGACGGCCGCGTGTTCGACACGCCATCGTACACGGCGCAGCGCTACGTGCTGCAGCGCACGACGTCGGCGTACGCGGCGTGGCGATTCAACCTCAAGCGCCGGCGCATGCCCCACGGCCGGACGCTCCGCATCGAGGTGCTCGCACCCGCAACGGTGCACTGGAGCGCCGACGGTTGGCGCACCACCACCGACACGCCCACGCAATCGACCGGACTCGGCGTCTTCATCGCGGACCTCCCGACCACGCGCCTCGGTATCGGCGACAACGTCGTATTCACCTTGTGCTGGTCGGCGGACCAACGATGGGAGGGCGTCGATTACACCGTCGTGGTGGAATGATAAAGGCGGACGGTTCAAGACAAGGCCGGACAAGCTTAAGGCGGACAAGGCAATGACACAGCCGGACAAACCGGGATAATGACCGACAAGGTGGGGTTCTGGCTCGATCTCTGCCGTGAACACGCAGCGATTATTCGCTCGTCCGGCCTTGTCCGGCGTCGTCTTGTCCTGTCCGCCTTATGTCATTCACGAAAAGCCAACTGGAGCACTTCCGCACGCGGCTGCTCGAAGAGCGCGAGCGCGTGACACGCGATCTCGCGCGGTACCATGCGCAGAGCCAGGTCTCTCTGCGCGACCAATCGGGCGCGTTGTCTACGGCCCCGGGTGAAATGGGGACTGATACCGAGGATCAGGAAATAGACGCGGCCAACGCGGCGCGGCAATCGCTCGAGCTCGAGGAGATCGACGCGGCGCTCGAGCGGCTGTATCAGCGGCCCGATGAATACGGCCGGTGCGAGAAGACGGGCGATCAGATTCCGTACGAGCGGCTGGACTTGATCCCGTGGGCGCGGACCTGTTAAGGCGGACAAGACAAGACAAAGCCGGACAAAACCGGACTGAGCGTCAGCGTTGTCAGGCCTTGTCTCTCCCTGTCCGCCTTAAGTCCGGCCTGGTCCGGCTCTGTCCGGCCCTGTCCGGCCCTGTCCGCCCTAATACGATCTCGGATGCCAGGCCGAGGAACAAGCCCGTGTCGACGACTCCCGGACGCGCGCGCAGCTCGCGGTGGACGGCCTCGGGTTCTGCGATTCCGTTAGGAAACCGCGCATCGATGAGGTAGTGGCCTTCATCGGTCAGGTACGGATGTTCGGCACCGCCTGAGCGGAGCACGGGCTCGGCGCCTAACGCACGGAGCGCGTCGAGGTGCCCCTGCCATCCGAACGTCACCACCTCGACGGGGAGCGGATAGCGCGCGCCCAGGTGCGGGACGAGCTTGGCTGCGTCGACCACGAGGATCCATCGCGCGCTCCGCGTGGCCACGATCTTCTCGCGCAGGAGTGCGCCGCCGCCGCCCTTGAGCACGCGCCCCGCGGGATCGATCTCGTCGGCGCCATCGATGGTGACATCCACCTTGGGGTGTTGCTCGAGCGTGGTGAGCGGAACGCCGTACTCGAGCGCGAGCCGATGCGACGCATTCGACGTGGGAATGCCAACGATGTCGCGCAGCGTACCGGCGGCGACGCGGCGCCCGATCTCCTCGATCGCAAACGCAGCGGTGCTCCCCGTGCCTAACCCGACGACCATCCCCGACTGCACCGCGTCCACCGCGCGAACCGCCGCGTCGCGCTTGGCCGCCGCGCGCGGATCAATCACGGTTCCCGCCACGCCGCGCCGTCCCGGGCCACCAGCGTGTCGGCAGCCGACGGTCCCCACGTGCCCGACGTGTAGTTAGGCAATTTCACGAGCCCGGGATTCTTCCATCCCTCGATGATGGGGTCGATGATGCGCCACGACGCCTCGACCTCGTCCCACCGGGCGAATAGTGTGGCGTCGCCCAACATGCAGTCGAGCAGGAGGGTCTCGTACGCCGGGTGCGTGCTCTGGCCGTACGCGTCCGCGTAGTTGAACACCATGCGCACGGGCGCCATCTGCACGTCCACTCCCGGCACCTTGACCTCGAAGCGGAGCGAGATCCCTTCGTCGGGCTGGATACGCATCACGAGCACGTTGCGCTCGAGCGTCTGACCCTCTCGCATGCGGAAGAGCGAGTGCGGCGGCTCCTTGAACTGCACGGCGATTTCCGTCGCGTGCTTGGCGAGACGCTTACCCGACCGCAGGAAGAACGGCACGCCGTGCCATCGCCAGTTGTCGACGGTGAACCGCATGGCCGCGTACGTGGGCACGCGCGAGTCGTTGGCCACGCCGGGCTCGTCGCGATACGACACTACGTGCTCGCCATTCTCTTCGCCCGCGTCGTACTGGCCGATCACGGACATGTCGTCGGCGTCCTCGGGCGCGACGGGGTGAATCGCGCCGAGCACCTTCGCCTTCTCGCCGCGCACGGCGTCGGCGTCGAATGCGTTAGGCGGTTCCATCGCCGTGAGTGTGAGCAGCTGCATCAAGTGGTTCTGGAACATGTCGCGGATCACGCCCGATTCCTCGTAGTACGAGGCGCGGTGTTCCACACCGACGGTTTCGGCGGCCGTGATCTGCACGTGGTGCACGAAGTTCCGGTTCCATACCGGTTCGAAGATCGAGTTCGCGAACCGCAGCACCAAAATGTTCTGGACCGTTTCCTTCCCGAGATAGTGATCGATGCGGTAGATCTGCTGCTCGGAAAAGAGCGACAACAGCAGCTTGTCGAGCGCGCGCGCGCTGTCGAGATCCCGACCGAACGGTTTTTCGATCACGATGCGCGCCCACTTCTTGTCGTCACGAACGGTGCGCGGCACGAGCCCACTTTCCGACACGCGCTTGGCGGCGTCGGGATACAAGCTGGGCGGAATGGCGAGGTAGATCAGGCGACCCGCTTCGCTGTCGTCCTCGCCCTCGAATTCCGAGACGCGCTGCGTGACCGACTTGTACGTGTCGGAGGACTTGAGATCGCCGCGCACGAATCGCAGCATGCCGAGGAATTTGTCGAGGGCCGGGCCGTCGGTGACCTTGATCTCGTCCGAGTGCTTGAGTGCCTCGCCCATCGCGGAGCGATAGGAATCGTCGGTGTAGTTGTCGCGCCCAACGCCGATGATGATCGACTCCGGATCGAGCAGACCGTCGCACGCCAGATGTGCGAGCGCGGGCATGAGCTTGCGTCGCGTGAGATCGCCGCCCGCGCCGAGGATGACCATCGCGCAGCGTGCGGCCTTGCGCATCGACGGCTCGGCGACGTGCTCGTGCGCGAGCTTGGCAGGTGCTACGAGCGGCGTGCTCACGCCGAGTGCACCGCGTGACCGCCGAACTCGTGGCGCAAGGCGGCGATCACCTTCGCGCCGAATGACTCCGATTGCCGCGAGCGCAGGCGCGTGAGCAGTGAGAGAGTGATGACTGGCGCCGGAACATCGAGGTCGATGGCTTCCTGCACCGTCCACCGGCCTTCGCCGGAATCATCGACGTATCCGCGCAGATCCTTGAGCGATGCGTCGCGCGAGAACGCCGACTCGGCGAGCTCGTTGATCCAGGAGCGGACGACGCTGCCATGGTTCCAGACCGCCGCCACCTGGTGCAAGTCAATGTCGAATTCCTTTGACGCGTGCAAAATCTCGAAGCCCTCGGCGTACGCCTGCAGCAAGCCATACTCGATGCCGTTGTGGACCATCTTCACGTAGTGTCCGCTGCCCGTTGGACCGACGTGCGCGTAGCCGTCCTGCGGCGCGAGCGCCTTGAAGATGGGCTCGCAGAGCGACACGGCCTTGTCATCGCCGCCGACCATGAGGCAGTAGCCGTTCTCGAGTCCCCACACGCCGCCGCTCGTACCGGAGTCGACGAACTCGATGCCCTTTGTGCGGAGCTCGGCGCCACGGCGGACGGTGTCGTGAAAGTTCGAATTGCCGCCGTCGATGATGATGTCGCCGTTGGTGAGGTGCGGGAGGAGCTGCGCGATGGTGTCGTCCACGGGTTTGCCGGCGGGCACCATGATCCAGACGATGCGCGGCGCCGACAGCTTGGCGCACACGTCGGCGAGCGACGTCGCCGAGATGGCGCCTAACCCGGCCAGCTCTTTCACCGCGTCGGCGCTGCGGTCGAAGGCCACCACGTCGTGTTTGGCGCCGAGGAGCCGCCGCGTCATGTTGCCGCCCATGCGGCCGAGTCCGATCATGCCCAATCGCATAGTTCCGGGTCCGCTAAGAGTTGATGCCTAACGCGCCGAGCGCCGTCCGGAGGTCGGAGGCCGACGTGAAGTGGATGGTGTGGAGGCCGGCGTCGCGCGCCGGCTCGAGGTTCTCCTGGCGGTCGTCGATGAACACGCTGCGCGCCGGCGGCGCCTGCGTGAGCGCGAGCGCGAGCTGGTACGCGCGCCGCGCGGGCTTGGACACGCCTAACCAGCACGACGACAGGAACGCGTCGAAGATGTCCGTGAGCCCGAAGCATGCGATGCGGTAGACGTTGAGCGCCTCCGACTCGTTGTTCAGCGTGACCATGTGATACCGGCCCGTGCCGGCGAGCGAGCGCGCCAACGCGATCGTGTCGGCGTTGGCCACGCTACGGCTTCGCATGAACGCGGTGAACGCATCGCGCGTGAAGTCTCGCGGTTGGGCGAACACGGTGTGGTCCAGGTACTCGTCGATCGTCATGGCGCCGGTTTCCCAGGCGCCGACGACGCCGGCGTGCCGGTGCTCGGCGTCTTTCAGGTCATAGCCGAAGTGTTTGGCCGCTTCGGCCCGGTCGGGAGTACCCCAGCCCGGCGTGCCCAACACGCCGCCGACGTCGAAGAACACGTGCGTGATGCCGTCGTCGCGCATCGCGCGAGATGCCGTCACGCCCGCGACACGACCCCGAGCGCCTGCCGCTTGCCCGCGATCACGCCTAACAGTTTGCGTAACGAGACCTCGAACTTCTCGATCCCTTCGTCTTCCAGTGTCTGCGTGACGTCATCGAAGTCGATGCCGGCGTCGGCGATCTGGTGCATCGTCGCGCGCGCATCATCGGCACGCGGCGACAGCGTGCGGCGCACCACGCCGTGCTCCTCGAACAACTGCAGCGTTTCGGGCGGAACGGTGTTGATCGTTTCCGGTCCGATGAGGCCCTCGAGGTAGCGCACGTCGCCGTAGCGCGGATTCTTGGTGCTGGTGCTCGCCCAGAGCGGCCGCTGCACGCGCGCACCGGCGTCGCGAATCTTCGTCCAGCGCGGTCCGCTGAACAACTCGCCGAACAACTCGTAGGCCAGCTTCGCGTTGGCGATGGCCGCCTGGCCTAACAATGACGTCGCCGTGCCTCCGAGTTTCTCGAGCCGCTTGTCCACCTCGGTGTCCACACGGCTCACGAAGAACGACGCCACGCTGGCCACCCGGCTCACCGGCTTGCGCGCGGCGATGCGCGCTTC
>Ga0157369_10006435_pt1 | contig 13616 bp, 15 predicted proteins | sample C25metaG_FD_113461 | JGI IMG/M metagenome (GOLD analysis project Ga0157369, IMG submission 113461) | Corn rhizosphere microbial communities from Kellogg Biological Station, Michigan, USA - C2-5 metaG | ecosystem: Host-associated > Plants > Roots > Rhizosphere > Soil | place: USA: Michigan...
AACATATCCTCTAGCACGGCGGATGAGCTGGGGTGCGCCATCGACAATTGCGGCTACGGAGTCATCACAGCGCTGGAGGATTTCGCGGTTGTGCATCAGGAACGCATCGGCGATGTTGCCGAGGCGAATGCGGGCTTCCTCGTTGTCGATGGCGATCGGCTCTTCGCTGAGGTTTGCGGAAGTCATCACGAGCGCCTTGACGCGTGGATCAGCGAAGAGCAGATGCTGGAGCGGCGCGTAAGGAAGGTATACGCCGAGCCAGGGGATGCCCGGAGCTACTGACGGAGCTATTCCGTTGTCGGATCGAGCCTGCGAGAGGACGATCGGACGCGCGGGCGTCAGCAGCAATGATTCCTCTTGCGGAGTCAAGCTGCATAGAGTGCGCGCTGCCGCGATATCGCGGACCATGACGGCGAGGGGCTTGCCGTAGCGATGCTTCCGATCGCGCAAACGGGTGACAGCGGCTTCCCTTGTGGCGTCAACGGCCAGATGGAAGCCACCAATGCCTTGGTAGCGACGATGTCACCGCGCAAAAGGCGCTCGATGGTTTCCGCTACTGGATCGGCGCTTTTGATCTTTGTGCCATCCGGCGATTCGAGCCAGACCTGTGGTCCGCAACGCCAACAGGCATTGGGCTGCGCGTGGAAGCGGCGATTTAGCGGATCGTCATATTCGGCCTGGCAGTCGCTGCACATTGGGAAGATAGCCATGGAGGTCTGCGGGCGGTCGTAGGGGATGCGGCGAGTGATGGTGAAACGCGGACCGCAATTGGTGCAGTTGAGAAATGGGTACCGATAGCGGCGATCGGCGGGATCGAGGAGTTCACGGAGACAGTCGGAACAGGTGGCTGCATCGGCGGGGATGCCGGTGCTGACCCGGCCGAGAACCTCGCTTGCAACGATACGGAAGGTGGTTTCGCCTGTTGGCTGCAGGTCGGCAGTGGCAATGGAGTCGATTCGTGCCAGCGGCGGCGTTTCGGATGTCAGTCGGGATAGGAAGGCTTCGATGCCAGCCGGCAGACCTTCGAGTTCAATGATTACCCCATCGGTGTCGTTGCCGATGAAGCCGGCGAGGCGCTCTTCCATGGCCAGGCGATAAACGAAGGGGCGAAAGCCGACACCCTGGACCACACCCTGCACGCGAATGCTCCTGCGAACAGGCGCGAACTGGTGACCGTGGTCGGAGGGTGTGGATGACCTCAAAATTTGGCGCCTCGATTTAAGGATAGCGTAAGCACAAATCTAAGCCCTCCATAAACTTCGGGCTGGGGCAACCAAAGCTTTGCCAGTTTGCTTCCAATCAACTGTGCGGGGACGTGGAGTGCTGGCAAAGCCTCGTCTCGGCGTACGCCGCGAAAGAAGAAATTCGACAATTAAAGTTCTCTCCCCACTCCCCAGGACCGAAAAGGGCCTGTAGCAACGCGAAAGGTGGACCTTATGAAAAAGATTATGTTGACACTCGCAGTAGCGAGCCTGGCGACCCTCAGCTGGGCATCAGACGATACCAAGCAAAGCGACACGGAGCGGCTCGACAAAGCTGCTACGGTGCTTCAGCAGGTAATGCAGGCGCCCGACAAGGGCATCCCCTCTGAAGTGATGGACCATGCGAAGTGCGTTGCGGTCGTCCCGCACATGATCAAGGGCGGATTTGTGTTCGGTGCAGAAGGTGGTAAAGGTGTTGCGACGTGCCGCACCAGCAACGGTTGGAGTGCTCCTGCGTTCTTTGCGATCACAGGTGGCAGCTGGGGCTTGCAGATTGGCGTAGAAGGCGTCGACCTTGTGATGGTGTTCCAGAATGAGGCCGGCATGAAACATCTGCTGGAGAGCAAGTTCAAGATTGGTGCAGACGCGTCGGCAGCCGCTGGACCGATCGGCCGTCATGCCTCAGCCAACACGGACTGGAAGATGAATGCCGAAGTTCTGACCTACTCTCGCGCTAAGGGTGCATTTGCCGGGTTGACGCTGAACGGCGCAGATGTTCGTCCGGATGAAGACGCGATGCGTGCGATGTATGGTGGCGATGTGACCTTCCGCTCTGTACTGACGGGATCTGTGCCTCCGCCGGCATCGGCCCATGCATTCCTCTCGGCTGTTCGTGGCGCCAAGACGGAAGCAGCTGAAACTCACTAAAACAATGTGTTGCGAAAGACGACGAGCATCCGGGCCTTGTCCGGATGCTCGTTTTTCATGTGAGAAAAACTTAAGCGGACTTAGAACCTTCCTTCGTGTTTCTCGTCTATTTGCATTGGCAGGCTAGATTATATTTGCATGAAAGAATTAGAAGATGAGTAACGAGTGCCGCGGCAGGTTTGCGATCAGATATATAGTCACGCTTTTGTTTATCTGTACCTCGGTCGCGATCGCAAGCGCGCAGCAGGTGCCTGATCTCTCCACAATCGTTCGCGGTGTTGACGCCTCTGTTAAACAGCGGCTTGATCAACTGGCCGGCTACACGTCGATTGAGCATTACGCGGTGTTTCGCGGACATAACGATGCAAAACCGGCAGCGGAAATGCTGGTAAAGACGACCTATCGCAAGGAGACCGGAAAAAGCTACCAGATCCTTTCGCAGAGTGGGTCTTCGTTGTGGCGAAACGAGGTACTAAAAACCCTGTTGGAAAACGAGCAGCGGATGAGCCAGCCCGGAAATGTGGAAACCGCGCTGATCAATAGCACAAATTACGAGATGAAGCTGGACAAGAATCCGGTGCAGGCGCTGAATGGACGACAGTGCCTGGTGCTGGACATTACGCCGCGTCGGAACAGCCAATATTTGTTTAAGGGTATGTTATGGGTTGACGCGCGGGATTACGCGATTGTGCAGTTGAAGGGTACAGCCGCCAAGAGCGCTTTCTTTCTGGCGAATGCAGCGGAGGTAACGCGACAGTACATCGGGATCGATGATCTACCGATGGCCAATCATGCTGAGGCGGTCTCGGGCAGCGCGCTGCTGGGACAGACTGTCGTCAAGGTCGACTACAACAGCTATCAGCTTCAGTTGATTGCCGGACATTGAGTCGCCGAAAGCTTGATTCCATAAGCTTTCTGGACATTCTACCTGCGAGCAAAAACGGCTTCTCGGGTGACGAATGAACGCGCCAATTGCAACAAACCTCCTCTATACTAGCCTTCTGTGACTCCGATTCTGAGCGACTGGAAGCTTGACGCAGCGCTAGGCTCGTGCCTCGTTCTGGGACTCCGGCACGGCTTCGACTACGATCACCTGGCTGCGATTTCAGACATCACCGCCGTACAGCGGAATTGGAAAAGCGGGTTGCGCCTTGGGATGACCTACGCGCTGGGTCACGCAGCCACGGTGGTTGCGCTTGGCGTCGCGGTGTTGCAGCTGCACATGGGGCTCCCAGAGGGGCTGGACCACTGGACCGAAAGGCTGATCGGGTTGACCCTGATCGTGCTGGGCATCGGAGTTGTGGCCGGAATTCTGCGCAAGGATGCGCATGGGCACCGGCACAGTCGCATTGAAAGCCGGCTGGCCATCGCGATCAATGGAGTGCTGTGGCTGGCGTGGCGCGTGCGGCGGATTTGGAATCCTGCGCTGCCAAAGCCGGAGAGATTCCAATGGATGTACAACGGGAAGTCCGTTTTCCTGATTGGGGTGCTGCATGGAGTTGGCGCTGAGACTCCAAGCCAGCTTGCGCTGTTCTTCCTGACCGCAAATCTCGGCGGGACCTCTCGCGGCATGCTGGGGCTGGCGGCGTTTGCGCTGGGCCTGGTGGCAATGAACGCAATCATGACGGCATCGATCGGCGGAGCGTTCAATGCGGGCGGGCACCATCCGCGGTTTTACCAGGTGATTGCCTGGACAGGTGCGGTGTACAGCTGCGGCATCGGGCTGATTTTTCTATTCGGCATTTCCGACCGGCTGCCCTCATTGAGTTAGCGACCGATTTTTGCGCTTTACAGGCTCCTGATTCGGCACTGGTTTTCTCCGCAATTTCCCGAACAATCAAGTAGCCACTGACCCGCGTGACCGTGGTCACCGTCAGTCGTATATCCACGGGGGTAAAACTAGGCCAGACAGAGAGCGGAGCGTATGGTAAGTACTTCGCGCTCAGGTGTCTGGAGGGATTGTGGCTGCATTCACACCACCGCCGCTGCCGAGCGATGACAAACGTTGGAAAATCGTGGCCGGCACCATGCGCAAGAATGGCTTTGCACGCCATGCGCTGATCGAGACACTCCACACGGTTCAATCTTCTTTTGGATACCTGGATGACGATGCCATTCGCTTCGTTGCGCAATCATTGCGGGTGCCGCTGAGCCAGGCGTATGGAGTTGTCACGTTCTATCACTACTTCAGCCTGAAGCCGCCGGGGAAGCACACCGTAACACTCTGCGCCGGCACAGCTTGCTACATCAAAGGCACCGACAAGCTGATCGCGTCTGCAGAGAAGCATCTTGGGCTCAAGACCGGCCAGACGACAAGAGATGGCCAGATCAGCCTGATGACAGCCCGCTGCGTGGGCGCATGCAGCCGCGCGCCGGTGATGATTTGCGACGGCGAAATTGCGGGTGAAGTTACGGACGAGCAGATGATCGCTCAGTTGGAAAGGTGGGCGGTTGAATGACGACTGAGGAACTGGAACAAATAGCTAAGAGCGTTCAGCAGGAAAACGCCAAGTACGACTACGAAGTGAACGTCTGCATGGATCTGGCATGTGCGAGCCAGGGCGCGGGACTGCTGCGTGACGCGCTGGTGAAGCTGGCAGAGGCGTCCGGCAAAAAGGTTTTGATTCGGAAGACCGGCTGCATGGGCCCCTGCTCTTCCGGTCCGCTGGTGCGCGTTGATCCTGATGACACGCTGTACGCGAAGGTGAAGGAAGCGAACGCAGAAGCGATCATTTCGAGCCTGGGCGATTAGCCGGTGGCTGAATTGCAGTGCGATCTGAATGAGCACTTCGACAAGCAGGTTCGCGTGGTGCTGGAAAATGCCGGCCATATCGATCCTGAGAAGATCGACGACTACATTTCGCGCGATGGCTATAAGGCGCTACTGACCGCCTTGACGGAGATGACCCCGAACGGCGTGGTTCATCGGATCACCGAGAGCGGGTTGCGCGGACGCGGCGGCGGCGGTTATCCCACCGGGTTGAAGTGGGGCACGGTTGCCAAGGCGTCGGGCGAGCTGAAGTACGTGGTATGCAATGGCGACGAGGGCGACCCCGGCGCTTTCATGGATCGCAGCGTGATGGAAGGCGATCCGCATCGCGTGATCGAAGGCATGGCAATTGCGGCCTATGCAGTTGGCGCGAGCAAGGGATTCATCTACGTGCGCGCCGAGTATCCGGTTGCGGTAGCAAGGCTGACCACTGCCCTGCGCGAAGCACGGCGGCGCGGTCTGCTGGGTAGCGGCATCTGCAATACGACCTTTAACTTCGATATTGAGATTCGGCTCGGCGCAGGCGCATTTGTCTGCGGCGAAGAGACGGCACTGCTGGCGTCTATCGAGGGACGTCGCGGGACCCCGAAGCCACGGCCGCCCTATCCGGCGGTGAGCGGATTATGGGGCAAGCCGACCCTGATCAACAACGTTGAAACCTATGCCAACATCGCGCCCATTGTGCGCAACGGCGGCAAATGGTTTTTCAATATGGGGTCTGAGCGGTCGAAGGGCACCAAGGTATTTGCGCTTACCGGCCGCATCAAGCACACCGGGCTCATCGAGGTTCCGCTGGGAATTAAGCTCTGGGAAATCATCGATGTGATCGGCGGCGGTGTTCCTGGCGGCCACAAGCTTAAGGCAATCCAGACCGGGGGACCTTCGGGCGGCTGCATTCCGGCAGACATGATGGGGCTGGGCGTCAGTTATGACGCGCTGATGGCGGCAGGTTCAATTATGGGATCCGGCGGGATGATCGTCATGGACGATACATCGTGCATGGTGAACGTGGCGCGGTTCTTCGTGGAGTTCTGCATGACGGAGTCCTGCGGCAAGTGCATTCCCTGTCGCGCAGGTACGGCGCAGATGTACACGCTGCTGACGCGATTCTGCGAAGGCACCGGGACGATGGAGGATCTGGAACTGCTCATCGAACTCTGCGACACGGTGAAGGAGACCAGCCTCTGCGGACTGGGACAGACGGCCCCGAATCCGGTGTTGAGCACGTTGAAGTACTTCAAGAACGAGTACCTCGAACACATTATGCACAAGCGTTGCCCGGCGGGCGTCTGCAACATGGCCGGAGCAACCGCAGTTGAACCGGCGCCGGTGGAGGTGTTGGCATGACAGAGGCACCGTTTGAAGTCAAAACACTGGAGATTGATGGGCAGGAAGTAAGCGCGCGTCGCGGTCAGACCATCCTGGAAGTGGCGCGGGAGAACGACATCAATATTCCCACGCTCTGTCACATGGAGGGATTGAGCAACGTCGGAGCTTGCCGGTTGTGCCTGGTCGAGATCAAAGGAAGCAATAAACTGCTGCCCGCGTGTGTTGCCACCGTATCGGAAGGCATGGTGGTGAGCACCAATACGGAGCGGCTGCAAAGGCATCGCCACAACATTCTCGAACTGCTGTTTGCTGAGCGCAATCATGTGTGTTCGGTTTGCGTATCGAACGGACACTGCGAATTGCAGGCTATGGCGCAAGAACAAGATCTGACGCACGTGCGCCTGCCATACCGCAACCCGGACCTGCCCGTGGATGCGTCGCATGAGCGGTTCACCGCCGATCACAATCGCTGCATCCTGTGCACGCGGTGCGTACGGGTTTGTGGCGAGATCGAGGGCGCGCACGTCTGGGACGTGATGGGACGCGGCATCGATTCGATGGTGATCACCGATCTCCACGAGAACTGGGGTAAGTCAACCTGCACGCGTTGCGGCAAATGCGTTCAGGTGTGCCCGACGGGAGCGCTGTTCGACAAGAGCAAGATCGGCTCCGATCATCCGAAATATCCCGATTTCCTGCCGTATCTGAACCTGATGAGGGAGGCGCGATGAGCAAGCTGAAATTAGCAACGGCGTGGCTGGACGGGTGCTCCGGCTGCCATATGTCGTTCCTCGATATGGATGAACGGCTTCTTGAACTGGCTGAGCTGGTCGATGTGGTCTACAGCCCGATCGTTGACTCGAAGGAGTTCCCTGACGGTGTGGACATCGCGCTGGTCGAGGGAGCGGTGGCCTCGGTGGACGATGAGAAGAAGATAAAGAAAATCCGTGCCCATTCCAAGATGCTGATCGCCATGGGCGACTGTGCCATCACCGGCAACGTGCCATCGATGCGTAACCCGATCGGGGTGGAAGCCATTCTTGACCGGGCATACATTGAGAACGCGACCATACAGCCGCAAATTCCGTGCGTGGTTGTGCCCAAGCTGCTGAAGACAGTGAAGCCGGTTCATGAATTTGTGAAGGTCGACGTCTTCCTGCCCGGCTGCCCGCCTTCTGCCGAGACATTTCACACAGCGCTGACGGCGCTCATCACCGGCGAGCCGCTGGATGTTCCGGCACTCACCCGCTTTGGAGCCTGATCATGAGCCAGACCATCACGATCGATCCCGTGACTCGCCTTGAAGGACACGGCAAGATCACGATTCAGTTGAATGCACAGGGCGAGGTCGAAGACGCGCACTTTCACGTAACGCAGGTACGTGGATTCGAGAGGTTCTCGCAAGGCAGGCCGTTCTACGAGATGCCTGCTCTGACTGCACGCATATGCGGTATCTGCCCGGTTTCGCATCTACTGGCTTCGGCCAAAGCCTGCGAAGCGATCATGTCAGTGCGGATTCCGCATACGGCTGCGCAGTTGCGGCGGATTCTGAACCTGGCACAGATGGTGCAATCGCACGCATTGAGCTTCTTCCATCTGTCCTCACCGGATCTACTGCTGGGGATGGAGTCGGATCCCGCGCAGAGGCACATCTTCGGCGTTGCCGCTGCACGGCCTGAACTGGGACGCGCAGGAATCGCACTACGCCGCTTCGGCCAGCACATTATCGAGTTGCTGGGAACGAAGCGCATCCATACGGGCTGGGTGATTCCGGGCGGCGTTGCAGAGCCGCTTAGCTCAGCGAACCGCGACGAAATTCTGGCCATGATGCCGGAGGCCTACGCCAACATCAGCCTGGCACTTGCGGCTTACAAGCAGATTGCCGACAAATTCCAGCAGGAGATCTCGGTCTTTGCGAACTTTCCCTCGAACTACCTGGGATTGATCAACGAAGACGAGTCCATCGAATTTACCGACGGCGCTCTGCGGCTGATCGGCCCCAAAGGCGACATCATCGAAGACGGCATTACGGCGCAGCGCTTTACGGAACAGATCGGCGAGGCCGTTGAGGCCTACAGCTACACCAAGTTCGTTTACTACAAGCCGCTTGGATATCCGGAGGGCAGCTATCGGGTGGGACCGCTCGCACGGCTGAATATCGTGAAATCCATGGGGACATCCAAGGCAAACCAGGAATTGGCGGAGTTCAAACAGATCGCAGCCGGGCCGGTCGAGAGCTCATTCTTCTATCACCATGCGCGCCTGGTTGAAGTGATGTACGGGATCGAGAGGATCGAAGAGATTCTTGCCGATCCGTTGATCCTGGACAAACACGTGCGTGCCACTGCCGGCGTGAACCGGCTGGATGGCGCAAGCCAGATCGAGGCTCCGCGGGGAACATTGAGCCATCACTACAAGGTGGACGACGACGGCAAGATCACGTGGGCGAACCTTGTGGTCGCAACTGGACACAACAATAAGGCGATGAATCGCGGTGTACTGCAGGCGGCGAAATGCTATGTGAAGGACGGCAAGTTCACTGAAGGAGCATTAAACCGGGTTGAAGCCGTTATCCGCACCTTCGATCCTTGCCTGAGCTGCTCGACCCATGCTTTCGGACAGATGCCCCTGGCAATGACGCTGCTTTCGGCCGAGGGCGAAGTTGTCGATCAGGTCGTACGGTAAGTACGATCGCGATATGACCTTTGCGGCCCGATGTCTCATTCTTGCCTGCGGAAACACGCTCCGCGAGGATGATGGCATCGGGCCGTTTCTTGCACAATGGGCCGAAGAGCACTGGCGCGATGATGCGCGCGTTCGCGTGCTCTGCGATCATCAGTGGACGCCGGAAATGGCCGAAGAGGTTGCTGCTGCCGAAACAGTAATCTTCGTGGATGCTTCGCTGGACCAGGCCCCAGGCCAGATTCTCCTGCGTGAGCTGACTCCCGCTACTTTGAAGCCGGCCCTGGTCACTCATCACCTTGGCGCTGCGGAACTGCTCAGCGTGGGGAGAGATCTGTACGGCATGCAGCCCCGCAAGGCTTGCCTGATGACGATCGGAGCAGGAAGCGTCGAATTGGGTGAGGGCCTCAGCCCGGCTGTCCGGGACGCGATGCCGGCCGCGAAGGATCTCCTTGAGGTTACCGTGCGTCAGCTTCTGGGCTGATCAACTCAGCGCGCGTAGCCGGCTAGCTTGAACGTGTAGGCGTAGTCGCCTTTCAGAGACCCCTTGAGAGCGATGCGCGTACCGCCGCTCTGCTCGTTTGATCCGAGTTCCGTGCTGTCTCCGAGTTCCGTGATTCTCACGCCGGATTTCGCCGGAAGTTCGGCGATGGTGATGGTCTGAGCTTTTGGCTTGCCGAGGACGGTAACGTAGAGGTCGTCGCCTTTCTTCGTGAAACGAAGGTCGTCACCTTCGGCGCTTTTGGCAGAGGCCTGTGTCCAGGGCGTGGTGTCGTAGATTGCTTCGCCATTCTGTTTGAGCCAGGCGCCGAGTGCCTTTAAACGATCCATCTGGATTGGCGGGATTGTGCCATCGGCTTCGGGGCCTACGTCGAGCAGAAGGTTTCCATTCTTGCTGACGATGTCGACAAGCAAGGCGATTAACTCTTCGGGCGCGATGGTTTCCTTCTCGCCTTCGGCGCGGTTGTAGCCGAAGGACCGGCCGAGCCCTCTGCACTCTTCCCATTTCTTCTCGCTGATTTTGTCCTTCTTTTCATATTCTGGCGAGGTGAAGTCAGAGTGCTTGATTCCGAAGCGATCGTCGATGACACCGTCGGGAATCGCGTTGTAGTAGTCGGCTTCGACCTGGAGAGCTTTGCCCGTCTTCGGCCAGTCGATATCATTCCAGAGGATCGCGGGCTTGTAGCGGTCGATGAGCTCGTGAATCTGTGCAAAGGCATAATCGCCGTACGCTTTGGATTCCGGCTTGACGGTCTGGTAATCGGGGGCGGATTCAATGGGGCCGGTGTTGAAGGTCCAATCGTAGCCGCCGGAGTAGTAGAGGCCCATCTTCATGCCCTGCTTCTGAACCGCCGCGGTGAGATCGCCGACAATGTCGCGCTCGGCGTGAAGCTGGCTGGGCTTGAGACTCGGCGTTGGATTCGGCGTGGTGCTGGGCCAGAGGGTAAACCCTTCGTGGTGCTTCGACGTGAGGACGACGTAGCGTGCGCCGGCGTCCTTGAAGACAGCGGCCATCTTGTCAGGATTCCACTTCTTCGATTCGCTGTTGAAGGCCGGCGCGAAATCGTAGTAGCCCGCGTCGCCGTAGTGCTGCTTGTGGTACTCCGCGGTTGGGGAGCCCGGAATGCGGAGGACGTTGAGGTACCACTCGGCGTAGGGGTTGTACTTGATGTAGTCGGCGGATGTGAAGTCGTGGTCGGGGTGGTTGATTGGCGCCCAGCCGGGGACAGAGTAGAGGCCCCAGTGGATGAAGATGCCGAGCTTGGCTCCGGCGTACCACTGCGGAAGCGGATGCTGATCGAGCGACTCGAGGGTTGGCTCGTAGTGCGTTGGAGGCTGCGCGAACGATACGGCAGACAGCGATAAAACGGCGGCAAAGAGTGCGGCAATGGGTTTCAAGATCATTCGGGCCTCGCGTGAGAATCATACGAATCATACGGCAATGGTCTGCCCTGCCTTTCTTGGGATGAGGGTCCAGACGGCCGCTTACTGGATCAAATATCCGGCTGGCGCTGTGAACAGCTGACCGAGTGCGAGCCATCCAGCATCTAAACCCGTTGGTTTGCGGCGGGCTGAACGAGCGCCGAAAACAGAGAGCCAGGAGTGACATAGACATTGCATCCAGAACTTCTCGACCAGCCACTCTCGCACCAGTTCAGCACGCTATTGCTGCTTGGACTGGCTATCGCCGGCGTCACATGGACGATTACGCATGAGGAAATCTTCCGGGAGCCGCGCGAGTTCTGCAAGCGGAGGAGCGAGAACTGCGACAAGTTCTATCAACGGAAGTTCTTCTACCTGTTCACCTGCGAGTATTGCTTCAGCCATTATGTTTCGGCGCTTTTTCTGGTCCTGACCCAGTTTCAGATGCTCTATTCGGGCTGGCGGGGTTTTGTGATCTCGGAGTTCGCGCTGGTCTGGATTGCGAATGTCTACATGAGCGCGTACAACCGGCTGCGGCTGGACATCAAGGCGGAGAATCTCACGATTGCGGAGCAGAAGAAAGCGGTGGATGAGTGAGAGGCATCGCTCAAGTACTTCCTCACGGACGGAAGTGACGGTTTGCGGCATTCTCGCATCGCGCCGTGCTCAAATTGAAGAACCGATATGAAACTGATCTCTGTGAATTGCGGATTGCCGCGGGAAGTAGAGTGCCACGGACATAGGGTGACGACGTCGATCTACAAGGAGCCAGTCGAGGGGCGTGTCGCGCTGCGGAAGTTGAACCTGGATGGTGACCGGCAGTCGGATCTGAAAGTGCACGGCGGCGAGCATAAGGCGGTTTACTGTTATCCCGCGCAGCACTACGCGTATTGGAAAGAAGAGTTGCCGGAACGTGATCTTCCGCTGGGAATCTTCGGAGAGAACTTTACGATCGAGGACGGGCCGGACGAGGCGTCGGCATACATCGGCGATCGCTTCTCGGTGGGAACCGCCGAGGTGGTGGTTACGCAGCCGCGACTTCCCTGCTACAAGCTGGGAATCCGCTTCGGAGCGGATGAGATGGTGAAGTGGTTTCTCGCGAGCGGGAAGACGGGCTTTTATGTTGCAGTCGCGCGTGAGGGCGAGGTGGGGGCGGGTGACGCAATCGCACTGCTCGGCCGTGAGCAGGAGTCCATCTCCGTTTCGGAGATCACCCGGTTGTACATTGCGAAGGAGCATGGCGACGAAGATCGACGGATGATGGAAAAGGCTCGGGAGTTGAGCAACCTGCCCGATAGCTGGAAGCAATGGCTTTGGGAGAGAGCGAATCGGCGGAAAGTCTGATGTTCCCGCAAAAAAGCCGACGGCGACTGCGAACAAAAAGCAGTCGCCGTGAGGCCCCCAGGAAAAACTTTGGTCAAAACGCCGCTACTGTCTGGCGGAGGCTGTAGGAACTCAGCGTCTTGATGTAGTTGCCGCGATCAAACGGCGACACATCAGGGACCGAACGCCTGCTGAGGCACCCACGCGTCTGCGAGAGCGACGGATACTCGCGTTTCTCCAGCCAGTACTGCAGGTCAGAGAGGACGCGGCCGATATGGTCGATTCCGTGGATGTGCAGTGCCGAACACATCATGGCAACGTTGCCGCCCGCCATGATGCTTTTGATCACATCTTCGGCCGAGTGGACGCCGCCGGTAACGGCGATGTCGATGTTGAGATGACCGAAGAGAATCGCAGCCCAGTGGAGCCTCAGAAGCAATTCGGAGGGGGTTGAGAAGTGCAGCGTGGGCCGCACCTCCAGGCCCTCGATATCGAAGTCCGGCTGGTAGAAACGGTTAAAGAACACTACGCCTGCAGCGCCAGCATCTTCTATCTTCGCAGCAAGATGCGGCAGACTTGTAAACGATTGCGTGAGCTTCACGGCGACCGGCACCTTCACTGCCTGACATACGGTGGTGACGAGCTCGAGCAGCTGCGATTCGAGTTCAACTGACGTCTGGCTACGGTCCGTGGCAAGGGCAAAGGTGTTGAGTTCAATGGCGTCGGCGCCTGCCTGCTCCGATTCCTGCGCGAAGCGCACCCATCCTCCGGTCGTGACGCCATTCAGGCTCGCCATGATCGGGATGTTTACCGCTTCTTTGCAGCGGCGGATGTGGTCCAGATAGACCTCGTGGGACATGCGGTAGTCGTTCAGGTCGGGAAGGTAGCCGAGCGATTCGGCGAAGGACTCCGTGCCACGCGAAAGATCTTCGTCAAGCGCGCGTGACTCGAGGGCGAGCTGTTCTTCGAAGAGCGAGGTCAGTACGATGGCCGATGCGCCGGCATCTTCCATCCGGCGCACATTCTCGATCGACTCCGATAGCGGGGTAGAGGAGACAACGATGGGTCCATTGAGCTTGAGACCCAGGTACTTCGTGGATACGTCAATCATTTTGATCCTCCGGCAGGCGGGGCTGCCAGTTTCTCTGCAGGCTTCTCTTCGGGCGCAATGTGCGGCGTCTCGCCACGGCCCGGCATTGTTGCGCGGGCAGAGTAGACGCGCCACTGGCGCTCGACATCGTCCTGTGCTTCCTTGAGCAGTTCTGCGGCCAGTTCAGGATTGCTGCGCGCGAGCATCGTGTAACGGGCTTCGCGATACGCATATTCCTTGAGCCGGATGGATGGCGCTTTCGAATCGAGCTGGAACGGGTTTTTGCCCTCGAGACGTAGCGAGGGGTTGTAACGCATGAGCGGCCAGTAACCCGACTGGACGGCGAGCTTCTGCTGCTCGAGTCCATGAA
>Ga0157369_10006436_pt1 | contig 13613 bp, 10 predicted proteins | sample C25metaG_FD_113461 | JGI IMG/M metagenome (GOLD analysis project Ga0157369, IMG submission 113461) | Corn rhizosphere microbial communities from Kellogg Biological Station, Michigan, USA - C2-5 metaG | ecosystem: Host-associated > Plants > Roots > Rhizosphere > Soil | place: USA: Michigan...
ACCCGACGGAGCAATCGTGTTCTGCAACCCGAAATATCGGCCCGAAGGATTCTCGGGCGCTGTCGCCACCAAACCTTCGGGCAATAGTGCCAGGGCGGAATGGCGAGTGGCTGGCCACACCGGCGGCTCGCCCTCCGCCGGCACAAAGTAGTAATAGCGCCGCGTGATGTGCGCCTTCGGGTCCAGCCCGAGAATGCGCTCGCCGATGGGATCCCGGTGGTGGTGATCGTAAAACAGCCAGCCGTCGCAACCTGCTTCGCGCAGCGCGGATTGCATCGCCTCAAGGTTCATAGCGGCATTCTACGCGGTCGGCCGACCCGGTCTTCAGCCTGGCTCCATAGTCCATACGCGATCTTTGTTTACCGGCTCCGCGTGCGGAACCGCTCCCCGATGGGTGTGTCTTGATTTCGGCGCTGTGTCAGCGCTGACACGCCACAGGATCGAAGTTTTACGCCTATCTCCTTTGTTTCTGACACGCTCAAACTGGTCCACCGTATGCACTTCCTAGGGGCGTAAGCGATTGAGAGCCAGGAGGACGGTGCGATGAAAACTACGGCTTGCATAACGATGGCGATGCTAATGGCGGGGATGGCGGCGGCGCAGACCACCGCAACTGCCGGGCAGACGACCCCGGAGCCGGCGCAACCCGAGGTTAAGCGCGTTATCGTGGTCAGCCTGGAAGACCGCAAGCTGGCTCTGGTCGAGGACGGACAGGTGAAGAGGGTCTACTCCGTGGCAGTGGGCAAGCCCTCCACGCCCAGCCCGGTCGGGACCTTCACGATCGAACGCCGCGTCGTGAACCCGGTCTACCACCACGATGGAAAAACGGTGCAGCCCGGGCCGAACAACCCGGTGGGCACACGGTGGATGGGCCTCAGCATCCGGGGCTACGGAATTCATGGCACCAATGCTCCCAGGTCCATCGGCAAGGCCGCGTCACACGGGTGCATCCGCATGGCGAAGCAGGACCTGCAGGAGCTCTATCGCATGGTCGCGGTGGGCGACACCGTAGAACTCGTGGGCGAGCGCAATCCTGAGACGGCGCAATTGTTCGGCGACGGACAGCAGCCGGCGGCGCCAATACAGCAGCCGGTGCTGAGCGCCCAGGCGGAAGCGCCTGCCGCGGCAGCCCCTGTAACAGCAGTTCCTGCAACAACGCGGACCGCAACCGCGACTGTCTCGGAACCGGCCGCCAACGCCGCCGAACGGCCGACGGCGATGGCCCTCTCCGCCAACCGGATGCGGTAAGGAGGACGCCATGCTATCCAACGGGCATTGGAGCGCCGTGCTGCTTCCGCTGGTCGCGGGATTGTTGCTGGAAGAGTTGATGTTCGGCGGGCTGGTCCGGCTACTGCTTGCTCCATGGCCCGGGCACAGGAAACAACGGGAGCACAAGAACCGAAAGGAAGACCGAAAATGCTTGCCTTGGAGCTTTTGTTGAGTGTGGCCGGGGCGCTGATGCTGGCAATCGAAGTGGCGATTCCGGGATATGCACTGTATCGCCGCATTCAGGCCATGCGCCGGAAAAGTATAGATCCGGAGACGCGGACGCAACCCCAGCCGATTGACTGGCGTCGTGTGATCGCATTCGCCCTTGGTGGTTGTGCTCCGCTTTTGCTGGCCGCAGGCATCGTGGTGGTGCCCAGCGGAATGGGCGGCGTGCGCATCAGCCAGATGAGCGGCACAATTCCTGGAACGCTTTATCCAGGCGTGCACTTCATCGCGCCGCTGGTGGACAGCGTGGAGATGTTCGACCTGCGCGATCACCTCTTCATAACCGGACTAGGCGGCCAGAGCTCCGGCAAGAGCCCGGCGCAGAAAGCGAGCCTGGATGTGCAGTCAAAAGAAGGATTGAACATCGGCATGGGAGTGACTGTGCGCTATCGTCTCGATCCCAACAAGCTGTCGAGTGTGCAAGCGCACCTGCCGCAACCCGCGGACAAAGAACTGGTACCTCCCGTCGTTGCCAGCGCCTGGCGCGAACTGGCGCCGCAATACACCGTCCGCGAGATCTTTTCGAACAAGAGGGAGGAAGTCCGCGGAAGAGCCGCCGGAATCATCACGCGCAAGCTGGCCGCCGACGGAATCGTTGTCGAAGAGGTGATGCTCTCCGATATTCAGCTTCCGGAGGAATACGCCAAGGGCCTGGAAGGCTTGCTGCTAAAAGAGCAGGAGGACGATCAACTCGGCATCCAGACCGAAGTTCAGCAAAAGCAGGTCAGGATCGCCGAACTGCAGGCCGAGGCCGAGGCGAAGCAGAAGGTCAAGCAAGCCGAGGGCGATGCGCAGTCAAAAGTGGTGGAGGCAAAGGGCGAGGCGGACGCAATGCAATACACGCTCCCCTTGAAGCAGAAGCAGATCGAACAGAGCAAGCTCGAGGCAGAGGCGCGCAAGGAAGCCACGGTCCAGAACGCCGAAGCCGATGCGGAAGCCAAGGTCATCGATAGCAAGGCCGAGTTGCAGAGGCGAAACCTGCTGGCCGATGCCGAAGCGAGCCGCATCAAGCTGCTGGCATCAGCCAATGCCGAGCGCATGAAGAGCGAGGCGGACCTGCTGAATCGTTCGCCGCTACTGATCAACAAAATCATTGCGGAGCGGCTATCGGACAAGATCCAGGTGGTCATGGTGCCGGCTGACGGCAAGTTCTTCTTCGCGAGCGACGTCTTCAAAAACATGGCCGCAAACCCCGCGATCAAGCAGGAGATGGACGGAGATTCCGCCCCTGAAAAGAAGTCCGGGCAGTAACGTGGGTGCGAAAATGGCCCCATCTCGCGGCGGCGGATGGGGCTGGCCGGATGGGGGATGGCGAAACAAACGATATAATCCGCCCAACGATTCATGTGCGAAGAGACAGGCGAATGGGATTGCGGGCCGGGGCTGTGAAAAATCGCGTTCGGCTGATATCGAGCGCTCTCGCGGGGTTTGCCGTGCTCTGCGTTGGCGCGGCCGCGCAGCCCGGCCCCTGGGACCGGCCAGCCGCCGAATTGGCGCGTCGCATCGCCGACGTGCTCGGTCCCGGATCTGCCCAACTCACCTGGGCCAACCTCTCGCAGATTCCGAGCGATGCCGTTCCCGCAATCCGCCGCGCTGTAGAAAACGATCTTGCAGCCGATGGCGTAAGCCTCACGGGGTCCGACAGCGCCAACACCCTGCGCATCACGCTCAGCCAGGACTCTCGCGGCGGCCTCTGGGTAGCCGAGATTCAACAGGGAACCGAAACACGTGTCGCCATGGTGAGGGCCGACATAAAACCCGCCGCACAGGCACCCACGGCGCAAAAGATCACCTTGAAGCGGAACACGATTGCGAGAGCATCCGATCTCAAGTGGAAGTTGAGCCCGTCGAGGGAACAGGCGTTTCCTCAGATTCTGGCGTCAGCCGCGGTAGACGGGCGTCTGATTGTCCTCACGCCATTCCGGATCGCAGTCTTCAGCGAATCGGCGGGCGAATGGTCGGAGGTGGACGGCGCCGAACTTGGGCTGGCGAGCGCCGCTACTCGCGATCCGCGCGGAATCGTCATCCCATCGGCCGAAGGCTTCCATGCGTGGGCCCCGGGCGTTTCGTGCGCGGGAGTCGCTCCCCAAACGGCTGATGCGGGCGCACGCTGGTCGATACAGTGCCATCCGAGTGACGATCCGTGGGCGATTGCGCAGACTGCGCAGGATGCATGGCTGAAGGCCTTTTACAACGGCGCGACAAACTATTTCACCGGCGTCGTGACTCCTGCCGCTCCCGTGGATCTGCCGGCCTTTTACACCGCGGGAGTCCTGCCGGGCCGCTCCACGGGCACCGCGCTTCTCATCGGCGGAATCGATGGCAAGGTATCGCTTGCGGAAGCAGGCGAACTCAAGCCGGTGGCGGGGACACGCGATTGGGGCAGCGACTTTGCAGTGGTTTCCCCCGGCTGCGGCGCACCCGCGGAGGTTCTCGTGCCCTCGTCGGGTGAAGCACCGAGCGACAGCCTGCGGGCATTTGAAATTGCAGGACAGGAGGCGTCGCCGGTGAGCGAACCACTGGACCTGGGCGGAACAGCAATGGCTTTGTGGCCCGCCCCCGACGGCAAATCCGCGCTGGCAATCGTACGCGTGCCGCTCGAGGGCGGCCGCAGATTCGAATACGAGGTGGACCGTGTTACGGCGACTTGCGATTAGCTGCCTCGTCCTCGCCGGCATCTTGCCCGCGCAGGCGCGCACGCGGCCCGCGTATGGAAATTCTCTGCGCGTTGAAATTGCGGGAGACCCTTGGCAGCGTCCCGGCGGCCTAGCGCGCCGGCTTGTTTTCGATGGCCTCACCCAGGAAAGCCCAGACGGTACCCTCCGCCCCGCACTCGCCCTATCGTGGACAGCAGAAAATAATGAACACCGTTGGCAGTTCCGCCTCCGTCCTGGTGTGCATTTTCACGATGGCTCGCTCGTAAGCTCGACGGCCATTGCAGCTTCTTTGATGACTGCCTGCTCCGCGAACTGCCCCTGGGGAAGGATTCGTGCTCTGAGTTCCTCCATCGTCTTCACCAGCGATGAATCCATGCCGCAGTTACCCGCGCTTCTGGCTGGCGATGAGTTCCTCATCTCGAAGATTCAGGAAGCCAAGCCGGACGGGGGAACCGGGCCGTTCCAGGTGTCTGGATTCGTGAATGGCGTGCTGACTCTTTCGGCCAACGATTTCAGTTGGCAGGGCCGCCCCTTCCTCGATGCCGTGCAGATTCGCGTCCACCGCGCAGTGAGCGATCAGTGGATGGATTTCGTAGCAGGAAGGGTGGACCTGGTCGAGGTTCCGGCCGAACGAATCCGGCAAGCGCAGCAACAGCATCTTCCTGTCGTGATTTCCCCGCCGCTCGAGGTCATGGCTCTCCAGTTGGAGGATTCGGGCGCGCTCGGCACTCCGGCTCTTCGCTCGGCAATCGGATACGCAATCGACCGGGGCGCGCTCGCCAGCGTGATCTTTCAACGCCAGGGAATTCCCGCGGCCGCCCTTCTGCCTCAGAATGTCTCCGGATTTGCCTTCCTCTTTTCAGCGGAACGAGACCTGAACAAGGCGCGCGAGCTTCGCGGCGTAGGGGCTCCTCCCGCTCTGCAGCTGGAGGCCGACGGAGATGGGGCGCCTCAACTGGCCGCACAGCGAATCGTGCTGAATCTTCGCGAAGCAGGTTTCACCGTACAGATGGCACGCGCTGGAGCGCCGTCGTCTCCAATGCGCTTGCGCTTGCTGCCCATCGAAAGCGCAGATCCCGCTGCTGATCTGGCAGCAATGGCGCGCGCGGCCGCCGTCGCTCTCCCCGGGTTCAACTCCGATCCGGCGGCCGTCTATCGCGCCGAACGCGATCTGCTCGATCGCAAAACGCTGATTCCTCTTCTAGACCTGCCGCGGGCCTATGCCGTGGGAACCCGCGTGCGCGATCTGCAGTTGCAATCAGATGGCATGCCGGACCTTGCCGCCGTCTCGCTGGAGCCCTCGCGATGAGCCTGCGCCAGAAATTGCTTCTCCTGTTCTCCCTCACCATTGCCGTCACCGTGGCCGCAGTGGCGTGGATCGTTCTGCTGCGCATCCGGCACGTCTTCGAGCAGCGCGATCAGGAGGAGACGACTCTGTTTGTTTCCCAGTTTCAGCGCGAATTCCAAAGCCGTTCGGCGGAAGTGGCCGCTTCGGTGCAGCGCATTGCGGAGAGCGATCGAGCGCGAGCCATCGCGGTCGAGTTTGCGCAGACTGGCGATCCCGCGCCGTACGTGAACGAAGCGCAAGCGATGGCGCAGGAGGCGCACCTGGATTTTCTCGAGCTCATCGCACCCGGTGGCGAGATCGTCAGCTCCGCGCAATGGCCGGCACGTTTCGGCTACCCGGAACCGGAGGCAATCGCGCAGGCCGGCGCATCGTTTCTCAAGCGCGAAGATCTTCCGGACGGAAGCCAGGCGCTGGGCTTGTTCGCCATTCACGCGGTGCGAACAGGCGACCGCCCTCTGCGCATCCTGGGAGGAGAAAAGCTCGATCCGGCATTTCTCGTCGGGCTCCCCGTCGCACCCGGCATGACGGTTGGCTTGTATGCCGACGCGCAGTCGGAGCCTGCACAAAAGCCTTCCGCTGAGTTCGACTCCCGGCAGTTCATCGCGGCCGACGGCCCGGTCGCCAATGCCGCCGCATATAAGCCGCTGATCCTCTCTACGCTCGCCGCCGGGCGGCAGAGCACGTCGATCCTCTACCTGACCAAAAGCCGTGAGGAGAGCCTGAACGTCACCGCAATTCCGCTGAAGAACAAAGCGGGGCAGCCACTCGCGGCGCTCACCGTAGCAATCTCACGAGGCGGCATGGTGGCCGCCCAGCAACAAATCCGCACAACGGCGTACGGAGTAGCCAGCGGGGGAATGCTGCTCGCAATAGTATTCAGCCTTTGGATTGCCGCACGCGTCTCCAGACCGATCGAGGAGATGGCGCGGGCATCTGGGGCGGTGGCCGCCGGCAACTGGGACGTCACCGTGCAGGAGCGCGGGCACGATGAATTGACCGTGCTGGCGCGGAGCTTCAATCACATGACTGCCGAGCTCGCCGCGCAACGCGAACGCCTGGTGCAGACCGAGCGCGTGGCGGCTTGGCGCGAGCTGGCCCGGCGCCTGGCCCACGAACTGAAAAACCCGCTGTTTCCCCTGCAGCTCACCGTGGAAAACCTTTCGCGCGCACGTCAGTTGCCCGAACCCGAATTCGACGAAGTCTTCCAGGAAAGTACCAGAACACTCGGAATGGAAATCGCCAATCTCAAGAAGATCATTGGCCGCTTCTCCGACTTCAGTAAAATGCCCCGGCCACAACTGGAACGCATTGACGCCGCCGATCTCGTGGAACGAGTGCGCGCGCTCTATGCAACCGCATGCGGAGAGAACGTGATCCTGCAAACCCACGTGGCGGACGGTCCGATGCCGCTCGATGCCGACCCAGAGCTCTTGTACCGTGCCTTGTCGAACCTTGTGTTGAACGCGATGGACGCCATGCCTAACGGAGGAACCGTGACGATCTCAGCAAAACCCGCCGGCAGCGCGATTGAACTCACGGTTGGCGACACAGGCGAGGGCCTCACGCCGGAAGAGTGCGAACGCCTGTTTACGCCCTACTACACCACGAAGGAGCACGGAACCGGGCTGGGCCTTGCGATTGTACAGTCGATCGTGGCCGATCACGCCGGCACCATCGCCGTCGAGAGCCATGCCGGATCCGGCGCCAAATTCATCATCTCTCTCCCCATGGCAGGCGCATGAACATGAAAGCCACCATCCTGATCGTTGACGACGAAGCCAATACGCTGGCTTCACTTTCGCGTGCATTTCGCCTGGCTGGGCACGAAGCCGTAGTGTGCGACAACGCGGCGCGCGCCCTCGAACTCGCGAAATCGCAGCCGTTCGATTTGATCTTGAGCGACGTGGTCATGCCGCGCCGCGATGGGCTCGCTCTCCTTGAAGACCTGAGAGCCGCCACTGTCGCCACGCCGGTAGTCATGATGAGTGGGCAGGCGCACATTGAAATGGCCGTGCGCGCCACGCGTCTCGGCGCACTCGATTTTCTTGAAAAGCCTCTCTCCACTGAGAAGCTGCTCGTGACGCTCGAAAACGCGCTCAAGCTCACGCGCCTCGAATCGGAAAATCGTGATCTGCGCGCGCGGGTTGGAAGACACACGATGATCTGGAGCGGCGAAACAATGCGCCGGATCATGAACCAGATCGAACGCGTCGCCTCCAGCGAATCCCGCGTATGCATCTGCGGCGAAACCGGCACGGGAAAGGAACTGGTAGCGCGCACTTTGCACGAAAAGAGTCACCGCGCGGCTGGTCCGTTCGTCGCGCTGAACTGCGCGGCAATCCCCGCCGAGCTTATCGAAAGCGAACTGTTCGGTCACGAAAAGGGTGCGTTCACCGGCGCGGCGCAGCGGCACATCGGTAAATTCGAGCAGGCGCACCGTGGAACGCTGTTCCTTGATGAGATCGGAGACATGCCGCCCGCCATGCAGGCCAAACTCCTGCGTGTTCTGGAGGAGAACCTGGTCGAGAGGGTCGGCTGCGACAAGGCCATCGCCGTCGACGTGCGCGTCCTCGTCGCGACCCATCGCGATCTCGAGCAGCTTGTGAGCGCCGGAACATTCCGTAGGGACCTGTTTCACCGCGTCGTCGTCTACCCAATCGACCTGCCGCCGTTGCGCGCAAGGACCGAGGATATTCCGCCGCTGATCGAGCATTTCGCGCAGCAGGTCTGCGCCCAGAACGGTTGGAAGCCCATCCCCTTTACTCCGGACGCGGTGCATGCCCTGCAGCATTATGAGTGGCCTGGCAACATTCGCGAGTTGCGCAATGTGGTGGAACGTCTGATGCTGCTCGCCGAAACCGAGGTAGATTGCGATACGGTCCGCATGGCGCTTCCCGCGTCTGCGAAGCCGGCCGGGAACGACTCGGAAGCGGCGTCCGCGGGCACGCTCTCGGAGCGCGTCGAAGCCTTCGAAAGATCCGTCGTCCTCAACGAGATTCAGCGCCAGCATCGAAACATTACCCGCGCTGCCGCGGCGCTTGGCCTGGAGAGAAGTCACCTCTACAAGAAATGCCAGCAACTGGGAATCGACCTGCGCGACCTGCCCACTGCACCGTGAGCAGCTAGCCCTCGCGCGGGTGCCCGCGCAAGTCACCGCCATAGCCGGAGCCGATCGCACGCTTCACGGTTCGGCAGAAAAAGAGGCTCAGCAGCCGGGAGACAGCTTATCGCTGCTCCCGGCTGTGATGGCCTTAGCGTGCGATGAGCTCGCGCTGTTTCGTCCCGGCAGCAGTTGCCGTGACATTGTGGTCCTCTTCGTACGAGTGGCCGGTCAGCAGTCCGAGGACGAACCAGCCCAGCAGCGCCGCGCCGAGGGCGAAGAGCACGTCGCCCGGCACGCGCATCCAGCGCAGCGCCTGCATCGGTCCGGTCTGCAGAAACTCCGCCGACCGCGCATACCACGTTCCGTACTTGATCGACGCCTCGGCCTGCAGAATGCCGATCGGGAACATGCTCAGCACTACCATGAAGATGAGCCCGATGTTGATGCACCAGAACGCATACTTCAGTACGCCTTCCTTCCACTTGCGCGCCGGCTGCAGCACGCGCAGGCAAAAGAGGGTGAGGCCCAGGCCGAGCATGCCGTATACGCCAAACAGCGCGGTGTGCCCGTGTACAGGCGTCAGGTTCAGACCCTGCATGTAGTAGAGCGCGACCGGCGGGTTGATCAGGAATCCGAACACGCCCGCGCCTACCAGGTTCCAGAACGCCACTGCGACGAAGAAGTAGATGGGCCACTTATAGTTGGCAATCCACGGCGCTTTTTCCATGGGCTTGGTCAACCGGAAGTTCTCCCATGCTTCGTAGCCGATCATCGTGAGCGGCACCACTTCAAGCGCGCTGAACACTGCGCCGAGCGCGATGACCCCCGCGCCAGAGCCCGCGAAGTACAGATGATGGAAGGTGCCGATGATGCCGCCCGAAAGGAAGATGATGGTCGAGAACATCACCGCCTTGGTCGCGGTGCGGATCTCCAGCAATTTGAGCCGCGTGAACAGGAACGCAATCACCACCGTGGCGAACACTTCGAAGAAGCCTTCCACCCAGAGGTGAACTACCCACCAGCGCCAGTACTCGGCAGTCACCAGGTGGCTGCGCTGCCCGTACATCAGGCCCGCCGCGTAGAACGTGGGGATCGCAATACTGGACACCAGGAACAAGGCCAGAAGCGACTTGTCTTCAGGGTTTTTCTTGAACGCAGGCTTGAGCGCGCGAACCATCAGCACCAGCCACAGGACTAGTCCGACGAACAACAGGATCTGCCAAAGCCGTCCAAGGTCGACATACTCATAACCCTGCGATCCCAGCCAGAACCACGAGTTCCCCAGCTTCTGCTGGATGCCGAGCCACTCGCCCGCGAGCGATCCGCCGACTACCAGGATCAGCGCGCCGAACAGAACATTGACGCCGAGACGCTGGAACTTCGGCTCGTGCCCGCTCACGGCGGGGCCGACATACAGTCCGGTCGCAAGCCACGAGGTCGCAATCCAGAAGATGGCGATCTGCAGGTGCCACGTGCGCGTAATGGCGTAAGGAAGATACTTGTCGAGCGGGAATCCATAGAATCCCTTGCCTTCGACGCCATAATGCGCCGTGATGATGCCCATAAGGATCTGCACACCCCACAGGATCACCACTACGAGAAAATACTTGATCGTAGCGCGTTGTGATGGCGTCGGCACCGCGCCCAGAAAGGGATCGCGTGCCGGATAGGGCCCGTTGATGTGTTCCTTCTCGCGTGATGAGTTCCACCACATGAGCCCGCCGATACCCGCAATCAGCGCAACCACGCTGATGATGCTCCACAGGATCGCACCTGAAGTGGGGTTGTTCCCCACCAGCGGCTCGTGCGGCCAGTTGTTGGTGTAGGAAACGTCCGATCCCGGGCGGTTGGTGCTGGTGGCCCATGCGGCCCACCAGAAGAAATTCGCCAGCTTCTGCTGCTTCGACGCGTCGACCAGCGCACCTTGCGGAATCGCGTATTCCTTGCGCCCGTTTGCGAACACATCTGCGTAATATGCGCTCAGCATTTGAAAAGCCGCCGCGCGATCGGCCGAGACCACTACGCGGTTCTGCGCCTCATCGTAGGTGTTCGTCCGTTCCTCGCGCACCAGGCGCGCCTTCAGCACTGCCTGGTCATCGGGGTTCAGGGCAGCGAAGTTCGCTGCGCCTTTGCGCTGGGCCCACGTATCGAGCAGTATTTCGGACTCGCGATGCAGCCAGTCCGCGCTCCAATCCGGCGCCACGTAGGCGCCGTGGCCCCAGACCGTGCCGATTTCCTGGCCGCCGATCGATTGCCACACGCCCTGGCCGTCCGTAATCGACGAGCCGGTAAAAAGAAGTTGACCATCCTGGGAATAAACGTCGGGGATGGGAGGTGCCTGACTGATCATCTTTCGTCCCACTGTGCCAAGGACGGCGAACGAACCTACGATGACGATGGCCAGCGCCAGCCAATAACGCCTGTAACTCATGCTTTCCTCGATTCGCACTTTCGTGCAAAAGGTGTTGCTGCTAGATGTCAAATTACCTGCGACAGAATCGAAGTGCAGGGACTTAAGTCACTCAACATCGAGTGACGGATGCCGCTGCTCTCCCGATAGCTGGGGCGTTATCATTCTTCTGACCGGACTTTGTGGCTTCCCCATTGGGATCCGATCCAACCCGTCCAGTCCCCTGCACCTGCTGGAGTAGCCCGATGTCATTTCGCTCCGTGTTCATCGCAGTCGTGGCAGCCTTTGCTCTTATCGTCGCGGCCTTCCTTGTCAACCGCGCCCGCCCCCGGGTGGAAACCGCGCAGCCCACGGCGGATTTCGTCCGCGCCTCCGGCAAATGCGCCGAGTGTCACGCCCGCCTGCAGTATTCGGTGGTTCACGAGTACGAGATGTCGGCCCACGCGCGCAAAGGTGTTAACTGCCTCGACTGCCACCAGCCCGCAGCGAACCAGGAAAAGGTGGATCACCACGGTTTCGTGATAAGCAAGCACCTGACCGCCGGCAATTGCCGGTCGTGCCACGAGAGCATTTATCAGGAGTTTTTGCGCAGCCGCCATGCCGCGCCAAGTTGGGCTGCCGTGTTCGGAGCCGCGGGTCTGACCAAGGAGCAGGTCGCCTTCAGCGAGCAGTTTCAGCCCGGCGGTTCCAATCGCGCGCCCAATCCGCTGGTCGCCCCCGAGGGCCACCCGGCGGTCAACTCAGGCTGCGAACAGTGCCACGCCATCGGCAAACCCAATGACGATGGCACCATTGGCACCTGCACAGAATGCCACTCACGCCATACGAGTTCTGTCGCCCTGGCGCGCCTGCCCACCACGTGCGCGCAGTGCCACATGGGCCCGGACCATTCGCAGATCGAAATCTATTCTGAATCGAAGCACGGCGTCATGTTCGCCGCGCAGCGCAACCTGCTGAAGCTCGACGCAGACCCGCGCACGCTCACTACGCGTGACATGTTCGTGCCGACCTGCGCCACGTGCCACATGAGCGGCATCAATGGCCTCAAGGTTACGCACAACCCGTCTGATCGCCTGAGTTGGTACCTGGCCGACAAGATCAGCACCCGCCGCCCCAACTATCTTCAGGCGCAGATCAACATGAAACAAGTGTGCACGCAATGCCACACCCAGCCGCAGATCGACCGCGTCTACCAGCAGGCCGACGCCGTCGTATTGGCTACCAATGAGAAGGTGAAAGCGGCGCAGGACATCATGGACGGGCTGCACAAAGACCGCGTGCTGAGCACTCAGGCCTTCACCGAGCCGATTGACTTTACGTTCTTCAATCTTTGGCACTATGACGGACGCACAAGCAAGCACGGCGCCTTCATGGGCGGAGCCGACTTCGTGCAGTGGCACGGAAACTACGAGCTGTTCCTCAAAACCATCGAGCTAAAGCACGAAGCCGACCAGTTGCGGAGAGAACATGCGCGGAAATGACCTGGCTCTCCGAATTCGCGATATTGTCACACACCCCCGCCTGCGATGGGCGCATGATCCGCAGCTCTGGGCGGAACTGTTCGTTACGTCGAATCTCTTGGTTCTCGCGGCCGATATCTACATTGCTCACTCGGTCAACAACTTTCGTAGACCGGAGGAGTACATCCCGCTTTACTTCTCCATCGTTGCGCCGGTCGCGCTGGCCATTGTCATCGCCCTGCGCTGGGTGTTCCGCAAGAATGAGCCCTGGCGGGACGTCGGCTATCTTGTCGGATGGCTGGCAATCCTCGTCGGGCTGGCCGGCGTTCTTTATCACCTCGAGAGCCGATTCTTTCTCGACCGAACGCTGAAGAGCCTCACTTATGCAGCACCGTTCGCCGCGCCGCTCGCCTACACGGGGCTGGGCTTTCTGCTGCTGGTCGATCGTATGGTCGAGGTGCGAACTGCCGACTGGGCGCGATGGGTCGTGGCACTCGCCATGGGTGGATTCTTCGGCAACTTCGTGCTCTCGCTCACCGATCATGCTTCCAACGGCTTCTTTGCAAAGACGGAGTGGATTCCGGTCATCTCTTCCGCATTCGCAACCGGCTTCCTGCTGGTGCCGCTGCTGATGAACGTGACACGACGCTATCTCGACCTGTGCCTGATCGTGATGGGGGTGCAGGCGGGGGTTGGGGTGCTCGGCTTCTGGTTCCACATGCAGGCCAATCTCGCCGAGCCGGGGGTGAGTCTGTGGGAGCGCCTCGTCAACGGCGCGCCGCCGATGGCCCCGCTGCTCTTCCCAAATCTGGTCGGCCTCGCGCTAATAGGCATCTGGGGGCTCATCCCACATGTGCCGGAAGCCGCGCAGGGAACATCCTGGCTGGGCGCGACCTGGGCCTGGGCTCATCCCGAGGGGGAGGAATAAGGAGCTAGGGCGCTGGTGTGGGGCTGTGAACGCATCTTCCCCTATTCTGTGGCGCCCTGTTTTATTGCACCCGGAGCGAAAAATGCCTGACCTTTCGCATACGTCATGGCCATATTGAGGGCGAACACCAGCACGCCTATCAGCTCCAGTGTCGCGGAAGCCGGGAGTGCATTCCAGGCCATCATCGAGAAACCCTCATAGGCCAGCGGCTCC
>Ga0157369_10006439_pt1 | contig 13610 bp, 11 predicted proteins | sample C25metaG_FD_113461 | JGI IMG/M metagenome (GOLD analysis project Ga0157369, IMG submission 113461) | Corn rhizosphere microbial communities from Kellogg Biological Station, Michigan, USA - C2-5 metaG | ecosystem: Host-associated > Plants > Roots > Rhizosphere > Soil | place: USA: Michigan...
GGCTGAGTCTGGCCGAAGCCCGCAAGAATTCAGCTGTGGCGGCCTATGAAGGCACGATTCAGACGGCGTTCCGCGAGGTCGGCGATGCATTGGCTGCCACCGACACCTTGCGCCGGGAGGAGGCCGCGCGCCGAGCACTGGCCAACACCAGCACTGAAACCCTGAGTCTGGCCAGGGCTCGATATGAAGGCGGTATCGACAGCCACCTGCGTTATCTCGATGCGCAGCGCACCAGCTTCGTCAACGAGACAGCGTTTATTGAGATCAGCACGCAACGGCAGATCGCTTTGGTCGATCTGTTCCGTTCGCTGGGCGGAGGATGGTCCACGCCGACAACCGTCAGATAACGCCCTACCGGAGCTCCTTTGGGTTGGCGCATCCAACCTTTTTTTGCCCCGTGAACCGATAGGTCACGGGGCTTTTTTTGCGGAAAAAAATGAGGATCAGGGGGCGGGCGTGGCGGTGGCGGCGCCGTGCAGAAACATCTGTTCCAGCACGTTGGCCGAGTTGGCACTGGCCGCGCGTCCACGGCGCTCGGCATCGACCATGCCGAAGATCATGGTCAGGAACAGTTCGGTGAACACCGCTGCGGTGACATCGATGCGGAACGCGCCCAATTGCTGGCCACGCAGGAAAAAGGCATCGAGTGCATCGGCATAAGTCTGCCAGCGGTCGCCCTCACCATTGACCGCAAACGTGTCGGGGCGGTACTGAAAGAGTAGGAAAACCAGCATTTCCCGATGCGCCAGATGCTCGTTGATCAGACTGCGCAACGCCTGCACCGGCTCGCCGTGCAACAGGTCAGTAGTGGTGGTGATCTGGTTCAGCACCGTCTCACCATGGCTTTCCATCATCTGAACCAGATTGTCACGGGTGCCGCAAAAGCGATGCAGGGTAGCCTTGCTGACGCCAGCCGCTTCAGCCAGTTCCTTGAGCGTCGCCCGGGGGCGATCAACGATGGCCAAGGCCAGCGCCTTGATGAGTCGTTCATCTTGAGGAGTCAGGGACATCAGTCGGTCTCGAATCGAATTTCAATACGCTGAATTGTGCAGGAAAAGCTCATTACTGCAACGAAAACCACCGAAACAGTGCAAATGAGTTCATCTGAGACAGCTTTTATTCATCGCGCAGATCGAATTACAGAGCGTTCGACTGTCATGAACTGCAAAAAACCTGGCGCGATCTGCCAAGCTTTTGCGGCGCGCGCTACCCAGAATCAAAACCCTCAATAACAAAAGACACTGCATTTGGCCCCAGCCAGATGACGGAGGTTAGTGATGCGCCCAATTGTTTTTTCCTGCATGACCGTGACTCTCGTCTCACTCGCCATTTTCTCGATTTATAGCTTCTACTCGACCGGCTCGTACGGCGCGTTCAGCGCGGTGAGTTCGACGCTGCCGGCGCGCGCGCAGCCTGGTTTGCCGGTTGCCAGCATCGGCGACGTATTCCGCAAGTTTTGAGATACGCCATGTCTGACCAGGTCTATTACCGTTTCGAAGACGGCCTTGCGCTGTCCGCTCTGAACCGTGCGCCGTGCAAGATCAATAAGGTTGCGGTGATCGGTGCCGGCACGCTGGGTGGCGGCATCGCGATGTGCTTCGCCGATGTCGGCATTGCCGTGGCGCTGATGGATGTGGACAGGCGCACGCTGAACCGTGGCCTTCGACGCATCCACGAAAATTATCAGCTCCACGTCCAGCGCGGGCAGCTCGTCGCCGCACAAGTACAGCCGCGGATGGAGCTGTTATTCACCACGTTCGACTACGCAGATCTTTCGGATGCCGACCTGATCATCGAGGCGACGTGCGAAAAGCTGGAGAGCAAACACCAGGTGTTCCTCGCGCTGGATCAGGTCTGCAAAGCGGGCGCCATTTTCGCGACCCATACGTCGTCGCTGGATATCGAAGCGCTGGCGAACACGGTTTCGCGGCCACAGGCTGTGGTCGGGCTGCGTTTCTTCAGCCCGGCCTCCGACATGCGCCAGGTGGAAATTGTGCCTTGCCACGCCACGGCGGTGGATGCGGTAACGGCGGTCGTGGAGATCGTTTGGCGTATCGGAAAACGGCCGGTTTTGTGCGGCAACGCTGCCGAGTCCAATTTTGTCGAGGTGCACTGATGAGTCACGATTTCGCCCAGAACTTTTCCCTCGCCGGCCAAACGGTATTGATCACCGGCGCCTCCAGCGGCATTGGTGCGCATCTGGCGCGGGTCGCTGCGCATGCCGGCGCCCGGGTGGTGCTGACTGCGCGGCGCGTGGAAAAGCTTACGCAAGTGGCCAAGGACATTGAGTGGGATTGCGGGCAGGCGCTGTCGGTTGAACTCGACGTGACCGATCGCAGCAGTGTCGAAGCCGCGTTCGATACGGCCCAAGCGCATTTCGGCGTGGTCGACGTGGTGCTCAACAACGCCGGAATCGGTAACGGTCAGCGCCCGCTGGAGATCAGCGAAGAACAGTGGCGCGCAATGCTGTCGACCAATCTGGACGGCGTCTGGCGTGTGGCCCAGGTTGCCGCTCAACGGCTGGCCAAGGCCGGGCGCAGCGGCAGCATCGTCAACGTGGCGTCGATTCTCGGATTACGCGTCGGCACCGGTTACAGCCATTACAGCGCCGCGAAAGCCGGGGTTGTCCAACTGACCAAATCCCTGGCGCTGGAACTGGCGCGGTACAACATCCGGGTCAATGCCATTGCGCCGGGCTACTTCAAGACCGAGATGAACCAGGCTTTTTTTGAAGGCGAGAAGGGCAACAACTACATCCGCGACCTGATCCCGATGCGGCGCCTGGGCCAGTTGCATGAACTGGCCGGACCGTTTTTGCTGTTGGCCAGCGATGCCGGGGCGTTCATGACCGGCAGCGTATTGGCGGTGGATGGCGGCCATCTGGTCAGCAGCGTGTGAGGATCGACTCAGTGACTGGCCACCAGCAAGGCCAGTGCCGTGCAAGCGGTCTCGGTTTCGGTTCGCAATCGATCCAGATCACCGTGGGCTGACCAGGCAATGGTCAGCCCGTCTACCAGTTGGATCAGCAAGCGACTGGTCGCTTTTAAAAAAGCTTCGTCCAATTCAGTTCCCATGGCCCGCTGCAGCGCCTGCTCGGTGGCTTCAATCGCCACCGAGTAAATCTTGCTGGCCATTTGCGGGTCATTGCGCATTGCCCAGAAGAACAACTCGGTCTGCGCCCTGGCCGCATCCGGATGATCGATGAACCAGGTGATTAACTGGCGCAGAACTTCGGCAGCCGTTGCCGCAGCAGTGGTGCCGGCCGGTACCCGTTCCAGCGCTTGCGGGGGCAGGCTGAACAGCGATTCGTAGACGGCATAAAACAGGTCGTTCTTGGTATGGAACACGTAGTGCAACGAGGCCAACGGACAGCCGGCCTGCGCCGCGATACGGCGGGTCGTGGCATTGGCTACGCCGTGCTCGGCGATCACTCTGATCGTTGCTTCGACGAAATCCTGCCGGCGTAATTCAGCGCCCATTCTGGCCATGCTTCAGCAATCTCCCTTATTCCTGGCGCCCCCGAAAACGAAGAAGGCGATGTCGACGCTTGCGGATCCTACATCAACAAATCGCACGACGTCATGAATGAAAACGGTACGTGAAACGGTTGCACCAATAATGGTAACAACTGTTTCGTTATTTCCCGTATTGGTGCGTTCCGACGAAACAAACGGGAACATTCTCCGGCAGTTTCCCCGCACCGTCGTTCCGATGAGCGCGCAATCGATTGATAAGAAACGACTAATTCCGGCCCCGCGAATCTTGGCACCGGGCTTGCTTTGATCACACGACTTGGTCAACTGATCAAGTCAGTTGATTAGGTTAGCGCAGGCAACGGGTTGCCACCGTCAAGACGGCCCCGTTGCTGACCAAGGCCCACGAGGATCCCTCCCATGAACACAGTGATTGAGCGCCCCCATAACAATTTTCCTACCGGCGTCGTAATCCGGCACCTGGTCGCAGCCGTCGCCGCCTCGGCGTTTTTCTGTACGGCACAGGCGGCAGACAAGGATCCTGCTTTGCTCGGCAGCAAACTGACCCCGCTGGGAGGCGAGGCCGCGGCCAGCGCCGACGGGGTGATTCCCGCCTGGACGGCCCCCGGTCCTCAAGGTGGCAGTTGGAGCCACGGCCAGGTGCGCGGCCAGCAATGGAAATTCAAGGATGACAAACCGCTGTTCAGTATCGACTCGGGCAACGTCGCGAAGTACGCCAGCAAGCTTTCACCTGGGCAGGTGGAAATGTTCAAGAAGATTCCGGGCTACCGCATGGACGTGTACCCGACGCGACGTAGCTGCGGCGTGCCGGATTTCGTCGCGGACAACACCAAGAAGAACGTCGGTTTCGCCAAGCTCGACGGCGACGGCCTAGCGTTGCAGGAAGCCTACGTGCCGGGCATTCCGTTTCCATTTCCAGCCTCGGGCGCCGAGGTCATGTGGAACATGAAAATGCGCTATCGCGGCGTGGGTTTCGATATGTCGAAGACCGTGTCCGGCATTTCGCCACGCAAGGGCAGTGAGGACTGGCTGCGAACCTCCACCGACTGGTTCATGTACACGCCATGGGGCGTGAAGGGCAGCGCGCTGTTCTCGTCATTCGATCGTCTGGAAGTCGCCACCTACTTCAGCTACACCGACCCCGCCGCACTGGCCGGACAAGCCGGAGTGGTCACGACCAAGGCTGGCGAGCAAGCCACCACCTTTTATTACTTCCCGGGCCAGCGCCGCGTGCGGCGCATGCCGGCGTATTCCTACGACGCGCCGCAAATCGGTCTGGACAATCAATACACCATCGATGAATCCAATGTGTTCTTCGGCCCCATGGACCGCTTCGACTGGAAGCTGCTGGGCAAGCAGGAAATGCTCGTGCCCTACAACTCGTTCGGGGCCTACGACAACTCGGCGAAGATTGAGGACGTGGCCAAGCGCGACTTCGTTGCTCCCGAGTCGCGTCGCTATGAGCTGCACCGCGTGTGGGTGGTCGAGGCCACTGTTCGCCAAGGCATGCGTCATCAGGCGCCGAAGCGTCTGTTCTACATCGACGAAGACAGCTGGAACGCACTGATGGCGGTGGACTACGACAAGCAGGGGCAAATCTGGAAAGTCCGCGAGGGCTACACAATCCCGGTGTACGAGACCGGCACCTGCGACATGGAAGCCCAGGCGCAATACAACCTGGTTGACGGTCGCTACCTGTACGACATGACCTCCATCGGCACCGGCAAGAATGACCATCGCTGGCTGACCGACGGGGCGAGCAATCCGCGCCTGAAACGTGACTTCTACACCTCAGACAACCTGCGCGCCACCAGCGAACGCTGACAGCGGCTTTCGGGAACAGACATGAAAAAAATAATCAGTAGAACCTCAGGTCTTGTCATCGCGTGTGCAACCCCATTTGCCATGGCGTTCACCTTTGAAACCGAAAACATTCGCGGCTCATTCGATTCCACCCTCGCTGTGGGCATGGGACTGCGCACTGAATCGCGTGGCTGCAACCTCATTACCAGCAGCCCCGGCGGGCACAATCCACCCAGTGGCTGTCTGGCGCCCAGCGCCGGGATTGGTGATCAGGGCGACTTGAATTACGACCGGGGCGACCTGTTCACCAATTACATAAAAGGCACCCATGAGCTGGTGCTGAAATTTCCCGAGGACTACACGTTCATGGCGCGCGGCAGCTGGATCCGCGACTTTGCCGCGACCGACACCAGCGGCGCGTTGTCGGCTGACCGCCCTGCAGGCGTCGGCAGCGACGGCTTGACCAGCAGCGCCCGCGACGATCTGGAGTTCAAGGCGCGGCTGCTGGATCTGTGGGTGAGCAAGAGCTTTGATGTCGGTGACCAGCGGGTCCGCGCTCGCCTGGGTAATCAGGTGATCAACTGGGGCGAGAGTCTGTTCGCGGCCGGCGGCATCAACAACACCAACGCCTACGATGTCATGGCCTTGTCGCGCCCCGGTACCCAGCTCAAGGAAGCCTTGCTGCCGGCGCCGATGCTCAGCCTCGCGTCGGGGCTTGGCGCCGGGGTGAATATCGAGGCGTACTGGCAGTTCAACTGGAACAAAAGCGAATTGCCGCCAGTGGGCAGCTATTGGTCCACGACCCATGCGCTGGGCGAGGGCAGGGGTACCTACGGGTACGATGAAAAAGAGGCGCGCAACGGCGGCCAATGGGGCGTGTCGCTGCGCTGGCAGCCTGACAACACCGATCTCAACTTGGGTCTGTACGTGATGCGTTATCACGACAAACTGCCGTCATTGAGTGTGCAGGTGGATCCGCAAACCTTCGCCGTGTCGCCGACCTGGGAATATCCGGAAGACCGAATGATGTACGGCATCAGCGCCAACATGCCGGTCGGCGACTGGGCACTGGGCACCGAGTTGTCCTACCGTCCCAAGGATGCGGTACCACTCAACCCGGTCATCGACGCTTGTGCCGCTAACGGTGGCAAATGCTGGAAAGACGCAAAGAAATTGCAATGGCACCTGACCGGCATCTACAGCATGACGCCGTCCAACTCTCCGACCTTGCTTGAATTCACCGGTGCCAGCACCGGCACCTTGTTGAGCGAACTGGTGGTCGTGAAATACCCCGGCCTGCATAACGACTACGCCGGGGAACCGATCGCCGCCGGCCTCAATACCTGGCAACTGGATCCGGCCATTGCGCCAAGCGCCAAGGGCAACAAAACCTCCTCCGGCATCAGCCTCGATTTGAGCCTGACCTACGACAACACGCTGATTCCCGGCTGGCAGGTCACGCCGGGCGTGTTCTATTCGCGCTCGATCAACGGACGCACCCCGAACCTGTCGGCCACCTTCACCGAAGATGCAAGCAGCATGAACCTGTACCTCAATTTCGTGCGCAACCCGGCGAGCTGGCAGATCTCGGCCAACTACGCAAAATTCATGGGTGGCAAGACCCCTTACGATCAACTGCTGCGTGATCGCGATTACGTCGGCCTTGTGGTTTCCCGAACCCTGTGAGGCGCGCCGTGAACAGTTCCCTGAACCTCAAGCAAAACCCTGTGCGCGGCGTCCTGCCGCGCATCGAACAATGGCTGTTCTCGCACCGCCTGCTGACGTTGGCGGGTCTGGCGCTGTTCACCCTGGGCATGGCCTGGTTTGCGGTGCAGTTGCGCATGGAAGCCGGGTTTGAAAAGCAGTTACCCATCGGCCACGAATACATCGAAACCTTTGAGACCTATCGCAATGACTTGCTCGGCGCGAACCGGTTGACGGTGGTGGTCAAGGCGCGCCAAGGGACGATCTGGAGCCAGGCAGGGCTCAAGCGTCTTTATGACGTCACCCAGGCGCTGATATTTCTGCCCAACGTGTCGCGCAGCAGCGTGCGTTCGTTGTGGACGCCCAACGCGTTCGTCAATGAAATCACCGAGGAGGGCTTTCGTGCGGACCCGCTGGTGCCGGGGACGGTAACCCCGGAAAGTCTCGATGAGGCGAGCATTGCCATGATCGCCAACTCGACAGCGCAGGGCGGTTTTATCGGGACGCTGGTGGCTCGCGACCAGAGCAGCGCGATGATCACGGTCGATCTCAACGAATTCGACGCCAACGGCCAGCGCCTGGATTATGTGGCGTACAACCAGGTGCTGGAGCAGCAGATTCGCCGTCAGTTCGAGGACACGGATTTCGAGATCCAGATCATTGGCTTCGCCAAGCAGATCGGTGACATTGCTGTGGGTGCGTCAGCGGTTCTCGAGTTCTGTCTGCTGGCCTTGTTGCTGACGGCGGCTGCGGTGTACTGGTACTGCCATTCGCTGCGCTTCACCTTGCTGGCGGTGGGGTGCTCGGTAGTGTCGCTGATCTGGCAGTTCGGCGCCTTGCGTCTACTCGGTTACGGCCTGGATCCGCTGGCGGTGCTGGTACCGTTTCTGGTGTTTGCCATCGGCGTGTCCCATGGCGTGCAGCAGATCAACTTCATCATTCGCGAGATCGCCTGCGGCAAATCGGTGGAGGGCGCAGCGCGGGCCAGTTTCAGTGGGTTGCTGATTCCCGGCACGCTGGCGTTGGTCACCGCATTTGTATCGTTCGTGACGTTGCTGTTGATCCCGATCCCCATGGTGCGGGAACTGGCAATCACCGCGTCACTGGGGGTCGCGTTTAAGATCGTCACCAATCTGGTGATGCTGCCGGTGGTGGCCTCGATGCTCAGCGTGCAGGATGGTTACGCTGCCGCCGAGGAAGTTTCTCGCCAGCGCCGCGCTCGTTGGTTGCACGGTCTTGCGCGTTTGAGCGAATGGCACAACGTGCGCTGGGTGCTGGGCATGGCGGTGCTGATCTTTGTCACGGCCGCCTGGCAAAGCCATGATCGAGTCGTCGGTTCCTTGCAGGCCGGCGCCCCGGAACTGCGCGAGGATGCGCGATTCAATAGGGATGCGCTGTCGATCGCCAGCCATTACGACATCGGTCTGGACTGGCTCAGTGTGGTGTTCGAGGTCAAGGTCGAGGGCGGGGCGAACGACTGCGAAAACGTTGTGCTCGGCCAGTATCAGGACCGCTTCGTCTGGGCCATGCAAGGGGTGCCTGGTGTGGTCTCGGTGACCTCGTTTTCCAACAGCCTACGCCAGTTCAACGAGGGTTATAACGAGGGCAATCCGAAAATGAACGCGGTGCCCATCGACCCGACCAACTACTCGTCGATGGCCGCCGAGGTGGCTCGCGTGCCCGGCATGATGCGGCCCGATTGCAGTATGACCGCGGTGCATCTGTTTCTCGCCGATCACAAGGCGACCACAATTCACCGGGTGATCGCCGCGGCCAAGGCGTTCCGCAGCCAGTTCACTCAGCCCGGAGTGAGCGTACGTCTGGCGTCCGGTAATGCCGGCGTGATTGCGGCGATCAACGAAGAGGTGGGACGCAGCGAGCTGCCGATGATGCTTTACGTCTACAGCGCAATCGCGCTGCTGGTGTTTGTCGTTTATCGCGACTGGCGCGCCGTGCTGGTCTGCTGCCTGCCGCTGACCCTAGGCACCTTCATCGGCTACTGGTTCATGAAAGAACTGCAGATCGGCCTGACCATCGCCACCTTGCCGGTCATGGTGCTCGCCGTCGGCATCGGCGTGGATTACGCGTTCTACATCTACAACCGTTTGCAGTTGCATCAGGCCCTCGGCCAGCCGATCACCAAAGCTGTCGAGCACGCGTTGCTGGAGGTCGGCGTCGCCACGATTTTTACCGCCATCACCCTGGCGGTGGGCGTCGCCACCTGGGCGTTTTCCGATCTGAAGTTCCAGGCAGACATGGGCAAGCTGCTGGCTTTCATGTTTCTGGTCAACATGATCATGGCCATGACCGTTCTCCCAGCCTTCGCCGTATGGCTGGAGCGGACATTCCCGCGGCGGCGCCCAGTGCGTCTGGTCGGCTCACTGGTGCATTGAGGACATAGCCATGCGAAACCTGATGCCTTTACTGGTTCTGATGTTGCCGACGCTGTTGCAGGCGTCATCCTTGCCGGCGGTTCCGGCGACCGTGACGGCCAGCGCCACAGCCGCGACGCTGTTGAGCGTTGCCCGCGCCGGGGAGCGAACCGTTGCCGTCGGCGATCACGGTGTGGTGCTGCTGTCGGACGATCACGGCGGGCATTTCCGTCAGGCTGCGTCCGTGCCGTTGTCCACGCCTCTGACCGGGGTGTCCTTCGTCGACGCCCGTCAGGGTTGGGCCGTGGGTCACTGGGGGGCGATTCTGGCCACTACTGACGGCGGCGATACCTGGCAGGTGCAACGCCTGTCCAGTGCGGAAGATCGGCCGCTGTTTGCCGTGCACTTTTTCAATCCGCAGCAAGGGGTGGCGGTGGGGCTGTGGTCGCTGGTGCTGACCACCGATGACGGCGGCAAGACCTGGACCGAGCAGCAACTTGAAGCTCCGCCAGGATCGAAGCGCGCCGATCTGAACCTGATGGGGCTGTTTGCCGATCGAGAAGGGCGCTTGTACGCCACCGCCGAACGCGGCCAGTTATTGCACTCGGACGATCAGGGCAAGCACTGGCGCTACATGAATACCGGTTACAGCGGCACTTTGTGGACGGGGGCGGTTCTGGGCGACGGCTCGCTGCTGGTGGGCGGGCAACGCGGCACGTTGCTGCACGGCTCCGCCGACGGCGCACGCTGGCAGCACGTACCGCTGCAGAGCAAGAGCTCGGTCACCGCCATCGATGTTTCCGGGCAGACAGTCATTGCGGTAGGTCTCGACGGCTTGCTCGTGCGCAGTGACGACGGTGGCCGAAGTTTCCATGAGCAACCCAGCGGCGACGGGGTTTCGCTCACGGCGACACTGCTGAACGGGGATGGCTCGCCGATCGTGTTTTCCCGTAGAGGCGTCGTTTCTCGGCGCTGATACCCGGGTGGATGTCGGGAGGCGGGCGCCATGCCGGTTTCCCGGCAGTTCAGCGCGATTTTCCTCAAACAAACTGCTGATTTCCGGCCGGTTTTCCCGTGCCTGAAGAAGTCTTTGCAAGCTCGAAATAATAAACATAACGCATGTTGCGTTAAATAATTTTGCTTGTTAGAGTCGATGACAAATAACAAGACGCAGCACGTTGCAAGCGCAGCGGTTGCCACTCTCGATGGAGGTACTTTGATGATCTCGCTCAAGTCGACACTCACCCTGCCAGCCGCCGGACTCACCGGTTTCGAAACCCCTCTGACAGAAGAGGAGGCTGCGATTCAGGTCTCCGTGCACCGCTTCGCCAAAGAAGTGTTGCGACCATTGGGTCGCGAGCTGGATCGCATGACCGCCGAAGAGGTGGTTGCCCCCGGCTCGCCTTACTACTCGCTGTTTGCCGAATTCGCCAAACTCGGCCTCGACCCGGCGCTGTTGGCGCAGCTGCCGCCGGACATGGCGGTGCGGATCGAATCGCTGATCGGTGAAGAACTCGGCTGGGGTGATGCCGGGCTGGCGATCTCTTTGGGCTGCGCCGGTTTCCCTCTGCAAATGGCCGTTGCCGCCGGCAATGCCGAGTTGGTCGAACTCTGCCAGGGCCGGATCGGCTGCTGGATGGCCACCCAACCCGACCGTGGCAGCGACAACCAGATCTTCGACATGGCGCGAGACTGGCCAGCGGGCAAGCCCGGCAATATCGGCAACTTGACCGCCAAAGTGATTGGCGATGAAGTCATCCTCAACGGCCAAAGCTCGGCGTGGGTCTCCAACGGCGTCATCGCCCAAGTGGCACTGGGCTTGATCTGTGCCGATTACGGTGACGGTTTTTACGATGAGAACGGCCGGCCGCACGGGATTGCGCTGATTATTCCGCTCGATCTCAAGGGCGTGTCCAAGGGCAAGCCGCTGGACAAGATCGGCCAGCGCTCCTTGCCCCAAGGCGAAATCTACTTCGACAGCGTACGAGTGCCCCGGCGCTTTGCTATCGCCGAGCGCGACAACTACTACGGCGCCGTCAGTTCTTCCTGGTCGTTCGCCGGCACCCACATGGGGCAGGTGTTCACCGGCGTCGCACGTGCCGCCTTCGAAATGGCCCTGCAGTACTGCCATGAACGCCGCCAGGGCGGGCATCCGTTGATCGACCACCAGATGACCCGACTGCGTTTGGGCGACATGTTGCGTCGGGTCGAAACGGCCCGTGCGGTCGCCCGCCGTTCGCTGAGCTTCGCGCGCCTTTCACCGCAAACCCATCCGTACGCTACCGCCTCCGCCAAGGTCACGGTGACCGAAGAGGCAATGGCCGTTGTGCAGGAAGCTTTCCGTCTGTTCGGCGGCAATGGCACCACCCGTGAATACCCGATCGAAAAACTCTTGCGTGACACCCAGTCGTCATTGATCGAGGACGGCGAAAACCGCGTCCTGACCATGCGCCTGGGGCTGCTTGCCCAGCAGCTGTACGCCGAAGGTTGGGCCAACAACTGATTCTGCATTCACCCGACATCACTCATCCAAAAACAACAAATGAGGTAAATCCCGATGGCCAAATATCCTGTCGTTGTCTACGGCGCCAGTGGTTACACCGGCATGCTGATCATGGACTGGTTGATCGACCAGCACATCCCGTTCACCGCCGTTGCACGCAACGCCGCGCGGGCTCAGGAAATGATGGCGCAACGCGTCGTCGGTCTGGAGTCGGCCACTTACGAAATCATTGAATGCGCCCACGAGGTCGACGCGCTGGTCTCGGTGTTCAAAGGTGCGCGCGTGGTGTGCAACACGGTCGGCCCGTTCATCAATTTCGGCCTGACTGCCGTGGAAGCGGCCTTGAAAGCTGGCTGCCATTATCTGGATCCGGCCGGTGAGCAGGCGCACATCCGGGCCTTGCGCGACCAGTTCGGTGAGCTGTATCGCCAGGCCGGGCTGCTGCTGTCGCCATCGTTGGCGTACATGTACACCTACGCCGAAATCGCCGCCGAACTGGCCCTGGAAACGCCGGGTGTCGATTCGCTGGAAACCGCGACCCTGACCCGTGGCCCGCGCACCGGTGCTGCCGGGGTGACTGTCGGTTCTACGGCGACCATTTTCGAAGGCGTGCGTTACCCCGGTGCCTACCTGTGGGAGAAGGAACTGGTGCCTTATGCACCGAACGCCAGCTTCAACGTGGTCTGCCCCGATCTACTGGAAGCGGTGTTCTGCCTCCCTTGGGGCGGCACCTCGCTGCCGGTGTTCTTCGAAGATGATGGCCGCGTGCGAAGCTGCATGTCCTGTGTCGGCTTCTACGACAACCCGGTGATGAAAATGGTCCACGGCCTGGGCGAGAAGTGGGAAGCCGAATACAAGCACCTGCCCAAGGAACAGCAGGACGCGGTGATTCAGAGCCTCGTGCAATCGACCACCCCGAGCATGCCACCGCGTGAGCGCAGCACCCTGCAACGCACCGTCGACTTCGCGATCGGCCGCGGTCAACTGACAGCAGTGCGTGCCACCGTGCATGGCATCACGCCGTACATCGCCACCGGCGCCTTGCACGCCGCTGCCGTGGTCAAGCTGTTGAATAACGACACCGCCAGGACCGGTTTCGCCTCGTCCTCGAAAGCCTTCGGTCATCGCTACCTGCTGGGCTTCCTTGAACAGCGTGGCCTGGCCCGCGCAACCGTTACTCAACTGTGAAGTGACCGACATGGCGATTATCGATTTCTTCGACCGTGGCTGGCGGATCAATCCGCACGGCGCGGCGTACATCCAGGACGATCGGGTGTTCACCTTCACCGAAGTCCGCCATCTGTCCTGCCGGATCGCCAACGCATTGCTGGCGGCCGGTTTGCCGAGCGGCACCAAGGGTGCGGTCTGGTCGGCCAACGACGCGGTGGCCTGGACCTGCACCCTGGGACTCTGGCGCGCCAACCTGTGCTGGATTCCCGTCGGCGCACGCAACAGCGCCGAAGAGAACCGGCACGTGCTCGATGCCTTCGACTGCGAGGTGCTGTTTTTTCAGCGAGAGTTCGCGCCGATCATCGACGCCTTGCGTCCGAGCCTGCCGAAAATCCGTTTGTGGATCTGCATCGACGAGCACCTGCCGGGCGCACCTTCGCTCAAATCCTGGATTGAGGATCAGCCGGTCACGGCACCGGAGGTCGAGTATCAACTGGACGATGTCGTGGCACTCTCGCCAACCGGCGGCACCACCGGGCTGCCCAAGGGGGTGATGAACACTCA
>Ga0157369_10006440_pt1 | contig 13609 bp, 9 predicted proteins | sample C25metaG_FD_113461 | JGI IMG/M metagenome (GOLD analysis project Ga0157369, IMG submission 113461) | Corn rhizosphere microbial communities from Kellogg Biological Station, Michigan, USA - C2-5 metaG | ecosystem: Host-associated > Plants > Roots > Rhizosphere > Soil | place: USA: Michigan...
AAAAATGCGCTTGTGATTGCCGGCGGAATGAATGCGGCAATTGAAGCGCATGATCTTGCTCTTGCGGGCAAGTGGTATGGGCGATCAACACCCGAGATGGCGAGCGAACCGCAGGTTCTCCGCGAACAGGAGAGGTATCTCAGCTTCAGGGGCGATTACGAGCAATCCGCAAAAATCGGCGGGCAGGCGCTGAAGGTCTTGCCTCACGATCGTGACGTGATTGTTTATCTGGGCTATGACCTGTTGCATATGGAGAAGTGGGATGAGCTTCTTGCGCTGACGCAGCAAAACATGGAGGTGTTGCCCAAGGAGCCGGATATTCCGCTGCTGCAAGGGTATGTGCACAAGCACCAGGAAAAGTCGGATCTGGCCGAACAGGATTTTACGGAGGCGCTGAACCGCGACCCTAACGTGGTGACGGCATACGTAAATCGTGGGTACATGCGCAACGACATGCACAAGCCCGAACTGGCTGCCACGGATTTTGAAGCAGCGCTGAAGCGGGAGCCCAAGAACGGCGAGGCGAATCTGGGCATGGCTTATACGGATCTCGATCTGCACAGGTCGCAAGCGGCTATTCGCCATGCAAATCTTGCCGAACAAGCCATGGGTGACTCAAAAAATGTGCACGTGATTCGTGCCACCGCTTATGGACGGGAAGACATGCTCACCAAGGCGTCTGCCGAATATAAGGCCGCCCTGAAGTTCACCCCGGACGACCCTGCACTGCACCTTGGACTGGCGGGGACTCTCTTCGCCTCTCGCCGCTACCACGAGGCCATTGATGAACTGAAGGTGGCTGAACGGTACGGTCCGAATGACCCGAATATTGCCGCGATGCTCGCGCGTTCGTACGCCTATCTCGGCAATCGCGATGAGACGTTCAAGTATGTACAGCTTGCTGAGAAAGAAGCTGAGGCTGCCCCCCCGCCTTCAAATCCACTTGCAGAATCGATCCAGAGCCAGACGTTTGTATCAACGGGCCAGGCGCTCGGCGAATTGGGAGACAACAAGGCGGCGATGGATCGTTACCGGCGCGCCCTGGAGATTCCGCAGAGCAATCGCGTCACGGTGCGCCTTGCCATCGCGCACACGATGGCTCTTCAGGATCGCAATGACGATGCCCAGAGGGAGATTGCGCTGGCAATGATGGAAGCGGCTGCGGGTGATTCTCTGCCGCCAACGGGTGCGCAGTATATCGCCGCAGCAGATATTTTTCGCTCGCTGCACGATTACCAACTGTCGGAGACATACATCCAGCATGCCAAGGCTGCGGGAGCTCCCGACACGCAAGTGCGCATCGGACTGGCAAACACCTATCTTGCGCTGGGGGAAACGACGAAGGCCAACGCGCAGCTGGCGGCAATCAAGGCCGAGGCTGACAGCGAGCCAGATTACCAGTATCTACTTGCTCAAGCGAATCTCTATCGCCAGCAACATCACAACGAGCAGGCGCTTACCTCGTTTGCGCAAGCATCGAATGCGGGAGGCGAGGACGAGGCGGCCACAACGAGCCTGCTGGCTACTGGAGCTAACGAGGGCTTGCGTGTAACTCCGAAGATCAGTGTGCTTTCAGATTTTCTGATGCAGCCGCTCTTCGAAGACTCGACGGTGTATGTTCTGGACTCGAAGCTGGACGCGCCTTTCGCCGTTTCGACCACGGATACGTCGCTGCTTCCGCCACCCCGCTCGTCGCTTCAGACGCAATCGACCAATGCATTTCACCTGCACATGGGGAAACTGCCGGAGCCGGGTGGATTTTTCCAGATCCGAAACATGCGCGGCCAGATCTCGGTTCCGGCCACGAACTCGATCGCGAATCGCAACACTACCGACTACACGATCAATTTCGCATTGAACCCAACGGTAAGTCTGGGAACGAACGTGATGACGTTCAGCGGTGGCGTTCAGACAACCATTCGGCGCGATTCGTTGTCTCCTGCTGAGATGAATCAGAACCTGCTCCGGACATTCATCTATATGGATACGAGTTCATTCTTCAACGCAATATCCGCATCGGGATATCTGATTCGCGAGAGTGGGCCGTTCACGGAGAGGAATGAGCACTCGCGGGTGCTGGCAGGCGCATTGAATTTTCGAGTTGGAGCGCCATGGGGTAAGAATGCTCTGGTAACCGGTTGGGGAGCCAACGACCAGGTGTTCAACCCTGTGAAGATCGAAGACTATTTCACTTCGGCTTACATCGGGCTGGAGCATCGATTCTCCGAGCGCCTGATGGTGCGCGGCATGGTCGAGGATCTGCGGGCCTGGCGAGTGGTGGGTGGTAGATCGGGAATTGCGCAGAACCTTCGTCCCACAGCATCGGTCAGTTTCAAGCCAAGGCAGAACTGGGAGATTCAGGCGACGACAGCTTTCGCGAGCACGCGCGGTTTCCACGTTTACGACACCACGCAAAACGGTTTCTCCGTATCCTACGCGCGGCCGTTCAAGCGCAAATTCCGGGACGATTCCGGCGAAGTTGTATTGCAGTATCCGATTCGCTTCTCGGGAGGATTGCAGGAGGAGACTTTCTTCAATTTCCCGGGCGCGCATAAACAAGAAATGCGGCCGTTCATTCAAATCAGCATTTTTTAGGGGCCCTATTTAATGAAGATATGTCTGGTAGCAACGTTCCCACCGAGCGGCCGGCAACTAAATGAATACGCCTTCCATATCGCGCGGGAACTCAGAAATCATCCGGATGTCGAGTTAACGATTCTCGCCGATGAACTCACAAAATATGAGTTTGCGACGGACGAGAACGGGAAACCGCTCGAAGTCGAGGCTCAGCAGGAACTGCCGGGATTCAACGTCATCCGCTGCTGGAAGTTTGCGTCTCTTTCGACGCCGTTGCGGCTTTTAAGCACGATTCGCCGGTTGAAGCCGGATATCGTGTGGTTCAATCTTGTGTTCTCATCGTTTGCGACGCCGGAGAATCCCGTGGCCGCGTTTGCGGGGCTTTCCATCCCGGCGATGGTGCGTGCTGCAGGGTTTTACACGCACATTACGCTGCACCACATTATCGAGCACGTCGATTTCGCCGCAGCTGGAGTGAAGCGTGAGCGGCTTTACCAGCTCGGATCTGATTTCGCCACACGAGCTTTGCTTCGGGCGAACTCGGTCTCAGTACTCTTGCCGGGATATCGTCGCACTCTCGTCAACAAATACTCCGCGCAAAATGTCTTGCTGGGAACGCATGGCACCTTCGCGTCGGCGCCGGAGCCACCCGATTTCAGCAAGAGAGGAAATCCGCATCAACGGATTCTGGCCATTGGGCATTGGGGTACGTACAAGCGGCTTGAGACGCTGATGGCGGCGTTCCCGCTTGTGCTGAAGAAAGTACCGGAAGCGAAGCTGGTTGTGGCCGGCGCGAATCACCACACGCGGGCAGGGTATTGGGAGTCGATCCGGGATGCGCAACCGCCGGAGCTTCCGATTGAGTTCAAAGGGTATGTGGCCGAGGACGCGATACCAGAGTTGTTCCAGTCAACATCGATCCTCGTACTGCCTTACGATTCGGCGACTGGATCCAGTGGGCCTGCGCATCAGGCGTGCGAATTTGGCGTGCCCATTGTCTGCGCAGACATTCCCGACTTTCGCGGCATGGTGACGGACGAGGACATGGCCGTTCGTTTCTACCGGATTGGCGACCACGAGGACCTAGCCCAGCAGCTTATTCGCATACTGAAGTCTCCCGAACTGCAACAGAGCATGGCCGAGCAGAATTTCGCTGCGGGAGTTCAGATGACGATGAGCAATGTGATTGGAAACTACCTGCGGTGGTTCCGGCTGCACCAGGCGAAGAAGACTGTTTTGAATGACATGTCTCCTGTCCGCTCCCATATTCCCTGGACACAAGCACTGCGGTCGAAGGGGCGTTCGCCGGGCTGGGGTCTGCAATCGACGTTTCCAGCGGAAGGGGAAAGTGTATCTCCGGTTCTTATGGCGCAGGAGGATGATGTGAAGGGCGTGGAAAGCGACGTTGAGGAGGCCTACAAGACCGCGAATGTAGCCGCCGCGAAACGCCGCTGAGTCGTTTGCAGGATCGGGCACAGGGACGAGCGAGGGGTCAATGAATTTGCGGAGACATCCTTAACTGTGAGTACAACATCCAAATACAGCAAGTTGCTGAAGTGAGCTGATGCGGGCGCGTGTGGCCGCCGATTCGCGTTCATAAAACGGCCGCCTTATGGGCGGCTTTTTGACGCCGTAAAGGTTCTGAGGCAAATTGCACAATCCCTCCGATTTCGTTTTGTCGATGCGTCGAGTCCATATGGAAGTTAAGGAGAGTATCTTGGCGACTGCGCCCTTTCCCATCAGATTTTCCCGTGTCCTTCTCGTCAGTGCTTTGGTGGGATTCTCTGCGCTCATGTCAGGATGCGCTCTGTTCGTAGGGAGCAACACACTCAAGGTGCCTACGGTGACTATCACCGCAACGCCTTCGACGGTGGCGAGCGCCACTACTTCGATTCTGACAATTACTGCCACTGATGCAGCAACACTGACCATCACGGGCAGCAACGGGACGACCTATAACCTGGGAACGGATGGCGGTATACAGGCAGTGAAGCCAACCGCGACAACAACGTATACCGCCGTGGCGACGAACGCAAAAGGCTCGGTCACGGCGACCGCAACCGTGACTGTCTCTGCGGCAGTACCGACAGTGACCATCACGGCGAATCCTGCGTCGATTACCAGCGGCGCATCATCCACACTTACAGTTACGGCTACAGGCGCTACACAAGTGACCGTCACCGGTACGGACGGCAGTTCATACACCCTGCAGCCGGCTGGCGGAACCCAGGCAGTCAGTCCGACGTCAACCGCGACCTATACGGCAACAGCAACCGGGGCAGGTGGAACCGCGACTGCAACGGCGGAATTGACCGTGCAGCCTGCAGCCACATTGCAATCCATTCAGCATGTGATTTTCATGCTTCAAGAAAACCACAGCTTCGATAACTACTTCGGAATGCTGAATACCTACCGGAAGAAGAACTCATTGAACATGGGTGATGACGGTGTGGACTATGAAGTGGACGGCATCGATGACAAGCTTGGCGGCATCGTGAATGTTAACGACGAGGGCACGCCGTTCCAGCTTTTCAAATTCACAAGCACGTGCATTGACGACGAGAGCTCCGATTGGCTTGCCAGCTTCGGAGACGTGAATCGGTTTGATTTCTCCACATCGCGGAAAATTTTGATGGACGGATTCGTCCACACCGCTGAGGGTTACGCGAAGGGCTGCACTGCAAACCCGTCGATATGCTCCGGTAGTTTCACTGACCTGGCAGGACAGCGCGCCATGGGGTACTACGACGAAACTTTCTTGAATTACTACTACTACATGGCTTCACAATTCGCATTGTCTGATCGCTGGTTCTCGCCGGTGGCAAGCAAGAGCGTGGACAATCGGATCGCTACGTTCAGCGGCGGAACGACTCAGGGTCTTGTGAAGGACCCGGGCGAGGATCATCTTCAGCAGCTCTTTCTACCGAGCATCTTTGAGGAGTTGCAACAGGCAAACGTCTCGTGGAAGATCTATTACACCTCAACGCAAGGCCTCTGCCTTGTGGGCCAGGATGGGTGCACGGCCGGCGGATCGCAGTACCCTGCTACAGACTTTTCTAATTTCGCCTATTCTGCGCGCTATCTTTATGCGAATCCGACTGGGGCCGCATGCACTGCGCCGACTCAACCATCAAGCACAGTGGGGGATTCTTCGAATTCGTTCTGTATCGACCCGACCCACATTACACCACTGTCGACGTACTTTACCGATCTGACAAACAACACGCTGCCGAGCTTCGCGTTTATCGAAGCCGGTTACGGCAACAACGATGAGCATCCCGGATCGGGGCAATCGATCTTAACTGGACAGGCACAGGTCGCCAACGTCATCAACTCGCTGATGACGAGCCCCTCCTGGAGCAGCTCGGTGTTCTTCTTCAGCTACGACGAGGGTGGAGGGCCGTACGATCACGTTCCGCCTGTGCCTGGGCACTCGAACGACTTCACGGACACGACGCTCGGTTCAGTCGCGGATATTTCGCAGATCGCGGTGAACCCGGATGCGTACAATCCGTGCGTTGCTCCCGGAGGCACTCCGACCATTCACTGCGATCTGGGGGCGAGCGATCCCGGTGCGAATCCCGGAGACGCCGCTGCAGCACAGGGCTTTGCTGCGCAGTTAGGATTCCGGCTGCCGAATTTTATCGTTTCACCGTTTACCCGGAAACATTATGTTTCGCACACGCCCATGGATCATACGGCGGTGATCAAGTTCGTCGAAGATCGTTTCGTGGGGACTGGAGCTCATCTGACTGCGCGAGACGCGGCGCAACCGAACCTGCTGGAGTTTTTCGACTTCAACAAGGTACCGTGGGCGACACCGCCAAGTCCGCCGACGCCGGTGAGCGCGGGTTCGTTTGCAAGCAATCCGTGCACACCGACGAGCTTTGCGCCGCCTGTGACGGCGACGCAGACAATCGGCCCTGCGAAGTAGAAGAGTGGCCCTGAGCTGAGGGGCTACTCCGAAGTCACATTCTCCGCAAGGTAGCGGGTGCCGTCATATTCGGCGCTGATGCGAACATGCTGGCCCGGATGAATGCTCTGGATGGAAGAAAGCGAAGCGGGATTGAATTCAATCTCGTAGGTCTGTTCGTTTCTTGGATCAAGCACCGTCATTTTTCCGGTGTGCATGTCGAGTGCGATCAGATTCCCGCTGAAGACGAACGTGGAACCGGGGGTGGCGAGAACGGTGATCCGCGTGGCAGATCCTCTGCCTTTTCCATCGGGATCAAATTGCAAAGAGACAAGGGAGCCTCTCTGAAGATCACCCGGGCCTGCGGGAGTTGCAGTAGCACTTCCCTGGCCTTTGCGCTCGAATGTCGTATTGCTTGATACGCGGAGCCGGATGGGATCTCCGCCGCGGGCACCAACCAGGTCGAGATTGCCGCTGGTTGGGTCGTAGCTGAGAACCTGGCCGCTGTAGTCTCCCTGCTGCAACTGGGAGAGGATGTGCACGCTGATGGCGAACACCGAGGTGCCGTCAAGGGTGGTCTGCACGGAGGCATGTTCAGCGGGACGGAGCTGCCTCAGAGGAATCCGCTTGCCATCGATGAAGAGTTGAGTGCGCTCGTCGTACAGAATTTTCAAAGGCTTTTCGCCGGCGATGTGCAGCGTGAATCGATCGAGGACGGGATCGATGTCGCGAATGGAGCCGCCCATGATTGTGCTGGTTCCGCCGGGAAGAGGCGGCACCACGGCAACGGGCTTCAAATGGGTTGCGGATGGGAGATCTGCTGCCGTTGCCTGCTGCGAAGTTTGAGCGAGGGCGCGGCCAGTGAGCAACAGAGCAACTGCTCCCAGCAACGCAAGTTCGGGAATTCGTTTCATGGTCGTGCGCACCTTGTTGAGGAGAAACAGACAACCAATTAGATGGCGTTTGCATGGCAGCCGTTGGTCCCAAATGGTTATTCACATGCATCTTGTGAGCAACACGCCTCCGAAATGGGCATCTAACGAATTGTGCAGATCTACGTATTCCCCATATAGGTTTGAAGCCGCGTGGATAGGAGAACGCCGGTGTCATATAGATATCTACTGCGATTTACGGCACTTACGGTGCTGGCGAGCTCAGTGATCTGCTGGGGCGCGGATACGCGCGTAATCAAAATTCCGCGGCGCAGTGAATTGACCCCGGTACAACGGCTCAATCGGCGTGGCGTGGATGCGATCAAGAAGCATGAATACAAGAATGCGGAATCTCTGTTCTATAAGGCCTACCTCTACGATCCCGCTGATCCCTTCACGCTGAACAACCTTGGCTACGTCTCGGAATTGAATGGGGATCTGGAGCGGGCGCAGAAATTTTATGGCCTGGCGGCAGAGCAAGGATCGAACGCCACCATCGAAATCAGTAATGCGAAGCGTCTGGAAGGCAAGCCGATGCGCGATGCAGTGGTGAACCTGCAGGACGTAACGATGCGGGTGAACCGTACGAACATCAATGCCATGCGGTTGCTGGCGCAGAATCGTGGGTTCGAAGCAATTGATCTGCTGAAGAAGGCGCTTCCTCTCGAGCCGCGTAACGCATTTACGTTAAACAATCTTGGTGTGGCAAGCGAGACTATTGGGGATTTCAATGGAGCGCTTCGCTATTATCTGACCGCGGCATCGTCTCACTCCACAGAAGCGACCGTGGTGACGGCTGACCGGTCGTGGCGTGGGAAGTCAGTAAGCGAGATGGCGGCCGCGAGCGCGAAACGCCTTGAGAAGAGGATTCGAGATACGGGATCAGCAGGGTCGCAGGCAATCATGCTCTCGATTCGAGGAGTGTTTGAGGCCAATCAGAACGATTGGGCGTCCGCGCGCCAGGACTTTTTGAAAGCGTACTCGCTTGATCCGAACAGCGCGTTCACGCTGAACAATCGGGGCTTTGTTGCTGAACAAGATGGAGATCTTGAGACGGCACAGTACTTCTATGGCAAAGCGCAGCGAGCCGAAAATGCGGCCGGCAACGTGGGATTCGCAACGCAATTGGCGGCTGAAGGACAGAGCCTCGAAGCGGTAGCCGGCACAAGCAATGACAAGGTTGACGATGCGCTGGAGGTTTACAGCCAGAAGCGCCGCCAGGAACAGGCACCTATCGAGCTAACGCCGCGAGGTGGCAGTTCTAACTCCAGCCCGGAGAATGAGCCGAAGACTCCGCCCTCTCCGGCAACTCAGCCGCAACTGCAAACTCGCCCGCAGTTTTAGTTCTTAATTTCTGAAATGAAACGAGAAGGAATGCCATCTTTATCGAACAAGTCTATGGATCTCCTGTCCCGGCTGCTCATCATGCCGGTGGCGGGTGGTGTCTCCGTTGTCGCTTCTGAACTGGAGAGCGCGGTTCTCCAAATTTCGAAGCCCGACTTCGACACGCTGGTAGCTCTTGCAGACACGAATCACGTAATCGTGCGCGCTCTTGGAGCTTTCAGGCAGATTACGGAGAAAGCAGGAGACAGGCTCCGGACGAGCTGGGTTGATGAGTCTCTCTCCGCTGAGCTTGCGCGGATCAACAACGCAATTTCCTTCATTTGGCAGATCACGAATGCGTTCGCGAATCACCAGTGTTCTGTTGCAGTGATCAAGTCGCTTGATCACTTGCCGGACCTTGGGAGCGATCTGGACCTCTTTACAAATGCCAGTGCTGGCGACGTTGTCCAACTGATGAGGGAAGAATTCAACGCAATTCCGGATGCGCGGAGTTGGGGTGACCGGCTCGCATGCAAATGGAATTTCATTGTTCCCGGTCTGCCGGAACTTGTCGAGATCCATGTGGGTCGGCTGGGGCAGACGGGCGAGCAGTTCGCAATTGCTTCCTCACTTATCGACCGGACCCGCTGTATCTCGGTTGGCGAGCTGATGTTCCGCGTGCCTTCAGTTTCTGACCGACTGATGATTTCGACATTGCAGCGGATGTATCGGCACTTCTATTTCCGGCTGTGCGATGTCATTGACAGCGCTCAACTGGTCGAGAGTGGCATGGTGGACTACGACGACCTGTATGTCGCGGCCAAGACGGCGGGCATCTGGGAGGGAATGGCTACGTATCTCGCCATCGTTTCCGATTACGTGAAGCGCTACCGTGGAGAGGGACTGGATATTCCGCAATGGGTTCTGAAAGCAGCACGATTCGACGGTCGGGAAATCTACTTTGCCAAGGACTTCCTTCGTGTGCCGATTCTGCCTCAGTCCGCGATGCTCTACGGCACGCAACTGGCCGGCGTGTTGCGCAGACGGCAGATTTACAGTGGCGCTCGACTAAGTTTGCTGCCGTGGCTTGCCACAGCGGCGCTGGTCGGGCAAAAGATCACCGGAAGTGATAAGGGGATCTGGTGATTCAACTTCAACCCTGGGGCGGGCAACTGTCTCAGATATGCAAGCAGAAGCTTCTTAGGTCGCAAATATTGAGAAATGGGGAGGCCGGAAGCATTACATAGCCGGGACAAAATATATGGGAGAATTCGGGTCGAAATCACGTAAAGCCAGTTCGAAGATCAGACCTTTTTCGAATGCGGGCTCATTCTACAACTCTTCATCGCTGGCGGTGGATCTGCGCGAGGATGAGGCGGAAAAACCGCGCACTCTCTATCTGGTGCCCGTGACGCCACATGAACGTGTGAGGCCCACGTCGGTCCCAACGTTTGGCGGGCTGGATGCAGCGCTGAAGCAGCGTGATCCGAAGTCGCGCGTCATTTCAGCCATTGTGCACGTGATCATCTTCGGAGCCGTGCTCTGGCTTGGAATGAAAGTGACCCCAGTTGTGGCGCCGGCGATGAACATGAGTCACGTGGATTTCAAGCTCTTTGCTCCGACCCCTCCTCCGGCGAAGATTCTGCCTGTGCCGAAGGTGGCGCATGGTGGGGGCGGCGGCGGTTTGCGCCAGCCGGTTGAGGTAAACAAGGGCACTCCGCCTGTGGTCGTGTCACCTGTCCAGTTGAGCGCGCCGAAGCTCCGGATCAATGATCCAAAGCTTGCGGTTGAACCGACAACACCAGTGGCTCTGCCCGACCAGCCGAAGATGGCTAACCTGGGCGAGAGCGATTCACCACAGATCAAGCTGGCATCGCAAGGTAGCGGCAGCGGCGGATCATTTGGTCATGGGCTGGGTGGCGGATTTGGATCCGGGCACGGTTCGGGCGTTGGTGCCGGCAGCGGTGGCGGATACGGCGGCGGGATCATGAGCGTGGGCGGCGGCGTGAGCGCACCCTCGGTGATCCACTCGGTACAGCCGGAGTTCACGAATGAGGCGCGGCAGTCGAACTTCCAGGGAACAGTTTCTCTGCAGTTGATTGTGGATGCGCAAGGTAATCCGCAGAACGTGCATGTGACAAAGCACCTGGGGATGGGCCTGGACGAGAAGGCGATCGAGGCCGTTCGTCAGTACAGGTTCAAACCGGCAATGTACCAGGGCCACCCAGTGGCTGTGCAGATTGTGGTCGACGTGGAATTCCATCTGCACTGAGAATTGTCAGATGCTGCAGCAACCGAAAAAGGGGGGAGATATCCCCCCTATTTCTTTGCCCGAATACTCTGCCTTCGATTCTCAATTCCGTAGCAGCCCGAGCGGAGCGATACTTGAGATGTAGGAGCAGCATGAGTCGCGTTTTCATCACTGGCAGCACGGATGGACTGGGATACGCTGCGGCACGAACCCTCATTGAAGAAGGACACCAGGTGGTGTTGCACGCCCGCTCGCGCGATCGTGCTGCCGCAATGAAAGACCTGGCACCCCGATCGCTTGGCGTTGCTATTGGAGATCTGAGCAGTTCTGTCGAGACACGCGGGGTTGCCGACCAAGTCAACGCGATTGGCAGGATGGACGCCGTGATTCACAACGCGGGCATTTACCGTGTACCCAGCCGCAGCGCCACGCCCGAAGGTCACGCGAGAACTCTTGCGGTGAACACGCTGGCGCCGTACATGCTCACAGTGCTGATGGACCGGCCCGGCAGATTGATCTATCTCAGCAGCGGCATGCACCGGCAGGGAAAATCTCTGCTAGGCGATATCGACTGGATCGAGCGGCCGTGGGATCAGACCCAGGCTTACTGCGACAGCAAGCTCTTAGTCACAGCGCTGGCGTTCGCAGTCGCCCGGCTGTGGCCCGATGTTCTGAGCAATGCCGTCGATCCGGGCTGGGTGCCGACGAAGATGGGAGGGGCCGGAGCCTCGGACGATCTCGAGCAGGGATCGCTGACGCAGAGCTGGCTTGCGGTGAGTGATGACCGCGCCGCTACCTTCAGCGGCGGCTATTGGTATCATCGCCAACAACAACGTCCGGCTGCGAAGATATCGGATGTTTCCTTCCAGGATAAGCTTCTAACCAAGCTCGCCGAATTGACCGCGGTGCCGTTCCCTGTGGCCGGTGCGTAGTAGACGCCTATGGTTGTTTCGGTGTGCTCTGCGCGGTCTGGTTGGTTTTTGGGGTCGGCTTGGCGTAGTAGCCGCGACGAGTTCTGACGATAAGCCTGGCGCCTTTTCTTCCGTAGGCCTCAACGTGAACGACACGGAATCCGCCCAGGCTGGCCGGCTTGGTCGAGTGATAGCCGACTGTGTATTGATTGCGGATATCGCGGGCCACTTCAGAGGCAATTGTATCTACTTCGTCCAAGGACGCCGGGAAGTAGGCGATGCCGCCGGTGTCGTCAGAGAGAGTCTGCAGTGCTTCATGCGCTCGCTGGTACTCGCGCTGATCCGCGTCGTAGAGCAGGCCGATGGAGTAGACGACGGGACCACCGAGATCCTGCACACGCTGGATGGTCTTTTGCTCAGTCAAGTGCGAGGCGTTGTCGGCACCGTCAGAGACGATGAGGAGGACCTGCTTGGGAAACTTGGCGTGCTTTGCAAGCTCATCCGCAGATGCGGCGACGGCGTCGTAAAGCGCTGTGGTCCCTTTGGAATCGAAGTGCGAGAGGCCACGGTTGAGCGCAACCAAATCGGTGGTGAAGCCCTGGTCGAGAAACGCGCGGTCGTTGAAGTTGACGACGAAGGCGGTGTCCTCGTGGTTGGACTCGCGCATCAGGTTGAGGGCGGCGCGATTGATAGCGGTGCGCTTGTCGCGCATGGAACCGGAGTTGTCGATGAGCAGGCCTATGGAGACGGGCTGGTCCTGATGCCTGAAGGAGCTGACGCGCTGAGGTGCGTTGTCTTCCCAAACGCGGAAATCAGCTTGCGTGAGGCCCTCGACCGGATGTCCTTTGTCGTCGACAACGGTGCAGCTGAGCAGGACTTCGTCTACATTCTCGTGCAGGGTGTAAACGCCGTTCTGGCCCTTCTGGATTTCGCCTGCGTTTGCGGGTGCATTTGGTGTGTTGGGATTTGGCGCTTCCGCGACGGGTTCGGGATCGGGGGATGGAATGGGGTCGCGATCGATAGAAAGATTCGGCTGAATTTCCGGGCGGCGCGGATCGTTTTGAACAGCTGGGGCTGTTTGTCGAGGCGCGACGGAGGGTTGCTGCGGCGCTGCGGAGGGTGTGGTTTGTCCCATGGCGCCCACAGCGGCGGCGCAAAGCAAGGCAGCAAGCATCATGCCGTGGCGACGGGCATGGCGGGCTGAAAACGCAGGTAGGCTGTACGAAACGCAATAGCGCATCAGACAGTAAGATGCAGCGGAAGGTCGGATCGTACACTCCCGGGCAAGTAGATGCTGGGCAGAGTGACAAAGCAGGCGAAGATTCCCGGGCAGGAAAGCAGCATGGAGTTTTGTGTTGATTTACCGCTTGTGCCGCTTCTTCCGCTTTACGCACTCGGCTCGGATTTTCTCGTAGCGCTCATGGACGAGATTCAGTTCGTCATCGCTGAGATTCTCGATGTCCATCATCTCGTTGCTCGCAGGGCCAATGGAATGAATCAGTTCATCGAGCTTGAGATTGATGGCCTGGGCGTCGCGGTTCTGGGTGTTTTGGATCAGAAACACCATCAGGAAAGTGACGATGGTGGTGCCGGTGTTGATGACAAGTTGCCAGGTATTGGAATACTTGAATAACGGACCGGTGGCAGCCCACACAAACACAATCAGCACCGCAGCGGAGAACGCCCACCTGGAACCAACCCA
>Ga0157369_10006441_pt1 | contig 13607 bp, 12 predicted proteins | sample C25metaG_FD_113461 | JGI IMG/M metagenome (GOLD analysis project Ga0157369, IMG submission 113461) | Corn rhizosphere microbial communities from Kellogg Biological Station, Michigan, USA - C2-5 metaG | ecosystem: Host-associated > Plants > Roots > Rhizosphere > Soil | place: USA: Michigan...
AAGCAGTCGACGCCGATATCCACCAGGCCTTTCAGCTTGTCGGCATACCACCGGCACGCGTCCGGGTTAGTGAAGTCATAAATCGCCAGCCCCGGCTGCCATTTATCCCACTGCCATATCGATCCGTCCGCTCGCTTCAGCAGATAGCCCATCTCTTTCAGTTCGCGGAACAGCGGGGATTTCTGTCCGATGTAGGGGTTTATCCAGACGCAGATTTTTAGCCCACGCTCCTTCAGCCGTTTAATCATCCCTGCCGGATCCGGGAAGGTCACCGGGTCCCACTCAAAATCGCACCACTGGAAGGCCTTCATCCAGAAGCAGTCGAAGTGAAAAACATGCAGCGGCAGCTGGCGCTCAGCCATGCCGTCGATAAAGCTGTTTACGGTCGCTTCGTCGTAGTTGGTGGTAAAAGAGGTGGTGAGCCACAGGCCGAACGACCACGCCGGTGGCAGCGAAGGGCGGCCGGTAAAGCGGGTATAGCGGTTTAGCACCGCTTGCGGTGTTGGGCCGTCAATGACGAAGTACTCAAGCGACTCCCCCTCAACGCTGAACTGCACTTTGGAGACTTTCTCCGAACCGATTTCAAACTCCATCGCCTGCGGATGATTGACCAGCACGCCGTAGCCCCGGTTGGTGAGATAGAAGGGAATGTTTTTATAGGCTTGTTCGGTACTGGTGCCGCCATCGCGGTTCCAGGTTTCCACAGATTGTCCGTTCCGCACCAGCGCCGTGAAGCGCTCGCCCAGGCCATAAACCGTTTCACCGACGCCCAGATCCAGCCGTTCGAAAACGTAATTACGCCCGCTGTTCCCATCCTGCACGTAGCCGCTGTTTTTAAGCTGGCTGCCGGTGATGCGCTCGCCGTTGCGCAGAAAATCAATGGCCCACGCTTCGCCTTTCGTCACCCGAACGGCCAGCGCGCCGCTGCGTAGCTCGGCATACGTCTGTGTGTTATCTATCGCGACCGCCACATCTTGCGCAATGTTGAGCGGGAAATGCGGACCTTTCTCCGTGCCGCCCTCAAAGTGCGCGATACGCACCCCGATAATGCCCTCCTGCGGCGAGAAGAAGCGCAGCGTAAAGAGCGGCGTATCCAGTTGCCAGGTGCGCTCGCGCACGTCGCGCGGGGCGGCATACACCACCATCTCACTCCCCTGCTGGTCAACATCAAATACCTGAATCGGATTGATTAATGTCAGGCCGGGCTGGATAAGCCAGTTGCCATCACTGATCTTCATACGTTGCTCCTTACAGTAACTCTTCCCGGGGTGAGATATTGCCGAACCGCTTCTGGCTACGGTGTTCGCCGCGCGCCAGCTGCGCCACAATCGACTCCAGCAGGGGGGTTTTCAGGGTGTAGTAGCGTCTGGCGATAAGGGCGCTGAGCAGATAGCAGGCAGCCGGCACCAGTGTGAATAGCGCGATGATGATGGTGAGCGTCATACTGTTTTGCCGCGGTGCGGCGGCTTCATAGCCACTGCCCGCCAGCGCCCAACCAATCAGTGCGCCGCCAAGGGCGAGGCCGAGTTTCAGCACAAACAGCGTGCCCGCAAAGCTGATGCCGGTCAGACGCTTGCCGTTGCACCATTCGCCGTAATCGACGGTATCAGACATCATCACCCACTGGATCGGGGTGACCAGCTGGTGCAGCACGCCGATAAAAAAGACAAAGGCGAACATGGTGAAGCTGGCCTGAATGGGGATAAAGAACATGGCGATGCTGAGCAGGGTGAGCGCGGCGTTGGTCCACCAGAAGATGGTGACTTTGCACTTCCAGTCGGTGAGCGGTTTCGCCAGCGCGCTGCCAATCAGGTTACCGACGCAGTAGGTTGTGAGGAAAGCAGTAAAGATGGCGGCATCGCCCATGATCCACGTGACGTAATACATCATCGCGCCGCCGCGCACGCACACCGCAAGAATGTTCAGGATGGTCAGTATCCCTACGATGCGCCACTGATCGTTTTGCCAGATATCGCGCAGATCTTCGCGCATGGAGGTGGTCGCTGGCGGTGCCTGGATGCGCTCTTTGGTGGTGAAAAAGCAGAATGCCAGCATCATAAATGCGATCACCGAGAGCACGGCGATCCCACCCTGAAAACCGACGACCTTATCCTCTGCGCCAATCAGCCTTACCAGCGGCATCATCAGTACTGTGGAGAGCATGCCGCCTGCGGTAGCCAGCACGAAGCGCCAGGATTGCAGAGAGATGCGCTGTTGCGGATCGTTGGTGATGACCCCGCCCAGCGCGCAGTAAGGAATATTCACGACGGTATAAAGCAGGGTGAGTAACGTATAGGTGACGGCGGCATAGAGCATCTTGCCGTTAAGGCTGAGATCCGGCGTGCTGTAAGCGAGGACGCAGACGATACCGAAAGGGAGCGCGCCAAAGATGATCCATGGCCGGAATTTGCCCCAGCGGCTACGCGTACGGTCGGCGAGCAGCCCCATGCAGGGGTCGGAAACGGCGTCCAGCGCACGCGCCAGCAGGAACATGGTGCCGACAAACCCGGCGGGAATGCCGAAGATATCGGTATAGAAGAACATCATGTAGAGCATGACGTTATCAAAGATGATGTGGCTGGCGGCATCGCCCATCCCGTAGCCAATCTTTTCTTTAACAGAAATAGCCTGACTGTCCATTTTTGTTTCCTTAACGCAGCAAAACCATGCCGATTGCGGTGTTAAGGGTTTTAATCGATCGCTTTACGGGCGGAAATTGCGATTTCTGGTTATTAAATTACGTTTATTCTTTTCTGTGATCGCGATTCCTTAACGTATGAAAAAAGCTAAGCAATGGAAAAGATAGAGATTTATCTTAAACGATCGTAGAAAGGGAAAGCAGAATGTGAAAAATTACGGTGAGGGATGTGGTAAATCACTGAAAGTAGGTATAATGCGCCCCGCCTCCATGTAGCAATGCAGGCGCGGAAGATCGTCATCTCCGGTGAGGTGGCTGGACTTCAAATCCAGTTGGGGCCGCCAGCGGTCCCGGGCAGGTTCGACTCCTGTGATCTTCCGCCAATTTTCTGAATGAAAATTTTATGATGCCACTCTTGTAATATCCGCGTCTTTTATTCTCTCAAGTAAAAAAGAAATCAAACTAAGTACATTAAGACAATCTAATTCTGAAAACTTTTCAGGAACGAGTTTATCAATGGGAGTGTGCGATGCAGGGTTTCTGAAAGAGGCCATAACGCCACTAGATAGGAAATGTTGACCTTCTTGCATGCTTTTTCCTGTATCAGTTGAAATATCACAAATTTTTATATAAGGTGTATTCCCCGGGAATACTTTATCGGTAAGCTTCCTACCATCTAAATCACTTCCAGTCATTTCCCTAATTATTTCACAATATATTTTCGCAGCTTGATCTGCAGCAAAAGCATATTGTTTATTAACGTAATACTGCTTAATTCTATCTTTAATATTAGTATTTAAGTGCCGCCAATGGAGCATTGGATACTCCGGGATAATCTCATGTAATGCCTTGATTACAGGGGAGTAATTTTCAATGGCATCCTCATTTCCTAGAATATCTAATATCTGAGAGGTATTATTCCTAATATTTTCAGGTAAAGTACTCATCCAGTGTGAAGTATCTATTCCAGTTATATGTTTAATATCATGATCTTTCTTCTGCTTTCTTTTATTTCTCCATTCATTGTTAACCTTACTTATTAAAGTAGATAAATACAGCCGAAGGCGCGCCATTTCTTCATTATCCCAATCTATAGATTGTCTATTGGTTGAAATAACATCATCATCTAATACATCAATAAAGTCTGCAGATATCCAACCAGTAAGATATTGGAAAAAGTGACTTGATGTACTATTCGAAAAGAACTCAGGCGTGTTAACTAATTTCCCTCTTGAAAATAAAGAAACACCTCTCAATCCCGAGCCTGGTCGGATTGGAGTTTCAGAAGTATACAGCCTACCACTCAGCATACCTTTATAAGCATCCCCCTCCATAATTAGGCCTTCTATGTCCCACTCAAATTGCTTATTGAAGCCTTTATATCTCCGATTGTTATCGATAGTTATAAAATCTCCGTTACCTTTTTTAATTTTAATCTTAAAAGAGCTATCAACTATAAATATCTTTGAAAGATTATCGGCTAAGGATTCTAAATCAAATGGAGATTGCCGTTTAAGCTGAGATAACCTAATCGTCGTTCCGTTTTTCCGCTTACTATGCTTGTTATCAATCTGGACTATTGGTTTATATTCACCGCTTGCATTCAATAAATCATCCCAATTAAGTATAAATTTATTTCTAAGATTATCTTTTACAGTATCAATACTAATTTCTTTAGCAAGGCCAAACAAAGCTAACTTGCCTAGACCTTTTTTGCCTGTTGCATAACGCCCAAATCTAGGGGTAGGAATATCGCCATCGTCTTTACGCCGATTTCGGCCAATAACAAGGAACTTTTTTTGTATGTCTTCAGAATTCATTCCCATGCCATCATCTTTTATACTAATAAACTTTTTACTACTCAATTCCAGAAACTCTAATGTTACATTCTCGGCATCAGCGTCGTAAGAATTAGAGATTAACTCAGCCAGAGCAGGAGGAAGAGTTGAATACATTTTTACGCCAAGATGCTCAATGGTTTTAGGATCAAAAGTCATCTTCAATATCTGACTCATAAACTATTCCTTAATTCTACAGTAGAAAGTTCAATATGTTCTTTAATTTTTAGAGCATGAGCATAAATAAAAGAAGGGGGTAGGGCATTGCCAATCATTAAAGCAGCAAAATCTTTTCCTCTTTGTAGCGAGAAATAATAATCGCTTGGAAATGTTTGTAGGGCAGCTGCTTCTCTCAGTGTTATAGCCCTATCTTGTTCTGGATGAAGAAATCGGCCTTTAGATGGGTTTGTGCAGCCCCCTGTTATTGTTGGTGACACTTCATCCCATGACATCCTCCCATATACATCTCGATAAGAATTTGGATTCCTAATATGACATGGCAACCAGAACTCTTTCGGTAAATCTTTTCTAGAACCTCCGTTTTTAGGGACAAGACTGATCATTTCTCTTATTCTATGGGCTCTTTTCTCAATAATATTGTGCAACATATCATTACTTTCTTCAGGTTTAGAAAAATGAGAAATAGCATCCCTAACTGTTGGTTGTGGACTTATAATGGCAGGCTCAGGAACATACCCATTCTTTGAAACCACAAGAATCATTCTTTTCCTGCGCTGTGGTACTCCATAAAATGCTGTATTTTTAACTTGCAAGCTTAATGGTCCGACTTTATATCCTATATCGGTTAAATCATTTAGAACCTGCTCAATGATTTTATCTTTCGCTAGTCCAGGTACATTCTCAATCATTACGACTTTTGGCTGAAATACCCTAACGAAACGGAGTAACTCGAATATTAGATCGTTCCTGTCGTCTTCAATAGAAGAGGTTTTATTCCTTGTACGATGGGATGAGAAGCCTTGGCATGGAGGACAACCAGCTAATAGATCCAATTCACCAGGCTGAAAATCAATATCAGACATAATTTTGAAAGGATCCAGAGTACGAATATCCGCTTCATAAAGAAAATGATCCGGATAGTTCTTACGATATGTGACGGCCGTCACATGTTCTAACTCAACCCCAAACTTTACATCGAAACCAGCCTGCTTTAAGCCACAAGTTAGTCCACCAGCACCACAAAAAAGATCAATAGCTGTCAATGCCATACCTAACCTAAAGTGTTTTATTAAAAATAAGTGAATATAAATAAGAAATTGTGAATCCTATTCATGACATAAATTATATTTGAGCTCGCATCACTTGCATATGATTTATTTTCATATGATGAAGAATTTGACCGTAGCTTTATATCGTTAATGCATAACTTTCAAAAGCTTACGGTAGGCTAATCGCCTTGCTTATCTCTTAATCTCATTCTACAAGCCTCTTTGACCCATTTGCTAAAATTTCCCTTTCCGGCGGCCTTTTCGATTTGCTCCAAAAGCTCATCTTCAAAGCGTATGTTTTTCATAGTGCTTCTGCTGCGGTCAAAGTTTAGTTTCTTTTTTTCTTGCATGGTAGGTACCAATCAGGTTAAGTTATATTCATGCGGTACCTACCACATGAAGTCGGATTTGATAAGCAACGCTTCGTAAGCAACCGAAGCGTCTAACCATCCCAACTATCAAGGAGTTGATAATGGCTGATTCGCATTCTACCCCAGAGCCCCCAGCAACCGGAACCGAGCGCAGCGTAATTGTGCGTTACCGCCCAAATGGTGGCGATAAAAGCACCCCCAGCATTACTCTTTCAGGCGCGTGGCTTCGCGATGCCGGGTTTGATACAGGACAGCATTTAACGGTTAAAGCAATGAATGGTTGTATAGTGCTGGTGAAATACAGTGAAAGAGAGGAGTTTTTATTAGCCGAAGCGAAAAAGAGCAGCAGTGAGCTGAAGGAAATAAAGAGCATGATAAAAACGGCCTGCAAAGACTCCTGACCGGATTAATATCCCTTCCAGGTGTATTAACAAGTAGCGGTTGCACTAATGAAATGCAGTGTACCTCTCTGGCATACTGCATCAACCACTCTCACTTCATATGCGTAGCGCGGAGACGACATGACTGATAAACACCTACCCCCATCCCCCGCAGGCGAGTTCATTATGTTCGCCAGCGGAGACGGGAAAGTGCGTATTGAATGCCGCTTTGAAAGCGATACGCTATGGCTTCCGCAGGCTGCAATTGCTTCACTTTATCAAGTGACGCCGCAAGCTATTACTCAACATATTAAAGCTATTTATGGAGAGAGCGAGCTTGAACAAAATGTAACCTGTAAGTCTTACTTACAGGTTCGACAAGAAGGAACACGACAAGAAAGTCGTAACACGCTTCACTACAGCTTGCCTATCATTATTGCCGTGGGCTACCGCCTCCGCTCTGTCCGCGGCACACAATTCCGCCAGTGGGCGGCGTAAACCCTGCAAAAGTATCTGGCCAAAGGGTTTGTAATTGATGAAATCAGGCTCAAGAACCCGCCGCTCAGTTCATACGCTTAGCTGATAGTTAATATCTGGCTGGATTTTGCTGAAGATCAGGCTCGCCGTCGTAAGCAAATCTTCCTCCGGACTGGCAAAAGAAGCTGGATCAATTTCTGCAATTTCATCATCGTGAGGATTTACGCGACGCAGACAGGATAGGTAAAAAAAGCGGTTCAAAAACGCTAGCTGAATATTTATTTTTTCACCGAGCTACAGCGCCATTTAAAATAAGTAGGAAGCTAAAAATCAATAACCGGATCACTAAACCCCACTTAATTTTACCCTCTAAATAAAACAACAACTCCTCAATAATTATTTACACCAATAGCAACATGCAGCCGGTAATTTATTTTCGGATGTTTCGTCACCCTCGCATTTATTAATCATGATATCTTTCTGCGCCATACCACCTCCTGAAATTAATAAGACGCATTAATAAAGCATTTATATCAATCCAACCAACCGAGGGAAAATAATGAATGTAAGGGATGCTACCTTTTCTGATATCGAGCTGATATGCGACCTGCTGGCCGAGGCATTTTATGACGATGTGCTTATTGAATCAGCCTTTCCGGCACCGGAAAGACGACGAGAGGCATTGCGCAGCTTTTTCAGGATCTATGCCGAAGTCGCGCTACGCAAAGGCGGTGTTATTATTGATGAAAATAATGTCGGCGCGCTAATGTATTTTCATTATGACTCAGAAAATATTACCGATGAGATCCTGCTCAAGCAGTTACGAGATGAATATAGCGCCGATTACGCCACCATGGCCTATTTAATGCACAAGCTGAGCGCTTATCATCCAACAACTCCCCACTTCTATATTTTCGTGCTCGCTATTCCTGGCCAGGATCGCGGCATGGACGTTATCAACGCGTTGATGTACCGTTTAATCCATTTACAGGATCAAGCAGGCGTGCCTTGCTATGCCGAATGTACGGCTGCGCGTGTGCAACGTCTTGCTGGGCGGCTTGGCTTCAAACCCGCAGATTTCAAACTCTGCGTCGACGGTTTCCCTGAGCTCTACCCTATCTTAAGAGAACCGCAAAAAGCGCTCATTTAATACCACTCCACGCGCAAAGGATTGTGATGAACACTATTAATAAAGATCCAAACAGACGAGCTAAGAAATATCAGGAAGTAGCAAGCTCACTATTCCCTTCAGCCTTTTCTGATAACCATGATGCTCTCTCTGAAAACATGACGCGTATTTCAGAGCATATAAACCGATTGCGTCCGGAGAATAATGGCCCGGCGTGGTTAGGTAATAGCGGTAAGCTTGACGTTGATTATAAAAGTGTCAGGGTTGCCGAAATGGCCGATAATTTACGCCAGTGCGAGGATGTTATTAACGAGACGGCAGCACTTTTTCACGGTATGCCGAACTGGGGCCATCCCTTAGCGATGTGCAATACCATCCCGCAGGGAAATACGGCTTCGGTTATTGCAGGCATGATCGCGCAGGTCTTCTCCCCTAATATTGTGTCGGGAGAGTACTCCTGGAACGTTCAACGCGCGGAACTGGAAAGCGCCGGGATGGTAGCAAACTTAATTGGCTGGGATGCGCAACGGGCTGGCGGTCTTTATACCTACGGCGGCTCCGGCTGCTGGACCTACCACCTCAAATATGCCCTGTCGCGCGTGCTGCCTGGCTCCAGACGCGAAGGCGTTCGCACTAATGCGAAAGTCCTCTGTTCCCAGCAGGCGCACTTCACCATGCTCAACAGCACCGACTGGACCGGTCTCGGGACGGATAACATTATCTGCATCAAAACCGATCCGAAGACCAACGCCATGGATCTAAAAGATCTGGAAGCGGTGCTGATTGCGCTACGGATGCAAAATATCCCGGTTGCGTCAGTGGTCTGTACGATGGGAACAACCGATGCTAACGCCTTCGATCCGGTGGCGGATGTGCGCCGCTTACTGGATCGCTATCGCAACGCCGCGCCATATGGCAAGGCGCTGCTCTACTGCGATGCGGTGACCAGCTGGTCATGGCTGGCCTTCCAGAAATATGACTTTGCCGCTAACCCGCTGCAGTTTACCGAAGCGCTACTGCCGATGATGAAGAGCAACGCCCGCGAACTGGAGAAGATGAAATACGCGGATGCCATTGGGATTGATTTCCATAAAGCGGGCTTTTCGCCCTACACCAGCAGCTTCTTTGCTTATCGCGATGCTGGCGAGTTTGAAGCGCTATTGCAGCGTCCTGGCTCGGCTTATTTGCAGTCCCGCACGGATTACAACCCTTACCACTACACGCTTGAAGTTTCGCGCGCGGCAACCGGCGCAGTCGCGGGCTGGGCGACGATGAAATACTTTGGCTATGAGGGCTTCCATGCATGTCTGGGCTCGATCCTGGAAAATCATCTGGTGATGCGTAATCTGCTGCAAGCAGAGCCATCTACGGTGTGCGTCAATCCGCAGGATAATGGCATGGTCACTCTGCTGCGCATCTATCCGCAGGGAGTGAATGCCCAGCAGCAGTATCAACGTGAGCTGACCGATCCTGCGTATAAACCGCAGCTGTCGGCGCATAATCAGTTAACGCTGGATATTGGCAATAAACTCTATGCGTGGTTCCGCGAGGGTAAGCAAATCAACGGGATGTGTACGCCCTATATGAGCTTTACCACCGGTTTCTGCGTCACCGAGTACAACCGCGATGCGGCCGATCCGGATGCCAAAGTGTTCGCCCTGAAAATCTACATTATGAATATGCACCTGACGCCGGAGCTGATGAAGCACGTGCTGGATTGCATTATGGCGGCACGTGATGAGGTCGTTGGGCAGGAATTCCAGTAATAAAAGATCTCTTTATTTTGTCGCCAGTAGTAATGCAGGGTGTAAATAATGTTTGATTTACACCCTTTTTATCTAAAAAGAGTCTCAGGTTTGCAGTCCACAGAGAGAGCGCTTACATTCCAATAATCTGATTTGCTCTTCAATTTATTGATTGCGGGAAGCGTATGTCATCCAGCCTATTTATTCATATTGCGGCGACACAAAAGGATTGCCGTTAATGACCACGTTAACGCCCATATGGCGTAACTGGTTGCAGCTTATTACGCTCTCATTATTGTTGGTGGTGGTAATGGAGTGGCTCCATCTTCCCGCCGCCCTGCTGCTTGGCCCGATGTTCGCGGGCATTTTTCTCGCCATCAACGGCCGCCCGGTCACCATTAATAAACAGGGGTTTAGCGCCGCACAGGCGGTGGTTGGTGCAATGATTGCGCACGCCATTCCGCCGTCGGTGTTTGGTCGTATCGCCGCCGACTGGCCGCTGTTTGTGGTCTGTATTTTCTCCGTGATTTTCGCCAGCGCCATTCTCGGCTGGATAATGGCGAAACTGCAGGTTTTTCCCGGCTCGACCGCCATCTGGGGCTCATCGCCCGGCGCGGCGGCGGCGATGACAATCATGGCAGAGAGTTTTGGCGCCGATGTGCGGCTGGTGGCCTTTATGCAGTATCTGCGGGTGATGGTGGTGGCGCTGGTCGCGGTGCTGGTCACCCGCCTCGGCATGGGGGCAGAGAGCGCCGAGCATGCGGTGGCAACCTTTACGCTGTTCGCCCCGCTGCGCGCGTGGCCATTTATCGCAACGTTAATGCTGATTGCCGTTGGCTTTCTGATTGCACGACGCGTAAAGATGCCCTCCGGGCCGTTACTGATTACGCTCGCGCTGGGGATTATCGTCGAGGATAGCGGCCTAATGACGCTTGAGCTGCCACCGTGGCTGCTGGCGCTCTCTTACGCGCTTATCGGCTGGAGTATTGGCCTGCGCTTTACGCGCGAGATTGTGCGCTACGCCGCCCGCGCCCTGCCCCGCGTGCTGCTGTCGGTATTGACGCTGGTGACGATCTGCTGCGGTTTCGCCTTCCTGCTGGTGAAATTTGCCGGCATCGATCCGCTTACCGCCTACCTCGCCACCAGCCCCGGCGGGGCCGATACGGTGGCAATTATCGCCTCATCCAGCCATGTTGATATCGCCTTTGTGATGGCGATGCAAACCGGACGCTTTATTGTGGTGCTGATTACCGGCCCGGCGATCTCACGGTTTGTGGCGAAGCGGCTGGGAAAATAATTCGCTAGTGTGTTGTCCAGTCCTGCAATCTTAAGCCAGGGATACGCATAAATTCATGGGTGTTGTTAGTTTACGCATCTGCACATGATGCCCATTGAAAGCCTGGCGGAGGATTTCTGGCTTATTTTATAAGTCGAAAATTCAGAAGTTTGTATCAAGCATGATTTGAGCATCAAAACGCTTCTCTGTCCTGTTCGCCCGGCTGTTCCCGCGAAGGCATAAAATCTGGTGATGCGCTTTCATCGTCAAACCAGCTGTCCAACGCCGACATGATGATGCGCGAATTATCTACGGAAATGATATCGACCTGTTTCACGTCCGACAGCGTCACCGCTTTGGGCGCGTGCATGGTCAGACGACGATTACTTTTGAAGACCGCTGTTTTTACCATTTACTGTTCCAGTGCTGAAATTTAATGCTTCGACAGTACCTACCAGCTATGGGGTTTACAAAGCTATTTTTGCCGGATAAGGCTCAGCCGCCATCCGGCAATCCTCTCACGCTGTTAATCGCAGTTGCTCAATAACCTGGGCAACCTCGCGTCGTGCGTCGCCTTGCAGCGTCTGTAAAGGCGCGGGTAAACACGGTGCTTTCACCACGCCAAGCAGCTCTGCGGCAGTGGCAATAACGCGCAGGCTGCCGCCATAGCGTTTAAACAGTTCCCACAGTGGCTGGAGCGCGGCGGTATGCTGGCGCGCCTGTGCGATATCGCCCGCCATCGCCGCGCGGGAAATAGCCAGTGCCGCCTGCGGGAAAAGCCCGCCGAACACCGAATACCAGACGCTGCACCCGGCATTCAGCGCTTCAACCGCCGTGCCGTCGCCGCTGATGCCGAGGCGGATCTCCGCCGGGATTTGCGCGCGCAGCGCACTCACCCGCTCTGAGGCAAGCTCCGCGGCAAGAGGCGGGATTTTGATCGAGCCAATATTCGGCAACTGGGCGATACGGGCAAGCAGCTCGTCGCTGAAGTTAAAGTGCGTGGCGTTAGGGTTGTTATAGATACAGAGCGGCACCGACAGTTCGCGGGTGACGGTGGCAAACAGATCGAAGACTTCATCTTCCGTTAACGGATGATAGGAGACCGGGGCCAGCAGCACGGCGCTGACGCCCGCTTTCTGCGCATCCTCCGCCAGCCAGAGCACATCGCGCGTGCGCAGCGCGCCAATCCCGGCGATCACCGGCACTGCGCCGGAATACTCCGTTGCCAGACGCAGGACGCTCGCGCGCTCGCTGCGGCTAAAGTAGGGATAACATCCCGTAGAGCCGAGCGCGCCGATGGAGTCGACGCCAGCAGCGCGCAGTTTTTCAATAATGCTGATATAGGCCGCCTCATCCAGGCGGTCATCGAGAAGCGGCGTCAGCGCAAAAGCGCTTAATCCTGTGAAGTCCATTCTTGTTCCCTCATTACGCAAACCCAATCAGGCTTTTTTCAGTGTGGCAACCCGGCATCATACGGCCTAACCCGGCGATCAGTTCGTCGCCTGCCTCACATAATGCATCGAGCGGCATCGCCGGCAGACTCTCAAGGATAAACCACATCTGGCTGTCTGCCGCGCTCAGACGCGTACGCACACCCTGACGCCAGTTCCAGCGTCGGCAGGTTACACCCTGCTCATCGCGCCAGATAACCTCTCCTGGCTCCGGTGATTCCAGCGCCGGTTCGCCCTCTTTCATGGTGTCGAACGGCTCGCTGCCGTCGGCCAGCGTCAGGCAGGGCGCGCCGACATACGCGGCGATATTTTCGCCACCTACCGGCACAGCGTAGCGCAAACTGATGGCGTTATAGAGATCGACTACCGGGTCAATGGCGGGCAGGACGCCGTCTCGCAACACGCGTTTTCGCAAAGCCTGGGCAGAACAGGGCGTGCGTTTGGGTTTCGCGCCAAACTGTTTAAACACTTCATCCCAGGCCGCCAGGTGCGCATCCGCCCACGCAGGCTCGCCCGCCGCGACACATGCACAAGCGTGCTTTAACGCCTCTTCGCCCACCTGCGGGTGAATCAGCGGCTCGGCCTGCAACGAGATGCTGATAGCGCGAAAGCCGGGCGCCAGCGCGGCAAGGCGCGCATCGATTGACGGCTGAACGGAAAGCATTGGATAATCCTTTTTAGTGACCATTTTATTGCACAGTATCGACCGATGACCAAAAAAGTCAATAAACCGACCGACTCCGGCGCGGATATCCAGCGCGTCAGTGAAGCGGTTGCCGCGCGAATCAAAGCGTTTCGTAAGCAGCAAAAACTCTCGCTGGATGAGCTCTCCCGCCGGGCGGGCGTCAGCAAAGGTATGTTGGTCGAGATTGAAAAATGTCTTGCCAACCCGAGCATCGCGCTGCTGTGTAAAATTGCAGCGGCGATGGGCGTCTCGGTGGCCGACATTGTTGATGTCGCCAGTAAACCGCTGGCGCATCTGATTGCCAAAGAGGATATTCCGCTGCTCTGGCGCGGCGAGAAAGGCGGCAGCGCGCGCCTGCTGGCGGGCACCAGCGGGCCAGATATGCTTG
>Ga0157369_10006443_pt1 | contig 13607 bp, 10 predicted proteins | sample C25metaG_FD_113461 | JGI IMG/M metagenome (GOLD analysis project Ga0157369, IMG submission 113461) | Corn rhizosphere microbial communities from Kellogg Biological Station, Michigan, USA - C2-5 metaG | ecosystem: Host-associated > Plants > Roots > Rhizosphere > Soil | place: USA: Michigan...
GAAGAACCAGGCAGACTCGGCCGAAGCAGTTGGTCACGAACCACCATGTTGAACATTCGCGTCGGCGCAAGGAAAAAAAAGGGCAGTACCACAACGAGAACCGCCGTTGTGCCAGCCGCGACTAGATGTGCCGTCGACCGCCAGCGCCGCGCCGCCAGCTGCCAGAGACATATCGCTAGCCAAGGGCCGAGATACCAGATCTTCAGGGTGGCGGCCGCGCCCAACGCAGCCCCAGCGATCAGCTCAGCGCGACGCGACGGTGGGTGCGTCCGTTTGAGGAGCAACGCGAGGGCAACGAGGAGCGCTGTGGTGCCAAGGGGCTCGAGCACCGTGGATTCTTCGGTATAGACCGCCGCCCACCAGACGGCGTATATGCCGCCAGAGACCAATGCGGCCGCCCGGCCCCACCGACGTGCAAGCGCGGCGACAAGGACCGCATTCAGCGCGCCGACACCCATAAAGGCGATCCGAGCCACCTCGAAGCCGATGGCATCCGAGGTAAAGCGACCTAGTTCCGCGAAGGGGCTGAGCAGTAGTGGCAAGCCCGGCGGGTGCAGAAGTACAAAACTGCGATAAGGCGCCCGGCCGTGAATCAGCGAGTCAGCCGCGGCGTAGTACACACCATCGTCGTAGCGCCCATATCCGCCCAGGCCGCCTCCGCGCAACACCGGTATGAGGCGGACCAGAAACGCAACGAGCGCGATCGACCCCAGGATCGCGCTGTCCCAGCTGTTCAAAGGCCATGGACGACCTATCACCGCGGCTCGTGGCTCAGCTTCTGAGACCGCCTCCGCCGGTGCGGCGTCACTCGCCGGTCCGGTTGCAGTCATCGCACATACCTTTGCAGGGTCGGCAGCACCCTTATCGCCTCGACGGCAATTCTCGGAGTCATCTTCGATTTCCCGCGTGTCCGGTTGCGGAAGGTGATTGGAATCTCGACAACCCTGGCGCCGGCGCCCATTGCGCGCGCCGTCATCTCCACTTGGAAGGCGTAGCCGTCTGACTGCACGCCACTGAACTCGATGCGATCAAGACATTCGGCGCGCCACGCCTTGAAGCCGCCAGTCCAATCCGCCACGCCACGCGACAACCACAGCCGCGCATAGCTATTCCCGGCCGCCGATAACGCCTTTCGATGCCAGGGCCATCCCTCGACCGCGCCGCCGCTGACGTACCGCGACCCGATTGCCAGGTCGGCCTCATCCAGTGCTGCGATGAGGGTGCTCACTGCGCTTGGATCGTGCGAACCATCGGCGTCCATCTGGACGATGACGTTCGTCGCTACACATGCCAGAGCCTTCTGAAAGCCGGCAAGATATGCCGCGCCGAGCCCCGCTTTATGCGGTCGTTCGAGGATCCACAGCTTGCGGCCGCAGACCTGCAGGCTCCGAACGATGTCGCCAGTGCCGTCGGGCGAACTGTCGTCAACGACGAGGATGCCACACCCGACCACCGATACCTCCAGGGCCGAGATGATGCCGCGAATGTTCTGCGCCTCGTTATACGTAGGAATCACAATGAGCGCGGACATGGCGAGAACGTACTGGGTAGCTCGCCGTCCGAACTGAGGCCCCGGGTTTTCTCGATCGGCGCGCCATCAGGGCTGACCACTACCTGGCGGATCAAGGTCAACTGTAAGGGAGTTTGGGCTCTGCCTGAGCGGCAACGTGCGCCGGTGCGGATGAGGTCGCCCCGCGGTATTGGCGAATCGTCGGACCCTGGGTGAGCGCACCTCGAAGCGAGCGGTTGTCCGAACTGTGTCGGCGGACGCTGCTGGCCCGCTGGGACACCTGCACTGGGACAAAAGTGCCATGGGGCTGCGACACTCCACAGCCGCCCGGCGTCGCGCCGGGCTCAGAAGTTTCCCGGGCGACCTCTTTGAGCATCGAGATGTCGAGCGCCTGCTCGGCCACGATCTTCTTCAGCCGCGCGCTTTCCTGCTCGAGCGCCTTGAGCCGATGCGCCTCGTCTTCCTTCAGCGCGCCGTACTTCTACCGCCACCGATAGAGCGTCTGCATCGGAGACACCGAGCTTCTTGCAGACCGCCGGGATCGTGGCATCGTGGGCTTGCAGCGACTCCGCTTCCCTCAGCTTCGCGACGATCTGCGCTGCCGTGAACCTCTTAGCTCGAGGCATCAGGAACTGACACCGGTCCTCTCGTTCGGCGGGATGCTCTCACCAAACCTGGGCCGAAAAACGGGGGCCGGATACCTCTGCATAGGCGGCGAGAATCGACGCGCTCTCTCCCTCGGTGAGTCGCCGCCAGCGGCGCCTTGCGGGCGTTCGGCTTGGCGAAGGCGCACTGGCTGGGAGGACCTCCAGCTCCACGAGCTCTTTCAGGTGGTTTGAACGTCCACCCGAGAGGACCACCACGAAGGCGCGCCGCCTTGCGACGCGCTGATCACGACGGCGAAGATCGAACGACTCTGACAGCTTTGTCGATGAGGGCGTCGACCTCCTGGATACGTGGTCGCATCCCCATGCAGTCGAACAACTTCTTCGCTTGTTCGAGGGTGCTCAAGGCTCCTGGGTGACCGAGCGCGAGCTGACATCTGCCCTGACCGAATACGGCATGCGCATGTTCGATGTGGTTCCCGAAGGCCGCCCACCGATTGCCGGCGTCGACGAACGCCGCCTCCGCGTCGTCGTGAGCGCCTCGAGCTTCGGCGAGCAGGGCTCGCGCGCTCACCTGGGCGTGCTCTCCGACCGGAAGGTTGCTGGTGATCCGAGTTGCCAACTGCGCGGCGACGGCTCCTGCCTGGGATTCGATCGCGCCGCGAACGAGCGGCAGGAGCCGCGGTCCGTACTCCGGTCCGAGCGCCGGCCGATGCACGACCTGGGTGAGCAGCGTGCGGACCGCTTCATGGTCGCCGGTGTGCAGGCGCGCGGTCACTGCCGCCGCGACGGAGAGCAGGTAGGCGTCGGCCTCATCCGGAATTGCCGCGGCGATCTCCATCGCCCGCTCGGCCAGCGACCGCGCGTCCGGGTTACCTTGTTCGGCAAGGGCCAGCGCCAAGACCGCCGTTGCGTCCGCGAGGTCGTAGGCGTCGCCGACGGCCTCGAGTTCCGGGATCAACGCGCCGGCATCGGTGACGATCCGATCCAGGTAGCCGAGTTCGAGCATCATGCTGAGGCGGGCGCCGCGCATCGCCCGCTTTTCGTTGACGAGGCCGCGGGAGTCGATGAATGCCTCGGCCTCGGCGATGGTGGGAAGTCCGCGTTCGGGGCCGGCGATCAACCACCGGAACATGCCGAGGAGAGCCCAGGTGACAGCGACATCTCGGCTGTCGCCATGCGGCTGCAGCGCGGCTAGCGCGGCTTCGAGGTCGGCCACTCCGCCCGGGTCGCCGAGCCACACCCGTGCACAACCGCGCGGTGCGAGGACTGACGGCGGTAGCGACAGACCGGCCTTGCGTGCCACGAGCAGTGCGCGATCCGTGATCGCGAGCGCTTGCTCGTCGTCGCCGGCGATCCGGTGTGCCTCCGCGTAACGGCCGAGGGCGTCGACCAGCTCATGTCCGGGCGGCAGTGACTCGAGAAGTCGAACCGCCGTCTCGGCCGAGGCAAGGGATGGTTGCGCCAGTCGAAACTGAGCGTTGGAGAGGCGGGTCATTGCGGTTGCGGCATTGCGTGTCTCGCCGACAGAGCGGTAGCCCTCGGCAGCGTCACGCAACGCGACGGCGGCGTCTGCGAAGCGCCCGGCGGAGAGCGCTGCAGTCCCCCAGCGCAACAAGACGCCGGGGTAGAGGGGGTCATCCTCTTCGGTCATCGAACGGACGCGGTCGAGAAGTTGGAGAGCATTGCCCGGGTCGATGTTGAGCGCCTTGTCCGCGGCCATCAGCGTGTAGTCACGCACCTTTGGGCGCAGCCGGTCGGCGAACGCGTCATCGCCGGCAGCGCGGGCGAGGTCGGTGGCGGTCGTGAGGTGATGGGCGATGACTTCAGCGCAGGTCTCCGGTCGCTCGCCGGCGTTGTCGGCCAGCCAGTCGGCCGCGGCGATGTGCCGGCTCGCGCGTTTGGCTCGTGGAAGCTGTGCATACGCAACGTCGCGAATAACGCTGTGCCAGAAGCAATACTCGTCTCGGCCGGTCGTCGACGATCGCCGCAACGGGCGAACCAGTTCGCGCGCCGCCAACTCCCGAAGCACGACGAGGACGTCTGTTTCGACCCGCTCGGCGAGTCCGCATAGTGCGTCGACGGCGAAGGTCTTCCCGATGACAGCTGCGTCCCTGATCAGCTGCTTGTGCTCCGGCGGGAGCGTGTCGAGGCGAGCCGAAATGAGTGCTTGCAGGCCGACCGGAAGCTGCATCTGTGCGCCGACGGCCAGGTGCCCGCTCGCGTCCAGGAGGTTGAGGTCGACCAGCATCTGGGCGAACTCTTCGGCGTAGAGCGGGTTGCCGTCGGCCCGCTCCAGGACGGCGGCCAACGCATCGGTCGGAAGCGCAGTTTCCGCGAGGAGCTCGTCGAGAACCATCGTGAGGTCGCCATCGGACAACGGGCGAAGCCGAATGGTTGCGCCCGCGTGCAGTCCGGCGCTGCCGCCCGTGCGCTGCCCGGTGAGCTCCGGACGAGCGGTGCAGACAACGAGCAGCGGGAGGTCGCTGGACGCGTCGGCAAGGTAGTCGAGGAACTCCCGCATTGCCGGATCCGCCCAGTGGATGTCTTCGACGACAACGACGGCCGGGAGCGGATCGGCGAGTGACTCGAGGAAGAGCCGCCACGCTGCAAAAGATTCATCTCGGGTGGCTGCGGAACCGGCTTCGATGCCGACGAGGGGGAGCAGTCGGGCACGCAACCAAGTCCGACGGTCGGGCTCGAACAAGACTGCGTCGAGTTTGTCGGTGACCTGAAGTGCGGTGTCGGCGTCATCAATGCCGGCGTGGGCTTTGACGATTTCACCCAACGCCCAGAAGGTGATGCCGTCGCCGTACGGAAGGCATCGGCCCCGCCGCCACACGACCTGGTCGTCCCGTGACTCGACGTAGCGCCGGAACTCCTGCACCAGACGCGACTTGCCGACCCCGGGCTCGCCGATCACCGTCACGAACTGCGTCGTGCGCTCCTCGGCTGCCTTTTCGAACAGGCTGATGAGCAGGGCCAAGTCGTGTTCACGGCCCACCATTGCCGTGCGCCGGGAGCGCGCGACGTCGGGGTCCGGCCGTGGTCGCGCACGAACGGCTCGCCACAGCTGACCCTGGGTCTCTGCGCCGGTCGGTGCCGGCTGCAGATCGTCGTAGTCGAACGCGCGCGTCGTCGCCAGGAACGCGGTCTGTCCGACCGCCACCGCGCCCAGCGGTGCCGCTGCAGCGATCCGCGCCGCCGTGCTGACGACCGCACCGATCGGCCGAGTCGGCGTGCCGACGACGCTGCTCACCTCGATCAACGCCTCACCGGTGTCGATCCCGATCCGCATTTGCGGTCCGTCGGCCGCGATCGAGAGGCCGGCTCGGACTGCGCGCTCGGCGTCGTCTTCATGGGTGACCGGAGCACCGAACACAGCGACTACCCGGTTGCCGACCGTCGGGCCGATCACGGTGCCGCCGAAAGTCCGGATCTTCTCGTCGACGATCCGTAGCCATGGCGACAACCTGGCTCGCTCATCCTCCGGATCCGTTGGCGTTTCGGCCGAAGTGACAACGTCCAGGTCACAGCAGAGCATCGAGACGATCTTGCGTTCGTCACTCGGGACGACCGTTCGACTGCCCGCTATCGGCACCGAAAGTGCGTCGGGCTTCGCGAGCGACTCAGCCACCGTTCGGGCATCCGGCCGTCCGGCCGGCTCCGCGGCAAGCATGTTCGCAAGCAGGCCTCGGAGCGCGGTTGTCCCGGCAGGCGGGCCGGTGTCTGTGCGGGTGGCGGCTGGGTCACCGACCGCGCGCAGTTGATGCTCGTCTCCACCCGCGAGCTCGAGCAAGGTCTTTCCGAGCGAATAGACATCGCTGGCCGGCGTGGCAGGCGCTCCGGCGAGTACCTCGGGAGCGGTGTAGCGGTCGGTGCCGGCTCGCGTTGCGCGCATCTCGTCTGACAACGCGGCGATACCGAAATCAGCGACTTTGATCCCGTTGTCGCCAACCAGCAGATTGCTCGGCTTGATGTCACGGTGCACGATCCCGGCCGCGTGAGCGGCAGCCAGTCCTGCCGCCGCCTGCCGTCCGATCCGTACGACGTCCGGTGCCGGCAACCGTCTGCCGCCGACGAGGGAGCCGCCGTCACAGAACTCGAAGTACAACAGCAGTCGGCCGTCATCCTCGTCGTAGTCGTAAAGACTGACGACGTTCGGGTGTCCGGCCAACATGAGCAAGGCATCCACTTCGGCGCGAAAGCGTCGTCGTACGACTGGGTCGTGCGCTGCTTGCAAGACCTTCAATGCCACGAATCGGCGCATTTTCTGGTCGTGTAACTGGACAACCTGGCCTTGAGAGCCGCCGACGAGGTTCGCGACGATGCGGTATCGCTCGGGGAGGACGAAACCGGCCAGCGCGCTTTGCTGACCGACGGTGTAATCCGCGTCGCTCACCGGCGACCCCCAGTGCGCCGCGAGTCCAGGATCAGCGCGGCGGCACGTCAGCGTAATGCCGTAGGTGCAAGCCGGGCAGCACTTTCGTCGTATTGCGACTAGGGCAGCAGATTCAGGTCGTCGAAGCCGATGACGTCGTAGCCGACCGCCCAGATGGCGAGGCGCCGGACCCGCGAGGTCACGAGCTCGATCTCTTCGTCCGCGTCGACTCGTTCGTCCGGTTCCAGTCCGGGCACCAGCTCGACCAACGTGAGCCGGTCGAACAACTCGTCGAGGTAGCGCCGCACCATACGTGCGGTCAGCGGCGTCGCGGTGCGGCCCGACAAGCGGCCGGACAGCCGATCCGCGATTGCGGCGTAGCTCGCAGGTTCCGCAACCTGTCCGAACCGGAGAATCGGCTCGGCCAGCGCGGCCAGCAACAACTGCTCTTCGTCATTGAGTCGCGATGCTGCCGTGACCGTGCGACCGCCGGGCGCACCCTGCATCGGCGATCGCGCATCACCTACCGGCCGTGCCCCGGTCACCACGAACACTCGATGCGACGCGTTGCCTTCGCCGGGCACCACAAGGGTGGCGTGCTCCCACACCAAGGGCAGCTCTTCCTGCGCGGCACCGGCGGGCCGCGGCTCGAGGATTCGTTCGCTTTGGCTCGGAGTCACCACACGCAACACGTGCCGGCTGCTCGTCAGCTGCACGCTGACGCGGCCCTCGGCGTCCATCGCGATGACACCGACGTGTCGCGAGACCCATTCGTCGTCTGCACCGACGCGGAGGTCGCAATCTTCGTGACGGCCGAACGACAGCTCTGCTCCGGGCGTCAGATCACGGTGCTGACGGCCAGCGGTCGCGAATGCCGCACGACGCGCGGACTCCGACATGGCCTCACCCCCAAGTCGACACAAAAGGCTACGGCCGAACCGGTGTGTCCGCAGCCACAACGTCGGGGGCAGGGCTGCCTCGTGCTGGCGCGACGCCCGGGCGAGAGTGCGGCCCACACGACGGCAGCAGGCTGGAGGAGACATGACCACCACCGAGCGCGACAGGGTCCCGACCGAATGGAGCGACGAGCGCGATGTCGCGTTCTTCCGGATCACGTCCAGGGTGTTTCCGCCGGCCTTCCTCGCCGGTGCGTCGGCCTTGCTTGCCAGCTACGACCCGGCCGATGAGCCGCCCGCCACGAGCGGCTGCCCATGGCAGGGCGAACCGACTCCAGACGCCGCGCGTCAGCTCCCCGGACTGTTGAGGCGCCAGCCCAACCCGGTGCAGCGACGGCAATCCTGTAGTTGGGGGCGCTTCGTTTGAGCGTGGGTCCACACTGGAGGACGATGTCTGCCCCGACCGCCTACCGTCTCGGTGACGGTGCCCCGGTGACGATCGACTCGGCACGTGCGATTTGGGCCGCTGTCGCTCGCGAAGTGCTTGAAGAAGCCGACCGCCGTCACACGATGCTCTCGCACAGCGATCTGGCCCGGCAACTGCAGCTGCGGTCCGGTGTGTATACGAAGACGCCGGTTGCGGATTGGCTACCGGCTGTCCTCGCCGCCCTGGCCGACACCGAGATGGTGTTGCGGGTCCGACCGGACGCACAGCTTGCCGCGCGGCCAGCCACCGCGACGGTGACCCGGCGCCAGCGTGAACCGGCGCAGCGCAAGCGCTCGCCGGCGCCACCGAAGATCTGCCCCACGTGCTTCATGCAACTTCCGGCCAGTGGCCGCTGCGACACCTGCGGGTGAGTCCGCACGGAAGCGGTCGTAGGCACCGCCCATTCCGACGCGGCAACCTGCCGGCAGCCAATTGGCCGATTCGGGGGGTGCCGATCCACGCCCGACCGAGGAACGGGCCTTGTTAGCGTGCGGCGCATGAGCGAGGGATCGACCGAAGCCGCTGTGCAGGCCGCGCGATCGACTGAGTTCTTCCGGCCGCTGCTGCCAGGCCAGTTGGGCTGTGTGTTCGACCACGTCGAACCCGGTCTGGTGATCGGTCACCTGGACGTGACGCCCCCGCTGATCGCCGGTACGGGCTACCTGTTCGCCCCGGCTGTGCTCGCACTGGCCGACACCTGCGCGGCGGTCGGCTGCGGTGCGAACCTGTCAGCCGCAGAGACCTTTACGACCGTGGAGCTCAAGAGCAACTTCTTGTCCTCGGCACGCGTCGGCGAGCGCGTCGTCTGCCGCTGCACCCCGGCGCACCTCGGACGTCAGACACACGTGTGGGATGCCGAAGTCACCAACGAGACGACGGGCCGCAAGATGGCCCTGTTCAGGTGCACGCAGATGATCCTGCAACGCAGAGGTTGAGCGTTGTCTGACATCTCGTAGTAGTTGGCCGCATCATGGACGTCATGGGCTGGGGGGCGGCACTGCGGACCGTCGTTGCTCTCCTGGTCGTGGCTGGAGCGGCAGGGTGCGAAGGTCGAGCCCTTCGGCCCGAGGCACACGCCGCACCGCAAGGCATTGCCAAGATCCAGCATGTTGTCGTGATCATGCAGGAGAACAGGTCGTTCGACTCGTTCTTCGGCACCTATCCCGGCGCCGACGGTCTGCCGGTGAAGGACGGGAAGTTCACCGTGTGCGTGCCGGATCCGCGCACGCATGGCTGCGTAGTGCCCTACCACGACCCGGACCTGGTCAACGGCGGCGCGAGTCACAGCCGGGACAACGCGCTCATCGACATCGACCACGGACGCATGGACGGGTTCGTCAAGTCAGCGGAGAACACGTTCACCCGAGGATGCAGCCAGACCAGGCCACCCGTGCCGGTATGCCTGCCGAGCGGCCCGTCCGATGTCATGGGCTACCACGACGCCCGCGAGATACCCAACTACTGGAAGTACGCCGCGGACTTCGTTCTCGACGACCACATGTTCTCCCCGGTCGCCTCCTGGAGCTTGCCGGCGCACCTCTACATGGTGAGTGAGTGGTCAGCGGAATGTGCAAACGCCAACCCGGAGAGCTGCGTCAACGACCCGGCCCAGGGCCTGACCGGCGTGCCGGCCGCCTTTGCGCAGTGCCTGCAGGCGCACCACGTGCGCCCGGTGGCGTTGCTGACCGTGCACAAGTTCTCACCGCGTCGAGGAGCGGCCGTTCTCGCCTGCTTGCCGACCCTCACGCCGGCGCAGCGCCAGAAGGTGCTGACGGCGTTTGGCGGCAGCGGCATCGAGCGACAACTGGGCATCTACTCGTGGACCGACCTCACCTATCTGCTCCATCAGCGGCAAGTGTCGTGGCGTTATTACGTCCAGCAGGGCGTTCAGCCGGACTGCGACGACAACCCGGACGAAACCGCAGCCGGTTGTGCACCGGTCGAGCAGGGTGCGAAGACTCCGTCCATCTGGAACCCCCTGCCCTCGTTCACCGACGTCAGATCCGACGGTCAGCTCGGCGACGTGCAGGACCTGTCGCACTTCTACGGCGCGGCCAAGAACGGAACGCTGCCGGCCGTGTCATGGATCGCGCCGGCACAACCCAACAGCGACCATCCGCCCGCCAACCTGGCCACCGGCCAGGCTTACGTCACGAACCTGATCAACACGATCATGCGAGGACCGGACTGGTCGAGCACCGCGATCTTCCTGACGTGGGACGACTGGGGTGGCTTCTACGACCATGTGCGGCCGCCGGCTGTGGATGCCGATGGCTACGGCCTTCGAGTGCCGATGCTCGTCATCAGCCCATACGCGCGCCACGGTTTCATCGATCATCAGGTGTTGTCGTTCGACGCATTCAACAAGTTCATCGAGGACGACTTCCTCAGCCGAGCCCGGTTGAATCCGGCAACTGACGGCCGACCCGACGGGCGGCCTGATGTTCGGGAGGACGCAGCCATTCTGGGCAACCTGGTTGCAGACTTTGACTTCAGTCAGCCGCCACGACGTCCGGTGCTGCTAGCGCCCCATCCGTCCGCGGCGACGACGAAACCCTCGTAGCCGGGCAGTGACTCCAGCCACGGCTGCGCATGCGCTCCCATGCCAAAAGCTGCCGTTGCATAGGCGTCGACTCGGGTGAGTGACCGACCGACGACGGAGACGCTTGCCAGCTCCGTCACGGGCAGTGCGGTGAACGGATTGACCAGGTGTGCGCCGCGTTCGGCTGTGCCTGATGTCGCGACTGCGAAGTCGCGGCCGCGGACGACATCAAGCACTCGCAGTGAGTCGACCGGGTCGACGATGCCCACTTGCCATGGCTCGCCGGGGGCGGGCTCACCGGCGAACTGGATGTCGCCGCCACCGTTGACCGCGTGGTTGGCGCTTCCGTGCCGCCGCAGCAGATCGCTGGCGCGTTCGATCGCCCATCCCTTCACCAGGCCGGTCGGGTCCAGTCGGCCGGAATGCATAGCGGAGAAGTAGCCGCCGGTCTCGCGCTGGACCTCCACGCAGAGCTCGAGCACCTCCGCGACCAGCGGGTCGGCGTCGGCGAGACCGAGCTCGTTGCGGCAAATTCTGCTGATGTCGCTGGTGACCCGGTAGGTGCTGAACACCGCGTCGACGTGATGCAGCCAGGCGACGACGTCGCCAACAGCTTCGTCCCACGCCGTGCCGGGCTCGCGGATGTCGATGGTGAACACCGTGCCCATGCACTCCTCGACGTGCAGCGTGCGTCGGCGATCGATAGTCGTGGTTGCCATGGCGTCAGACCTTGTTCAGCGCGCTTTGCAGCGACTGGAGGTATCCCATGGACGTGTAGGTGGCTCCGGAGACCATGTTGATGTTGGCGGAGGTCGAGCCGACTGCCTCCTGGTTGAGGGTCGGGATGGCATAGGCGTTGATCTGCTGGTCGCGCGGGGTGTCGACTGGGTAGTCGATGGCGCTCGCGGACGTGATCGTTGCGTTGGTGACCGTGATCTTCACTTGAACGGGTCCGAACCGGGTGTTGATCGAGTCACCCGTAACCGTCTTCGTCGCAGCGGTGGTGGTTGGGGTGGTCGTCCTCGGTGTGGACGTCGGTGTGGGTGTGGGCGTGGCGACTGCGGCCGGCGGCGTCGCCAGCGAGCTGACGCTGTGTGTCTTGAACGACAGGATCAACACGAGCACGGCCGTCGTGCTGACGATCGCAAGGATGACGCGGCGCATCACAACTCGAACGACTCGTGGTGGATGTGCTGGCGCGGCACTCCGGCGTCGCGCAATGACCGCGTGACCGTCGAGGTCATACCGCCCGGCCCACAGACATAGACGTCGTGGTGGGCGAGGTCCGGCACGAGCGACGTCAACTGCGGCGCCGAGAGGGGGTCGCGACGCAGGTCCCGGCGTGATCCGGTGACGATGTGCAGGTTGGCCCCTCGCTGGGCCGCCAGCTGTTCCAGCTCACGACGGAAGACGACGTCACCGTCGTGGCTGGCTCGATAGAGCATGGTGATGTCGCCGCGCCCGCCGGGCAGTGTCTGGAACAGTGCGCGGAGCGGCGTGATGCCGACGCCACCGGCGATGAGCAGCACTTTGCGCATTCGGCGCTTGGCCGCGGTCATCGCGCCGTACGGCCCTTCCGCCAGCACGCGCGTTCCCGGCCGCAATGACGCGAGAGCGTGGCTGTGGTCACCGATCGTCTTGACGGTGATCCGCATCCGGTTGCCGATCACCGGCGCCGACAGCGAGTACGGCGTGGCCGTCCACCACATGCCTCTGGTCAGGAACCGCCACCGGAAGAACTGCCCCGGCTCGACGCGAAGTTCGTCCAGATGCCGTCCGGTGAAGACGATGCTGACGACGCCGTGCGCTTCCGGCCGAACGGACTGCACTTGGATCCCGTGACGTGCCGCCTGGCGGACGGGGGTGATGAAGCGGTACCAGATGATCGCGACGGCCACGCTGATGTACATGCCGGACCACAGGAGGCGCGCACCGCGGTTGGTCATGAACTCGGCGCCGGTCGCGAACTGGTGGCTGAACGCAAGCGCCACCGCGAGGTATGTGTAGAAGTGCAGGTAGTACCACGTCTCGTAGCGCAGCCGCTTGCGTGCGGCCCTCGCCGAGCTGATGCCGACGCCGACGAGCAGCAGTCCGGCGACACTCGCCGCGAGGACGTCCGGGTAGCTCGTCAGCAATGTCTTGGTTTGGCTGACGACATTGGTATGCGCGGTGAGGGCGTAGCCCCACGTGATGAGAAGTCCGTGCCCGACGACGAGGCAGACGGTGTAGCGACCGCCTCTGGCATGCCAGCGCGCGAGCCTGTCCGCGCCGATGCCGCGCTCGAGTGGTGGGATCCGCGCCATCAGTGCGACGAGCACGACGACCGAGTAGCCGGCCAGGAGCCCCGTGACGCGTCCGGCGTTGGTCAGCCAGTCGCCGAGCCCGTTGATGATCGGGGTGTCGCGCCACCACAGCGCAACTGCGATGAGCGCCCCGACGGCGATGACGGCCAGGACTGCGTTGGGATGAGCCCGCGGCACGGCGGGCGATGCCACGGCCGGGGGACGGCGTACGACGGGCTGCTGGGGCGCGGGTCGCTCCTCAGTGGCTGCGGTCACGCATCCTTTCTCGCCGATGCACCTGCGTCTGGCCTGAAGCGTTCCTGGACGTCGGCTGTGAGTGCTCGCGTGGCCGGCTCCTGGGTCGCCCAGCGGAGCAGATCGGCATCAGCCCAGGCGCCGGTCCCGAGGCGGTCGCGGCTCAGGGCGCTGAAGGTTGCACGGGTCATGGCAAGCGGGCCGGACGGCATCCCCCGTAGCTCCTCGACCAGGGCACGGGTGGCTTGGTCCAGCTCGGCAGTGGCCGCGACCCGCTGCACGAAGCCGGCTCGCAGCGCTGCAGGTGCGTCGAGGACGCGACCGGTCATCACCAGGTCGCGGGCGAGTGGGAGGCCGATCTCCCGCGCGAGCCGCGGGATGCCGCCCCACGTCAGCGGAATCCCGATGGCCAGCTCCGGGATCCGCACCTGCAGGTCATCCGCGGCGATTCGGAGGTCGCAGGCAACCGCGAGCAGGGCGGCGCCGCCGATGCAGTGACCGTGCAGTCTTGCAACGGTCACCTGCGGCACCGTCTCGAGTAAGTCGAGCAGTCGCTGCCAGCGGCCGGCGTCGTGGCGCTGCCGGGCCCAGTCACGGTCGGGGTCGTTGCGGGTGCGGCTGTGCAAGTCGGCGCCCGCGGAGAAGGCGC
>Ga0157369_10006447_pt1 | contig 13603 bp, 10 predicted proteins | sample C25metaG_FD_113461 | JGI IMG/M metagenome (GOLD analysis project Ga0157369, IMG submission 113461) | Corn rhizosphere microbial communities from Kellogg Biological Station, Michigan, USA - C2-5 metaG | ecosystem: Host-associated > Plants > Roots > Rhizosphere > Soil | place: USA: Michigan...
CCTGGACCCTCCCTATGACCTTCACAGCGAGTACGAGACGGCGTTGACGAAGCTCGGCGAAATCCCACCGGGATTGGTTATCGTGCAGCATGATATGCGCTTGAAGCTCGCGCAGGCTTATGGAGAGCTCAGGCAGACGCGCGTGTTACGGCAGGGGGACAACTGCCTGAGCTTCTTCAGCCCAGAGCCATGAAGGTTCCGCGTCGTCGCCGAGCAGTTTGACGCGATAGCCTTTCTCGATCACGCGTCGCAGGGCAGCTTCATTGTTTGCGATGAATATCTCCCGTCCATGCAATCCATCGATGACGACCGACGGCCAGCCGCGGCGCGTTCGCCCGTCGGAATAGAGTGCGCGGTCGTGGCGCAACTCATCGCAGGGATCGTTCAGGGGAATGAAGGGACCATCGGGACCGATCGGAATGTTAATCCCGTGGCAGTGTTCGTCCGAGGGGATTAATTGCTTAAGCGCAATGCTGTTGGGCGCGTCGCGTCCGATCCCTTGATCCGGCCATTCGCTACGTTTGAGAGGCAACCAGGTCTTAATACCATTGGCCCTGGTTGCGGCCTGAATATAGGGAGCGGAGTTGGCGGATCGAAGAGGAATCCACTGCGTATCGCGAGCTTCGTATACGCCAGTGATGCTCCAGTCTGTCCAGTGGCCAGCGGATTGATCGCCATACTCACAAGCTGTGCTCAAGATTTCGGCCCGGCCATCACTGTTAAGGTCCAGTAGAATAGCCGGTAGGTACGGGTATTCCTTTCCGTTTGGAATTTCTGTCGAAACATACCATGGCGAGGGCCGTCCCGTCTGATCGAATAGCAGAAAAAGCAAATCGGCACGTCCGGTGCAGCGACCGTTAATGCCCGGATGCACGGCAATGAGAAGATCACGCTGCCCGTTGTGATCAAATCGGCGGTCCAGACCTCGGTCCATCCTACGCCGCTCGTCTGTGGAACCCAGGCGTGCCATGAATCGCCTTTGCGATCGTGTCCCTCGAACAGAAGCGCGTCATTTTTGGAAACTACGGTTGCTAATCCCAGGTCGATGATGTTCCGGGAGTAGGGTAGGCCCAAACCTACGAGACCAACGTCGTCCAGGTACTTCATCGGGAACCGTGCCTGCGCCTGGGCAACAACGCACGATGCTACGATCAGCGCGAGTATTCGAGAAAGCACGAGCACGGTTATTTACGGCTGACGTGGGGCGATCAGGTAATCGCGGTACATCCAAATGCAACCGGCGGCGACCGCGATGGCGATCACCACCACGATCACGATTACGAGCCACCGGCCCGAAACGATTGGAGCTGGAGACCTCATATCTATTGCGAACTGACGGCTCCTGACGCGCCTTGCCCGTTGGTCAGTGTCACACTCACTTTTGTTACCGCGGTGGCACTTCCCTGGGTGACGCTAAAGGGAACGGTGAGCTTGAACTCACCGCCGGTGGCGTTCGACGAAGTGTTGTTGAACCATGTGGCGTAGGCCGACGACAGTGTAACAGGGATGGTCGCCTGAGAAAGCGTGTTCCCGCTCGATACCGTGAAGGTGAAGCTGCCACTGGACACTTCGCGCGTATTGGAATAGCCTGTCACCACTACGTTCAGGCCGCCTGTCACCTGCTGGAGCACCACCTGAGTGATGACGGGAACAGCAGGAGCGATGATGATGGTCTTAATGACGTCCGGACTGCCGGGCACACTCGCGGTCAGGGTAATCGTGCCGGCCACGGTGCCTGTGATCACGGTGACGTTGGGAGTCGTCGTACCTCCTTTTGGAATGGTGAACGTAATTGAACGCGATCCGTTCTGGAATGTCACCAACTTATCGTCGCCGCCGACGGAAGACGCGAATCCGAGGGTCAGCGTGCCGTTGATATCTCCTCCGGCCGCGACCGGAGTCGATACTGTGATGCCGGACTGTTGGCCCGAACCGGTGCTGCCCGGTACCACGATGGTGAGAGGTACGGCGTTGACGGTAATCGTGATCGCGGGATTCGGAGTCGCAAAGCGCGCGTCGATGTCGCTGACGAAAAACGTTACAGGGAAGGTTCCTGCGGCTGTCGGCGTCCCGCTGATCAGCCCCGTGTTTGCGTCCAGATTCAAGCCCGGCGGCAGGTTTCCTGAGTTGACTAAGAATCCGTACGGCGGAACGCCCCCGGCAGCGGTAACCGATTGAGAAACGGCGGCGCCTACCGAAGTGGTAAAGCTATTGGCGCTTGCCGTCACCGGCGTCGCGATCAGCAGGGTCAGGTCGCGGGTTGCTGTTTGGTTCCCCGAGTCCGTCGCCTGGACCGTGAATGAACTTAATCCTAGGACGGTAGGCGTTCCGCTGACCTCGCCAGTGGAATGATTCAGACTAAGACCGACGGGCAGACTCCCGCTGATAATTGTCCATGCCGTTACGGGCGGCGTTCCTCCAACAGTACTGAGGGTCCGCGAATAAGGCTGATTCAGCGATCCGCCAGGTAGCGATGTTACTGTCAGGATACTCAGCGGCTGAACGATTGAAAGGGTCAGCGCTTTCGTAGACATGCCGCCCGCGAAATCCTTCACTTGCACCGTAAACTGGAACGCTCCTTGTGCTGTGGGTGTTCCGTGGATCAGCCCGCTGTCTTCCAACGTCAGACCCGTGGGCAGGCTTCCCGTGAGCACGCTCCAATGATAGGGAACCGAACCGCCAGCCGCCATGAGCGTCGCGGAGTACGGCACATTCGGTGAGCCGTTCGGAAGCGAGAGCGAAACGATCCCGACTCCCGTGCCCACGTTGAGCGTGTAGTTTTTTGTAACGCTCGCTCCCGTGGAATCGGTCAGCATAACCAGCACCGGAAACGATCCGGAGGTGGCGAGTGTTCCGGAGAGGACGCCACTAGTGGAGCCGATGCTCAGGCCTTGCAGGTTCGAGATGCCCAGACTCCAGGTGTAGGGCGGAATCCCGCCGTTGGCAGTAAGGGCGGTCGAATACTGGACGTTCTGGGTCGCAGAGGGCAGCGCAAGCTCATTAATGCTCAGCGGCCCCAGTGTGATCAACAGGGCGAAGCTCTTCGTCACGAAGACACTTGGAAACTGGGCGTTCGCCAGTTGAACCGGCAGATTGAGCGTCCCCGGACCGTTTCCGACCCCGGTAATTAGACCGCTCTGGGACAATCCCCATCCCGCCGGAAATACCGCGCCAGCAGGAATAGACCAAACCAGGTTTTGACCGGTCCCCTGCAACTGGAAGGAATACGGTTGGTTCGCGGTCGCGTTCGGCAGCGCGGTGGTTAGAATCGAGACACCATTTACGACGGTGATGCTAAGCGCTTGCGTCGCCTTTTGCTGGGTCACCTGATCCAGCAGTTGAATGGTGAACGGGTAGACGGCGTTTACTCCGGGCGCCGTACCTGTCAGGCTGCCCTTAAACGGATCCAGCGAGATGCCTTGTGGAAGGGTGCCGTTCAAGATCGACCAAGTATATTGTCCGCTGCCCCCCGACCCGACCATCTGCGTGGAATATGCCTGGTTCGCGTTGGCGTTGGGCAGAGAGGTAGTTAAAATCTGGAGCGGATTCTCCACGATCAGGGTGTAATTCTGAAAGCCTGTTTTCCCCGTGGTCTGAGAAGTGGCGATTATGGTGGCCGGATATTGGCCAGGCTGCCCTTGAACCAAAGGTCCTCCTGCGCAGGACACGTAGCAAAATAACCCCGTGGTCGCGGAGCCGGCCTGGACGATAAAGCCCGCCGGTCCATCGATGCTCCAGCCCATGGGACCCGGATCGCCGGAAGTCTGGAGAGTCACCGGGGGATACGGTTGGCCGATGATTGCGGGTGGCAGCGTAGTCGTCGTTATGGGGAAGCTACCCTGCGCTGCCATCCTTAAGGCCGCGGCCACGATGAGAAATCCTAATGTCGCGAGCCGTCTCATTGCGCGGCTCCTTCGGTTTCCGCCAACGTGAGCGGTACGAACAGAACTTGCCCGCTGGCGGCATCGAACAGCTTAAACGCTCCCGCATCGAGCCCCGTGAGCCGGAACGCAGAGGGTCCCATGCCGAACAAGCCTGCCGGTTGGCAAGCACAGTCGGACGTAGTGGCGGTTCCTGAAGCGACGTCAATGATTGTGAGAGAACCGCTTTGATCCGCGAGCACCACCGTCTTGTTGTCGTAGGTCGCGGCGACGGCAGCGGGCTGAAGCGACGAGTCGGCCGAAGTCAGAAGATTCGATAGGACGGCGAAATTTTCGATGCCGGTCACAGTTTGCAGCCCGGCCGCGCTGGCTGCCGCCAGATTATGGGACCCCTGGAAGAAAGCAAGGGCCACAACGTTTTCGATGGGCAGCCGGTTCACCTCACTAGTGGGACCGAAGGCGTATACGTTTCCAGTCCCTACTCCCGCCAACCATGTTCCGTCGTCACTGACCGCCAAAGCGGCCGGCGCGGATCCCAAAAGTGATGCGTCCAGTTGCCGGATCGCGGGAGCGTCCGGTAATCCAGTGATCACTTGTATTTGATGGATCGAGGAGTACCATAGTGCCGCGGAGAATCCGCGCGGGCTTAATATTACAGAGTCCGGAGCGCTTCCCGCGCCATCCAACGGGACGAGTCCGTGTTCCTGCGTATAAATCGACACGATTCCGGTATCGGCCGCGGAAACCAGGACGTAATTACGCGCGGGCGATGCCGCGATTTGCGCGAAGTCTTGACTCGCGGGAATCGGAGCTCCCACCGCGGCGGCTGCGGGAATTCCGTACACCGGCCGGATGCGCGCGCCGTCGGGAATCCAGCCCAATTGCGGTGCTTCAATCTGCGCGAATGTAATGCTCGCCGCGCCTAGAAAGCAAGCCGCGAGGATATTTGGCTGTCGCACTTTACGGACCTCCGACGCTAGGGGTTCCGGGCGAGAGCGTGACGGTTGACGGCGGTGCACTGCTGCTAGCGCCCGTGTGAGTGGCGACGATGGCGCCTGCCGCGGCCGCGCCTCCGGCGATGCCCAGGATAATCACCAATTTCGCAGCGGTACTGAGGCCGGCGAATCCGGATGCGGTGGCGGCTCCCGCCAAGTTGGTCTGCGTGATCACCGAGCTGGCGGTCAAACCCTGAAATGAGGCGGTCACACGAATCTGCATCGGTCCGCTCTGATTATTGGGACGAATGCCGCGAGCCGTGGCGCGACCCTGGTTATCGGTTACCGTCATCAGCATGTGGGATCCGTCCGGAAAGGCTCCGCTGGCGCCGCTATCGGGAAGGAAGAAGATCACCACCGCTCCGGCGATAGGCTTGTGATTCTGATCCTCCACCTGCACGATGGGCTCGCGGTTCACCCGCTGCCGGATGTTGTTGATGGCGCCCTCTCCCTCGACAATATTGATACTGAGCCCGGTGGGAGCCTGCGCCCATGCCGGTGCGCGGAGCAGGTTCAGCGAGATCAACAGAACCAGCGAGACCCGCGGCACTGCGACGGTCATGGTACCCTCCGAACTCATAACAGTACCATTCCTGCCTTGCCGGGGCCAAGCTGTTTATAACGTGAGAGAACGCATCCCGGTGTACCATCGGAATACGGGCGCATTTGCGGGCGCGTAGCTCAGGTGGATAGAGCATCAGCCTTCTAAGCTGAGGGTCGCTGGTTCGAGTCCAGCCGCGCCTACCAACGTGCGACACATTCCGTCCATCCTGGCATCCTAGGTGTATGGCGATCTCCGCTAGAAACCAACTAGAAGGAAAAGTTGTGCAAGTCGTCGTGGGCGACATCATGGCCCACGTCGACGTGCGCATCGGGAAAGGCCAGATCGAAAGCGTGATCACGCGCAGGAGCGCCGAAAAGCTCGGTCTGAAGAAGGGCGACAAGGTGACGGTGGTTATTAAATCCACCGAAGTAATGCTGGAGAAGGACTAGGTTTCCGACGCGTTCAGGCGACTAACGTCCCCGTCTGCGACGTATCGTAACCGGCCAGAACTTCCAGCTTGCGGCGTAACGTGGCGCGCTGCAGGACATCGAGGAACGCTTTTATCGCAGGTAGATCGGCGGTGCGTTTGCGCATCACCAGGTCGTAGCGCTCGCTGTGCAGGGGAACAAAATCCAGTCCGAACGTCTGCGCGGCAGAGCGCGTCGCCAGGCACACATCCGCTTCCCGCGAGACCACACAGTAGGCCGCCGCAAGATGGCCGTGGGCGATCCGATCGTAACCCTCGACCTTCTGGGCGTCCATTTTGGCCTTCTGCATGAGTTGATCCAGCAGCCCGCGGCTTCCCGAGCCAGGCTCCCGATTCGCAAACTTCACGTTCTTGCGCGCCAGATCCTCAATCTTGCGGATGCGCTTTGGATTTCCGGCTGCCACGACGAATCCTTCCTCCCATCGCGCGAAGGTAATGACGATGAAATCCTCATCGGGAAACTGCTTGCGGATGTAGGGCAGATTGAACTCACCGGTTTTCGGATCTTCCAGATGCGAGCCGGCGATGTGAACTTTTCCTTCGCTCAGCCACGAGAGCGCCAGCTTGCTGGAGGCGGCCGCGGAGACAATTTCCACGCCGCTGATCTTTTCGACCATATGGGCAAGCAAGCCGGTGGCTGGATCGCAACCGGCCAGCACCAATCGCTTCTGCGATGCTTCTTCCTTCGCGAATACCACGAGATCCGCGCGGCCAGCCGTCTTGCCAGTTCGCTGGATGATGCCATCGGCTTCCGGCAGGAGATAGGGAGAGGCGCTGACGGGCACGCTGACCCAGCGCGACCCGATCTGGCAGACTCGCACGGGCTGTCCCTTGACGGGGGCTGCGGCGCTTAGCACCTCCGCGGCCAGAGAATCGGGCTTTGTGCGAATCCCTTCCTGGAGTAAGAACAACTCATCGACGGTCACCTCCAGCTGGCGCGCGAGATTCAGAGCGACCTCGGTATTAGGAACGTAGGTCCCCGCCTCGATCGCATAGATAGTCTGGCGGCTTACGCGCACGCGGCGCGCCAGGTCGGACGCGCCTACACCCCGGCTCTTGCGAATATCGGCCAGCCGGCTCTGGACGCGTGTCTTCTCCATACCTGACATTGTAACGTCAGCTTGTCGCCCGGCTAGAAATGAACCTTAAGGACGAATTCGAAATCGCGCGGATTGCCTGCCGTGGAGATCGTACCGAACGTCGTGGCGGCAGGATTAAAGATCCCGTTCGGATCGTTCAACGGAGGGGTGTTCGACACATTAAAAGCTTCCGCGCGGAATTCGAGGCTCAAACGTTCGCTGAGGCGAAATGTCTTGCCGATCATCAGATCGGCATTCTGAAGTCCCGGTCCGCGTACCGGATCCCGCGAGCTGTTTCCGATCACGAACTGACCCGCTGCCGTAAATGCCGCCGTGTTGAAGTATTTCGCTACGGTGCGGCTGGCGAAATCGTTGGGGTCGCTGACCAGATTGGGCCTTTGCACCACGTAGCCCAGCGCCGAGTTGTTGTTGGTCGCCTGCGTGACAGGAACCGTATCGCCCGCCTGGATGCGCACTAAGCCCGCGATCTGCCATCCCGCGATCTTCCACAAACGCGGGACATCGTAGACCCAGCCCAGCGCGAATACTCGTGGAATGTCGCCGCTCGAAAGATCTTTTTCCAGATGGCGATTGTTGGCGTCCGCTGCGCCCGTGGTGCCCAACACCGGGCCGGTGAAGATAGTCTGCGAAAACACGCTGGACGCGTCGTCAATAAGCTTGGAGAAGGTGTACGATGCCGTGACGGTCAATCCATGCGAGATGCGTTTTTCGAGCTTGGCCGCCGCGGCGTTGTAAGTCGACTGGCCCACGTTATCGCGGAACAGAACTACATTGGTGAAACGCGGGTAGGGACGCAGCAGCAACTGCTCGGCGATCGTCGCTCCTCCGAGAGACGACGAGGCCGGAATCTGACCGAAGTAAGGATTGGGAACCCTGGTCAGCAGTGCGGCACCCTGGGAAAGGTATTGCGATGGGAGCTGGTTGATGTTCGGATCGGGTATGCCCAGCCGAGTATTTTTGGAACCAAGGTATGAAACTTCTATATTCCAATCCTTGCCGATGGTTCTTTGTGTCGTGAAGCTCCACTGCTGCGAATAGCCCGATCCGTTGTTGCTGTCCACGCCAAAGACTCCTTGTCCCAATCCGGAGTTCGGATTCGGCGCGATCACCTGAACCGTAGGCCCCTGCGACAGCAGGAACACCCGGTTGATGTTGTCCTGCGTGGACTGACTGACGGTTTGCACGAACGGGAATTGGGGGATGGTAAACGGCGTCGTGATGCCGGACTGCTCAAAGTACACCATCCCGTAGCCGGCTCGCAGCACCCAATTGTCACCGATTCGATAGGCGGCTCCGAAGCGCGGACCGAAGTCGCCCCATTGCAGCTTGCGGGCGGTGTGGACAAAGTCCAGAACCTGAGTATTCAGGTTGAAGACCGCGCCTTGATCGTGCTTCTCCGTGGATGGAAAGTTGAGTGTATAACGAGTGCCGATGTTCAGCGTAAGCCGAGGCGAAACTTTCCAGTCGTCGCCGACGAAGAATTCGGCGATGTGGGCGCGTTCTTGCAGGAGTTGCTTTTGAATGTCGATGCTGAACGTGCCCGCCTGTCCCAGCAGGAGCGACGCGAGTGCGTTGCCCCCAGTAGCCGTAGAGCTGTTGGTGCCCGTAGTGGTGAATCCAAACGATCCCGTGGGATTCGGCGGGTTCAGAATATCCAGAGCCTCACGCCGTAAGTCGACTCCGAACTTGATGGTGTGTCGGCCTCGAATTGACGTGAACGTATCGAGGAACTCAGTTATGGACGTCTTGAAGTTGGAGTTGGCCGCCGTGGTCGGGCCGATCTGCTGCAGTCCGGTGACCGTGAAGATCGGCAGTACCGATGCGAATGAATTCGCTGGCAGGCCCGGAATCGTGATTCCGCCATCCTGAAGAGAGGACTGGTTGAAATCGCGTCTGGAATAACCGGCTCGGAACTGGTTCAGAGTCGTGGGCGACAGCGTCCAGGTATAGTCGCCGGCGAGTGCATCGCCACGAGTGATCGCATGCCCGATGACCGCAGTGGTCACGCTCCCGCTTCCGTCCGGCAAGGGCGTCGCGGCGTTGTCGTCATCGCGGAAGTAGGTGTAACGTCCGAAAACGCGGTGCTGATCTTTGAAGTAGCGGTCCACGCGGAAATCAGCTTGATCCTGATTCTCAGGCTCGGTCGCGGTTCGAACGTAGTTATTCGCGCCAATGGTGTTGGGAAGCGGATAGTGGTCCAGAATCTGCTGCGCAATAGGATCGAAACGGGTTATCGGAATGGTGTTGTTCGGGAACGGTGTGCGCGGGTTTGTGTCAGGATCGAAAATCTGCTGAGTGAAGACGCCTTGCCGTTGCGCCAGGGTAGGGACCACGCTTGGGCGTATGAGACCGGTCCGCAACCGTGTTTCCTGCCAGTCCACAAAGAAGAATGTCCTGTTGGTCTGAATCGGTCCGCCTGTCGTCGCGCCATACTGATTACGCCGGTATTTTGGATTCGGTCCGGGTTGCGCGAACAGGTTCCTGGCGTTCAACGCTTCATTGCGGAAGAATTCGAAAGCATCTCCATGGAACTGATTGCTTCCCGATTTCCCGATCACCATCACCGTGCCGCCGTTCGATCGTCCGTACTCGGGAGAATACGAGTTGATGTTGAGTTTGAATTCGGCCATTCCGTCGATAATCGGGTAGAAGACCACTTGCCCCGGCTCTGGCTGCAGCACGCTGATGCCGTCGTACAAGTATTCGTTGGTACGCGGCCGGCTGCCATTGATTCGCGGCAGAAGCGAGCCGCCACCGGCGAGCGCGACACCTGGAGCCAGCGTCACGAGAGGGATGAAGTTGCGGCCATCCAGCGGCAGAGTGGTGATTTTCTGTTCGTCGACGTTGAGACTCACCTCGCCACCAGCGGTCTGGAGGAGGGGGGCTCCAGCGGTGACTTCGATGGTTTGTGACGGCTGGCCGATGTCCAGTTTCACGTTGATCCCGGTTCGATCTCCCAAGCGCAACGTAATGCCAGATTGGTGATACGTCCGGAAGCCCGGCTGCTCGACCGTTAGAGAGTACTGGCCCGCGGGCAAACCCAGGACGTGGTATTCGCCGCGATCATCCGAGGTGACGCTGTAATGCACCATGGTTGCCTGGTCTTCCGCCTCGACCTTGGCCTTGGGGACCGTAAGGCCAGAAGGGTCCTGAATCGTACCGAACAGTTCGGCGCGGCCTGCTTGCCCGAAGCAGAGCGTGGACGCCAAAGTCAAGGCAACCAGCCAGCGCAACATATGGTGTGCAAAAAGGACGATGTAATGTTAACACATCATATACGCCTTGTACTGTCCACAAGACGGCATATAATTAACACACCAACCTATGCATCCCCGATCTGCGGCATGGATACTGTGTGCGGCATTTTCCCTTGGCTCCTGCCACTCGCCGGCGGCTACGAACGGCAAGCTAACCGTGGCCGCCGCGGCTAACTTAATGGACGTTTTGGGCGAGATCGGGCAGGCGTTTAAGGCAAAGACAGGCGTGGAGGTTATCTTCAGCTACGGATCGACTGCGCAGCTGGCCACGCAAATCGACAACGGCGCGCCCTTCGACGCCTTCGCCGCGGCCGATACTGAACATGTCGACTCGCTGGTCGCGGCCGGAAAGGTGACGGGCGATAGCCGCGCAATCTATGCGTTGGGGCAGCTGGCCTTGTGGATCCCCGAAGGCGGGTCCAGCGGCGTTCGCGAATTGAAGGATCTAGCCGGGCCGCAGATGCGCTTCATCGCCATCGCGCAACCGGAGTTGGCGCCTTATGGCCGAGCCACGGTGGAGGTTTTGAATCACACAGGTCTTTGGGACGCCGTGCAACGCAAGCTGGTGTATGGAACCAGCATTAGCATGGCCAAGCAATTCGCCGCGTCGGGAAGTGTGAACGCGGCGTTCACGGCCTATTCGCTGGTGCTACACGAAAAAGGAACCGTTATGAAGATCGATTCTCACCTTTACACGCCGATCGAGCAGGCGATGGGGGTCGTCGCGGCATCGGCCCATTCGGAAGAGGCCAAACAATTCCGGCAGTTTTTATTGGGAGCCGAAGGACGCAGGATCCTGGCTAACAGCGGATATCTGCTGCCGTGACACGCTGGTCCATGATTGACAGCGATTGACAGCAGTGGCGTCGCGGAGTATTTTGGGTTACTTGCGACGCAAACTCCATCTTCTTGGCGTGCTGATGGCTGTGACGCCGGCAGCGCTGTTCGCGCAGTGGCCGGACTATCCGACCCCAGGTGTCCCCAAGACCGCCGACGGCAAGCCGAATCTCGCTGGACCGGCGCCCAAGACACCGGACGGTCATCCGGATCTTTCTGGAGTCTGGCAGTACCAACGTCCGCCGGGAACGACCGCGCCGGCCAAGCCTGAACCCGTTAGTGCAAACCAAGCAGCGGGGTCGAACGACATTATTCCGCTATCTGTACGGACCAGTCAGTTCTGGAATCTGGGCGCATCGTTTAAGGACGGTCTTCCGTTCCAGCCCTGGGCCGCCGAACTGCATCGCCAGCGCGTGGCGTCCAACAGCAAGGACAATCCCGACGCGCATTGCCTGCCGCTCGGCGTGATGCAGCTTCACACGCACGGCCAGCCTAGGAAGATGGTGCAGGCGCCGGGCGTGATCGTCATCATCTATGAAGCCAATGCGGGACTGCGGCAGATTTTTACCGACGGACGTCCGTTGCCCACGGACGCCGAGCCGTGGTGGTTCGGCTACTCTACGGGCAAGTGGGAAGGCGACACGTTGGTGGTCGAATCGACCAAATTCCGCGATTTAGGCTGGCTGGACGTTGAAGGCAGCCCGCTGACCGAGACTGGCAAAATCATCGAGCGTTTCCGCCGCCCCGATTTCGGGCATCTGGAAATAGAGGTCACCATCGACGATCCGAAAGCGTACACCAAGCCGTGGACCGTCACCGTGTACCAGAAGATCATGCTGGACACGGACCTAATCGAGTTTATCTGTCAGGAAAACAGTAAGGACGGTCCGCATCTACGATGACGCTTTATGAGCGCGTGGGTGGCGAAGCCGAGGTCGCGGCTTTGATAGATGAGTTATACGCGCGTGCGCTGGCCGACCCATTGTTCACGCCGTTTTTTGAAAAGATCGACCTTCAGCGGCTGAAGTCCCACCAGTTTGCGTTTACTTCGCAAGCGCTGGGCGGGCCGCATCCATATTCCTGGCCCTTGTTGATGCAGGCTCACGCCGGACTGTGAATCGAGCAGCGTCACTTCGATGGGTTCGTGGCACATTTGCGAAGCTCTCTTGGTGAGATCGGCGCTTCCGACGATCTTGCCACCGAGATCATGACGAATGTCACGCCGCTGAGCGGCTTAATCGTGAATCAGAAAAGCTGAATCAGTAGACGCCGTCGAGAACCGCCTGGCAGACATACTCCTGCAACTCCCACCCGGGCGCCAGCGTGAAGGACCGGGTGAACGAGTAGGGCTTGGTGAAAGCCTTCGCGTCGTCGATGGTCAACTCGACATTCAGATGCCCCAGATCGGGGCGTTTGTACCGTTCGGTCAGATGCATGGCATCGCTATGCGGCTTGCCCGTCGAATCCAGCCACGATTTATCGTTGAAGCCCACGGTATCGACCACTAGCGTATCGCCGTCCCATTTGCCATTGGAGAGACCGGTCCAGCTCTCAGGTTCGACGTCCAGATTCGGCTTGCGGCCGTCCAGGAAGAATCGCCGGTAGCTGTGGGTGTTGCCCTCCCACAGGAGCGCAATCATCTTTGGCCCCTGCACGATCTTATAGGGCAGGGGATTGACGCGGACCGCGCCGTTGGGAAGGCAAAACTTTTCAGGATCGTCTTTGCCTTTGTTGGCTTTTCTCTCGTCGTAAATCTTCTTGAACGCAGGTTGATAAGAAGGATCGCTCGGAAGCGTGGTGCTGGTGGGAACCCATACGCCGGATAGATCCACTGTGCCTGTATCCGAGTTATGCGGAGTCGGACCGGCGGGAGGAGCAGGCGCTTTTTTCGCTTGGACAGGAGGTACGCCGTTCACCAGACGCTTGTTCTGCGCGCCACCATCCGAGCCCAAGGTCGCATCCAAATGCCCGGGGTCCTGATTGTTCTCATTGCAGACATACTCGGTCATGTCGAAATCGGGTTCGAGCGTCGTAGTTCGATTGATGACCCATGGGCCGTTCAAAGCGCCGGGATCCTCGATGGTCACTTTCATCGCCATGTTCCCGTAGTCGAGGCGGTGGAACTCCTCAGTCAGGTGCATGTCTTTGGTGTGCGGAGTGCCGGCGAAATCGTACCAGGATTTCTCGAAGAAGCTCACCGTATCAACTACTAGAGTGTCGCCGTTCCAGTGGGCGCGCGAGTCGCCATAAAACGTCGGCTTCAGATCCTTGGGATGGCTGCTGCCATCGACAAAGAACTGGCGATACATGTGGGTGTTGCCCTCAAAGAGCATCAGTACCAGCTTGGGCGTTGCGAAGAAGGACGTATGGTAGGGAGCGGCACGAGGCGGGCCGCCGGGAAGGCAGCGCGCTTCGAAATCCTCTGCGCCCCCGTGCGCTCTGTGGTCGGCGACGATTTTGGCCGCCCAGGGCTGCATGTTGGGAGCATCATTACCGCTGCCA
>Ga0157369_10006448_pt1 | contig 13603 bp, 13 predicted proteins | sample C25metaG_FD_113461 | JGI IMG/M metagenome (GOLD analysis project Ga0157369, IMG submission 113461) | Corn rhizosphere microbial communities from Kellogg Biological Station, Michigan, USA - C2-5 metaG | ecosystem: Host-associated > Plants > Roots > Rhizosphere > Soil | place: USA: Michigan...
CGGCGTGCGGTGGCGACCAGGCAGGGCCAGTCGCCCAACAGCGGTCGTGCCGCGGCGCGGCGTTCGCCTGGCAGCAGCACCTCGCTAAGCGACATGACTCGCGATGAGCTGGTCAAGAAGGCGGCCGAGCAGAACGTTCGCGGTCGGTCGCGAATGAAGAAAGACGAGTTGATTCGTGCCTTGAGTTGAGGCATTGGAGATACAAAAAAGCCAGACAGTGTCCGGCTTTTGTCTGCCTGGCGTTCAGCTGGGCAGCAGACGGCAGGTGAGGCTCTTGATGTAGCGAGTCTCCGGGATGGCCGGGTGCACCGGGTGATCCGGGCCCTGGGCACCGCGTTCGAGGATCTGCAGGTTGCGATCCAGATGGCGGGCGCTGCCGAGCAGGATGTTCTGCAGGTCGTCTTCGGGCAGGTGCATGGAGCAGGAGGCGCTGACCAGGATGCCGTCTTTGTTCAGCAGGCGCATGGCCTGTTCGTTGAGACGACGGTAGGCGGCCTCGCCATTCTTCAGGTCCTTGCGCTTCTTGATGAAGGCCGGCGGGTCGGCCACGATGACGTCGAATTTCTCTTCGCCGGCCTTGAGTTCCTTGAGCGCCTCGAAGACATCGCCCTCGACGCACACCAGCTTTTCCGCCAGGCCGTTGAGGGTGGCATTGCGCTCCACGCCGTCGAGGGCGAAGCCCGAAGCGTCCACGCACATGACCTCGCTGGCGCCGAAGGCCGCAGCCTGCACGCCCCAGCCGCCGATGTAGCTGAACAGATCGAGCACCCGCTTGCCTTCGACATAGGGCGCCAGGCGCGCACGGTTCAGGCGGTGGTCATAGAACCAGCCGGTCTTCTGGCCTTCGCGGACCGGCGCCTCGAAGCGCACGCCGTTCTCTTCCAGCGCCACCCAGTCGGGGACCTCGCCGTAGGCCACTTCCACGTAGCTGGAGAGGCCTTCGGCGGCGCGGGCGCTGCCATCGTTCTTCCACAGCACGCCCTGGGGTTTGAACACCTGCAGCAGGGCGGCGAGGATGGCGTCGCGCTGGCGCTCCATGGTGGCGGAAGCGATCTGTACCACCAGGATGTCGTTGAAGCGATCCACCACCAGGCCGGGCAGGAAGTCCGAATCGCCGTAGACCAGGCGATAGCAGTGGCTGCCGAACAGCCGCTCGCGCAGGCTCAGGGCGACCTTGAAGCGGTGCACCAACAGCGACTTGTCCAGCAGGTAGCCGGTGTCACGGGAGAACAGTCGGGCGCAGATCAGGTTGTTGGGCGACAGCGCCACCAGGCCGAGCGGCTTGCCGCTGGTGGTTTCCAGGATGGCCTGGTCGCCCGGTTCGAAGGCGGTGAGCGGGGTGGCGACGACGTCCACCTCGTTGCTGTACACCCAGAGGTGCCCGGCGCGCAGACGGCGGTCGGCATTGGCTTTGAGGCGCAGGCGAGGCAGGGTCATGAAGGTCTCCGGCGAAGGGGGCAAAAGCGCGGAATTATAGCGCAAAGCCACCCGCCTGGGCCGGCCGTCAGTCCCGCTGGCTGACCTCGATATCGCTCAGCCCGGCTTCCTGGGCGCGACGGGCGATGCTCGGCTGGGCATGGTGCTCCCAGGGCGCATCGACCACCACCTGGGGTTCCTCGACGTGCTTGATGAGCAACTGCAGCAGCGCTTCTTCCTCGGTGACCGGCGCGAAGCTCTCCAGCTCGTGGGTAAGGGGCTCGCCATTGAGGCGATAGCGGATCTGGTAGTGGTGCAGGGTCTGCATGGGGGTGCCTCGGTAGCGGGGGGATAACCGATGGACCCCGCGAGGCGGCAGCGGTTGCGTCAGCCCCCCAGGCTATCGAGGATCGGGCAGTCTGGGCTGGCGTCGCCATGGCAGCAGGACACCAGCTCGCCCAGGGTGCTGCGCAGGCGGGTCAGTTCGCCGATCTTCTGGTCGAGCTCGGCGATGTGTCGCTTGGCCAGCGCCTTGACGTCGGCACTGGCACGCTGCCGGTCCTGCCAGAGACTGAGCAGCTGGCGGATCTCCTCCAGGCTGAAGCCCAGCTCCCGCGAGCGGCGGACGAAGGCCAGCACCCGCAGGTCTTCGGCGCCGTACTGGCGATAGCCGCTGTCGGTACGCCCGGCGGGCGCCAGCAGGCCGATGCGCTCGTAGTAGCGCAGCATCTTGGCGGTAAGGCCACTGGCCTTGGCGGCCTGACCGATATTCATGACAGGGAGTCTCCGGACGGGCGCCAGCGGCCGAGCAGCAGGGCATTGGCCAGGACACTGACGCTGGAAAAGGCCATGGCGGCGCCGGCATAGACCGGATCAAGCAGACCCAGGGCGGCCAGCGGCAGGCCGATGACATTGTAGACGAAGGCCCAGAACAGATTCTGGCGGATCTTGCGCTGGGTGCGCCGGGCGATGTCCAGTGCCGCCACCACCTGGCGTGGGTCCTCCTGCAGCAGGGTGATGCCGGCCGCATGGCGCGCGGCGGCGGTACCTGAACCCATGGCGATGCCCAGTTCGGCGGCGGCCAGGGCCGGGGCGTCGTTGAGGCCGTCGCCGACCATGGCGACGCCGCCCCGGGTCGCCTGCAGCCGGGCCACCACGGCGGCCTTGTCGGCAGGCAACACCTCGGCCTCCCATTGCTCGATGCCCAGGGCGGTAGCCACCTGGCGGGCGCTGCCGCGGTTGTCACCGGTCAGCAGCCAACTGTCGATGCCGTCGCGGCGCAACCGGGCGATGGCCTCGGCAGCACCCGGACGGATCTCGTCGCCAAAGGCCAGCAGCCCCAGCACCCGCGCCGGGGCACCGGTCTCCAGCAGCCAGGACAGCGTAAGGCCCTGGTCCTCCCAGGCGCGGGCGGCGTCGGCCAGCGGGCCGGCGTCCAGCTGCTGTTCGGCCAGGAGCCGCGCATTGCCCAGCAGCAGGGAGCGCTCCTGCCAGCTGCCCTGGAGGCCTCGGCCGGGCAGGGCGCGGACGTCCCGGGCGGGTGGGGTGTCCAGGCCGCGGTCGCGACAGGCCAGGAGGACCGCCGCGGCCAGGGGATGCTCGCTGCCGCGTTGCAGACTGCCGGCCAGGCTCAGCAATTCGGCTTCCTCGATGCCGGGTGCCGTGGCCAGCTGGCGCAGGCGCAACTGGCCGGCGGTCAGGGTGCCGGTCTTGTCGAAGACCACGCTGGTGATGCCCTGGGCGCGCTCCAGGGTCTCGGCGTCCTTGATCAGGATGCCGTGGCGCGCCGCCACTCCGGTGCCGGCCATAAGGGCGGCGGGGGTGGCCAGCCCGAGGGCGCAAGGGCAGGCGATGACCAGTACCGCCACGGCGGCGAGCAGACTGGGCTCCAGGGCGTGGCCGCTCAGCAGCCAGCCGAGCAGGGTGACCAGGGCCAGGGCCACCACCACCGGGACGAACACCCGGCTGATGCGATCCACCAGCTGCTGGATGGGCGCCTTGGTGGCCTGGGCGTCTTCCACCAGGCGGATGATGCCAGCCAGCACCGTCTCGCCACCCAGGGCGGTGACCTCGATCTGCAGATTGCCCTCGCCGTTGATGGCGCCCCCAACCACCTCGTCGCCGGGACCCTTGGCGACCGGGCGGCTTTCACCGGTGAGCAGGGCTTCGTCGACCTGGCTCTCACCCTGCAGGATGCGGCCGTCGGCGGGGATGCGTTCGCCCGGACGCAGCTGCAGGCGATCGCCCAGGCGCAGGCGATTCAGGGCGACTTCCTCTTCCTCGCCGTTCGCATCGAGGCGCCGGGCGCTTTCCGGGCGCAGGGCTTCCAGGGCGCGCAGCGCCGCGCCGGTGCGGCGCTTGGCGCGGGTTTCCAGGTATTTGCCCAGGCGCACCAGGGCGATGACCATGGCCGCCGTCTCGAAATAGAGGTGCGGGCTGCTCTTGACCAGCCAGAGATAGAGACTCAGGCCAAAGGCGGCGCTGGTGCCCAGCGCGACCAGCACATCCATGTTGCCGCTGCGCGCGCGCAGGGCATGCCAGGCGCCGCGATAGAAGCGCGCGCCGACGAGGAACTGCACCGGCGTCGCCAGCAGGAATTGCAGCCAGGCGGGCGGCATCAGGTGCCAGCCGAAGGGTGTCAGCAGCATGGGGAGGATCAGTGGCGCCGCCAGCAGCAGCGCCAGGGCCAGCTCCAGACCCTCCCAGGGCACACCCTGACGGGCCGGCGCTGAACGCTCGTCTTCGGCGTGGCGATCCTCGGCGCCGTAGCCGGCGGCTTCCACCGCGGCGATCAGGGCTGGCGTCTCGACCGCGGCCAGGGTCTTCACCCGGGCTCTTTCGCTGGCCAGGTTGACCTCGGCGGCCAGCACCCCGGGCACCGTACGCAGGACCTTTTCGATCCGCCCGGCGCAGTTGGCGCAGCTCATGCCGGACAGCGCCAGGTCATGCTCGACCTCGGCCACCTGGTAGCCAGCCGCGCTGACCGCCTCGGCCAGCGCCGGCGCCGCGTCGACCGGCGCGCTGACGTGGGCCTTTTCGCTGGCCAGGTTGACACCGGCCGCGCTGACCGCCGGGACCTTCTGCAGGGCGCGCTCGACCCGACCGGCGCAGGCCGCGCAGGTCATGCCACTGATGGAGAGTTCGAATTCGTGCATGGGCACCTCCTGAGCTCAGTGTTGACCTTGACCTCGGGTCAAGGTCAACACTGGAACCCGAGCCTGGCGCTGGCGTCAGGAGAAAGAGGTCAGGACCGACAGGAGCAGACCATGTATGTCATCAAGGTGATCGGAATGAGTTGCGCCCACTGCGTGAGCGCCATCGAATCCGCCGTGCTCAAGGTGGACAATCGCGCCCGGGTGGAGGTGGACCTGCAGGCGGGCGAGGTGCGTATCGACAGCGCCGAGGTGAATGCGCCCTTCCGTCAGGCCATCGAGCAGGCGGGCTATACCGTCGCCGACTGAGTCCAGTCGCGCACGATGGCGCGGAAGAAGGTGGTGAACACCTGATCGGCGGCCAGTAGCGGGGCGAAGGTCTGTTCGTCGCGCAGCAGATCGGAGAGGGTGCCGAGAAACAGGCTGTGCAGCATCCGGCTGGCCAGCTGCGGCGTCACGCCCGGCTGCAGGCGGGCGGCCTGGGCGGTGAAGAGGGCGTCGGTGATGCGGATGAACTGCCGCAGGAACTGCAGATCGCGCTCCTCGGCCTCGCGCAGCTCTTCGGTGAATTCGCAGCGGTGCAGCAGGATGGTCATCACCCGCTGCTCCCGGCCGGGCTGGGTGAATTTCGCCATGCCTTCGATGCACAGCTTGAACAGCCGCTGCAGGCTGTCTTCCTCGCCGTCGACGCGCAGGCGCTCGGTCAGTTCGTCGGCCGGGATCCTTATCTGGCTAAGCATTTCGTGGAACAGGTGGGCCTTGTTCTGGAAATGCCAGTACACTGCACCCCGGGTGACGCCGCATTCGCGGGCGATCATTTCCAGGCTGGTACGTGCCACGCCATTGGTCAGGAACAGGGCTTCCGCCGCATCGAGAATGGCTTGGCGGGTCTGTTCGGCTTCTTCTTTCGTACGACGCATGGGTGATCTGACTGGCAGTGGGTCTGCCACGCAGTCTAGCTCGCCTCGCCGCTTTTACAAACATGATTGTATGTAACTGCGTGACATTTCCGCTTCCATCGGATCAGGCTTCATGACCTTTCGCTTATTGTTGATTCTCGGGGCCCTCTCGGCCTTCGCTCCCTTCGCCATCGACATGTACCTGCCCAGCTTCCCCTCGCTGGCACGGTCGTTCGCCACCGATATCGAACACGTGCAGCTGAGTCTGGCGGTGTATTTCGCCGGTCTTGCCAGCGGCCAGCTGTTCTATGGCCCCCTGGCAGACCGCTTCGGCCGCCGCCTGCCGCTGCTGATCGGCATCGGCCTGTTCTGCCTGGCCTCGCTGGGCTGTGCCCTGGCGCCCAACCTGCCCTGGCTGATCGCCGCGCGCTTCGTCCAGGCCCTGGGCGGTTGCGCCGGCATGGTGATCGCGCGGGCCGTGGTACGCGATCTCTGCGAGCCGATGGCCGCGGCGCGGGCCTTTTCGCAGATCATGCTGGTGACCGGGATCGCCCCCATCATCGCGCCCTTTGCCGGCAGCCTGCTGCTCAGCACCTTTGGCTGGCAGGCGATCTTCGTCAGCCTGGCGCTGTTCGCCGCCGCCTGCGGCACCGCGGTGGCGCTCTGGCTGCCCGAATCCCTGCCGGCGCACCATCCGCGGCCGCCGCTGCGGGGGGCCTTGCGCAACTACCTGCGGCTGCTGCGCGATCGCACCTTCATCGGCCACACCCTCACCGGCGGCATCGCCATGGCCGGAATGTTCGCCTACATCTCCGGTTCGCCCTTCGTGCTGATCGAACTCTATGGCGTCAAACCCGAGCACTACGGCTGGGTATTCGGCCTCAACGCCGCCGGCTTCATCCTGCTCGGACAGCTCAATGCCCGCCTGGTGGTCCGCCAGGGCCCGGCCTTCTGGCTGCGGCGCGCGGTGGTGGCCTATGCCGCGGCGGGACTGGTCCTGCTGCTGGTCGGCGCCTTCCAGCCCAAGGCGCTGCCGGTGCTGATGATCCCGCTGTTCTGCGCTATCGCCCTGCTCGGCGGCATCGTGCCCAATGCCTCGGCCTGTGCCCTGGCCGGGCAGGGCGCCAATGCCGGCAGTGCCTCGGCGCTGATGGGCAGCCTGCAATTCATCCTGGCGGCGCTGGCTTCCAGCAGCGTGGGCGCCCTGCACAACGGCACCGTGGTGCCCATGTGCGCGGTGCTGGCGCTCTGCGCGGTGGCGACCGCGCTGATGGCGCGCTGGACCCACAGATCCACAGCCGTCTGAGGTAGAGTGGATTTTTCCCGGCGCGGCAGGTCAGATAGGCGAACCCTCATCCTTCCAGGGACGCCGACATGACCTTTGCCTACTGGTGCATCTTCCTCGTCTACCTCGTGCCCTATGGCGCGGCCTACTACGCCAAGTTCAAGGGCAGCGGTTTCACGCCCGAGGACAATCGGGATCCGCGCAGCTTTCTCGGCAAGCTGGAGGGTGCCCGGGCGCGGGCCAACGCTGCCCAGCAGAATGCCTTCGAGATCAATCCGCTGTTCGCCGCGGCGGTAATCGTCGCCCACGTCACCGGTGGCGCCGACCAGGGCACCATCAACTTCTGGGCCTTCCTCTTCCTGCTGAGCCGCATCGCCTATACTTGGCTGTATATCCGTGACCACGCCACCCGCCGTTCGCTGGCCTGGGTCGGCGGGATATTTTGCTGCCTCTGCCTGTTCATCGCCGCGGCCTGAGTGCAACGTCGCTGCCGGTCTTGACCGGCAGCGACGGCTGTAGCTTCATTAGCGCCCGTCTTTCCCGGCTGGCCGCCTGCATGACGTCTCCTTCGCCCGCCCAGCAGGTGCTGGGGCACTTCGCCGAGCTCGCCCAGGGCCGCGGCTATACCCTGGATGCAGCGCAACAGGCCGCCATCGACCGTTTTGCCCAGCTCGCTGACGAACTCCTGCGCCCGCGCCTGTTCCGTCGCCAGGCGCCGCGCAGTCTCTATCTCTGGGGCCCGGTAGGGCGCGGCAAGAGCTTTCTGCTGGACGGTTTCTTCGCCGCCCTGCCATTCGCCGAGAAGCGCCGGGTGCACTTCCATGCCTTCTTTCGTGAACTGCACGAGCGGATGTTTCGCCAGCCGCCGGGTGGCGATGCCCTGGCCGCCAGCCTGGACGAACTGCTCGCAGGTTGCCGACTGCTCTGTTTCGATGAATTCCATGTGCATGACATCGGCGACGCCATGCTCATCACCCGGCTGTTCAAGGCGCTGTTCAGCCGCGGCGTGGTGCTGATCACCACCTCCAACTATCCGCCGGAAGGATTGCTGCCCAATCCGCTCTACCACGAGCGCTTCCTGCCGGCGATCCGGTTGATCGAGACGCGCATGGACATCCTCGCGGTGGCCGGTACCCAGGACTATCGCGGCGCCAGTCCTGCCGAGCCCGATCCCTTCGGTATCGGCGCCTATCTCTGGCCGGGCAGCCTGGAACAGCGCCAGGCGCTGGGGCTGCCGCCGCTGGCGGAGACCCGGATCGAGGTGCCGGTAGGCCATCGCAGCCTGCCCGCCATCAGCGCCGCGGAGGGGCTGCTGCACTTCAGCTTCGCCGATCTCTGCGAAGGCCCCACCGCGGTCCTCGACTACCTGACCCTGAGCGAAACCTGGCAGCGCTGGCTGCTCGATGCCGTGCCGCCGCTGCGCGACGCCAGTCCCGCCGCCCGCCAGCGCTTCATCAACCTGGTGGACGTGCTCTACGACCGTCGCCTGGCGCTGTTCCTGGTCAGCACCGCGCCCCTCGACGAGACCCTGGCCGACAGCGAGATCGCCGATATGTCGCGGACGCGCAGCCGGCTATCCCAGCTGCGGCAGATCGGGCCGGACTAGCGCTCTGTACGAAAGGTGCCTGCGCTCGGCGACCTTTCATACAGAGCCTAGCGCTCGGCCTTCAGCTTCGCCCCGTCCAGGTGCCAGCGGCGCTGCTCGGCCGAGGCGCCGTCGACGTCGTTGACCCGGCGTAGCTGATAGCGGCCGCTGAAGGTCTGGCGGGTACCGTCGGCGAGGCGCGCCTTGATCGTCACCGGGATGCTGACATAGCTCGAACCGGCCGCACCCTCGACCGGGCCAGGTTGACCGAGGGTCACCTGGACGCTGCGAGTCCTGGCATAGCCCTGGTGGAATTTCTCGTAGCTGTTGCCGGGCTGGCCATCGCTTCCCCATAGCTGCCAGGCGGTGCCGTAGTCCCGCGCATCCAGCGCCCGGTAGTAACGCCGGACCACGGCCGCCGCCGCCTCGGCGCTGCTGGGCAGCGGACCGCAACCGGGTTCCTTGGCCGCCTCGCCATCGCCGAACAGGGCGCAGCTGCGGGCGATCTCGTCCTGCATCAGGGCGCAGCTGTTGGCCGCGTTGCAGGGCGGCCGCGTGGCGGGGGAGAGCGCTCGGCAGGTGGTGGCCAGGGCCTGAGCGGGCCGCTGCCCGATTTCCTGGGCGCAACTGCGCGGTGAAGGCTCCGTGGCGGCCAGGGCGCCGGTGACGAGGGACAGCAGCAGGGGGCAGAGCAGCCAGCGCGGGGACATCGGCGAGATCCTTGAGCAAAGTCCCAGCCTAGCAGGGCAGGGACGACGTGGAAAAAAGCCCGCGACGGTCATCCGTCGTCTGGCCACCTCGCTGACGTAAAAGCGTCATGTGGCCGGCGCAGGGTAGGCAGATCCCGTGTCGGAGTTCGCCCCATGCCTTCGTCCAGTCCAGTCGCCTCCCTGTCACCGCTGTCCCATCCCCTGCACAGTTCGCGCAAGCCCGGTCCGCTGCGGATCGTGCTGTTCATCGCGCTGCTGCTGACCGGTCTGGCGGTAACCCTCGGCGGTATCCACAACGATGTCAGCGATGCCCAGTCGCCGCCCACCACCTGGCTGCCCTTCGCCGGTCTGGCGCTGGCGCTGGTGATCGCCCTCGGCTTCGAATTCGTCAATGGCTTCCACGACACCGCCAACGCCGTGGCCACCGTCATCTACACCCACTCGCTGCCGCCCAATGCGGCGGTGCTCTGGTCCGGCTTCTGCAACTTCCTCGGGGTGCTGTTCTCCAGCGGTGCGGTGGCCTTCAGCGTCATCGCCCTGCTGCCGGTGGATCTGGTGGTGGAAATGGGCGCGGGCAAGGGCTTCGCCATGATCTTCGCCCTGCTGATCGCCGCCATCATCTGGAATCTCGGTACCTGGTGGCTGGGCTTGCCGGCGTCGTCCTCCCATACCCTGATCGGCTCCATCATCGGGGTCGGTCTGATGCATGCCTGGCTGGGTGGGATGGATGGCAGCAGCGGCGTGGACTGGGGCCAGGTGGCCAAGGTCGGCTATGCGCTGCTGTTCTCGCCGCTGATCGGCTTCGCCTGCGCCGCGCTGCTGCTGGTGCTGCTCAAACGGATCGTGCGCGACCAGACGCTCTACCAGGAGCCGAAGAGCGCCGAGCCGCCGCCGCCGTGGATCCGCGGCCTGCTGATCCTGACCTGCACCGGGGTGTCCTTCGCCCATGGCTCCAACGACGGCCAGAAGGGCATGGGCCTGATCATGCTGATCCTGGTCGGCGCCCTGCCGACCGCCTATGCGCTCAACCGAGCCGTGCCGGCCACGGCCACGCCAGCCTTCGCCGCCGTCGCCGAGGTCACCGCCAGCGGCCTGCGCCAGGCGGCGCCCCAGGCCGCACCGGCCGATCCCCACGGGGTGCTGCTGGAATTCGTGCGCAAGCGGCAGAGCAACCCCGAGGTGCTGCCCGCGCTGGCGGCCATCACCGACGACATCGCCCGCGAGGTGCGCCAGTACGGCGCGCTCAACAACGTGCCGGCGCAGAGCATGCCCAACGTGCGCAACGCCATGTACCTGGCCTCGGAATCCATCCGCCTGCTGGAAAAGGAGCACCTGCCGGGGCTGGCGCCCAAGGCGCAGGAGGATCTCAAGGAGTTCAAGCGGCAGATCGACCAGGCCACCCGTTTCATCCCGCTGTGGGTCAAGGTGGCAGTGGCCATCGCCCTGGGGCTGGGGACCCTGGTCGGCTGGCGGCGCATCGTCATCACCGTCGGCGAGCGTATCGGCAAGACCCACCTGACCTATGCCCAGGGCGCCTCGGCCGAACTGGTGGCCATGGGCACCATTGGCGCGGCGGACGCCTTCGGCCTGCCGGTCTCCACCACCCATGTGCTGTCGTCCGGGGTGGCCGGGACCATGGCCGCCAACGGCTCCGGACTGCAGTGGGCGACGGTACGCAATCTGGCGCTTGCCTGGGTGCTCACCCTGCCGGTGGCCATGGCGCTGTCCGCGTCACTCTACTGGCTGCTGGTGCACCTGTTCTAAGAGCCTGTTCAAAATCTGCTGCGCGTCGGCCAAACTGTGTTGAAAATGGCCTGGAAGGCCAGCCCCGTCGGAATGCTCATTTACCACTCGTAAACCCGAGCGCGGGTCCGATCCGCTTCCTCAGCTATTTTCGCGGGGCCGCCCAGGCCTTGTTTGTCTCTAGCTCGCGAGATTTTAACCAGACTCTGACACGGCTTCGGTCAGGCAGCGGCGGAATAGCGCCACGGCCGGCAGGTCGCGCCCGGCGTGGCGGGCGATGATCTGCAGTTCGCGGTGGAAGGTGAGGGGGCCCAGGGACAGCCGGCGCACCCGGGGATGCTCCAGCCAGAGGCCGGCGCAGGGCACCAGGGCCACGCCCAGGCCGTGCTCGACCATCTTGACGATGGCATCGAGTTCGTCCAGTTCGAGCACCTGGCGCACCGCCAGCCGCTGCTCGCGCAGAAAGGCGCTGACCCGGCGCCCGCCAAAGGAGTGGCGGTCGTAGCGGATGAAGGGCTGGGTTTCCAGCAGCAGGCGCGGATCATCGCCGGGCAGGTCCGGCGGCGCGATCAGCACGAAGGGTTCCTGCAGCAGGGTGGTGGCGTGCAGCTCCTTGGGCAGTTCGAAGGGCGGGCGGATGAGGATGGCCAGATCCAGCTCGCCGGCATCCACCTGGCTGAGCAGCGCCAGGGATACGCCCGGCACCAGCCGCGGTTCCAGGCGTGGCGCCCGCTGGCGCAGCCGTACCAGGGTGCCGGGCAGCAGGCCGGTCTGAACGCTGGCGATGGCGCCGATGCGCAATTCGCCCTGGATCTCGTCACCGGCGCCGGCCATGCGCGCGTAGGTGGCGAGGATCTCTTCGGCCAGCGGCAGGGCCCGGCGACCGGCGGCATTGAGCAGGGCGCTGCGACCATTGCGGTCGAACAGGCTCACGCCCAGATTCTGTTCCAGGGTGCGGATCTGGGCGCTCACCGCCGAGGGCGTGAGGCCCACGTGCAGACCGGCCGCGGCAAAACTGCCATGGCGGGCCACGGCGAGCAGGGTCTTGAGTTCGCGAAGCATGATGGTGGCCTGAAGTCAGGAGAGGCCACTGTAGCGAGCCCCAAAATTTTTGTCGCTCGGGGGCAGTAAAATACGCTTTATGCACAGGAAAACCTGGGGTGAGAATGGCTGCATTCCCCCTCAGCAGGATTTCCCAGCATGGCCCTGTCGCCCTTTCACCTCGCCATTCCCGTTTACGATCTGGCCGCCGCCCGGCACTTCTACGGTGATGTCTTCGGCCTCGCCGAAGGTCGCTCCAGTGATCACTGGGTCGACTTCGACTTCTATGGCCATCAGCTGGTGATCCACGAGCACCCCAAGACCGCGTCCCAGGACGAGGCCCATACCAACGCCGTGGACGGGCACAACGTGCCGGTACCGCACTTCGGCATCGTGCTGGGCTGGGACGAGTGGGAAGCCCTGGCCGAGCGTCTGCGCGCCCGGGAAACCCGGTTCGTCATCGAGCCCTATATCCGCTTCCAGGGCCAGGTCGGCGAGCAGGCGACCATGTTTCTCTTCGACCCCTGCGGCAATGCCCTGGAGTTCAAGGCCTTCAAGGACATGAGCCAGCTGTTCGCCAAATAGGGCGACTCGGCAGGTCTGATGTCACGCAACCTAGGCAAAAGACGCGGCAGCGGCCATCCTTGCAGCCTTGCCCGTCGCCCGGTTGCCGCCATGAATGCCCGCCAGCCCTTTCTCGATCCCTATCACCAGACCATCCGCCAGCTGTCCGATCGCATCGTCGCGGCCCAGGCGCCGATCCGCATCCTCGATGCGGTGAAGTGGGACGACGGGGTGCGCCAGGGTTTCCTGGAGGGCAAGGGCAAGCGCCTGCCGGCGGTGGATCGCGCCTTCTACGAGGGACGCCCGCTGGGCTTCGACGGCGATGCGCTCAAGGGCGAATTCCAGAGCATCGAACGCGAGGTCACCCGCCAGCTCGGCCAGTTCAATCCGGTCGGCCAGATCATGAGGCGCATGTGCCGCGAATACCGCATGGTGATCCGCATGCTGCAGGCGCGCGGCACCCCGGATTTCGGCCTGATCTCCCAGGAGCTCTATGGCGCGGCCTCGGACGCTTTCCATGCCGGCGATCCGACCCTGGCCGACCTGGGCATGATGATGTCCAGCTACCTGGACAACATCGCCCATCGCGGCGCCCTGGAAGACGAACCCAAGACCCTCACCGCCAAGGACGCCGTACCCATCCTGCAGGCGCGCCTCAATCGGGTGTTCGGTGAGACGGAAGGCACCATCCGGGTGTTCGAGTCAGATGGCATCGTCGCCGACGCCGCGGCCGGCGCCGACTACATCAAGGTGCGCGCCGACGCCCTGTTCAACGAACGCGACGTCCGTGCGCTGGAGGTCCACGAGGGCCTGGTGCACGTCGGCACCACCCTCAATGGCCAGAACCAGCCGATCTGCACCTTCCTGGCCAAGGGCCCGCCGTCGTCCACCGTGACCCAGGAAGGCCTGGCGATCCTCATGGAGGTGATCGCCTTCGCCTCCTATCCGACCCGGCTGCGCAAGCTGACCAATCGCACCCGCGCCATCCACCTGGCCGAGGACGGCGCCGATTTCCTCGAGGTGTTCCGCTTTTTCCAGGAGCAGGGCTACGACCTGGAGTCGGGCTACCAGAACGCCAGCCGGGTGTTTCGCGGCTCGACGCCGACGGGGCTGCCCTTCACCAAGGACCTGTCCTATCTCAAGGGCTTCATCCTGATCTACAACTACATCCAGCTGGCGGTGCGCAAGGGCAAGCTGGAGCAGATCCC
>Ga0157369_10006449_pt1 | contig 13600 bp, 6 predicted proteins | sample C25metaG_FD_113461 | JGI IMG/M metagenome (GOLD analysis project Ga0157369, IMG submission 113461) | Corn rhizosphere microbial communities from Kellogg Biological Station, Michigan, USA - C2-5 metaG | ecosystem: Host-associated > Plants > Roots > Rhizosphere > Soil | place: USA: Michigan...
CTTTGCCAAACTGGTGGGATCGACTGGCCGCGTTTACGCATTCGAAGCCGACGAGACAAACTATGAATGCGCTCAGATCAACATCGAGATGGCAGCGCGCGTGATGGGCTTGAACAACATCACCTTGTTGCATAAGGCGATCTGGTCTCAAAGCGGCGGGGTGCGCTTTTCCAACGAAGGCGCGATGGGCTCCAGCGCCGTGGACGTCACAGGCGGAAACAGAGGAAATGAGCAGACGGTAGAAGCAACAAGCCTGGAGGACTTCTTTGCGGAGCGCGGGTTGAAACGCGCCGATTTCATCAAGATCGATATCGAGGGTTGCGAGGTCAAGGTGCTCGAGTCTTCAGCTCGTTTCCTGAAGGGCACAGGGGCAAGACTGATCGTGGAACCTCATTTCGTCGATGGTGTGCTGAGTACTGAACGCTGTTGCAGTTTCCTGAAATCGGCAGGGTATCGTGTGAGAGTCAGGGAAAAGGTAGGAGAGTCTGAACCGTTGATTGAGGCGATGCCCTGAGCAGAAAAATGTTGCAGCCTGCCAATGGTTTAGGTCAGTAAACGCGGCTCATCAACCCTTGAATTCCATGCTTAATTAAGCGCGCTGGCAGATCTGGAAGGGAATCGAAAGAATGACGAGTGGATGCAGGAACTGCGGGAGTTCCAATGTTCGAGATCTGGGATCGGTCGGCAGAGTGGCGCCATTCTTCCTCAAACGCGTCCTTGGCGCTGAACTTCGAGTGGCCAACTGTTCGAATCGACTGAAACAGCTCATTCGAGATTTGGCGACAGCTTCCCGAGTCTCCCGGTTGACGGCACAATCGGTATATATCGAAATGCAGTTTTGCCGGGATTGTTCATTCATCCAAACCAAGATCCCGTTCCGCGACGACGATATTATGCGCCTGTATCAGGACTATAGATCATCCTCGTACAACCGGGAACGCATCTATTTCGAGCCAGCCTATGGGAAAATCGCAGACTTCGTGGGCCACGATGAAGTAGAGGTGCAGAACCGAATTGAAGCGACCACGCATTTCCTGCGAGACAAGGTAGTCATGAAGCAGCCCTTTTCGATTCTGGATTACGGCGGTGCGGATGGCAGGTTCATCCCCGATCTGGTTGGCTCGAAATTTGTGTATGACGTTTCGACAATTGAGCCGGTGCCGGGCGTCTCGCGTGTGCACTCCGAGTCCCAGCTGGTTTCGTATTCGCTTGTCCTGCTTGCCCACGTGACTGAACATGTACCCTTTCCGCTCGAACTGGTGAGGAAGGTCTCTGAGTATGTCCGACCGTCGGGCTATCTCTATCTTGAAAATCCCAAAGAGATTTCGGACAAGGATATCGATCAACTCGCGAGCGGAGGTGGTGCGTTCGAAATCGGGGTGCACGAACACATAAATCAATACAGCGTTTCAGCAGTGCGCAGGTTACTCGAAGTTGCAGGCTTTCGAGTGATCGCGGTGGAGTGCGTTCCTCTCGAGTGCGGTTGGTCTACCCAGCTCGTCATCCGCGCCTTGGGCCGAAAGGAGTGAGGGCAATCGGAAGCCGGAAGGAACTCTGCCCTGCTGTGCCAGCGACCAATCTCGTGCGCGGTTTGACTGTAGCCCTCTGGCGGGATCGTCGGGAATCGTGCGAAGGCCTCTATGCTCTCATTTTGCAGCAGGATCGGGTTCGAAGGCGGGTAAGTCCTTGGCGAGCCTCATGCTAGACTCGTGCCATATGCGTTCTCGAAATTGCGGGAAAGACCAGGGAAACCCTGCAGGAGAAAGGGTCCAGTGGTGGCTCGCAAAACGACTGATGGCCATTAGCTTAGCCGCCGCAGCTTTACTTCCTTTTTGTGCAAGTACCCAAGGCGGCGCGCAAGCGGGATACCCGACCTACGACAGCAGTGGCAGCGGAAGTCAGAGTACCGGCTCAGCCGATTGTTCCGACCCCGCATTTGCGTCGACAGCAGGCTGTTCCCGGCTGATCACGGGGCAAAATCTAGGTCAGCCAGGACAGATCCAACCGAATCAGACGGGCATCTTCGGTCAGAGCAGTCCGAGCGCATCGTCGATGTCCGACAGAAACTACTACGATGTTGACCAGTATGGCCGTCAGCCAAACCGGCTACTCAATCAGCCTCCGCCAATTCCGGAGCACCTGACAGAGTTTCAGAAATTTGTCGCCTCAGGCATAGGGCAGGTCTTACCGATCTATGGCGCAAACCTCTTCCGCCAGGTCCCGTCAACCTTTGCACCTATCGATATGGCACCGGTTCCGTCCGACTTTGTGATCGGTCCAGGCGATGAATTACGCATTCGCGTGTGGGGTCAGCTCAGCTTTCAAGCAAATGTTCGGGTCGATCGCTCTGGCGAAATATATCTTCCCCAGGTCGGCCCCGTACACGTCGCCAGCATTCCATTCTCTGAAGTGGACAAGCATCTGCGGGATGCAATCGGCCGCGTCTACCACAACTTCGACCTGACGGTAGATCTTGGGCGGATCCGCTCCATACAGGTATACCTGGCTGGTGAAGCTCGAACGCCAGGTTTATACACGGTAAGCTCGCTCAGTTCTCTCGTCGACGCGCTGTTCGTCGCCGGCGGCCCAAGCACCTCGGGATCACTGAGACGTATCGAAGTGCGCCGTAACGGCGAGAAAGTCGCAGATTTCGACCTGTACGCGCTGCTGGTGCATGGGGACAAGTCTAAAGATGTGAAGCTTCAGCCAGGCGACGTGATCTACATCCCTCCCGTAGGCGGTCAAGTCGCAATCACCGGAAGCGTGCGAGTTCCGGGCATCTATGAATTGCTGCCGGGTGAGTCAGTATCCGAATTGGTGACCGATGCCGGCGGCGTTTCCGCAGTGGCGTCACAGGCACGTATTTCGATTGAGAGGATCGAGGAGCATCACAGCCGCACTGCGATGGAAGTTGCTTTCGATCAATCAGGACTCGCAACCGCGCTAGCGGATGGTGATCTGGTCCGAGTCTTCTCAATTGTTCCGCAATACACGAAAACCGTCACCCTCAGGGGAAACGTGGCAAATCCAGGGCGCTTCGCCTGGCACCCTGGCATGCGTGTCAGCGATCTGATTCCAGACAAGGATTCGCTGATCACCCGGAATTATTGGTGGAAGCGTGCCCAATTAGGACTGCCCGCTCCGGAGTTTGAGCCGACCCCAGAGTTCCGCGATCTCCGCCAACCTAAGGAGAATGAAGCAGTGACTCTTAGACCGCTGGGAGAGCTCGGGGGCGATCAAGCAGGCGCTCAGGGACTGGGCCAGAGCGGGTCGCAGCAAAGCGGAACGTCGCAGGATCAAACCGCGCCTGCGACGCCTCAAGATCAATCGAAACATGGTTCGAACAGTTCTCTGGCAGCCCAGCAGGAAACTACATCGCGTGGAGATCTAGACAGCCAGTCGCAACTGAAGACCAGAGTCAAAATTCTGGCACCGGAAATCGACTGGAACTATGCGGTGGTTGAGCGCGTCGATCCCGAAACGCTGAAAACGACCTTGATCCCGTTCGACCTCGGCAAGCTCGTTCTTCAGCATGACTCCTCTCATGACCTCGAGCTGCGCAGTGGGGATCTCGTTACGATCTTCTCTGAAGCTGACATCCGCGTACCCACGGAGCAGCAAACCAAGCTGGTGATGCTCGATGGCGAGTTCGTCCATGCAGGGGCTTATAGCGTGCGGCCTGGCGAAACGCTGCGCGAGTTAGTGGCGCGCGCGGGTGGAATCACCACAAAGGCCTACCTCTATGGCTCGGAGTTCACCAGAGATTCAGTGCAGAAAGCCCAACAGGCAAGAATCGATGAATACGCCCGATCACTGGAGGCCTCGATTCAACGAAGCAATCTGGCTCTGGTCGCCGCCTCCGCAACTTCTCCCGAAACTGCTGCATCCAGCACAGCGGCTCAGGCGACCGAACGAGACCTCCTGGCCGGTGTGAGGCAAATAAGGGCTACTGGTCGCATCGTCTTGGAGTTCAAGCCCAGTTCTCGGGACATTTCATCTGTACCCGCCATTGATCTGGAAAACGGGGATCATTTCGTCATTCCCCCGATCCCGGCCGTAATCAATGTGGTCGGCGCCGTGTACAACCAGAACTCCTTCCTGTACAGACCTTCCCAAAGGGTTGAAGGATACCTGCTGCAAGCAGGCGGCCCAAATCGTAATGCTGATAAAAAGCATGCCTTCATTATCCGCGCAAATGGAAACGTGGAAAGCCGGGATCACTCAGGCGGACTCTGGTCTTCCGACCGGTTCAGCCAGCTGCATTTGAATCCGGGCGACACAATCGTCGTTCCGGACAAGACGTATAGGCCTTCTGTACTCCGTGGCTTCCTCGACTGGTCGCAGTTGTTCTCTCAGCTTGCGTTTGGTGCTGCTGCCATCAATGTCCTGAGGTAGCTTTCCGGGCACGATGTGATTGCAGTCACTGTTCAGTTTGCGGCGACAAGTCTAACTTTGTTGACGGATAAGGTGTGACCAAAGCAAAGGCTAGACGAGGCCAGAGGCGAGAAATCTCATTCCATCCAATCTGGCGTCGTGCTCGTGGGTTAAGACACGGCACTGCAGAAGAAGAGAGAGTAGAAACCGGCAGAAGCCATCCACGAGCGGGGCTTTATGCAACTCCCATTCGAATGGGAGCTACACTGCCTGATTCATTCGAAGCCAAACTAAAGAACGATTACGAGCGGCTGGATTCGGCTCGCATTCAACAGGGGAAACCATCTTGGAGGGAGCGAGTTGTTCGGCATGTTCTCGAGGCAATCCCCCGCACTACTGCGTTAGGTCAAAGCCATCCTTCGCTTTGTGCTTGAAAAGACCTCCTCAAAGTTCCTGGGTCGAGTCCAGAATTCGAAGGGCCTTTGACATACTCTTCTCTACTGCCTTTTTGACGACATGCTCTATGCCGATGCTGCTCATCGCGGCCTGCGTGCGATTGACTTCCAAAGGCCCAAGTCTGTTCTGCCAGGAACGCGTCGGTCGAGAAGGCCGGCTCTTCAAGATGTACAAGTTCCGAAGCATGATGAAATCTCAGACCGGAGATGTCGAACCTTCTCTCACCAAAGAGGGCGATCCGAGGGTGACTCCCGTGGGACGCTGGCTTCGCAAGTTCAAGTTAGACGAACTCCCTCAGTTCTACAACGTACTGCGGGGTGATATGAGCCTGGTCGGCCCCCGCCCCAAGTTGCCACGGTATGCCGCAATCTTGAATATGCCGTATCGCCCCGGTATAACAGGGCCCGCGACGCTCGCATTTCATCGCGAAGAAGAGATCCTCCGAAGAGTTGCTCCGGGAGAATTGGAAGAGTTCTACGCTGAGCGGATCAAGCCGTACAAAGCGCGTCTTGATGTCTGTTATATGTGCAATGCCAACCCCATATCCGATTTACGAATCATCTTCGCCACCGCTCTTCGTCGACCGGCATTGCTTACGTGGGCAGCAGCGAGTCTCTTGCGGCCGTTTGATGCATCCGAACACAATCCGCTCGAGCCGGAGATGATTCAACAATCCCAGATTGACTGGACGACCTCGCAGAGCAGTTCAGACCTCGATGATGGAATGAGGGAACCCGCCTAGAAGCGCCTACCAGGATAAAGATCCGGGGTGTTAGCGAGTATCGGAACAGATTTCCCGCACCTTCTGACTTCTAAAATCGAACCCTCGCTGCGAAGAACGCGAAATACCCTAGTCATCAGTGTGGAGCGGGCTGCAGGGACCTGCTCGGCATGGGACTTTCTGAGATCCCGTGTCGTTTAAGATCTCATCGAGGTTCTTGATGCTTAATCGTCGTGAGTTTCTCGCCGTGGCTTCCGCAGCTGCCAGTGCAGCCCTGATTGAAAAGACAGCTTCCGCCAAAACGCATGGCGGTCACGAAAGCGTATCCGGCACGCCGGAGGATTACACCCGCTATGTGAATGTATTTATCGGTACGGGAGGTCACGGCCACTGTTTCCCTGGAGCAACTGTGCCTTTCGGCGCCGTACAACTGAGCCCGGACACGGGTGTTCGCGACTGGGACTGGTCTTCCGGCTACCATCACGATGACACCACCTTGATGGGCTTCAGCCACACGCACCTGAGCGGCACCGGTGTAGGTGATATGCTCGATCTCCTTCTCGTGCCGCGTACCGGAGAAGTTGTGCTGGCTCCGGGAGTCGATCCCGAAGCGCGAACCAAGCCGGATGGAACTTACCGCTCTCGCTTCTCTCATGCGGATGAGAAAGCGGAGCCAGGCTACTACTCGGTTGTCGCGGAAAGCGCGGGCGGCGCGAAGATCAGGACCGAACTGACCGCGACGGAACGCACAGGTCTCGCCCGCTTCACCTTCCCCGCAAATGAGCCAGCTCATGTCATTCTCGATTGGCATCACGCCTATGGAGAGGAAAGCCCGGTTAAGTCGGCCGAACTGACAGTCGTGAGCGACACGCTCATACAGGGCGGCCGGCACGTGAGCCGATGGGCGCCGAATCGCGAGATCCATTTTGCAACCGAGATCTCGGTCAAGCCGACGAAGATCGAGCTTTTCTCTGATGACAAACCCTTAAACGATCTGACCGCGAGCGGGCGAAATCTGAAGATGGTTCTTCATTTCGAACCCGGCACGACCGTCATGTTGAAGTCCGGAATTTCGATGGTCAGTGCTGCCAACGCGCTGGCAAATCTCAAGAAAGAACAGCCGGCATTTGACTTCGACGCAACCAGAACCGCAGCGCGCCGCATGTGGCAAAAAGAACTCGCGCGAATTCATGTCGAGGACTCGAGTGAAGAGCGCAAGACCGTCTTCTATTCAAGCCTCTACCACATGATGTGCGCTCCGACGTTGGCTGACGACTGCAATGGTGAGTATCGCGGCATGGACAAGAAGGTCCACCAACTCAGCGCGAGCGAGCACAACTACAGCACCTACTCACTGTGGGACACATACAGGGCTCTCCACCCATCGTTCACGCTTTGGCAGGCGGACCGCATTGCTCCATTGGTCAATTGCCTGATACGCATGGCAGAGCAAAGTATTTACGGATTCCCGATTTGGCCGCTGCAGGACGGGGAGACGTATTGCATGCCCGGCTATCACGGTGCCAGCGTGATGGCGGAGGCCTGCGCCAAGAAGATTCCAGGAATCGATTGGAATCGGGCATATGCGGGCATGCGCAAGCGCAACATGGTGGATGACTACATGGGACTCGGCTATTACAGGCAGATGGGCTACATTCCTGCAGATAAAGTCGATGAATCCATCGGGAAGTTCGTCGAATACTCGTACTGCGATTGGGCCTGCGCACGGGTTGCTGAGGCTACCGGTCACGCGGATGACGCGAGGATTCAGCGAAAGCGATCGCAGAACTACCGCAACATCTTCGACACGCAAATGCAGTTCATTCGTCCCAAACTCGCGAATGGGGAGTGGGTTCCGAATTTTGATCCCAAGGCTACTGGCCATGTTCCTCATCACCGCGACTACACCGAGGCAAACGCGTGGCAGAGCACGTTTTTCGTACAGCACGACGTGAAAGGCTACATGGAGTTGTTCGGAGGGCGAGAGCCTTTCGCGAAAAAGCTGGATCAGTTATTCACTGAGCAGCCCGGCGTGAGCAATGAGTCAGTTGCCGATATGACGGGATTCATCGGGCAGTATGTGCATGGTAACGAGCCCAGCCATCACATCACCTACCTCTATACGTGGGCGGGTCAGCCCTGGAAGACGCAGGAGAAGGTGCGCGAGCTCTTGCTTATGCACTATCGCAACAACTTCGACGGCCTCGATGGGAACGAAGATTGCGGGCAGATGTCGGCGTGGTTTGTCATGAGCGCGATGGGCCTTTACGCCGTCGATCCAGTCAGCGCCACGTATGTATTATCCGCTCCACTGTTCAAGCGGATTTCGATCCCGCTCGGCAATGGACGTCAGCTAGTCATCGAGGCCGAAGGCGGCGATGATCCTCAGAAGAGCCGGTACATTCAATCGGTATTCCTGAACGGGAAGGCTCTCGACCGGCTGTGGGTTCGGCACGAAGATCTCATGCAAGGTGCGCACCTGGTTTTCAAGTTGGGCGAAGAGCCGAATACGGCGCTCGGGACCTCTGAAGACAAGATGCCCCCTTCGCTTACCTCCTAGCATTTCGGTCAAGTTAGCGTGGCAGCCAGGCATTTCGTCCTGCCTGGTCGCCGCTCTGGCCATCCGAGTCCGTATTTGTTCAAATTCCGAATTATTTCCTTGACAGCTGGGCGCGGCCGAATCTAACGTTCGGTTCGAACTCTGAACTATATGCAAAACTGCCGGGAGTCAACCTGGATTCTGGAGGTACCAATGATCGAACACGCCCCTCGGAAACGGCTGATCGGGTTAGTCATCTTCTCTCTGTTTATTTGGATGTCCCAGTTCGCAATGGGACAAGCGGTTAACGGAACCCTGCTTGGAACAGTCACCGATGTGACAGGAGCAGCAGTTGCGAATGCGAAGGTTACGATCAAGGAAACGTCTACAAGCGTGACCCACGAATCCATTACAAATGGAAGCGGAAACTACACATTCCCGGATTTGCATCCCGGTGGGTATACGGTAACAGTGGAGTCGTCCGGCTTCAAGAAAGCAACGCAAGAGAACGTTCAGCTCCTGAGCAATTCGGCGGTTCGAGTCGATATAGCGATGCAACCGGGCAACGTCACGGAATCAGTGACCGTGACGACTGCTCCCCCCGTACTGCAGACCGACCGTGCTGACATCAGCACCAAAATTGACTCGACCAACGTGATGGCTTTGCCCCTCACTACGGGGCGCAACTTCCAATCGCTTCTCAATCTGGTTCCCGGTACCAGCCCCGCGACCTTCCAGCATTCGCAATTCTTCAACGCACAGAATTCTCTGCAGACCCAGGCCAACGGCATGCCGCGAGTCAGCAATCTCTATCAGATTGAAGGCATCGACGATGATGAGCGGACGGGCCTGCTACAGATTCTGATTCCTCCAGCGGAAGCAATCCAGAGTGTTGATGTCTCGACGAACAACTACGAGCCTGAACTTGGCCGCTCGGTTGGCGCCATCACCAATGTGACGCTCAAGTCCGGCACCAATGCCTTCCACGGTTCGGCGTTTGAGTATCTGCAGAACAACTATGTCAACGCTCGCTCCTACTTTGGCCCGAAGCTTGGACACCTTTCCTACAACTACTTTGGAGGCGCTATCGGCGGCCCCATCAAGAGGGACAAGCTTTTCTTCTTCGGCGACTACCTCCGCACGATCGATAGTGAAAAGATTGGCAGCACATTTACGGTCCCGGATGCTCGCTGGTATACCAACGCCGGACTCACACCCGGCTGCGCCGACCCGGCTGGTTGCGTCGACTTGAGTGGCGCCCTTTCAGGCACGACCGGGCAAATCTACGACCCGGCCACGGGCGACGGCACAGCCGCACATCCCCGGACTGCCTTCCCAAACAATCAGATTCCTATCAGCCGGATCAATCCTGTTTCGTTGAACATGCTTCAGCAACTCAATGCGGCTTTTCCGAAGTATGGAAAGCTGGATTCAATCAAGCCCTTAAGCAACCCCTCCAACAACTACACCACCACGCTTCCATTTAGAAAGGATGCGCACAGCTTCGACGTCAAAGCTGATTGGATCCTAAGAGAAAAAGACCACCTGAATGGCCGCTTCAGTTGGCAGCGCACCAACACTTTCCAGGCGGCAGCCTTTGGCAACTTCCTCGGCGGCCCGCAGGGCGGTGGCTTCGAGGCTAAGGGCAATCAGACGGCCTACAGCACTGGCGGCATCTACAACCATGTTTTCTCGCCCACGTTTTTGACCGAGGTTCGTGTCGGCGTAGCACACCTCCGCAACACGGCGTTGCCGCCCGATTATGGCTCGAACGACGCGACTGCCATCGGTGTACCCGGAGTCAATATTGACGGGCAGCCCTTTACCTCCGGACAAGTCGGCATCACCATCAATGGCGGCTTTTCAAATCCGCTCATCGGGTATTCAGCCTCGGTGCCATGGATACGCTCAGAAGCGAACATCGATGCAGTGAACACCTGGACAAAGATTACCGGCAACCACACGTTCAAGTGGGGTGTTGACCTTCGCCGGGTTCGCGACGATCTCTTGCAGGATCAGACCTTCAGTCCGCGTGGCGCGTTCACCTTTAATGATTTGCAGACCTCCACGACTGGCGCGAAGACCAATATTGCGAACTTCATGGGCAGTTTTCTTCTCGACCAGCCGAGCCAGACGGGACGCGATCTGAACACGTTTGTCCCGCGCTACAGGCAGTGGTGGTTCTTCGCCTTTGCCGGAGACAAATGGCAGGCCACGCCCAAGCTGACCCTCGACTATGGCCTACGCTGGGAGTTTTATCCGCCCGCTACGCCACCCATCGCCGGCGGCTTTTCGAACTACGACCCCTCGAACAACACGCTTGTTCTCGCCGGGCTAGGAGGCAATCCCGAAAACCTTGGCATGGAGACTCAGTACAAATACTTCGCTCCGCGTACGGGGCTCTCCTATCGCGCGCATGACGCTACGGTGATCCGCATGGGCTTTGGCATGAGCTATATCCCGTTCACGGATAACACGTATGCGTACAACTTCCCCATCCGCGCGAACAACAGCTATCAGCCGGCGGGCGGATCAACCTTAACTCCCGCAGTTCTCGCCGATGGCGTTACAGTTGCGACGTTCCAAGCTGGTTTCCCGGCGCCCGTCCCGGTAGCGATCCCCGACAATGGGATCATTGCTGCGAACACGCCGTTACTCATCAATCAGGTCTATACCTACATCCCAAAGAATTTCAAAAATTCTTACGCTGAAGCTTGGAACGTTGCCCTTCAGCAGGGTTTCGGACCGAACTTGAGTCTGCAAATTGCATATGTAGGGAACCATGGCACGCGCATGAATCTTTCCCAGAACATCAACCTGCCGAGCGTGTATGGCGGCGGCAATGCTTCACTTCCGGAAAACTCCACAGCATTTACGGGTGGCGCCACGGGGCGTACCGCAGCTACAAACGAGTACTTTCTTGGCTACTCCTCGAACTACAACGGCCTGCAGGTCCAACTTACAAAGCGCTACTCTGCTGGCCTCACATTTACCTCTGCATTCACGTGGGGAAAAGCACTTACCTACGCCACCGGGGGAGATGACAACGGCAGCCTGGTGTTCTTCATCGACCAGCGCAGGAACTATGCTCCTGCCGACTTCGATCGTTCGAAGAACTTCGAGCAGAGCTTCACGTACGAGCTGCCAGGCGGACGTGGCCACAAATACTTCAACTCCGGCATTGGCGATGCGGTGTTTGGTGGCTGGAGACTCTCCGGTGTCATTTCTATTCTTTCCGGATTGCCATTCAGCGTATATGCGAACCAAGGCGTACTCAACACGCCAGGAACCGCGCTGCTGGCAAGTATGACCGGCTCTCCTAAAGTCACACACCAAATCGGAGCAGACAAACCGTGGCTGGATAAGTCCAATCTCTCGCAGCCAGCCGGTTGCGCTGGAGCATTTCCTTGTACGCCGGTGCTGGGCAATACAGGCAGAAATCAGTTCAGGGGACCGGGCTACTGGCAAAACAACTTCTCGCTTGCCAAGAAATTTACGATGTTCCGGGAATTTGCAAGTGAGCTTCGTATCGATGCGGTGCAGTTAACGAATACTCCTCAGTTCGCCAATCCCGCAGCGGGCAGCGGAACGATCATTACAAACGCGAACTTCGGTAAGGTAACGAGCACTCTGGGCAGTGGCCAAGGCACCGTGAACGGTATTGGTGGTGGGCGCAGCCTCCAGGGCTCTCTCAGAGTATCCTTCTAGCTTTCACACCTGGTGGGACGAGGCACAGATGCTTCGTCCCGCCTTCATCCGCGGCGCACTGCACGCTGCTGCCGCATGAGGACATCAATAATGAGCATTCACTCCCGCCGGACATTTTTGACGGGGTCCGTTGCGGTGGCATCGCTGTGCGCTATGCCAGCCCTTGCACAATCTGCGAAGTCTCCATTTCGGGTTGCAGTGATAACGGACGAAATCTCGCCAGACTTTGATCACGCCTGTCATGTCGCTTCGCAGGAATTTGGGATGCACTGGGTTGAACTGCGTTCCCTGTGGGGCAAAAGCTTGATGAATCTTAAGGAAGATCAGCTTGCTGATGCGCACAAGATTCTCGAGAAATACAAGCTTCGGGTTACGGATATCGCCAGCCCTCTTTTCAAGACGGATTGGCCTGGAGCGCCGCGATCGCAATACGGATCGAAGGGCGACATGCACGGCGCCCCCGAGACAACTTTCAAAGAGCAGGATGAGATCCTGGAGAAGTCGATCTCCCTCGCAAAGCAATTCAAGACCAATAAGGTGCGGTGCTTCGACTTCTGGCGGCTGGACGACGTTAAACCCTACCGGGAAGCAATCGACGACAAACTCCGTCAGGCGGCGGATAAGGCAGGGAAGCAAGGCATCCTCCTGGTGCTGGAAAACGAATTCGAGTGCAACACCGCCACCGGGCGTGAATCAGTTCGTACATTAGGCGCTGTCAAATCATCGTCGCTGGCTCTGAATTGGGATCCCGGCAATGCGGTAATGCGTGGCGAGATGGATGCCTATCCCACCGCATGGGAGATGCTTCCGAAAAACAGAATTCATCACTGCCACGTGAAAAATGCGGTCAAGGATGAATCCGGCAAAATCGTGTGGGCGCCGACTGGCAAGGGCGTAATTGATTGGACCGGTCAGTTCCGCGCGCTCAAAGAGGCCGGATTCAAAGACGCTGTCAGCCTCGAGACTCACTGGCATGGAGCGGCGACTCCGGAAGAGTCGAGTCGCATTAGTTGGGCCGGCATGAAGAAAGCACTGGCAGATGCAGGCGCGCTGTAAACGAGAGAGAACTTTCAATTCGATAGAAACATCATTCTCTTGGGAGGGTATGTGCTTACACGACGTGAATTCATCGATACGCTTGCGACAGGAACGGCTGGACTAGCAATAGCGTCGACCGCCAAGAGTTACGGTCAGATTCTCGGGTCCAACGACCGCTTGAATTTTGCGGTAATCGGGCTCCATTCCCGCGCATACGCGCACTTGTCGGCTCTGAAGGCGAACAAGGCGGCGGCAAGAATTTCCTATGTCTGCGACGTGGATACGAACACCATGAAGAAGTTCGCCACCGAGACTGAGAAGGAGATGGGCGAAGCTCCGAAGACTGACCAGGACTTCCGCAACATTCTTCGGGATAAGGAAGTCGATGCGATTACGATCGCAACTCCCGATCACTGGCACGCACCCATGGCGATTGCGGGCCTCGAGGCCGGCAAGCATGTGTATGTCGAGAAGCCGTGCAGTCACAATCCCGCCGAAGGAGTCATGCTGGTTCAGGCGCAGAAGAAGTACGGCAAGCTGGTGCAGATGGGCACGCAGCAACGCTCAAGCCCGCACACAATCGAGATCGTCGACCGCATTCACAACGGCGATATTGGCCGCGCATACATGGCGAAAGCCTGGTACGTAAATGTGCGCAAATCCATCGGGGTTGGAAAAGAAGCTCCCGTACCATCGCAATTGAACTGGGATCTCTGGCAGGGTCCTGCGCCTCGCCGCGCCTACACCGATAACATCCAGCCTTA
>Ga0157369_10006450_pt1 | contig 13598 bp, 5 predicted proteins | sample C25metaG_FD_113461 | JGI IMG/M metagenome (GOLD analysis project Ga0157369, IMG submission 113461) | Corn rhizosphere microbial communities from Kellogg Biological Station, Michigan, USA - C2-5 metaG | ecosystem: Host-associated > Plants > Roots > Rhizosphere > Soil | place: USA: Michigan...
CGTAAAAACTCGAATCAGCAGTCGACCAGCCGTTATCGTTGAAAACCACGGGGAAGAACTGTCGCCAATCGTTGTGATTGGTGGTGCGGCGGTTCAGGATCAGCTGGGTGTCCCAGTCCACGCCGCGTTTTATGCCCAAAACGCGCCAGTCTTAATGCTGTAAACCCGCCACTCGGAATGCGACCAAAGGCGCCACGTGTTCTGACCGGCGAGCCAGCCATAATGTTGCAAACCCGCCACTCGGAATGCATGCCCAGCTTCACAGGCATACGCATGCAGACTTGCCCGCTCCCCAAGGAGATCCATCAGGCAGACATCTTGGGTGCGGTCTAGAAACCCTCTGCCGCTGTCATGTGCTTTCGCATCGACTCGCCTGATAGCGGGACACGGACGGCGCGGCTCACGATCCGGTCCATGATGGCATCCGCGGTGGTGGGGTTGCCGGTCCCGAGATAGTCATGCCACTTGTCCACCGGCAATTGGCTGGTCACGATCGTGGCGCGTCCTTCGACGCGGGCCTCAACGATTTCCAGGAGGTCGGCGCGGTGGCCGGCGTTGATCGCGCCCGAGCCGAAGTCATCCAGGATAAAGAGATCGATCTTGGCCAACTGGGCAAGACGCTTGCGGAAACTTCCGTCGGCGTGCGTCAACCGCAGTTCTTCCAGCAACAGCGGCGCTCGCTGGAACAGGACGGTCTTGCCGAGACGGCAGGCCTTCTGGCCCAAGGCACACGCCAGCCAGGTTTTTCCGGATCCGGTGGGGCCGGTCAGGATGACATTGAGTCCGCGTGCCACCCAGTCGCAGGTCGTCAGCGAAGCCATTACGCTGCGATCGAGACCGCGCGGGTGGTGGTAGTCGATGTCCTCGACACATGCCTGCGTTTTCAGCTTGGCCGCTTTCAGCAGGCGTTGCAGCCGGTGATTCTCCCGGTACGTGGCTTCATGATCGACGAGCAGGCCGAAGCGCTCCTCGAACGACAGGCTTTGCGCGGCGGCATTCCCGAGTTGTTCTTCAAAACCGGCAGCCATGCCGCTCAGACGCAGATCCCGCAATTTGGAAAGGGTTTGTTCGGTCAGCATCGTCGTTCTCCGAGGTGTCTCAGTGATAGGCCTGCGCCCCGCGCAGGTTTCCGTGGGTAAAAGACGCTTCCTGCAACGGATCATCAGGAAGCGGCTGCTGGTCGAGCCGCGTGCGCAGGATGTTGGTGACGTGACGTAATTCCGTCGCGCCAATGGCGATCGCCCGCGCACAGGCCGCTTCGAGACGTTCGTTGCCGTATTCGCGGGCGAGGTTCTTCATCGTCGCGGTTTCCCGCATCCCCTGTTCCTTGCGTGGGCACTGCGCCAACAGAATGCTCAGAAACGCATGGGTCTGCGGACCGACACCGGTGGCCCACTGAAGATCGGCGCTGCCATCCCATTCCTCCCGATAGCGGTGACGGGGATCCATGTGCTGGGGATCGGTGCACTTTCCCGGTGCACGCAGGCGTGCGTGGCTGGCGACGCGTCGTCCTCCATGCAGCACCTCGACGACATCGGGGGTCAGGCGAACCTCCAGCTCACGACCGCGAAGGGCGTTCGGGACGCTGTAGTAATGGCCACCGCCCAAGTCGAAGTGGTAATCGGCGCCGGCCCGCACCTTGCGGAATTCGGCATAGACATAACGGGTCTTGGGCAGCGGCTGCAGCGCCGGCCGGTCGATGGCCTCGAATGCTTGCTTGCGGCAGCCGGGCAGTTTCTTGAAAGACCGCGCATTCACATCGACCAGCAATTCTCTGATCGCGACGTTGACGTCCTCGAGGCTGGTGAACACTTGCTTGCGCAAGCGAAACAGGATCCAGCGTTCCACGATCAAGACCCCACCCTCGGCCTTGGCCTTATCATTGGGCTTTCGCGGACGTGCCGGCAGGATCATCGTGCCGTAATGGGAAGCCATATCCAGATAGGTCGGGTGGACCGTCGGATTGGCGCGGCTGGCTCGGATCACCGCCGACTTCAGGTTGTCGCACACCACCACCTGGGGCACGCCGCCGAAGTGCTCGAACATGCGCACGTGCGAGGCAATCCATTCCGGCAACTGCTGGCTCCACGCCGCCTCGGCATAGATGTAGTTGGACGCCCCCAGCACGCCTACAAAGATCTGGGCTTTGCGGATTTCGCCGGTTTTGACGTTGTGGATGGCGAGGGTCGGGCCAGCGTAATCCACGAATACCTTGTCTCCGGCCAGGTGTACCTGCCGCATGGACGCTTTCAGGGTCTTGCCGAACGCTCGCAGGCGCTCGCAGAAATAGCTGTAGGCCATGCCGTCGGGATGCTCGGCCAGCCACTCTTCGTGGAGCACCTGACGCGTGGCCCCCTTTTGTTTCAGGGCTTGCCAGACTGCGTCCCAATCGGGTTCCGCCAGTTCGCGGGATCGTGTGGCCGGCGTCACAGGGAACAACCTCAGTTCCAGTTCGGCATCATCCAAGGTTTCGGGCAGCAGCCACGCCAATCCCGCCGACTGGGCACGCGTCAGATAATCGGATACCGCATCACGCGAGATCCCCAGGCTGCGGGCGATCGCACGCCTGGATTTCCCGGACGCAGCCAGTTGCAGGACTTGACGGATTTGGCGCATGGAGAGCCTCCGATTGCACATGTGCTTAGCCGGCTAGAGCATTCGATGTAAACGTTCAGACCATTGCGCCGCGCAGCAACAAACCCTTTGCCAGGTCGCCGGTTCTTGCGCCGTGGACGCACTGCGCAGCACGCAACACACGCACAGAAGTCGGCGTCGCGAGCAGCAGCCCCAGATGTTCGGGCAGCGCCGAATTACTACTCTCCAAGACGTCTCCATCGCGCATGGCTATCCACAGAAAATCACAGAAGGGCTCGACCAAGGCCACGTACTCCAGGAATTGAGGCGACCTGAGAATATGGCCTCCGCGGATATCGATGCCATGGAGCACAACGCCGCCGGATTTGTCCTGGACTGCGGCGACGGCGTCCAGCTCCGGGATCCGCCGGTCACTGCTCCGTGACTGCGGCCGCACCTGCGCGAACAGTTCATAGCGACTCAGGTTGGCCGTACCGGTCCAGTCGGGACCGGCCACCAGCAAGCCCGCCATCACGTCGGCCTCCAGCCGGCTGTTGCGTTGCTGCAAATCCCGCTGGTTGAAGCGTGGTGGCGCCACACCGCGGCCGCGTGCGGTGCGCCCGGCGAGCACCGGACGATAGGCCAACCAGGTGGCTCGCAATTGGGCACGGGAGACCGATCCTTCGATCAACCCCTTGACCAACGGATCAGTCACGGTGGACGCCGCCACCCTCATCAATTTGGACAAGAGTTCGAGGCTTTCCGGGCTGACCGACTCGGGCAGCTTGTCGAGCAAGGGCAAATGGATGCCGCGCTTGGCCAGCGATGATTGCAGTTCGACGTAAAAGCGAGCGGAACTCAGCATCCGCCAGAGACTACCCTCCTTCAGATCGAGCCGCGCTGCCAGTTGGCGCACCCATTCGCTGAATGACTTGGCCTCAGCGCGCCAAAGCCCGAAACGTTCCACCTCGCCGCAAAGGCGTCCCAGCTTGGGCCACGGACAGCTTGCGCCGTTTTCAAGGGCGGCGATCTCGGCTGAAGCGCGGGTGCGGACGTCGATCACGGGCATGAGAATTACACTAGCGGGCTAGTGTATCACTGTCAAGTGCTCTCCGATCTGCTGGGCACCTCACAGCAAACCGTCTTCTCCTACGAGAACGGCAACGGCGCGTGCCGATCACGCTTCCGCTACTTGCGCACACGCTCGGCACCAGCATCGAAAAACTGGTCGGCGGAGAGAGCAAGCGCAACACCAGGCGCGGCCCCGCACCGGAGATTCAGCAACAACTCGAACGCGTCAGCCAAACTCCCGCGCGCACGTCAGCGCATGGTCAGCGAAGTCCTCGACTCGTTGCTGGCCCAAGCACGCTGACACGATCGCAACCGCTGAGACGAACAAGGCCCGCGATGCGGGCCTTGTTGTATCTGGCGTTAAATTTTCCCTGGCATCTTTATTTGTGAACTACGCTTCTGCTATCTCCGCAAATCCTATGGCAAGCGGGATAACACTTTCTGGGTACCAGCTGTCAGGAATATCGTGTTCACTGATGTTATTGTATACGAGAACATCGTACGTAGAGAAATTCCTGAAGATTAATACTACGGAGTGATTTGCAAATCGTGATTCTTGCGTAACTACAGCCCCAAATAAGGCACGATATTTACCCTTATCTTGATCACTTTTTATGATCTCGATATAAAATGGTGAAGGCGTATCTATGGTTGAGTCGCCTTCCGACCAACCCCACCCATACACCGGAACAATCTTGACTTTTGTCATATTCATTCTTGAGGCGGAAGCGGAAACGGGCCAGTAACACTTCCAGACGGAGTTCCCTCAGGGAACTGATATTCAATGCCGCCACCGGGACGTCCATATCTCGGAGCCACAATACCCGGACCAATAACGGGCACCATGTCTTTCATGATCCTTACGGTGTAATAGGAATTGGGTGGTGTAAGCCGGGGTGGCAACGCCAGCTGTTGCTCCGCCTGTGCGCCTGTCATTAGAGGGCCGCGTGTTGCAAATGCTCCAGGTCGGAGTCCATTTGCAAAATTATCTTTGTCCGCCGCATATCCATAATGGGTGTAATAATCGTACTGCGGTGTATCACCGCCAAGTGACAACGCCATTCCCACCACACCGAGGAGCTTGCTAGCAACTGCAGCAGTGTCGCTTAATAGCGCGCCCCCGGTTTGTTCCCAAGTAGCTGTGGCAGCTGTGGCGGTTGCTCCAGCGGCCGCGCCAGCACCGCTTGAGCTCGAATGCGTGGCAGCAGCGGTTTGCGTGGGTGAAGCGGCTGATTCGGGAGCTGCGTACAGCTTGGAAGACGACGTAACAAAATACGTCGTATGCAGGGTCGGCGAATCGCACCCCACATCGGCGAAATTAGAGCCGGTGCACATGCCTGTGGGATCTGTGTACCGATAGGGATTGTCGTTGGCATACGCGTACCGATTGAAACTCCCACCCCCTCCGTCCGCCTGCACCGGATCGGTCGACAGGAACCTTCCGGCCTCCGGGTCATAGTAGCGCTGCTGCATGTACACGAGATTGGTCTCGGGGTCCTCCTCGTGCCCGCCGTAGCCGGGCCCGTCTCGGAGGTCCCGGTTCAGCACCTGGCCGTAAGGCGCGTAATAGGTCCGCTCCACCACGTTGCGGCTGGCATCGGTGACCACCACCTCGCTGTGGATCGTGTCACTGGAGTAGTAGTACACCGTGTCGGCGGCCCGGGCCGCGCCCGCCCACAGCAGCAGCATCCCGATGACCAGCGCGCCGGCCCGGTTCATGACGAACTCCCGGTCGCAGGAAGCGCGTTGGTCTTCGAAGAGTTCACGGTGGTGGTGAGAGGTGCGTTGGTCCAGCCGGAGCAGCCCTTGGCGTCGCAGGCCTGCACCGCGAGCTGGTAGGTGTCCGGCAGGCTGATGGTGACCACGGCGCTGGTGGCAGAACCGGTGTAGATCGTCGCCACGTTGCCGTTATTGAGGTTGGTCTTGCGCACCGAGTAGGACGTCGCGCCACTGACCGCGCTCCAGCTCACCCCGAACCCGACCCCGGACGTCACGCTGCTGGGCGCCGTCATCGAAGGTGGCGCAATCGGGATCGGCGAGACGATCACCTTCACCGAGTTGCTGGGTGGCGCACACACCGACTGGTCGCAGGCGTACACCACGTAGGTATAGGTGCCGCTGGCCAGCGCGCTGGTGGCAAAGGACAGTCCGGTCGAGTTGTACACCGCGGTCCAACTGCCGCCATTGAGGCTCTGGTTGAGCTGATAGCGCGTGCTGTTGCTCGCGGAGGTCCAGCTCAGGGTGAACGTGCCGGTGGTGCTGGAGACCGGGCCGGACAGCGTCGACGAGGGCGGCATCAGCACCACCGTCACCGTCACCGCATTGCTTGCGCTGCAACCGGATGCGTTGCAGGCATCCACCGTGTAGGTGTAAGTGCCGTTGCCGAGACCGCTCGCGGACCACGCCGTGCCGGCGGCGTTGTAGACGGAGGTTCCGTTCTGGTAGAGGTCGTAGCTGCTCGCGGCGGTGGTCGCGTTCCAGCTTAGGCTGAAGCTGCCGTTGGTACTCGTGGTTTCGTTGGCCGACAGGGTTGGCGCCGGCGGCACGTGCAGCACCGTCACCGTGACCTGGTTGCTGGCAAAACCACACGTGGAGCCGTTGCAGCCGTAGACCGTGTAGGTGTATGTGCCATTCGGAAGGGCATTCGAGCTCCACGAGGTGCCCGTCGAGTTGTAGACCAGCGTTCCACCCTGATAGAGCTGATAGCTGGTCGCATTCGTGACCGCGTTCCAGCTCAAGCTGAAGGTGCCGCTGGTGCTGTTGCCGGTGGTGGCAGACAGACTTGGTGCCGCGATGTGGTTCACTGCCACCGTGACCGGATTGCTGGCGCCGCCACAACCGGAGGCGTTGCACGATTGCACCGTGTAGGTGTAGTTGCCGTTGCCGAGGTTGCTTGACGACCACGAGGTGCCGCTACCGGAGTAAACGGTGGTTCCGTTCTGGGACAGGTTGTAACCGGTCGCAGTCGGGACCGCACTCCAGCTCAGGGTGAAAGTGCCGCTGAGGCTGGACGTGGTACTGGCCGACAGGCTCGGGGGCAGCGTCACGATCACGTTGCCGGAAGTCGTATAGCCGCTGCAGCCGCCGGCGCCACAGGCCGCGACCTGGAACTGGTAGGTGCCCGATCCCGGTACCGTCGCCGTGTAGCCGGTGTTGCCGCCTTCGTAGGCGACGCCCCAGCCGCCGTTGTAGGGGTATTCCTCCAGCACGTAATTGTTGGCCAGCGACGAAGCCTGCCAGCTCACCGGTATGGAGGTGCCGAAGGAATAGGCCGGCGCCGTGATCGAGGCGGGTGCCGCCGGGATTACCGTGACCGTGCCCGAGGTGGCAAAGCCGCTGCAACCCGAACTGTTGCAGGCCTGCACCTGGTACACGTAGCGCCCGCTTGCAAGGCCGGTGATGCTGTCCGATGTGCTCGCGCCGCTGTAAACCGAATCGGCGCCGCCATTGTTGGCGTTTTGCCAGAGCACGTAGCTGCTGGCGCCCGCCGATGCCGACCACGACACCGAGAAGGTACCGGTACTGTCGGAGGTAGGCGTCACCGTGATCGATGCGGGTGCGGCCGGCACATTGGGCGGCGGGGATGCTGCGTTGTTGGCAACCACCCGCGCGACCAGCGTGTCGCCGAGATAGATGTAATCCGTGGCGTTCTGCGTGGACGGCTGCCACTGGTACATCAACTGGCCGCCCTTGCTGTAGTCGGCGTCCAGCAGGATGCCGCCATAGAGCGTCTCATCCTTCTGCACGCGACGCCCGGCGGCGTCGTAGAGATAGCGTCCGACACCCGGAACGTTGCGCAGGCGATTGGCCATGTCGAACTGGTAAGCCCCTCCATCCTTGTTCGCAAGGTTGCCTTGCGCGTCGTAGATGTAGGTGTGGAGGTTGTAAGCGGTGCCCGGCTCGACCAATCCCACCAGCTGGCCATTGGCGTTGTAGGAATAAGCGGCACTGGAATACGCGCCGACGCTGGCGGAGAGCAGGTTGTCCAGCACGTCGTAGCTGTACAGCGCCTTGTCGGCGCTGCCGCTGCCGAACATCGGCGAATCTGCTTCAGTGAGGCGATCGAGGCCGTCGTAGGTCATGTCGCGGTTGCCGACGTTTCCTGAGGTGTTGTCGGTGATCGCAGCAACGTTGGCGTCGCCGTCGTACGCATAGCTGTCGTCGTGCACGGCCGCGCCGCCGTAAGCATCGGTGCTGCGGTCCACCAAACCGCGTTCGTTCTCGGTCATGGTGTGCACGAGACCATTGCCGTAGGTGTACGAAGCGATCGCGCCGTTGGGGTCATAAGTTGCAGCGGTGGCATAGGTGCCGGCCTGGGTAGGCTGACCCAATGCGTTGGGTGCGTAGCCGACGGTGCGGCCATCCGGATAGGTGGTACTGGTCAGGTGCCCGTTGGCATCGTAGCCATAGGCCAAGTTGAAAGGCGATGTGTTGGGAATGCTCAGCGCTTCGGACGTCAACAGGCGCCGCTTGTCGTAGGTGTAAGTGGTGGTGACCGGGCTGCCGCCGTTGCTCACCGTTTGGGTTTGCAAGGCACCGTCCGCGTAGTAACCGAAACTGGCGTTGCTGGAACCATCCGGATAGGTGACCGTGAGCAGCCGATTGCGCTTGTCATACGTGCGGGACACCACGCGGCCGGAACTTTCGGCAGTGCTGGCGTCGCAGTTGCCGGTATCGGGCAGGTTCAGGCCCGATGCGCTCCAGGAAAGATTGCCCGCGCCGTCGTAACCGAATGCCGTCGCGCCGCTTTCTGGTTCGATGCGCTTGCAGAGTTGCTGATACCCGTCATACACGTAGGAACGGGTGAGCGAAGGCGAACCGGATGCGGTGCCGGTCCGCATGATCGACAACGGCTTGCCGAAGATGTCGCGCTGGATCGTGGTGAGCACGCCTTGCGGAGCGCTGATCGACATCGGCCATTGCGTGGTCGGCTCACCGTACGCCATGTAACTCGTGGTCGTGCTGTAGCCGCGTGGGTCGGTGACTTGGGTCTGGAAGCCGGACAGATACGCGGTCGTCGTCGGCAGCGCACCGAGCTCCGAATCCTCCGAAACCTGGGTGACGCGATCCAGCGCGTCATACGTGGTGTGGGCACCCGGCAGGGACTGCGTGTAACTGGTGGCACTGGCGGTCGGATAGGACGCGAACACCTTGCGCCCGCCGGCGTCATATTGCTGCACGACCTGGCTCAAGGTGCCGCTTTTGCCAGCATCGTAATGCTCGGTGACCAAAGGTCGCCAGAACGCATCGAAGTATGTCACCGCATAGTCGTTGCCCGTATGCACCACCTGCTTCCAGTGGCCGGCGGGAATGCCGTACTCACTGCCGGCGACCGGCGCGAAGGACAGCAGGGTCGGGTTCCACGCCACGTCGTCGCCCGCTGGATAGCTGATCTGCGCCAGTCGGCCCATCGCATCGTAGGCGTAGTTCGTGGTGAAGCCGTTCTCGTCGGTGACGGATGTGATCCATCCCGCCGCATTGACCGTCGCGGATTCGGACGTGCCATCGGCATGGCCCACGGTTTGCGGCAGGCCGCGATACCAATTCGAGAGGGTCGTGATGTTATTGTCACCATCTTCGACGCTGGCGAGCGTGCCGTCGCTGTTCCAGGCCTTGGTCGAAACCAGCTTGCCGAAGGCAGACTGCTGGTAAGGAAGATCGAGACTGGTGTACGTGGTTTGCGAAGACGTGATCCCGTTGGTCACCGTGCTGGTCGTCAACCCCAGCACCCACAGATTCAGATTATCCTGGTAAGTCGTGGTATCGGTCTTGCTGTAACCAAGAGTGCTGGACTCGGTATCACTGGTCGACCGTGCGAAGTCATCAAAACTGTTGACGCTGGTCGTGAACGTCGCGCCGTCACGAGCGATGGTCGTTTGCGTGACGGGACGCAGGCGATTGCCAGTCGGGTGGATGTCATTGCCCAACTGGTCTTGCCCGGCCACGCTCGGAAAAGGTTCGTTCGGTGCCGCGGTCTCGTCGACGAAGGCACTGGTGGTGGTCTGCAGGACGTTGCCGGACAGATCCTCGACCTTGGTGCCGTACAACCTGCCGTCATCGCAACCGTAAGTCCTTCCGAAGGCATATTGCGTGATCGACACCGGGCCGGTCACGGTGACGGTGTAGGCAGGATTCGGCGTGCCACAGCTGCCACCGGGGAGATAGACCAGTGTGCCGGAATCGTAGGGCACGGTCGCCGAAAAATAGCCCGGCGCCGTCCCGCTTTCGTCATTCACGACCCCGCCGCTGTCATAGCTCCAGGTCATCCCCGAAGGCAGTCCCGGGCCGGTGATCTGTTTGGATGCCAGCGCGAAGTTGTCGGAAAACGTGTAGATGGTCGGGTAGGCGTGATCGGGATTGCCGTCGTTGCACGACAACGGCACGCCGGTGCGATAGTGCCTCTGGTACTGGAAGGAATAGGTGGCTTGTGCGCCTGACGGTGCGCCAATGACATACGTAAAACTTCCCGTATTCTCATACGGCGTCAATTGACAGTGGACCGTGGGACAAGGGTCGCTCTGGTTGCATTGCTTTACCGGCGGCTTGTAGGTTTCCAAGGCGCCCGACGCGATCGTGTACGTCCACTTGGAACCATCGGGCCGCGTCACCGAAGTCAGCACGGTACGACCCTGTGAGTCGGTGCCATAGCCGTATTGCCATGTCCCCAGTGCACTGCTCGCCGACGCGATGGTGTTGCCCGACCAGGTCAGCGTGACGCTGCGCCCGTCGCTGGAGCTAATTCCTGTCAGCTGGTTACTACTGTTGTAGCTGTAGGTGACGGTATTGCCGAAACGGTCCTGGACCTTCGTCGCGAGCATGAACACGCGCTCGCGGTCGGCGTAAATGTTGTCTTGGATGGTTCCGTTGGTCTCCGTCAGCACGAAAATACTGGGTGCGGTATGCACCACCACCCAATTGAAGGTATAGGTCGTCCCGGTCGGTGCAACCGCCACGAACGCCTCGCCCGGATAACCATTCGCCGTCGCGCTCAGGCACGCGACTTTCCAATTGTCCGTGGTCAACCATTTGTAGGTGCTGGCGCTCGCATCCGCGGGTGACTTGCTCTGGTTGTTGACGAGCAGTTCCTGGTCACCCGTGCCAGGGATGTGCAGTTGATCACCGTCCCAGATGATGTTCAGCGGCGCGACTACTTGTCCCGACATGCCCGGCACACGGGTGTTGAGCGTGTACGTGGTATCGCTGCAACGGGCGCTCGATCCGTCATCGAGTGTCCAGCCGTTGTCGGTGGTGACCACGGCTTCGATATAGGGGATTTCGAGATCCCAATCGCCGAAGCCACCCAGATAGCCAGGGTCCGCACGGCGATCGTCGACGGTGAAACGTCGGCCTACCTCGACTGGCAGGGTGTTGTTGCCGGGAATCGCGAAGTCGTTGACGTCGAACTCGGTCGCGCCGTTGTACAGGCTGATCCGGTCGCCGAAGGCGTTATCGGTGAGAGGCGCGATGGCCTGCGCGGCGCGCAGGTGCTTGCCGAACTCTTCGTAAGGATCGAGGCCACTCGTTGCATCGGCGCGCGCGACGCGCGGCAGCAGCACCATCGCTGCCAGCAACGCCACCAGGACACAAGATCCCCAGCTCCTGCACCCATACGCCAACATATTGGCGCACCCCTATCCGTTCTGCCTCCCCGGCGAACGAGCGGGCGATGCTATTGGCCTGCCTGTGAAGAATGCGTTAATCCCGCGCACCTATCAGCCCAACAGGTCACGCGATGAAAGCTCGTGGCTCAAGCCACGCGGCACGGCCGAATTCTTGCACCGGAAACGATCGGCTTGGCGGATTGATTCGAATGTCACGGGTGATCTGCATCGCAAATCCACCCGAGACAAGAACTTCACGCGGACCAAGGTGCAACGTCGCATCGAACGGATCGAGGAGAGCGTAGCGCGGTATTTGTCGGAACTGGACAGCGACCCGCGCTGCAATGTCTGATTGCGCGTCCGTCGATTGTTCAACTACACCTACCGCACCGAGGAGCTACGTACTCACCAGATCCCACGAGGCGAGACGCGGCGCATGAGCAAGGACTGGCGATATCGCTACGACTGTGAACGATCCGATCGTGCGTTCGGCGGGCTCCCGCCCGTCCCCTGAGTGATGGCACAATCACCCGCAGCCTCGGTTTTCTGAGTGGCTCAGCAAGTGAGCACTTCAAATGACATCACGGCCTGTCGGCGGACGATGCCCCGCCAGCACCAGCTGCCGGAAGAATCGGCTTAATTGATTCGAACTGGGTTTCGTAATCGTTAGTAACGTGGCGTGCGTCTCCTGGATCGCGGATTACGCGCGGCGTAATCAGCACGATCAGTTCGGTCCGCTTCCGGTCGTTAACGGTGGTGCCGAACAGGCGGCCCAGCACCGGGATGCGATTGAGGAATGGCACGCCATTGTCCTGAACCCCCTCACTTTGCTGGATCAGACCGCCCAACAATACTGTCTGGCCACTTTGTACGGCGACTTGTGTGCTGAGCGCACGATTGGCGATCGTATAGTTTCCGTACTGATCCTTGGTCGTCGGCGCGCTGACGATCTGCTGTACGTCCAAATACACCAGTCCGCCAGGGCTGACGCGCGGCACCACGTCAAGCAACACGCCAGTGTCGATGTACTGCACCTGGCCGGCGTTGTAAGTCCCGGCCGGCGACGCGACCCCTACACCGGGGATGACGTAGGTCTGCACCACCGGAATCTTATCGCCGACCTTGAAGGTGGTTTCCTGGTTGTTGAGAACGACTATGGACGGCGCCGACAGCATCTTGGCGTCGCCACTGCTCTCCATGGCACTGATCGCGAATTGCAGCTCGTTGCCCGCAAACGAGTAGAACAGCGCATCGTTGGCGGGGTTGTACTGAACTCCACCCAGGCCCACCGCGCCCTGATGACGGTGGTAGGACTCGTTGGTGTTGGGCGGTGAACCCGGCTGGGCGCCGATCAGGCCGCCGAGGTAATACTGCACCCCGAACTGGAACTGGCCGGTCAATGTCACTTCCAGCACCTTGGTCTCGATCTGTACCTGCAACGGCTTCTCGTCGAGTCGCTTGATCACCGGCAGCAACGCGTTCCATTGATTGGGAGATGCGCGAACCAGTAATTGGTTGTTGTCGGAAATTCCGACGCGCACGCCTTCTCCGAACGTGTACATCGTCGACGATTGCCCACCCTGCTGTTGGCGATTGGGCGACTCACCACCGAACATACCTGCCCCGCTCAGGCCGAGCTGGCCCGAGCTGCTCAAATTACCGTTGGACGCGAAGGCGCCAAAACCTTGCTGCGCACCTGACGAAGCCTGTTCCAGCGATGAGTATCCCGGCGCCACCGCGCCGGTCGCGCTCTGCATGCTGCCGCTGCCACTGCCAAGCACTGCGTTGAGATTCTTGGCGAGCTCGGATGCTTTCACGTTGACCACGTCGTAGGCATACAAGTCGGATCGATCACTCTCGCCATTCTCCAGCGTCGCGACCAGCTTGCGTACGTCATCAATGTAGGCAGGCTGAGACGTGATCACGACGAGGCTGTTGCTCTGCCGTAAGGGGATCATCCGGATCAGGCTGGACATCGCCTCGCCATTGCCACCGGACTCGGAGGCGAACAGCCCATTGAGTTGACGTACCATCTCGCTCGCTTGCACGTGCTGCAGCGGGATGACCGCGACCGACATCCCGCGCAACCAGTCGACGTCGAAGGTGCGCACGATGCGCTGGTAATTGGCGAGTTCGTCGGGCGTGCCGCCCATCACCAGGATGTTGCGCAGCGGATCGACCAACAGGAACGCCTTGGGGTCCGCGAACGGCTTCAGCAATTTCTGCATCGCCTCGGCGGACACGTAATGCAGCGGGAACAGGCGTGCCGCATAGCCCATGCCGGGCGAGGTCGCGCCCAGCCCCGGCACCAGGTTGCCGGGCGCCGCCTGCTCGATCGGCACCACGAGATAG
>Ga0157369_10006451_pt1 | contig 13598 bp, 12 predicted proteins | sample C25metaG_FD_113461 | JGI IMG/M metagenome (GOLD analysis project Ga0157369, IMG submission 113461) | Corn rhizosphere microbial communities from Kellogg Biological Station, Michigan, USA - C2-5 metaG | ecosystem: Host-associated > Plants > Roots > Rhizosphere > Soil | place: USA: Michigan...
CGGACGGTGACCACGATGTCAGTGAATGGAGCAGATCATGCTTACCCAACGTATTTCCCGGCTGAGCCTCGCCGCGAGCGGCGTCGCTCTCGCCGTCTATTCCATGCCCGCAAGGGCCGACGATATCGGCGATATGCGGCAGGAGATGCAGGCGATGCAGAGCCAGTATCAGGCCGCTTTGACGAAGCTGCAGCATGACTATGAGGCGAAGCTGCAATCGATGGAAAAGCGCCTCGACGCCGCCGAAAAGAAAGCCACGGCGGCGACGCAAAAAGCCGACGATGCGCAGAAGGCCGCGGCGGCGGCACAAACGGCGTCCGAAGCCTCCACGCAAACCGCGGCCGCCGCGCCCGCGCCGGCCGCCGCGCCGGAAGCGACGCCTGCCAGCACCAACGCGCAATCGAGCGCCAATGCCTTCAATCCGGCGATCGGCGCCGTGCTCGACGGCAAGGGCATGGTCTCGACGCATAATCCTAACACTTGGCGCCTGCCGGGCTTCGCGCTCGGCAACGAGGCTGGACCGCCGCCACGCGGGGTCAGTATCGGCGAGAGCGAGATCAACCTGCAGGCGAATGTCGACCAGGCGCTTTTCGCCAATCTCACGATCGCTTTTGAGAACGACAACAGCGTCAATATCGAGGAAGCCTTCATTCAGCCGACGGCATTGCCCTGGGATTTCACCGCGAAGATCGGCCGCTTCTTCTCAGGCATCGGCTATCTCAACGAGCAGCATGCGCATACCTGGGATTTCGCCGACGCGCCCTTGCCGTATCAGGCCTTCCTCAACGGGCAATATGGCGATGACGGCATACAGCTTCGCTGGCTCGCGCCGACCAATATGTTCGTCGAGCTCGGCGGCGAGGCGATGCGCGGCGCGTCCTTCCCGGCGAACAGCGTCCAGGAATCGCTCAGCAGCAACCACAATGCCGGGCTCGGCGCGTGGAGCGCCTTCCTCCATATCGGCGACGACATCAACGACTCATCGAGCTACAGCGCCGGCATCTCCTACCTCGGCACACGCTCGAGCAATCGCGCAACCAATCCGGTCGGCGGTCCGCCAGGCTCTGATCAGTTCACCGGCGTCGATAACACTTTCATCGCCGATGCGGTCTACAAATGGGCGCCGAACGGCAATTTCGCGCAGAGCTATGTGAAGCTGCAGGGCGAGGCCTTCCTGCGCAAGGAATCCGGCGCCTTCACCGCGCTCAATTTCGCGAGTGCGCCGGGCGTACCGACCACGCGCTCGTTCGATGCCGGGCTCCAGAGCGGCTTCTACGCGCAGGCGGTCTATCAATTCATCCCGTTCTGGCGCGTCGGCGTGCGCTACGATCAGGTTCACGCGCCGTCACTCGGCGCCGCGTTTGCCGGCACCACAATCGACTCACGTGATCTGACGCCGCGCCGCTATTCGGCGATGATCGATTACTCGACCAGCGAGTTCGGCCGCTTCCGGGTGCAATACAATTACGACGAAGCGCGGCCCAATCCCGACAATCAAGTTATCTTCCAATACACCGTCAGCCTTGGCGCGCATGGCGCCCATCAATATTGAGAGGCGCGTCATGAAAAGAATGATTCACACTCTCGCCAGTTTCGGTTTTGCGCTTTTCGCATCGGCACAGGCGCACGCGGCGTTCAACGTTTTCGCCTGCGAGCCGGAGTGGGGCGCGTTGACGAAGGTGGTCGGCGGCAACGATGTCGACGTCTACACTGCGACGACCGCGCTGCAGGATCCGCATCAGATCCAAGCGCGGCCAGCGCTGATCTCGCGTCTGCGCAATGCCGATCTGCTTTTCTGCACCGGCGCCGAGCTCGAGATTGGCTGGCTACCGGTGCTGCTGCGCCAGGCCTCGAACGGCAAGGTGCAGCCAGGGCAGCCCGGCTATTTTGAGGCAACCTCGGTCATCAATCTGCTCGAGAAACCGACGCGGCTCGATCGCGCCGAGGGTGATATCCATCCGGCCGGCAATCCGCATATCCAGACGGACCCGCGCAATATGCGCATGGTCGCGGCCGCGCTGGCCAAGCGTCTCGCCACACTCGATCCGTCGAATGCCGCGGGCTATCAGCAGCGCGAGCAGGCTTTCGATCAGGCGCTCGGCGCGGCGATGACGAAAATGCAGGCGCAAGCCGCGCCGCTCAAAGGCGTAGCGTTCGTCTCCTATCACAAGGCGTGGATCTATCTCGCCAATTGGCTCGGCATGAGCGAGGTCGCGAATATCGAGCCGAAGCCGGGCGTGCCGCCGGGCAGCGCCTATATCGCCGAACTGCTCGACAAGATTCCATCACTCAAAGCAAAGATGATCGTCTACGCGGCCTATGAGGATCCGAAGCCGTCGCAATTCGTCGCCGAGAAGAGTCATCTGCCGGCGGTGATGCTGCCATTTACTGTGGGCGGCGACGATGCGTCGAAGGACATCATCGGCTTTTATCAGGACACGGTGAACCGCCTCTTGGCGGCGCTTGGGGGAAAGAGTGGCTGATCACAGTCTCGATATTCTGCTGCCGGCACTGCTGACCGGCATATTGGTGCTGGCAACGCATGTACCGCTCGGCCGGCTGGTGCTCGATCGCGGGATCGTCTTCATCGATCTCGCGATCGCGCAGGTCGCGGGGCTCGGCGTCGTCATCGCCGATTTCTTCGGCTGGGAGCCGAGCGGGTGGTCGGTGCAGATCGCGGCTGTGATCGCCGCCCTCGCCGGCGCCGGCTTCCTCATCTGGACTGAGCGCCGGCTGGCGGCGCTGCAGGAAGCGGTGATCGGCGTCGTCTTCGTGGTCGCGGCGAGCGCCGAGATCGTGCTCCTCAGCTACAACCCGCATGGCGCCGACGAACTCAAGGATCTGCTCGTCGGCCAGATTCTCTGGGTGGTGCCGAGCGATCTGATTCCGGCCACGATCCTCTATGCGATCGTGCTCGGCTTCATCCTCTTCGTCGATCTCGCGCGCTGGCGGGTGCTGTTCTATGCGCTCTTCGCCATGACCGTGACGGCGTCGGTGCAACTCGTCGGCGTATTCCTGGTCTTTGCCTCGCTGATCATCCCGTCGCTCGCGGTTCGTGGCATCCGCGGCCCACGCTCGATCATCTATGCCTATGCGATCGGACTGGTGGGTTATGCACTCGGCCTGTTGTCGTCGGCGCTGTTCGACCTGCCGACAGGGGCGGCGGTGGTCTGCGCCCTAGCCCTGGTCGCCGCCCTGACCGGGCTGGGGCGGGCGGCGCTAGGTGCGCCAGCTACGGTATTATAATACCATAGCCGAAAAGCCCCGAATTTATGGGCTCATCCCTTGACTTCGGCGCACCTGACGGCATACTGCGCGGCCTTACCGAGGAAGTGGGATGAAGACCTATATCGCAACTCCGGCCACGATCGAGAAGAAGTGGCTGCTGATCGACGCCGACGGGCTCGTGCTCGGCCGGCTCGCCGCGCTGATCGCCGACCGGCTCCGCGGCAAGCACAAGCCGACCTACACGCCGAACATGGACTGCGGCGACCACGTCATCGTCGTCAATGCCGAGAAGGTGGCTCTGACCGGCAACAAGCGCCAGGACAGCATCTTCAATTGGCACACCGGCTTCCCCGGCGGCATCAAAGATCGCAGCAAGGGCGCGATCCTCGCCGGCAAGCATCCCGAGCGCGTGATCGAGAAGGCGGTCGAGCGCATGGTGCCGCGCGGCCCGCTAGGCCGTCGCATCATGGGCCATCTGCGCGTCTATGCCGGTCCCAATCACGAGCATGAGGCGCAACAGCCGGTGAAGCTCGATATCGCTGCCATGAATCCCAAGAACAAGAGGGCCTGAGCATGGCCGATCAACCGCAATCCTCCCTCGGCACGATGCGCGACGCGCTGCAGAATGTGCAGCTGCGCCACGCTCCGACCCCCACTACCCCGGCCGCGACGGCGCAGACCGACGCCAAGCCGAAGCTCGATGCGCAGGGCCGCGCTTATGCGACCGGCAAGCGCAAGAACGCCGTCGCGCGCGTCTGGGTGAAGCCAGGCACCGGCAAGATCACGGTCAACGGCCGCGACAGCCCGATCTATTTCGCGCGTCCCGTGCTGCGCATGCTGATCAACCAGCCTTTCGCGATCGTCAATCGCCTCGGCCAGTTCGACGTGAACTGCACCGTGATCGGCGGCGGCCTCTCGGGCCAGGCCGGCGCGGTACGCCATGGCATCTCCAAAGCGCTGCTCAACTACGAGCCGGGTCTCCGGCCGGCGCTGAAGGCGCAGGGCTTCCTGACGCGCGACAGCCGCGTCGTCGAGCGTAAGAAGTACGGCAAGGCCAAGGCCCGACGCAGCTTCCAATTCTCGAAGCGCTGATCCCGCAGGCATCGGCGTGTTCTCCATCAAGGGCGTCCTGCGGGGCGCCCTTTCTTTTTCAGGCTACCGTTTGTTGACGAGAGGAGGGGTTCATGGCTTCGAGCTCTGACAAGACGCGGATCGGCATCCTGGGTGCATCCGGCTATACGGGCGCCGAGCTGCTGCGCATCCTCGCGCATCACCCGAATGCCGCGATCGGTGTGCTGACCGCGGATCGCCAGGCCGGCAAGAAGATCGGCGCGGTCTTCCCGCATCTCGCGCGCCATGTGTTGCCCGATCTCGTTGCGATCCCCGATGTCGATTGGAGCGAGCTCGATCTCGTCTTCTGCTGCCTGCCGCATGGCACGACGCAGGAGGTGATCTCGGCGCTTCCGGCGCATCTTCGGGTGCTTGATCTCTCGGCCGATTTCCGTCTCGCCGATCCCGAAGTTTATGCCAAATGGTACGGCCATGCGCACCGCGCCGTCGGGCTGCAGCGCGAGGCCGTCTATGGCCTGACCGAGATCGCGCGCTCGGCGATCGCCAATGCGCGGCTGGTCGCCGTGCCGGGCTGCTATCCGACCGGCGCGCAATTGCCGCTGGTGCCGCTGGTGAAGGCCGGCGTGATCGATCCCGACGATATCGTCATCGATGCGAAGTCCGGCGTCACCGGCGCCGGCCGAGCGGCAAAAGAGTCGAGCCTCTTTGCCGAAGTGTCGGAAGGCATCACCGCTTACGGCGTCGCGCATCACCGCCACATGCCGGAGATTGAGCAGGGATTGTCGCGCGCCGCGGGCCGGCCGGTGACGATCAGCTTCACACCGCATCTGATGCCGATGAATCGCGGCATTCTCTCCTCGATCTATGTCCGCATTACCCGGGGCGCGACGATCGAAGACCTGCGGAATGTGCTCGAAGAGACCTATGCAGACGAAACCTTCGTGCGCGTGTTGCCGCAAGGCCATTACCCGGCGACGCATCACGTGCGCGGCTCGAACCTTTGCCTCATCGGTCTCGGCGCCGATCGGCTCTCCGGCCGCGCGATCATCGTCTCGGCGATCGACAACCTCGTCAAAGGCGCGTCGGGCCAGGCGGTGCAGGACATGAATGTCATGCTCGGCCTGCCGGAAGTGACCGGGCTGCAGACGGAACCGCTCTTTCCCTGACGAGGCGCACACGCGCGTCGGTTTGACCGTGCGAAGTACCGGCGCGTTGAGCGCGGGTGGAAGCCTGCCCACTCTTATTCCGGCCGAGGTCTTGCCAGAGCCGCGCACGGGGCCCAACATGGCCCCAATCGTCGGCGAAAATCGCAAGGGAGATACGCATGCCGTCCGTCACCATCATGAGCATTGCCGATGTCGAGCTCGTTCAAGCGGGCATCGGCCGCGAAGGCAGCATGGCCGTGAAGCAATTTCCGCTCGATACCGGTGTGCCCGGCATCCAACTCGAATTCTCCTGGAATTCCTACGACACCGGCTATGCCACGCCGCGGCACCGCCACACCTTCGATCAGTATCGCTATGCCCTGACCGGCGACCGCATGATCGAGGACGGCTATGTGAAGCCAGGCGAATGCGCCTTTTATCCCGAAGGCGTCTATTACGGCCCGCAGATGCAGACGGCGCCGACGATCGGCCTCGGCCTGCAATTCCAGGGCATCTCCGGCCTGCCGTATCTGACCCATGTCGATCTGCGCAACGCCGTGAAGTCGCTCAAAGCCGAAGGCTGGAGCTTCAAGGAAGGCGTCGCGAGCAAGGTCGGACCCGACGGACACAAGATCAACAAGGACTCGCACGCCGCCTGCGTGGAATATTTGACCGGCGAGAAGATCGATTTCCCCGTCGGCCGCTACGAGAAGCCGATCGTGATGAAGCCCGAAGGTCATCCCTGGATCGTCGATCGCAAGGTCGCCGGCGTCGAGCATAAGAAGCTCGGCTTCTTCGGCGGCTCGGGCATTCGGCTCACCAGGCTCGAGCCCGGCGCGAAGATTCCGGCGCGCGTCGAGGAAGATGCCGAGATCCGCTATCTGATCGAAGGCTCGATCAGCTATGGCGGCAAGACCTGGAAGGGCGGCAAGACCAAGGACGAAGGCACCTATATGTTCGTCCAGGCGGGTGCCGATGTCGGCGAGATCACCGCGCCGGAAGGCGCGACCTTCTTCGTAATCGAGTTGCCGATGCTGGCGGATATTGCGGCCGGCAAGCAATCGGCCACCCGCGTCAGCGCGAAGCAGCCGCAACCGGCACACGCATAACGCGCACCGAGTGTCCAAATGAAAAGCGCGGCTCCTGGGAGCCGCGTTTTTTGTTTTCGAGATGGTGTGAGAGGCGTTCTAGATTTCGCTGCCGGCGCCGCCGAATTTCGCGCCGTTCTCGCGGATCCAGATCTTGGCCTCATCCTCGGAGCGGAAATCGCAGATGTGCTGGTTCCTGCCGTTGCGCTTGAGAACCAGCTCGTAACCGCCGTATTTGAGCTTTTTGACGCTGAAAAGCGAATTCGTCTGCTGCGATTTCAATTTCTGTGCGTGTGATTCCACGACCCCTCCTGACACCCAAGAGCGGAATCAATCGCCCGGCTGTTTTCAGCCGTACGCCTCTTACGCGCGCTCCCCAAAGATTCTTGTTGGCAACAACCTGCCACAAAACTGCCATACAATGCCAGTGCGGCATTGTGACCTGCGCATCGCTTTTCGGACCAGCCGTGCGATCGCATTCACCGGCCCGAAAAGCTTATGCCGCGGTTACGGCGACACTTCCTCCAGCACCCGCGCCCGTGTCTCTGTGCCGAAGGCGAAGACCATCAGGCTGGGAATGAGAGGCACGAGGCCGAGCATCGTGAACACGCCGGGCAGGCCGTGATTGGTCAGCATTAGCGCGACCATAGTCGGGCTCAACGTGGTGAAGACATTGCGCACCGTCGATCCCATGCCGGTGCCGAGCGCGCGCATGCGCGTCGGATAGAGCTCGCAGGTGAAGACGTAAATCGACACCGAGACCGAGGCGAGGCAGAAATTCGCGATCGTCGCGCAGATCAGCAGGAAGATCGGATCATGTCCGCCTTGGATCGCGAGCGTCAGCAGCGATAGCGACCCGATCAGCAAGGCCGAGCCGATCCAGATGCGCCGGCCGACATGGTCGATCGCCAATGCGACGGCGATGGCGCTGCCGATCGAAATGCAATGCGTGGCAAGCGTGAATTCGAGCGATTGCTGCACCGAGAGATGCAATTGCTGGCGATAGATCGTCGGCAGCCAGCTATTCAGCGCCTGCGTCACGAAGAAATTGCAACCCCAGATCGACCACACGACGAAGGTGCGCATTCGGTAATAGGACGTGAAAAGCTCGCGCAGATCGGTGCTCTTGCGCACCGGCGGCGGCGCGACCGAGAAATCCGGCGCCGGCAGGGTGGTGCCGAGCTTGGCTTCAGCCTCGCGCTCCATCGAGCCGACAATTTCCTCGGCCTCCTTGGTGCGGCCCTTGCTTGCGAGCCAGCGCGGCGATTCCGGCAGTAAGCGTCGCATGATGGCGGCGACGAAAGCCGGGCAGGCGCCGATCAGGAACATCACCTTCCAGCCGTAGTGAGAGACCAGCAGCACGGCGAGCAAGGTGCAGGCGAGATAGCCGAAAGCGAACGCCGCCTCATACATGAGGAAGAAGCGGCCGCGCGTTTTCGAATGAGCGATCTCGTTGATATAGGTCGCAGCGACGGGGATCTCGCCGCCGATCCCGATTCCTTGCAGCACGCGCGAGATGGTAAGGCTCGTGAAATTCCAGCTCGCCGCGCAGACCAGCGCAAAGATGCCGACCACCCAGACGCTGTAGCTCGCGGCGCGGAGCCGGCCGTAGCGTTCGGCGAGATAGGGAAAGAGTAGCGCACCAAGCAATTGGCCGAAGAAAGTGCCGGAGAGGAGAAAACCGATCTGAGCGGTACTAAGTCCCCATGCGCTAGCCAGGACCGGCATCACGAGTCCCATCACCAGGGAGTCGTATCCGTCAAAGAATGTCGCCATGCCGACGACGATGCGCGCCTTGATCTGCGTGCGGGTCAGCGGCAGCCGCTCCATGCGGGCCGCGATATCGCGCTGCGCGATCGCGGATATCGTGGCATCGGCGGTGGCGGCACCGCCGGATAACGAGATATCAACCATGGCATATCTCCCCCTGATGTGCGGACGTCTTCTGCGGCGCCCGTTTGTGAATTTCTGATCGCTAGTCGAGCAACTCCGCTTTCAAAATGCTGGCATGATGAGACGATGCAGGGGCACGTGCGGCGCCGCCAAGAAACGGCGACGCAGGCCGGCCCGATTGCGGCGTGCAATTTGTCTCAATAATCACAAAGGCAAGCCCGAGAATGCGGCGCATCGCCGTCTCCTCACCCTGCATTTTCGGCCGCGTTCTTTCGTGGCCGATTGATAAAGCGAGTGTCGCGCGAAGCGGCGCCGACGTCAAACGTAACGAGTGAGCGGCTTCAGCTCGCCTTCGTCAGTACATAAGAGCCGGGCGCGTCTTCGAGGACTTTGAGCTTGGCGTCGCCGGGCTGGCGCGCATCGACCTCGCCGCCCGCATATTTGCTTACCCATTTCTCCCAGGTCGGCCACCACGAGCCATCGACATATTTCGCGCCCGCGAACCAATCGTCCGGGCTCTTCGGCAGTTTCGCGTTCTCCCAATGGCCGTATTTCGATTTGCCCGGCGGGTTGATGACGCCGGCGATATGACCCGAAGCCGAAAGTACGAATTTGATCGGTCCCCGATAGATCTGCGTCGCGGCATAGGTCGATTTCCACGGCGCGATGTGATCTTCCTTGGTCGACAGCAAGAAGGCCGGTGTCTTGATCTTGCGCAGATCGATCGGCACGCCGGCGAGCTCGAGCGTATTCGGCTCGACCAGCTTGTTGTCCTGATACATGTTGCGCAGGTAATAGGCGTGCATCGCCGCCGGCATGCGCGTCGAATCGCTGTTCCAGTAGAGGAGATCGAAAGGAAAGGGTTCCTTGCCCAAGAGGTAATTGTTGACGACGAAGGACCAGATCAGATCGTTGGCGCGCAGCATGTTGAAGGTCGTCGCCATATCCGAGCCTTCGAGATAGCCTTGCTCCTTCATCCGCTCTTCGAGCGAGGTGAGCTGCTCTTCGTCGATGAAGACAGACAGCTCGCCGGCCTCGGCGAAGTCCGTCATCGTCACGAAATAGGTCGCGCTCTTGAATCGGTCATCGCCCTTCACCGCCATATAGGCGAGGGTCGAGGCGAGAAGCGTGCCGCCGAGGCAATAGCCGATGACATTCGCCTCGCGCTCGCCGGTCGCTTTCTCCATCGCGTCGAGCGCCTCAAGCGGCCCTTCGCGCATGTAGTCCTCGAATTGCTTCTCGGCGAGCTTCTCGTTCGGATTGACCCAGGAGATGACGAAGACGGTATGGCCCTGGCTCACCGCCCATTTGACGAAGGAATTATCGGGGCGCAGATCGAGGATGTAATATTTATTGATCCAGGGCGGGATGATGAGCAGCGGCCGCCGCTTCACCTTCTCGGTCGTCGGCACATATTGGATGAGCTGCATCAGGTCGTTTTGATAAACGACCTTGCCCGGCGTGACCGCGATATTGCCGCCGACGTGAAAGGCTTCGAGATCGGTCATCTTGATCATCAGCCGGCCCTTGCCGCGATCGAGATCCTCGAGCACGTGCTTCAGGCCGTTGACCAGATTCTCGCCGCCGCTGTCGATGGTCGCGCGCAGCACCTCGGGATTTGTCAGCACGAAATTGGACGGCGCCATCGCGTCGACGAATTGCCGCGTATAGAAATCGATCTTGCGCGATGTCTTGTCGTCCAGTCCCTCGACCTGCCGAACCGTCGACTGCAGCCAGCGGGCGGTGAGGAGATAGCTTTGCTTGATGTAGTCGAAGAGCGTGCTCTCCTGCCAAGCCGCGTCCTTGAAGCGGCGATCGCCGGGGGCGGGCTCGGCGACAGGCGGCTCAGGTTTGCCGCCGAGGAAGCGCTGCGTCGTGTTCGACCACAGCTTCAGATAATCCTGCCACAAGGAGAGCTGCGCCTGGACGAGGCGGCCGGGATCGCTCATCAGCCGCTGCGTCATCTCGAGGAAGGCGCTGCCGATATTGAGCGGATCGGCCATGCCGAGTCCTGTTTGCGGCTGCTTGGCCAGGAAATCACGCACCAGCTTCTCGCTCAGCCGCGCGATTTCTGCCATATGCTGGGCCCATTGTGTTGGATCGGGAAATTTCGGCGCACCGGTATCCGAATCGTTCATTTTTCGTCCTTGCACCCCGATACTGCCTGCGCCAGCATCCGCCCGCGACCGCGCAGGACGGCAGCTCGGCGGGCTTCCGACCAACCGGTCCGAGCAGTCTATATGGAGTAGGTGGTAGTGCGGAACAAGTTTGGCCTCGTGATCTTGGGCATGACGCTTGTCGGCGTGTCGGGGTGCTCGAAAGTGCCCGATGCCGTCAATCCGGTTTCTTGGTATCGCGACGTCACCGGCGTCTCCAAGAACGACAACCTCGGCAAAGGCCAGAACGAGCAGAATCTCGAGGAAGGCAGCAACGAGCCTTTCCCCAACCTTGGCAATGTCCCGCCGCCGCCCGATACGCAGCTCAGCGGCGTCGATCGCGACAAGCTCGTGAAGAGCCTGGCTTCCGATCGCAGCAACGCGCAATACAGCGCCGATAATCTCCGCGCCGGCGATGTTGCTGGCACGGTGCCGCCGCCCGCGCCGCCGGCACGCAATACGCCCAGCTCCTCGAACACGCCTGCGAGCTCGGCGACGCTCTCCTCCGCGCCGTCCTCATCGCCGCCGCCTCCACCGTCAACCCCGCCAGCGCCGGCGGAGAGTGCGAGTGCTGCGCCGCCGCCACCGCCGCCGACAACTTCATCGCCGCCGCCAGCGCCTGCGACGCCCCCAAGCCCACCGCCCGCGACGGCATCGTCGAAACCGGCGCCAGCACCGTCGTCATCGTCCAATCCCGATATGCTCGGCAGCAATTCGCAGCAGCGTAAGCCCCCGGTGCGCGGCAGCGAGGCACCGCCCGCCGAATCGTCGCTGCAAAGCCCGACGATTTCCAATCTGCCCGAAGGCGAGACCGCGACGCCGGCACCGCCGCCGCCGCGCATCCCGCCCAACAAGGTCGCGAATACGCCGCCGCCGCCAGCCCCAACGCGCGCACAGGCGCCGCGTACGCCCAATAGCGCACCGGCGCAGCAGGCCGCGGCACCCGCCAATGCTCCCGCGACGGCGCGGAGCCATCGCCCCGGCGTTTCCTATCGCGTCGCTGATGTCAGCTTCGCGCCCGGCTCGGCCTACCTCTCGGGCGCGTTGCGTGGCACGGTTACCGAAATCGCGAAGCTCCACAATACCGAAGGCGGCACCATCCGCATCGTCGGCTATGGCGAATCGACCGGTAAAGACGCCGCGGTCGCCGGCCTCGCCCTCGCGCTCGATCGCGCGCAAGCGGTCGCCGTGGCGCTGACCGATGCCGGCGTGCCGGCGAAGGACATTGCCGTCGAAGCCGCGCCGGTCGCTGCCAAAGGCGGGGCCGATGCGCCGCGCGCCGAAGTCTATCTCGAGCATTAGCCCGAATGAGCCAGCCGCTTAAAGTCGCGATTGCCGGATTGGGAACGGTCGGGGCGGGGACGGTTGCGCTCCTTCGCCGCAACGCTGGGCAGATCGAACATCACACCGGCCGCAAGATCGAGGTCGTCGCGGTGTCGGCGCGCGATCGCGCGCGCAGCCGTACCATCGATATCAACGGCGTGCCTTGGCATGACGATCCGGTGGCGATGGCGGGCGCGCCCGGCATCGATGTCGTGGTCGAGCTGATCGGCGGCAGCGATGGGGTCGCGCGGCAGGTCGTCACGACCGCCCTGGAGCGCGGCCGGCATGTCGTCACGGCGAACAAGGCCTTGCTCGCGCATCACGGGAATGAAATCGCCCATCTAGCTGAATCTAAAAAAGTCTCTCTCGGATTCGAAGCGGCGGTCGCGGGTGGCATCCCGATCCTCAAAGCACTGCGCGAGGGGCTCGCCGCCAACCACGTGCTGCGGGTCTGCGGCATCCTCAACGGCACTTGTAACTACATCCTCTCGCAGATGCGCGAGACCGGCCGCGACTTCGCCGCCGTGCTCAAGGAAGCGCAGGCGCTCGGCTATGCCGAGGCCGATCCGAGCTTCGATGTCGACGGCATCGATGCGGCGCATAAGCTGGCACTGCTCGCTTCGGTGGCTTTCGGCAGCCAGGTCGATTTCGCGGGCGTCTATGTCGAAGGTATCCGCCACATCACGGCGCTCGACATCGCTTTTGCGCAGGATCTCGGGTACCGCATCAAGCTCGTCGGCTTGGCGCGGCCGACCGAGCACGGGCTCGAGCAGCGCGTTCACCCCTGCATGGTGCCGCTCTCGGCGCCGCTGGCACATGTCGAGAACGTCTTCAACGCCGTGATGGTCGAGGGCGATTTCGTCGGACGCTTGACGCTCGAAGGTCGCGGGGCCGGCGCCGATCCAACAGCCTCAGCCGTGGTCGCCGACCTGCTCGATATCGCCGCCGGCCGCGGGGCTCCCGGCTTCGGCGTGCCGGCCTCGTCGCTCAAGAGTCGTCCGAGCGCGCCCATGGCGCGACGCTCGGGCGCCTATTACGTGCGGCTGATGGTGGTCGACCGTCCCGGTGTGATCGCCGATATCACCGCTGCCTTCCGCGACGAAGCCGTATCGATGGAGCAATTCCTCCAGCGCGGCCGCTCGCCGGGCGAGGCAGTGCCGGTCGTGCTCACGACCCATGACACGGTCGAAGCCTCGATGGTGCGCGCCTTGGGCCGTATCGGCGGGCTCGATACAGTGGTCGAGCCACCCTGCATGATCCGGGTCGAGAACCTCTAATCCTCGTACAGGCCGGACCGGGAACCCCTTGGCGCGGATCAAAAAAATGTGCCAAGCTGGCGTCCACTCGCTGGCAAGCGGGCAAAGTGGAGGAAGAAGAACGATGAGGATGCACCTTATGGCCGCGCTGCTCGTGGCACCGCTTTGCGCTTGTGCGACCGGCCCGGGAGGGACCTGGGCGACGCCTACGGGGACCGGCGCCACGGTGGTCGCCGCCATCGAAAGCCCTGTCTATTTCGCCTTCAAGGGTCCCGTTTGCGTGTTGCGGACGCCGGCCCTGATTCCGAGCGCGATCGCTTCCGCGATCGTGCCGTTCTCGAAATCGAAAGAGGGCAGCGGCGGCGATTATTTCACCAACAACGCGGTCGCCGATTGCGGGCCACCCTACTGGGTGACGCCGTCGCAGGTCAGCAACGA
>Ga0157369_10006453_pt1 | contig 13597 bp, 16 predicted proteins | sample C25metaG_FD_113461 | JGI IMG/M metagenome (GOLD analysis project Ga0157369, IMG submission 113461) | Corn rhizosphere microbial communities from Kellogg Biological Station, Michigan, USA - C2-5 metaG | ecosystem: Host-associated > Plants > Roots > Rhizosphere > Soil | place: USA: Michigan...
CAAGCGCCGCAGCGACGTGCCGAGCGAGCGTCACGTGCCGGGCCAACAGCTCGTGCTGCGTGTGCTCGGCGCGTCCGGCAACAACCTCAAAAACGTCGACCTGGAAATTCCGGCCGGACTGTTCGTCTGCGTGACGGGCGTCTCCGGTTCCGGCAAGTCGACTCTGATCAACGACACGCTGTTCCGCCACACCGCCGCCGAACTCAACGGCGCGAACGAGAAGCCTGCGCCATTCCAGCGCATCGAAGGCCTGGAATTGTTCGACAAAGTCGTCGACATCGACCAGTCGCCGATCGGCCGCACGCCGCGTTCGAATCCGGCGACCTACACCGGCTTGTTCACGCCGCTGCGCGAACTGTTCGCGCAGGTGCCCGAGTCGCGCGCACGTGGCTACCAACCCGGTCGTTTCAGTTTCAACGTCAAAGGCGGGCGCTGCGAAGCCTGCGAAGGCGATGGCCTCATCAAGGTCGAAATGCACTTCCTGCCGGATGTGTACGTGCCATGCGACGTCTGTCACGGCAAGCGCTACAACCGCGAGACGCTCGAGATCACCTACAAGGGTCACACGATTTCCGACGTGCTCGAAATGACCGTCGAGGATGCCCTGAAGCTATTCGAAAACGTTCCCGCGCTCGCGCGCAAGCTCGAAACACTGATCGACGTGGGTCTGAGTTACATCAAGCTCGGTCAGAGCGCGACGACGCTGTCCGGCGGCGAAGCGCAACGCGTGAAGCTGTCGCGCGAGTTATCCAAGCGCGATACCGGACGCACGCTGTACATCCTCGATGAGCCGACCACTGGCCTGCATTTCCACGACATCGAACAGCTCCTGCGCGTGCTGCACCGGCTGCGCGACGACGGCAATACCGTCGTCGTCATCGAACACAATCTCGACGTGATCAAAACCGCGGACTGGGTCGTCGATCTCGGCCCCGAAGGCGGCGATCGCGGCGGGCAGATCATCGCCACCGGCACGCCCGAGCAGATTGCGCGCGACAAGCGTTCGCATACCGGGCGCTTCCTCGCACGCGTATTGCCCAACAGCAAGCGCAAGGAAGCCGCTTGAACGTGGCGCCGGAAATGCCGCTGCTCGTCTCGCTGACGATGCCGGTGCGCTGGCGCGACCTGGATGCTTTCAATCACGCCAACAACTCGACGTACCTTACCTATATCGAGGAAACGCGCCTGCATTGGATGTCGCAGCTTCCGGGCGAGTGGATGAACGCGCAGTATTCGCCGCTGCTCGCCGCCGTGCACGTCAATTACCGCAAGGCCGTGAGTTGGCCCGGCAGCGTCGTGATCGAACTCTATTGCGAACGCCTCGGCAATACCTCGGTTACGCTCGCGCATCGTATCGTCGATAGCGCCAACCGCGACCTGCTCTATTCCGATGGTCAGAGCGTGATGGTCTGGGTCGATCCCGGCACCGGCAAACCGGTGCCGTTGCCCGACGTGATCCGGAGAGCTTGCGCGAGCTGAGTTCGTCATCCCGCCGGATAAACGAGCATCAAGGCGCGACGTCCCTGACCACGAATTCCGCATCCGCGCGCGCGCCGGAACTTGTGGAAATATGGATTTTCACCTTATCGCCGACGCGCAGCTCGTGCTTGGGCTGCATCAGCATGAAATGCTTTCCACCCGGTGCGAATTGCACACGCGCATCCGGTGCAATCTGAAACTCGCCCAGCGGACGCATGCGTTCCAGGCCGTTTTCTTCGACGCTTTCGTGCAACGACACATCGCCAAATTCGTCGCTCTGCGCCCCGATGACCGTGAGCGATCCGTCACCGGCATTGCGCAATGTCGCGTAGCCGGCCAGCATCATCGCGCCCGGCGGCGCGGCGCGGATCCAGGCATTTTCGACCACGAGCCGCCCGGCAGCATGCGCGTTGAACGCGCAGCTGACCGCCAACAACCAGCTCAAATTCAAACGCATGTTTGATTCGCCTCTCTTTCGCTTATGATAGCCGCTCCGCCACGGGATCGACTGCGATGCTAGAGACCATTCGTCACGACGCGATCGTTGAATTGCGCCTTGCACGCCCTCCGGTCAATGCCTTCGACACGGCGCTGAGCCGCGAGTTGCGCTTGGCTGTGGAAGCGGCAGCCAAAGATGCGCGCGGTGTTTTGATTTCCGGGCGCCCGGGATTGTTCAGCGCCGGCCTCGACGTTGCGGCCGTGCTGCAACTGGATCAGGCCGGGCGCTTGGGCGAATTGTGGCGCGAGTACTCGGAACTGTGCCGCACGATTGCGGCATCAGCCATTCCGGTCGTCGCCGCCATTACCGGACACGCTCCGGCCGGTGGCGCCGTGCTCGCCACGTTTTGCGATTACCGCGTGATGGCGCGCAGCGGCGACGCGGCCAAGCCGTATCGAATCGGCCTCAACGAGGTGCAAGTCGGCTTGGTGGTGCCGCCGGAAATCCAGACCGGACTGCGCCGCCTCGTCGGCACGTATCGCGCGGAACGCCTGATGGTTGCCGGCGCAATGCCGGATTCCGACGAAGCTCTGCGCATTGGCTTTGTCGATGAGCTGGCGGATGCGGATGCCGTGGTCGCCCGAGCGCTCGCGTGGCTGAACGCGCTGCTCGCGCTGCCTGCGCGCGCGATGAGCGGCACGCGCGCGATCGCGCGCGCCGATCTGGTCGCTGCGTTCGATGCCGCGCGCGCGCAAAACGCCGACGATTTCGTGCGCGGCTGGTTCAGCGATGAATCGCGCGCGGTGCTGACCGGCGTACTCGCGAAGCTGAAGAAATCCTAGTTCGGCTCGAAGTCGTCCTTGAAGATTTCTTCCAGCGGACCGACCTGGATGTGGTCCATCATGTAGCTGGCTCCGCCGGGGTTCGCAGCCGTGCCGGAAGCGATGCCGAGTGTGATCAGTGCGCTCGTCGAGCCGGGCGGCAACGCCACATCGTAAGCGCCAGCTTCCAGCCAGCCGCTGTCCGGAATGCCCTCGGAAATCGACACGGCTGCACCTTCGTTCGGCGATATCGGCGAAATCGGCGTGAGCTTGTTGCCGGCGCAGTCGGCGGCGTCATAAATGTCGAGCGAGAACACGTGGGTGCCGGAGCCGTATTGCGCGTTGACGAAGTAGCGCAGCGCGAAATCGATCTTCGGCCAGCGGTGCACGTCCACGCATTGTGTGGCGACTTCGACCACGTCGTTCGATGAGCCGTCCATTCGCAACGTACCGCCCACGGGCGAGCCGAAGAAGGATTCGCGGTAGGCGCCCCCGCCGACCGTCCAGCCGGAAAGATCGTGATCGAAATCGGGGTTGAACACCAGATTGAGCGCGCTCACGCCGGGCGAGGCGGCGAGCAGCAGAATGGCGATGGCTTTGCGCAAGATGGCGAACTCCGATGAGCGGTCGTTGCCACAAAACGCGCTGCCGCCGCCGGACCGAACATTCGGGTTATTCGCCGGTCGCGACCGGCTGATCCGCGCCGATCCAACCGCTCCACGACGGCGCATAGACGCGAGATCCGGCCAGGCCTGCGTGCTCCATCGCCAGCAGGTTATGGCACGCGGTCACACCGGAGCCGCACATGTGCACGACCTCGCTTGGGGTGCGCGCCGCGAACAGCGCGTCGAATTCCGCCCGCAACCGTGGCGCCGGCTTGAAACGGCCGTCGCCGGCGAGATTGTCGGAAAATGGCCGGTTGCGCGCTCCTGGCACGTGGCCCGCCACCGAGTCGATCGGCTCCGCTTCGCCGCGAAAACGCGGCGCAGCGCGCGCATCCAGAAGAAGTATATTTTTGCGCATCGCTTGCAGCGCATCGGTGTAGACGATCCGGCTCTCGTCGAATTTCACGTCGACGGAAGTCGGCGTGCGCGTGGGCGTTTGCGTTTCCACTGGCAGGCCCGCGGCCTGCCACGCCTGCCAACCGCCATCGAGTACGGCGACTTCGCGCGCACCGACGAGGCGCAGCATCCACCAGAGCCGCGCCGCGGCGAGCGCTCCGTTGGCGGCGTCGTACGCGACGACGCGCAGCCGCGGCGTCCAGCCCCAGCGCGAGAGCACGCCGGAAAATGCCGAGGCGTCCGGCAGCGGATGCCTGCCGAGCCCGCGCCGGGACAGATCCGACAAATCGGTTTCCACATTCGCGTACACGGCAGCGGGAAGATGACCTTGCGCGTACACACGCGGACCCGATGCCCGATCGGCCAGATTCGCGCGGCAATCGACGATGAGAACATCGTCGTGCCGGGCCAGCTCGGCCAAGGCTCGCGCGTCGATGAGGGTGCGTAAATTCATGGCGTTGTCTCCAGCCGGCGCACGAGGCTCAGCAACATTGCTGCCGTCGCGCCCCAGATGTTCTTGTCGTTGTACGGGAATTCGAACACATCGCGCGGCCGGCCGCGCCATTCGATGTGACGCCGGCGCAGGTTCGCCGGATCGAGGAAAAAATCCAGCGGCACCTCGAAGACATCCGCCACTTCACCGGCATCGAGTGTCGTCGTGTACGCCGCGTCGAGCGAACCGACCACGGGAGTCACGCAATAGCTGCTGATTGTTTCGAAGCAATCCAGATAGCCGAGCGGCTGCACGAGCGCAGCTGGGATGCCGATCTCCTCGTGCGTTTCGCGCAACGACGTGGCCACCGCGTCCGCGTCTTCGGGTTCGGCGCCGCCGCCTGGAAAACTGATCTGGCCGCCATGCTGCGTCAAATGCTCGGTGCGCGTGGTAAAGAGCACGTTCAGATTTCCTGCGCGCGCGATGATCGGCACGAGCACGGCGGCGGGCCGCAATGAAGTCGCGCCGAGGACGTCGTGCAACTCGTCATGATTCCAACCCGGCGCACTGGGCGGGTCGCTCAGCGCACGCACGGCACGACGCACGCGTTCGAGCGTCACCGTCATTTTCCGGACTCGTGCGGCGCGCGTTGCGGCAGCACTTCGTTCATCAGCCGCGCGCGCTCGATCTCGCTCATGTACATCCAGCGTGCGATCTCATCGCCCGTGCGTCGGCAACCTTCGCATAGCCCGTGCGCATCGAGTGTGCAGATGCCGATGCATGGAGTGAGAACCGGTTTGTGCGATGCGAATGCAGACATGGCGATGCTGTGATTTTCCGATACTTCTTGTTAGATTGCCGCAATTCCTTATCGAGCCCGACCCGCATGCTCGCGTTGGCGACGAAAGTGGTGACCGACTACGGCAAGGTTCTGGCACGCGTGCAACCGGGCTTGCAGGGCATGCCCGAGTCGCTGCTTCCGTATTCGAAAACCAAGATTCGTGATGCGATCCTGATGCTGCTCGCGCGCCTGGAACCGGAGCACACGGCCGTGAAGGAGAGTCTGGCGCGCGGCTACGTGTATCTCGCGCAATTCGTTCCCGACTCCGACGTGCTCGCGCCCGATGCGCAAACGCACCAGAGCGAACCGGCGATGCGCCTGATGAACCGCGTCAAGGTCGACATGGAGCGCGCGCTCGAAGAACTGCACGCGCTCGGAATTTATGCCGCGGTAAAGTGAAACGCCGCGGCAACCGCGGCGTTTCGTCATCCATAAGAACTGGACCCCGTGTCATCGTACGTCCGTGTACTGCACGGGGTGAGTTCATCCTGGACTCACTTGATGTCGACCAGCTTCAGCTCGAACACCAGCGCTTCGTTCGGGCCGATACGCGGCGGCTGACCGCGTTCGCCGTAAGCGAGTTCGGGCGGCACGAAGATCTGCCAATGATCGCCGGCGCGCATCTGCAGCAGCACGTCCTGCCAACCCTTGATCACGTCGCCGACCTTGAAGTGCACGGGTTCGCCGCGCGCAAAGGAGCTGTCGAATTCCAGGCCGTTCATCAGCGAGCCGCGATAATGCACGGTCACTTCGCTATTCACGGTCGGATGCGACGCGCCGGTACCGTCTTCGATCACGCGGTATTGCACGCCGGAAGGCAGCGCGACGATGCCCTTCTTGACCTTGTTGTCGGCCATGAACTTCTGGCTCTTGGCCTTGTTCTCGCTCGCGATCTTGTCGAACTCGCCCTTGGCCTTGGTGTACATCTGATACTGCATGCGGCCGAGCAGATCGTGCATCGATTCCTCGGACACCGTCGGCTTGCGGCCGGCGTAACCGTCCTGCATCGCGCTGATCACGCGATTGATATCGATGTCGAGTTTCTTGTCGACGAAATCGGCGCCGATCTGGAAACCGATCGCATAGGAAAGGTTCGGCTTGTCGGCTGCAGTCAGCGGCGCCGGCGGTGTCTGCGCCTGCTCTTTCCCTGCTGCGGCTGCTGCCGGCTTGGCCGCGGTGCCGCCCTGTTGCGCGAATGCCGCGCCCGCGACGAGTAGACCCGCCGCCATCATGGACCAACGCAAAATCATGCAAACCTCCAAAAGTGGAAAAACGTCGTGCGCGGTGGAAAGGCCGGCCAACCCCGGCGCGAAAGCGCGCAATCATACCCGAGCAGGAGGTGCAGCAACAGCGTTTTCGACGTCCGCAGCCCCGGCTGAACGCGGATTTAACACGCGCGCTGCGTTATCATCCGCCGTTATTTTTCACGGGACTGCATCATGGCCTTGCGCAACCTGCTCATCGAGGACCGCGGCGCCGTGCGCCGCATCACGATCAACCGTCCGGAAAAACTCAACGCGCTCAATCGTGAAACGATCGGCGAACTCGATGTCGCGTTCGCGCAAGCCAAGCACGACGACACGATCCGCGTGATCGTGCTCGCCGGCAGCGGCGAAAAAGCGTTCGTCGCCGGTGCGGACATCAGCGAACTGGCTACCGCAAGCCCTTTGCAACTGCAGCAGATGTCGCGCAACGGCCAGCGCATGATGCTGAACGTCGAACGTCTCGGCAAACCGGTGATCGCGCGTATCCAGGGTTTCGCGCTCGGCGGCGGCATGGAGCTGGCGATGAGTTGCCACCTGCGCGTGGCCAGCGAGAAAGCGAAGTTCGGACAGCCGGAAATCAATCTCGGCGTGATTCCCGGCTTCGGCGGCACACAGCGTCTGTTGCGCCTGGCCGGCCGCGGCGCCGCGCTCGAGCTGTGCCTGACCGGCGCGCAGATCGACGCTGCGCGTGCGTTCGCGTTGGGCGTCGTCACGCGCGTTGTCGCCGTCGATCAACTCGATCCGGAGGTCGACGCGCTCGCCGATCAGCTGGCAGCATCGGCGCCGCATGCGCTCGCGGGTGCGCTGGATGCGATCCTGCTTGGCGGCGAATCCGCCATCGACGTCGGCCTCGACTATGAAAGCCACGCGTTCGCCCTGTGCGCGGCGACTACCGATATGCGCGAAGGCACCAAGGCCTTTCTGGAGCGGCGCAAGCCGGTGTTTACGGGCCAGTAATCGCGGACAGAGCCTCGAGCAGCACGAGTTCGGGTCGCAGCGGCCCGCGCAGCTGGGTGCGCGCGAGATTGGCACGATCGAACCACGCCGCGAGATTCGGCAACGTCGCCCGCTTCGCCGCGATCGGACCGGCCGTGCCGCGCGCCTGTGCTTGCGCTTCGTCTTGCAGCAGCATCGCCGCGAACCACAGGCGCGATTCGGGCTCGGCCTTGCTCCAACGATTGGCGATTTCGACGACGGAAGTCTTTCCGGCGCAAAGATTGCGCAGATCCTTGGCCACGTCATCGCGCGTCGCCAGGCCGCCGGAATTCGCCCAAGCCAGCGCCAGACCGGGATTGCCGCCACTCGCGTCGAGCGCGGCCGCCGCGGTGTTCGCATCGATTGCTTGCGCGGTGAGCCACGCTTGCGCGTCGCCGCGTGCCGGCGAGCGGAATTCGACGCGTTGGCAGCGACTGCGAATCGTTGCCGACAACCGCGCCGGTTGATCGGCGATCAGCGCGATCAACGTCGCCGGCGTCGGTTCTTCGAGCGTTTTGAGCAGCGCGTTGCTCGCACTGACGTTCATCGCATCGGCCGGGTCGACGAGTGCGATCTGCCAACCGCCGAATTGCGGGGTCAGGGCGAGCCGTTCGCTCAAGTGCCGAATCTGTTCGACGATGATCTCGGTGCGCGGCTTGCCGTCGTCGCGAAGGTCCAGATTGATTCGGACCAGATCCGGATGGCTGCCGGCGTGCACGAAACGGCAGGCGCGGCATTCACCGCACGCGCTGCCATCCGCGTTCGGCGACTGACACAACAGCGCCGCGGCGAACGCGTCGGCGAACGCGCGCTTGCCCAAACCCGCCGCGCCGCACAGCAGCAGTGCGTGCGGCAGGCGATCCTGCGCACGCCGCGCGACGAGTTTGCCCCATGGTTCGACGTGCCAGGGCGCCAGGCTCACGCCGGCTCTCCGTCGAGGAATCCGGCGACGACGCGGCGCACTTGCGCAAGCACATTTTCCAGCGGCTGCGATGCGTCGATTACACGAAAGCGCGCCGGCTGCGAGTTTGCACGCGCGCGGTAGCTCGCGCGCACGCGCTCGAAGAATTCCGCATTTTCCATTTCTATACGATCAGCGGAGCCGCGCCCGTTGGCGCGCTTCATGCCATCGGCCACGGCCAGATCGAGCAGCAAGGTCAGATCCGGCGTCGCTCCCGCCGCGGCCCAGTGCTCCAGATCGGCGATGCGGTTTTCCGGCTGGCCACGGCCGCCGCCCTGGTAGGCGTAACTGGCATCGGTAAATCGGTCCGACAACACCCAACGCCCCGCGGCGAGCGCCGGCTGGATCACTTCGCGCACGAGCTGTGCGCGCGCGGCGAACATCAGCAGCAATTCGGCTTCCGCGCACAAAGTCTTGTTCGCCGGATCGAGCAGCACGGCGCGGACCGCCTCGCCCGTCGGCGTGCCCCCCGGTTCGCGCGTGACGACGACGTCGAAGCCGCGGGCCGCCAGCAGCTCGCGCACCGTTGCGAGCACGGTGCTCTTGCCCGCGCCTTCGCCGCCTTCGAGCGTGATGAATTTTCCGCTCATCGATTGTGATGCAACTGATATTTCGCCACGGCGCGATTATGCGCTTCCAGCGTTGGTGAGAACTCGTGACTGCCGTCGCCGCGCGCGACGAAGTACAGCGCGTCGGTCGGCGCCGGATGCAATGCGGCGTGGAGCGCCGCCGCGCCCGGCAACGCGATCGGCGTCGGCGGCAGGCCGTCGCGCGTGTAGGTGTTGAATGGCGTATCGGTATCCAGATCGCCACGGCGCAAGTTGCCGTCAAATGCCGAGCCGAGTCCGTAAATCACGGTCGGATCGGTCTGCAGTCGCATGCCGATCTTCAGCCGATGCAGGAATACACCCGCGATCATCGGCCGCTCATCGGCGCGCGCGGTTTCCTTTTCGACGATCGAAGCCAGAATCAACGCCTGGTACGGCGACTGCAACGGCAGATCGGCCGCGCGCGAGTTCCATTGCTTGTCGAGCGCTTCGGTCATCGCCTTGTGCGCGCGGCGCAGGATATCGACATCGTCCATGCCTTTGACATAGTTGTACGTCTCCGGCAGGAACTGTCCTTCGGCCGGCACGTCGATCTCGCCGAGTGCGCGCATGATCGCCGCGTCGGTGCTCGCCGCAAGTGTCTGCTTCAAGCCGACATCGTGCGCGAGCGCTTCGCGCAGCTGCGCGAACGTCCAGCCTTCGACCACGGTGAAGTGATGCTGGATCACTTCGCCGGATGCCATCTTCGCGAGCAACGCGCGCGGCGTGATTCCCGCATCGAGCGCGTATTCGCCGGCGTGCAGCTTGCCGGCCACGCCCATCTGTCGCGCGAGCAGGCGCCAGTACAGCGATGTTCCCGTGCGCACGTGCTGATGCTCCAGCTCGCGCAGGATGCCGGGCAGCTGCGTGCCCATCGGCACGTCGATGGTCGTCGGCGCCGTCAGTGCCAACGGCATGTCGGCGAATTGACGGTAATCGCGCCAGGCGAAAACCCCGAAGGCGATCAGGATGATCAGAACGATGACGCGCAGGAATTTCATGCGGCGTCCTCGAGCGCCTGCCAATGGGCCTGCAGTTCACGCGTGACCGGACCGATCGCCCAGCGCCGATCGTCCAGCGCCGTGACCGGCACGATTCCGCGCACGCTATTGGTCAAAAAGATCTCGTCGGCTCGCAAAAGTTCTTCCATTCCCAGATCACGCACTTCGCATTCGCGTCGCGCCAACACTTCGGCGCGGGCCACGCCCGCGACGCCGCAACGCTGCAGCGCCGGCGTCACGAGCCGGCCATGGATCAGCGCAAACAGATTCGCAGATGTCGCGCCGATCACGCGCCCGTCGGTAGCGCACAGGATACCTTCGCTGATTGCCTCGTCGTTCCACTCCGCGCGCGCCAATACCTGCTCGAGCCGATTCAAGTGTTTGATTCCGGCCAGCGCCGGCTGTTCGCCGACCCGCAGCGAGCACAGGCGCACGCGAATGCCACGATGGTAGCAGTCGGAAGGAATCTCCGGCGCCGGCCACGCCGCGACGATTCGCGTGACCTGCGTCTCGCGTGGCAACGCATAGCCGCGCGGCCCCGCGCCGCGTGTGAGCGTGATGCGCACGACCGCGCGCGCGCGACCCGCCGTTACGTGCGCGGCCTCGAACGCGAGCAGATCCGCATCCGGCGCCGGCAGCAGCAGCCGTGCGCAGCTTTCGGTCAGACGTTGCAGGTGCCGCGACCACAACGGTGCGCGGCCGCGCACGAACAGAATCGTCTCGAACAGGCCGTCACCATAGCAAAAGCCGCGGTCATCGGGCGCCGCTGACGCGCCGGCAACCCCATTGACCAGAATCATGCTGCCACCCCGCAGGCACGCAGCAGCCCGCGCGCCTTCGCGCGCGTCTCTTCAAGCTCGCGCTCGGCGATCGAATCCATGACGATGCCGGCGCCGGCGCGCAGGCGCACTTGGTCGCCGTGCAGCGTCAGCGTGCGAATCAGGATATTGAAATCCATGTCGCCATTGCGGTTCAGATATCCGAGCGCGCCGGTGTAGGCGCCGCGGCCGACGCCCTCCAGTTCGGCAATGATCTGCATCGTGCGCAGCTTCGGACAACCGGTGATCGTGCCGCCCGGAAACACCGCGCGCAGCACCTCGCCGGGCGTGACGCCATCGCGCAAACGGCCGCGCACGTTGGAGACGATGTGATGCACATGCGCGTAACTTTCCACGCTCATCAACTCGTCGACGTGAATGGATCCCGGCGCGCAGACGCGGCCCAGATCGTTGCGTTCCAGATCGATCAGCATCACGTGCTCGGCGCGTTCTTTCGGATGGCCGATCAGTTCGCGGATCAACGCGGCATCGTCCGCGCCGCGCGCGCGCGTGCCGGCGATCGGGCGCGTTTGCGCGATGCCAGCACGCACCTCGACGAGACGTTCCGGCGAGGAACTCGCAATCGCCCAATCGCGCCATTGCAACAACCCGGCGAATGGGGCCGGGTTGGCGCGGCGCAGGCTCGCGTACACGGCTGCCGGCGACGGCGCCGGATCGCAGCGCAGGCGCCATTCGCGCGACAGATTCACCTGGAACGTATCGCCGGCACGCAAGTAGTCGTGGATGCGTGCGACGCCGTCGGTGAAGCGCGCCGGCGCATCTTCGTCGATCGCGGCCGGGACCAGCGCAAATTCCGAAAAGGTCGTCGCTGCATCGACATCCGCCCGCAGCAGGTCAATGAGCTCAGCGTGCGCGCCTTCGGCAATCAGGAACGTCTGCTGCGCGGCGCGATCGACGACGATCGCAGCTGGGCATCGCAGCGCAAGTGCGACCGGAATCGCGTCATCCGCACGCGGCAGGGTCAACCGCGACTCGAGCTGTGCTGCGAGTTCGTAGCCGAGAAACACGGCCCAGCCGCCCGTGAAAGGAAGCGCGGAAGGGCCCGAGTGGGAACCGCAGGATCGCCACTCGGCGTCCAGTGCTTCGAGAAAGTTGCCGCCGCAATCTTGAGCGTGCGCATTGCGCACGCGGCCGTCGGCGCCGAGCGCGAGCGCGCCTTGCGGAAAGGCCGTCAGGATGTCGTAACGCGCCTGCGTGCCGCCGCTGGCGGCACTTTCGAACAGGCAGGGGTAACGTTGCGGATTCGCCGCGGCGAGCGGCAGCAGATCACGCACGCCCGGCAGCGTGCACTGCATGGCCAGGGTCAGATGCGCTGGAAGATCAGCGTTCCGTTCGTGCCGCCGAAGCCGAACGAATTCGACAGCGCGATGTCGAGCTTGAACTGGCGCGCGGTATTCGGCACGAAATCCAGATCGCAGCCTTCGCCCGGATGGTCCAGGTTGATCGTCGGCGGGATCACGTTGTCGCGGATCGCCAGGATCGAGAAGATCGCCTCGATTCCTCCGGCCGCGCCGAGCAGATGTCCGGTCATCGATTTGGTCGAGGACACCATGAATTTCTTCGCGTGCTCGCCGAACGTGCTCTTGATGCCGTGCACTTCGGCGATGTCGCCGGCTGGCGTGGATGTGCCGTGTGCGTTGATGTACTGGACCTGGTCGCAATTCAAATGCGCGTCTTTCATCGCCGCGACCATGCAGCGCGCACCGCCCTCGCCGCTCTCGCTCGGCGCGGTCATGTGGTACGCATCGGCACTCATGCCGAAGCCGGTCAGCTCGCAATAGATGCGCGCACCGCGCTTCTTCGCGTGTTCGTATTCCTCGATCACGAGCACGCCGGCGCCGTCGGACAATACGAAACCGTCGCGATCCTTGTCCCAGGGCCGGCTCGCTTTCGTCGGCTCGTCATTTCGCTGCGACAGCGCACGCGCCGAACAGAAACCGCCGATCGCGGTGCCGGCCGTGGCGTATTCGGCGCCGCCGGCGACCATCACGTCGGCATCGCCGTACTGGATCATGCGCATGGCCAGGCCGATGTTGTGCGTCGCCGTCGTACACGCGGTCACGCAGGCGATGTTCGGGCCTTTCAAACCGAGCATGATCGACAGGTTGCCGGACGCCATGTTGATGATCGAACTCGGCACGAAGAACGGCGAGATCTTGCGTTGGCCGTGTTCGTGATACGTGATCGCGGTCCTCTCGATCGTGGCGATGCCGCCGATACCCGCGCCGACCGCGCAGCCGATGCGCTCCTCGTCGTGCTCGTGCGGATGCAGTCCGGAATCCTTGAGCGCTTCGAGCGACGCGGCAATGCCGTAGTGGATGAACGGATCCATCTTTTTGACGTCTTTCGCGGCGACGAATCGTGCCGGATCGAAATCGCGCACTTCGCCGGCGATGCGCGTCGGAAACGTGCTCGCATCGAAATGCGTGATCGGCCCGATGCCGCTCTTGCCGGCGAGAATGTTCGCCCACGCCGTCGCCACGTCGTTGCCGACGGGGCTGACGATGCCGAGGCCAGTGACCACAACGCGACGTTTGCCGTTCATGTGTCTGCTCTACTTTGCTGTGCCGAAAACGAAAACTGCGCCATTCGGCGCAGTCTTGGTGGCGTCGATCGCGCCGAAATCAAGCCTTGACGTGCGCCTTGATGTAATCGACGGCCTGCTGCACGGTCGTGATCTTCTCGGCTTCTTCGTCCGGAATTTCGCATTCGAATTCTTCTTCGAGCGCCATCACCAACTCGACGGTGTCGAGCGAGTCCGCGCCGAGGTCATCGACAAACGACGCGTTCGGCTTGACTTCATCTTCCTTGACGCCAAGCTGTTCGACGACGATCTTCTTGACGCGATCTTCAATGCTGCTCATGTAGGAACCCTCACCGGTTAAAGCGAAAAAA
>Ga0157369_10006454_pt1 | contig 13597 bp, 14 predicted proteins | sample C25metaG_FD_113461 | JGI IMG/M metagenome (GOLD analysis project Ga0157369, IMG submission 113461) | Corn rhizosphere microbial communities from Kellogg Biological Station, Michigan, USA - C2-5 metaG | ecosystem: Host-associated > Plants > Roots > Rhizosphere > Soil | place: USA: Michigan...
CGGCGAGGTCGAGGACTGCCGGTGGACTCCCTGCTACGACTGCGGTGTCTGCCCCGGCATGGGCACCGAGACCCAGGTCGGCCCGACCGGCCGCACGTTGCTCCCGCTGACTGCGGTGTAGTGGCCCGCCAGCCCGACACACCGCCCCCGCCGCCGGTGGTCCAACGCTTGCGCGTCCGTTACGCGAAGCGCGGTCGGCTGCGCTTCACGTCCCACCGCGATTTCGCTCGCGCCTTCGAGCGCGCGCTGCGTCGCGCCGTCGTGCCCATGGCCTACTCGGCCGGGTTCACCCCGCACCCCAAGGTCTCCTACGCCGGTGCGGCGGCGACCGGCGTAGCGTCCGAGGCGGAGTACCTCGAGATCGGGTTGGCCGAGCGGCGCGAGCCCGAACAGGTGCGCGCTGCCCTGGACGAAGCGCTGCCGCCCGGATTGGACATCATCGAGGTCGTCGAGGGCCAGCCGCCTTCGCTCGCAGAGCGGATCGAGGCCTCGCTCTGGCGTGTCGAGATGCCCGGCGTGACCGTCGGCGACGCGCGGCGAGCGGTCGACGCGCTCCTTGCGGCGGCCGAGGCGCCGGTCCGGAAACTCACCAAGGACGGCCACCGGGTCGTGGACGCGCGGGCGCCGCTTGTGGTCGCGCGCGTGGCGCCGGGGGCCGACAACGCCGATTGTGCGATACTTGAACTGGTCGTACGGCACGAAACACCCGCTGTGCGCCCCGACGATGTCCTGACGGCGCTCCGCCAGGTAGGCGCCCTGTCGACGCCCGTTACGCCCCTTGTGACGCGGCTGGCGCAGGGCCTACTGGGTGACGCGCCGCCCGCGGGGACGGAGCCGACAACGCTCCTCGATCCGCTGCGTGGCGTCGACGGCCAACAGCTTCCGCCGGCCGCGGTGAGCGAGCACCCTGCTCGTTGATCGCGTAGCCCGGCGGCACGGACACCGGCTCCCGGTCGAGCGCTCACGAGCGCACTCTGTGGTTTCCGCAGAGCCCCGGGAGCGGACGGGAGAACCCCCGAATGCTCGACGACGAGCGCACCACCACCACCGCCCCCGGCGAAGCCGGGTCAAGCGAGCCAGCCACCCGGAAGAAGACCACCCGCAGCCGCAAGAAGACGTCCGCGGCGCCGCCTGCTCAGCCCGACCAGCCGTCCGAGGCCACAGCGGGCACGGAGGTTGCCGCCTCTGCGCCGAAGAAGACGACCGCTGCTCGCAAGCGCACAACCAAGGCGAAGGCTGCAGCCGAGGTCGAGACCACAGCAGCGGAATCGTCCGACTCGGGCGTCACCGCCCCTGCGGCGATCTTCCAAGCCCCGCCGGCTGCGCCCGCCGCCCCGCGCAAGCGTGCAGCGAAGAAGGCAACCGCGAAAAAGACCGCCGCCGCGCAGGCGCCCGCCGCTGAACCGGCTCCTGAGCCGGCACTGGTTGCGCAGCCGGCGCCCGAAACTGCCGCGGAAGCCGAACCGGGCGCCAGCGAGCCCGCGGCGCCGACCGGCAGCCGACGGCGCCGCGGGCGCCGCGGTCGGGGCGGTCGGGGCGGCGCAGGTGGCGCCGACGCCGGCACCGACGAGGCCACGCCCGACGACGCCGAGGCCGAACCCGGCGCGGACACATCCGCCGACGGCGCGGACGAAACGGATGATGCGGGCGAGCCCGGCGAGGCAACTGAAGGCGCCGGCGGTACCCGGCGGCGCCGGCGGCGCCGCCGCCGCTCTGGCGACGGCGAGGCCGGCGGCGACGAGGCAAGCGCCGACGACGGGGTCGAAACCGTCGTACACGTCCGTGAACCGCGCCCGAAGTCGAGCCAGCCGAAGTCGCGCGACGACGACAGCCGGCCGGGCGGAGACGTCAAGGGCGTGAAGGGGTCGACCCGGCTGGAGGCGAAGCGCCAGCGCCGCCGCGAGGGGCGCGACACGGGGCGGCGTCGCCCGCCGATCATCACCGAGGCCGAGTTCCTGGCCCGGCGCGAGTCGGTCGAACGGGTCATGGTGGTGCGGCAGGCACCCGACCGGACCCAGATCGCCGTGCTGGAAGACGGGATCCTCGTCGAGCACTACGTCGCCCGCAAAGACCACACCTCGATGGTCGGCAACGTCTACCTGGGCAAGGTGCAGAACGTCCTGCCGAGCATGGAGGCGGCGTTCGTCGACATCGGCCGCGGCCGCAACGCGGTGCTCTACGCGGGCGAGGTCAACTACGACGCGAGCGCACTCGACGGGCGGCCGCCGCGGATCGAGCAGGCACTCAAAAGTGGCCAGTCGGTCCTGGTGCAGGTCACGAAGGACCCGATCGGGCACAAGGGCGCGCGGCTGACGAGCCAGGTGAGCCTGCCCGGCCGCTACATGGTCTACGTGCCGGACGGACGCCTGTCCGGCATCAGCCGCAAGCTGCCCGACACCGAGCGCAGCCGCCTCAAGGGCATCCTCAAGCGGCTGACGCCGGAAGAGGCCGGCGTGATCATCCGCACTGCGGCCGAGGGCGCGTCGGAAGAGGAGCTCGAGCGCGACCTCAAGCGCCTGTCGGCGCAGTGGGACGACATCGACAAGAAGGCGCAGACCGCTGCGGCGCCGTCGATGATCTACGGCGAGCCGGATGTCGTGATCCGTGTGATTCGCGACATCTTCAACGAGGACTTCGCCGAGCTGGTCGTCTCCGGCGCCGACGAGTGGGACACCGTCGACAACTACGTGCGCTGGGTCGCGCTTGATCTCGCCGAGCGCGCCAGGCGCTGGACCGACGACGAGGACATCTTTGCGGCGTACCGGATCGACGAGCAGCTGGCGAAGGCGCTCGACCGCAAGGTCTGGCTTCCCTCCGGGGGTTACCTGATCATCGACCGCACCGAGGCGATGATCGTGGTCGACGTCAACACCGGAAAGTTCACCGGCAAGGGCGGCAACCTCGAAGAGACGGTCACCAAGAACAACCTCGAGGCGGCCGAGGAGATCGTGCGGCAGCTTCGGTTGCGCGACCTCGGCGGGATCATCGTCATCGACTTCATCGACATGGTGCTGGAGTCCAACCGTGAGCTGGTCCTGCGCCGGCTGATGGAGTGCCTCGGCCGCGACCGGACCCGTCACCAGGTGGCCGAAGTCACCTCGCTCGGCCTGGTCCAGATGACCCGCAAGCGAGTCGGCGAAGGCCTTCTCGAGGCGTTCAGCGAGCCCTGCAAGGAGTGCGGGGGTCGTGGCGTGATGATCACGCTGGACCCGGTCGCCGACAAGCGGCCCAAGAAGGCGACGAAGCCGGCCGTCGCCGAGGGCGGCGAGAAGGCCGACGCCGGTGGGGACAAGCCGGCCGGCGACAAGCCGAAGCGCAAGCGCGGCGGCCGCGGCAAGGGAGGCTCGAACAGCGAGGGCGGCGGCGAAGCCGCCGCCGAACCAACCGCCGCCGCCGAGCCGATAGCCGTCGACGCGTGATCGTGCTGCCGTTCCGGAGCCGCCGGCGGCGAAGCCGCCGCCGGCGCCCAGACGCAACTTCGGTATCGGACTGACCAGATTTGCGCCCGATTTGCCGCGTGTCGTGGTCCAGGCGATACCGAAGTGGGAACTGGCCAGGTGGCGGGCGGTCAGGCGGAGTCGGCGGCTCGGGTGCGGACCATCGGGGTCTTGCGCGCGGCCCGGCGCCGGTCGCTCATCAGCCGGCGGGACAGCGCAAGAGCCTCGTCGATGGCCTCGCTCGCCTGCGCCTCGTCGTGCGCGGCGAGGGCGTACTTGGCGACGGCCAGCCGCTGCACGATGTCGTCGAGCTCCTCGTCCTGCACGACTCAATGATCGGCAGTGTCGACGATGCATAAAATGGCTCGTCCGGACCAAGTGTCCGATTAGCCCGATCGGGTTTGACCCTCTCGGGCGGAGATCCGTAGCCTAGTTCGGTTACCCCTGTAGACCTTCGAGGAGCACAGTCGTGTACGCGATCGTCCGCGCTGGCGGCCATCAGCACAAGGTCGCTGTCGGCGACACCCTCACCGTCGACCGGCTCACCGCCGGCCCGGGTGAGACGGTGACGCTGCCCGCACTGCTTCTCGTCGACGGCGAGAGCATCACCTGCGACGCCGCCGCGCTCGCGAAGAGCAGCGTCACCGCCGAGATCGTGGAGCACGGCAAGGGGCCCAAGATCATCATCCACAAGTTCCGCAACAAGACCGGCTACCACAAGCGTCAGGGCCACCGCCAGCAGCTGACGACGCTCAAGGTCACCGGCATCGACGCGGGCCAGAAGTAGGGCAGGGGAGAGCTCCCGATGGCACACAAGAAGGGCGCGTCCTCTTCGCGCAACGGGCGCGACTCCAACGCGCAGCGGCTCGGCGTCAAGCGCTTCGGCGGCCAGGTCGTCAACGCCGGCGAGATCCTCGTCCGCCAGCGCGGCACCCACTTCCACCCGGGCGACAACGTCGGTCGCGGTGGCGACGACACCCTGTTCGCGAAGATCGCCGGCGCCGTCCAGTTCGGCCACAAGCGCGGTCGGCGCGTGGTCAGCGTCGTCGGTAACGAGTCGTCGTCCGCCTAGGCGGCGCGACTCCTCAACCCCCACCTCCGCATGGCCGCGACATTCGTCGACCGCGCCGTGCTCCACGTCACCGGTGGCAACGGCGGCAACGGCTGCACTTCGGTCCACCGGGAGAAGTTCAAGCCACTCGGCGGTCCTGACGGCGGCAACGGCGGTCGCGGCGGCAGCGTCGTGCTGGTCGTCGACCCGAGCGTGACGACGCTGCTCGATCTGCACCGCCACCCGCACCGCAAGGCCGGCAACGGAAAACCCGGCCAGGGGTCGATGCGCGGCGGCGCCGACGGCGCCGACGTGGTCGTGCGGGTCCCCGACGGCACCGTCGTTCGTGACGGCGACACTGCGGAGGTGCTCGCCGACCTCGTCGGCGCCGAGACGTCGTACGTCGTTGCCACCGGCGGCCGCGGCGGCCTGGGCAATGCCGCCCTCGCCTCGCCGCGCCGAAAGGCACCCGGGTTCGCGCTCCTGGGGGAGCCGGGTGAGGCACGCGACGTCGTGCTCGAGCTCAAGGCGGTCGCCGATGTCGCGCTCGTCGGCTTCCCCAACGCCGGCAAGTCGTCGCTGATCGCGGCCATGTCAGCCGCCAAACCGAAGATCGCGGACTATCCGTTCACGACGCTGGTCCCGAACCTCGGCGTCGTCGAGGCGGGCGACGCCGTCTTCACCGTCGCCGACGTGCCCGGACTCGTGCCGGGCGCTTCCACCGGGCGCGGGCTCGGCCTGGAGTTCCTCCGCCACGTCGAGCGCTGCTCCGTGCTCGTCCACGTGGTCGACTGCGCGACGGTGGAGCCGGACCGCGACCCGGTCAGCGACATCGAGACGATCGAGGCGGAGATCGCGGCGTACGACGCGCAGGTCGACGGCGGCCTCGCCGATCGGCCCCGGCTGGTCGCGCTCAACAAGGTGGACGTGCCGGATGCCGCCGACCTGGCGCAGATCGTGCGCGACGACGTGCAGGCGCGCTGGCCCTGGCAGGTGCTGGAGGTGTCGGCGGCCACCAGGCACGGTCTCCGCGAGCTGAGGTTCGCGATGGGCGAGCGCGTGCTCGCTGCCCGCGCCGCCGCGGGCACCCCGGAGCCGACCCGGATCGTGCTGCGGCCGACGCCGGTGAAGGAAACCGGGTTCACCGTCGAGCCGACCGGTGAGCAGTCGTTCGTCGTGCATGGCGAGCGGCCGAGGCGCTGGGTCGTCCAGACCGACTTCACCAACGACGAGGCGGTGGGCTACCTCGCCGACCGGCTCGCCCGGCTCGGCGTCGAGGACGCGCTGGCCGACCTGGGCGCCGAGCCGGGCGCCGAGGTCACCATCGGCGACGTGACGTTCGACTGGGTGCCGACGCTGCGCGCCTCGGCGCGTCCGATGGGTGGGCGTGGAACGGACGAGCGGCTGGAGGAGCCGACGCGTCGTTCGGCGGACGACCGGCTCGCGGCACGCCGTGCCCGTCGCAGTGGCGACGACGACAGCGGGGGGGCCTGATGACGCGCGAGGCGGTTGCGCAGGCGCGCCGGCTCGTCGTCAAGATCGGGTCGTCCTCGCTGGCCAGCCCGAGCGGCGGTCTCGATGCGGCACGGGTCGAGCTGCTCGTCGATGCGATCGAGTCGCGGCTGGCCGACGGTGCGCAGGTGGTGCTCGTGTCGTCCGGCGCCATCGCTGCCGGTCTCAAGCCGTTGGGGCTCGCCCGAAGGCCGCGTGACCTGGCAACACAGCAGGCGGCCGCGAGCATCGGCCAAGGGCTCCTGGTCGCGAGCTACAACGGCTCGTTCGCGCGCTACGGGCGCACGGTCGGTCAGGTGTTGTTGACCAGTGACGACGTCGTACGCCGTGCGCACTACCGCAATGCGCAGCGCACCTTCGACAAGCTGTTGACGCTCGGCGTCGTGCCGATCGTCAACGAGAACGACACTGTTGCGACCGAGGAGATCCGGTTCGGCGACAACGACCGGCTCGCTGCGCTGGTCACGCACTTGGTGCGGGCGGACGCACTCGTGCTGCTCTCCGACGTCGACGGTGTCTACGACGACGACCCGTCCCAAGGCGGCGCGCAACTCGTCAGCGACGTCCGGGACGAGACCGATCTACGCCATATTCGCTTGGGCCGCACCGGAAAGGCGGGCGTCGGCAGTGGCGGCATGGCGACCAAGCTCGATGCAGCGCGCATCGCTGCCGGCGCTGGCGTGCCGACATTGCTGGCGCACGCGCGCGACTCTGCCGCCGCATTGTCCGGCGCCGATGTCGGCACCTGCTTCCATCCGACCGGCGCTCGTGCTCCCGCGCGGTTGCTGTGGCTCGCACACGCGACAACCGCGCGTGGCCAACTGCGGCTCGACGCCGGCGCCGTGCGGGCGGTTGTCGAGCGTCGTTTGTCGCTCCTTCCGGCCGGTGTTGTGGCGATTGATGGTGACTTCGTCGCCGGGGATCCGGTCGACTTGATCGACGAAAACGGCCACACGATCGGCCGCGGGCTGGTCAACTACGACGCAACGGAACTCCCCGCGCTTCTCGGCCGGACGACCCACGACCTGACCGCGACGCTGGGCCCCGGCTACCACCGAGAGGTCGTGCATCGCGACGACCTCGTGCTGCTGGGCCGCCACTGAGCCGGCGGCCCGTCAACGAGAGGACGGGGTCGTGCAGGCAAGGGGGCTGTGGCACGTGACCCTCACTGTCGGTGGTGACGCCTGCGACATCGATGAGGTCCGCGCGGCGATGCAGCGCCTGTCCGAGGAACGCGCCTTCATGATTTCCGGCCGCTACGCCGACGCGCGCGCGGAACTGTCCTACTGGGACGAAGCCGACGACTGCGGCGACGTCTGCGCGCTCGCGCTTCGCTTGTGGGGCGAGCATCGTCGTACGGCGAAACTGCCGGCCTGGTCCGTTCGCGGCCTCGAGGTGCTGTCGCGCGAGGAGTACGTGCGGCGCGAGCAGTCGGTGCTGGCCGAGCCAGGATCCTGGCAGCCGTTCTAGCCTTGAGATCTTGTGCGGTTCCTGACTGACCCCGCTCCGGCGTGGGACCTGACCTACGACGACGTTTTCATGGTGCCGTCGCGATCCGACGTTGCCTCCCGGCTCGACGTCGACCTCGCCACCAACGACGGCACCGGCACGACGATCCCGGTGATCGCGGCCAACATGACCGCAGTGTCCGGTCGCCGGATGGCGGAGACGTTGGCACGGCGCGGTGGGCTTGCCGTCATCCCGCAGGACATCCCGCTCGATGTCGTCGCTGACGTCGTCGCCTTCGTGAAGACGCGGGACCTCGTGCACGACACACCGATCACGCAGGCTCCGACGGACACCGTCGGTGAAGCACTGAACTTGCTGCCGAAGCGCGCGCACGGTGCGGTGATCGTTGTCGACGACCGTCGACCGGTCGGTGTCGTCACCGAAGCGGACTGCATCGGCGTCGACCGCTTCACGCAGCTGCATCGGGTGATGTCGTCGGACCTGCTGACACTCGCGGTCGGGACCGACCCGCGGTCGGCGTTCGATCGGCTGCACGAAGGGCGGCACCGGTTGGCGCCGGTCGTCGACAGCGACGGACGGCTGGTCGGAATCCTCACCCGAACCGCAGCGTTGCGCGCCGGTCTGTACAAGCCCGCCGTCGACGCAAACGGCCGGCTCCGTGTGGGTGCTGCGATCGGTGTCAACGGTGACGTCACGGCGAAGGCCGAGGCGCTGCTCACGGCAGGTGTCGACGTGCTCGTCGTCGACACAGCGCATGGGCATCAGGAACGCATGATCGAGGCGCTGCAGCTGGTTCGCAAGGTCCACCCCTCGGTGCCGGTCGCTGCCGGCAACGTCGTGTCGCCCGAAGGAGTGCGCGACCTGATCGAGGCCGGCGCGGACATCGTCAAGGTCGGTGTCGGCCCAGGTGCGATGTGCACGACACGCATGATGACCGGCGTCGGCCGGCCGCAGTTCTCCGCCGTGCTCGAGTGCGCCGCCGAAGCGCGACGGATGGGCAAGCATGTGTGGGCCGATGGTGGCGTGCGGCACCCGCGGGACGTTGCGCTCGCGTTGGCGGCCGGCGCGGCCAACGTGATGGTCGGATCGTGGTTCGCCGGCACGCATGAGTCACCCGGTGATGTGCACCGCGATGCCGACGGGCGGTTGTTCAAGGAGTCGTTCGGGATGGCGTCGGCGCGCGCGGTGCGCGGTCGCACCGAGGGCGAGTCGGCCTTCGACCGGGCGCGCAAGAGCTTGTTCGAGGAAGGCATCTCGACCGCCCGCATGTACCTCGACCCGGAGCGGCCGGGCGTCGAGGACCTGCTCGACCGCGTCGTTGCCGGCCTGCGCAGCTCGTGCACCTATGCGGGCGCTCGCACTCTCGAAGATTTCCACGAGCGCGCTGTGGTCGGCGTGCAAAGCGCCGCCGGCTACGCAGAAGGCAAGCCCCTCTTCGCAAGCTGGTGACCTGTCAGGCCGCGCGAGCGGTGAAAATGTCGCCGAGTCCTGACAAGGTGCGTCGCATGGAGATCGTGGAACGGCCGGGGATGCCCGCGGGCTATGGCATTCGAACGGACGCCGACGGACAGCTGCCCTGGTCGTGGGTTGAGGAGCGGTTGCTGACCAGCCGCAACTACTGGGTGTGCACGACACGTGCTGACGGGCGACCGCATGCCATGCCGGTGTGGGGCGTCTGGGTCGATGACGCGTTGCTGTTCTCCAGCGACCCGTCGTCGGTGAAGGGGCGCAATCTCGCCGCCCGTCCCGACGCAGTGCTGCATCTCGAGAGCGGTGACGAGGCGGTCGTGCTCGAGGGGCGGGTAGGCAGCATCGACGCGGACCGGCTCGATGCGTTCGTCGCGGCGTACGACGAAAAATACGGCCATCGCGTCGACGTGAGCGACCCCGCGTTCGGGCTCTATCAGCTCCTGCCGGAGCGGGTGTTGGCTTGGCGCGAGAAGGATTTCCCGACCTCGGCCACGAGGTTCCGCCGTACCCTTTGAGTCGTGACGACCGCCGACGAGGTGCTCGACGTCGCCCGTCGGGCGCGCGCCGCGGCGGCGCTGCTCGCGCCGATGACGCGTGCGCAGAAGGACGCAGCGTTGGTTGCCATGGCCGACGCCCTCGAGCGCGAAGCGGACAGCATCATCGCCGCCAACGCCGAGGACCTTGCGCGGGGTCGCGAGGCAGGGCTGTCCGAGGCGCTGCTCGACCGGCTGGCATTGGACGAGAAGCGCATCGACGCCATGGCCGCGGGTCTGCGGCAAGTAGTCGGGCTGCCCGACCCCGTTGGTGAAGTCGTGCGCGGATCGACGCTGCCCAACGGCTTGCAACTCAAGCAGGTGCGCGTGCCCATGGGCGTGGTCGGCATCATCTACGAGGCGCGTCCGAATGTGACCGTTGATGCAGCCGGCCTCTGCATCAAGAGCGGCAACGCGGTGCTGCTGCGCGGGTCGTCGAGCGCCCGGTCGAGCAACCACGCGCTCGTTGCTGTGCTTGCCGCGGCCGGCGAGGCGTCCGGGCTGCCTGCCGACGCGGTGCAACTGGTGCCCGGCACCGACCACGAGTCCGCGAAGCATCTGATGCGCGCGCGTGGATTGGTCGACGTGTTGATCCCGCGTGGCGGCGCCGGCCTGATCCGCAGTGTTGTCGAGGGGTCGACGGTGCCCGTCATCGAGACCGGCGTCGGCAACTGTCACGTCTACGTCGACGCTGATGCAGATCTGGACATGGCGGTGTCGCTCGTCGTCAACGCGAAGGCGCAACGACCGAGTGTCTGCAACGCGGCCGAAACCTTGCTCGTGCATCGCGACGTCGCCGATGCGTTCCTGCCGCGTGCACTTGTCGCCCTGCGCGAGGCCGGCGTCACCGTGCACGGTGACGCGAAGGTGCAGCAGTACGACGACGACGTTGTTGCGGTTACCGACGACGACTGGGCGGCCGAATATCTGTCCCTCGACATCGCCGCGGGCGTGGTCGACTCGCTGACCGACGCGGTCGCGCACATCCGCCGGTGGGGGAGTGGCCACACCGAGGCGATCGTCACCCGGTCGATGCCTGCCGCGCAGGCGTTCGTCGCCGGCTGCGACTCGGCCGCGGTGATGGTCAACGCCTCGACGCGGTTCACCGACGGTGAGCAGTTCGGCTTCGGCGCCGAGATCGGCATCTCCACCCAAAAGCTGCATGCGCGCGGCCCCATGGGGCTGCCGGAGCTGACGTCGACGACCTGGGTCGTCTTCGGCGACGGCCACATCCGCCCCTGAGGTCTCAACGCCGAGTGCGACGTAGATGCCCGATTAACCCCTGCCAAATGGGCATCTACGTCGCACTCGACGTAAAGGGTCGTCGGAGAGGAGGCGTGGTGACACCCCGGTGGGTTGCGCCGCTCTACCTCGTTCTCGCCGTGTTGCTGGTGCCGTGGATCGTCTACCTCGGCTTCGTCCTCCCCGACCGGACCACATCGGCCCACTGGGACGTGGCCTGGGTGGGTTTCGACGCGATGGAGTTCGCCGCGATCGCGCTGACCGGGTGGTTCGCCTGGCGGCGGTCGAAGTGGCTGGAGGTCACCGCGACCGCCTCCGCGGTGCTTCTCCTGGTCGATGCCTGGTTCGACATCACCACGGCGCACAAGCACTGGGATGTCGTGCAGGCAGCCGTGCTCGGCGGCGTCGTGGAGGTCCCGCTGGCCGCCGTATCGCTCTGGATCGCTACCAGGGCAGCGCGAGCGGCAGATAGCGGTTAGAATCCCGTTCTAATAAGGACCCGCCTAAATCGCGTCCGCCGCCTCGAGACGCCCCCGCCGCCGAAACGGAGCGCCCGGTGCCCCTTTTCACCTCACCCCAGGACGTTCGCGAGCGACTTGGCCAGACCGGCTACCTCGCCGACGACGCCACCGCCACGACCGTGTTCCTCGCCGACGCGCTGGAGAAGCCGCTCCTCGTCGAGGGCCCGGCCGGCACCGGCAAGACCGAGCTGGCCAAGGCGGTCACCGAGGCTGCCAACGCCGAGCTCGTCCGCCTGCAGTGCTACGAGGGCCTCGACGAGGCCCGCGCCCTCTACGAGTGGAACTACCGCAAGCAGCTGCTGCGGATCCAGGCCGCGGGCGACGGCCAGAAGTGGGAAGAGACCCACGACGACATCTTCAGCGAGGAGTTCCTCCTCGCCCGGCCGCTGCTCACCGCGATCCGCCGCGACGACCCCACCGTCCTCTTGGTCGACGAGACCGACAAGGCCGACGTCGAGGTCGAGGGTCTGCTCCTCGAGGTGCTGTCCGACTTCCAGGTGACGGTCCCCGAGCTGGGCACGATCGAGGCGACGAACAAGCCGTTCGTGGTGCTCACGTCCAACGCGACCCGTGAACTTTCCGAAGCGCTCAAGCGCCGCTGCCTGTTCCTGCACATGGACTACCCGGACGCCGAGCGGGAGCGCCAGATCGTGCTCACCCGCGTGCCGGACGTGCCGGAGAAGCTCGCCGAAGAGCTCATCCGCACCGTGCGCACGTTGCGCGCTCTCGAGCTGAAGAAGTCGCCATCGATCGCCGAGTCGATCGACTGGGCCCGCACTCTCGTCGCGCTCGGCGCCGATGCACTCGACGAGGCGATGGTCGCCCAGACGCTTGGCGTCGTACTCAAACACGCCTCGGACCACGCGCGCGCCGCCAAGGAGCTTGGGCTCACCTGAGATGGCCTATGACGAGCGCACCGGGTTGATCGACCGGCACGTCGCTTTCGTCGGCGCGCTGCGGGGCGCCGGGCTTCCGGTGTCGATGGTCGAGTCGATCGATGCGGTCCAGGCGATGACCGTCATCGACCTGCTCGACCGCGAGCAGCTGCGCACTGCCTACGCGGCTGCTGTCGTGAAGCGCGCGCCGCATCGGGCGACGTTCGACCGGCTGTTCGACCTGTGGTGGCCGCCGGCGATCGGCGACGGAGCCGAGGCGTCGTACGACGACGAGCAGTCCCGCGACGGCGACGGCACGCCCGCCGACGGCGAGCCGGTCGACCTCGACCAGCTCAAGAAGATGCTGCGCGACCAACTGCGCGACACGCTGCTGTCCGGTGATGACGAGGCGCTGCGGCGGCTCGCGCGGGCGTCGGTCAACGGCCTCGGCCGCACCGAGAGCCAGCCCGGTCGCCAGTCGTGGTTCACCTACCGGGTCTTGCGCGCGCTGTCGCCGGAGACGCTTCTCGCCGACTTGCTCAAGGCGGTCTTGGAAGGCGAGCAGCAGGGCGGTCTGGCCGAGAAGGTCGCCCGGCAGATGCTCACCGAACGCATCAAGAAGTTCGAGGAGTACGTCGAGGCCGAGGTGCGCCGTCGCCTCGCCGAGGACCGCGGCGTCGAGCAGATCCAGAAGACAGCGGTGAAGCCGCTGATCGAGCAGGTCGACTTCCTCCGCGCATCGCGCGACGAGATCGCCGAGCTGCGTCGTCGCGTCTACCCGCTGGCTCGGCGGCTGGCGACCCGGCTGACGGCGAAGCGTCGGCTCGGCCGGAGTGGCCGGCTCGACGTACGCCGCACGGTGCGGGCGTCGCTGTCCTCCGGCGGCGTGCCGCTCACAACGATTCACAAGCCGCACAAGCCGCACAAGCCGGAACTCGTCGTGTTGTGCGATGTGAGTGGGTCGGTTGCGGCTTTTGCGCACTTTACGGTGCTGCTTGCCTACGCGTTGCGCGAACAGTTCGCAAAGGTGCGTGTGTTTGCTTTCGTCGACACGTGCGACGAGGTGACGCGGTTCTTCGAGCACGGCGGCGACGTCGCCGACGCGCTGGCGCGCATGGCGAAGGAAGCCGATGTCGTCTGGTTCGACGGGCACAGCGACTACGGCCACTCGTTCGAGGTGTTCAACCAGAAGTGGCCGGATGCCGTCACTCCGAAGACGTCGTTGTTGATTCTCGGCGACGCGCGGAGCAACTACCGCGCGCTGCAGCTGTCGTCGCTGCGCACGGCCGTGCGCCACGCTCGGCATGCCTACTGGCTCAACCCGGAGCCGCGGCAGTATTGGGGCAGTGGTGACTCGGCGACCAGCTCCTACAACGAGGTCATCCCGATGATCGAGTGCCGCAACGCGGCGCAGCTCGAGGAGTTCGTCGAGCAGCTCCTTCCCACCTGAGCCCGTTTCGGCGTTTCGCGTGCGCCGAGCGGGTTC
>Ga0157369_10006457_pt1 | contig 13593 bp, 13 predicted proteins | sample C25metaG_FD_113461 | JGI IMG/M metagenome (GOLD analysis project Ga0157369, IMG submission 113461) | Corn rhizosphere microbial communities from Kellogg Biological Station, Michigan, USA - C2-5 metaG | ecosystem: Host-associated > Plants > Roots > Rhizosphere > Soil | place: USA: Michigan...
ACAGGTGGGCGGTACGAATGCATGGCTTAAGGGCCGAATCGATATTCCCGAGATTCGCGACAAGTGGGCCGAAGGGCCGGTGGTAAAGATCAGGATCGAAGCGCCACCTACCGTCGAGCCTGGGAAATCAATTCCGGTCCGGGTCGTGCTGACGTCAAACAAGGTTGGCCATGATTATCCAACCGGCCCGCTCGACATGATTCAGAGCTGGGTGGAACTGCGGGTAACCGATGCGGACGGCCATGTGGTCTTCACTTCGGGCCAGCGCGATGAGAGGAACTTCCTCGTGCCCGGCACGTTCCTCTTTAAGGCTGAGCCCGTCGATCAGTACGGCAACCTCATCGACCGCCACAATCTGTGGGAGATGGTCGGCGTGCGGTACAGACGCTCGCTGTTCCCGGGGTACTCAGACACGGTGGAATACAACATTCTTTGTCCGTCCGGTGCCCCGGTCAAGCTGACGGCGAAGAGGGATTCGACCAAGGAGTACACGGTTCCAGCCACACCCGGAAGCGGCGATCTCAGAATCGACGCCACCCTGCATTACCGCAAGATCGATCAGTTCCTGCTCAATTACGTCATGGGAGCAAAGTCGGGGCTGACGGCGCCCGTGGTCGATGTCTCCGAGGCAACGGCCCGTGTATGTGTCGCCCGCAGCGGAGGCTCGACATCATGCCGGTAGCCACATCGCCTGAACGGACGCGGCGCGGATCGCGGCGTCTTCGTCGTCTCACCTGGGCTGCTGCAGCACTCCTGGTGCTGGTCGCCATCACCGCTATCGTAACCTGGCGCATTCGAAAGGAAAATCAACCCGACGAGTATGTTCCGGGCGAGGCATCAAATGACATCACCAATGTGGCAGCGAACCGCGGATCCAACAAGGCCACGGCGGCCGTGCAGCCTGTAGCCAAGCCCGTGAGTTCCCGTGCGGTGGATCCGCTGCTCGATCCGGGGAAGAAGCTGCCTGCTGGAGCGCCTGCGCCATCCTTTACTGACGTGACTAAAGAAGCGGGCCTTGCCTCCTTTCGCCAGTTCGCAGGAGCCCGCACGTCGCAGCTGCCCGAAGACATGGGCTCTGGCGCTGCGTGGGGTGATTTCGACAACGATGGCCTTGAAGATGTGTTCGTCGTTAGCGGCGGAGGACCACTCAGCGCGGCGGAATCTCAACTCGCTCCATCAGTCCTCTATCGCAACTTAGGCAATGGCCGCTTCGAAAAGGTGAAGGGATTTCCCGATCTGCGCATACACGGCATGGCGGCAGCTTGGGGAGACTACGATAACGACGGACGTCTTGATCTCGTCGTGACGAGTTTCGATCGCATCTACCTCTTCCACAATAACGGCGACGGATCCTTTACCGATGTCAGCCATAAAGCCGGCCTTGATCGCTATCAGGGATTTTGGGCAGGCGCTGTCTGGGGTGACTACGATCGCGACGGCTATCTGGACCTTTATGTCTGCGGCTATGTGAAGTACCAGGATGACGCTGCGAAGAACGGGACGACCTCGGAGCAGTTTGGCATGGATGTTCCGTACTCGCTCAACCCGGCGTCGTTTGAGCCGGAACGCAATCTACTGTTTCACAACACCGGTCATGGCGCCTTTACGGAGATCGGAAAAGAGCTCGGTGTCTCGAACCCAGACGGCCGCAGCCTGGTTGCGTTGTGGCACGACTTCGACGGCGACGGCTGGCCCGACTTGTACGTCGCCAACGACATCTCGGAAAACAAGCTCTACATCAACCATCACGGGAAATTCGTCGATGCCGGAAAGGATGCGTGGATCGAGGAGTATCGCGGCTCGATGGGCCTCGCTGCAGGTGATTTCGATCGCGACGGTGACGATGATCTCTTTATCTCCCACTGGATCGCGCAGGGCTTTGCGCTTTATCAGAACCTGCTCGAAGAGCAGCGCGACCGAAGCGGAAAATCGGAACTGCATTTTACTGACGTCGCCGCGACGAACGGCGTCGGCCAGCCGTCGATGCAGCGCGTGGGATGGGGCACGAGCTTCGTCGACATAGATTCTGACGGCTGGCCCGACCTGCTTGTTGCCAACGGCAGCACGTTTGAAGACAAGAGTTCGACTCCACGACGGCTGACTCCCATGCCGTCCTTTCTCTTCTGGAATGCGCAGGTCGACTTCTTCCATGATCTGGCGCCGTGGAATCGCAGCTTTTCTCAACCGCACGTCAGCCGCGGTTTGGCGGTGGCCGACTACAACAACGACGGGGCGATGGATGTGGCCATCGTCGATCAGGGGGAGGGCGTTCGGCTTCTCCGGAACGACATCTCTCAGTGGCACTGGGTAGAGCTTCGCCTGCGCAATCGCGTTCCACCTTCGAATGCTCCCCTCGGATTCGGCGACGGCGCCACAGTCATCGCATGGGTCAAGGGCGTGCCCTTGCGCCGAACCATCGGCAGTTCCTCGTACCTGTCTCAGGACAGCCATCGCATCCACATCGGTCTGGGGGCAGCGACAAAGATCGATCGCCTCGAAGTCCGCTGGCTTCGTGGTGCGCCGGAGATATGGACCAACGTCGCAGCCGACCAGATCTGGGACATCGCGCAAGGTGATCCCCAGGCCAAGCCCTTTGCGCCTCCCGTCGCCGGCAACACCCTACCAGTGACGCAAACTGCCCAATTGAGCAGGGCTGCAACCGAGCAGTTCTGGGCAAAGCAGCATGCCGCAATGGACGCGATGAAGCACGACCGCAACTTTGCTACGGCGGCTCAACTCTTTCGCGATGCACTCGCCATCAATCCCAACCATGAGGACTCCCACTATTACCTCGCGAACTGCCTGGTTGAATTGAGAGATATCCCTTCGGCGATTCGAGAACTCGATGCCCTGATACGGATCAATCCCCAGAACCATCGTGCCTATCAGCGAAAGGGCGAACTGCTTGCGGCCTCAGCGAATACAAAAAGCGAACTCACCGTGTCGCGCCGGACGCTCAACTCTGCGTTACAGCTGAACTCAGAGGAGACCGGAACCCTTGTCCTCCTTGGCGAGGTTTTGCTGGCGGAGGGTAACTTTGCGGAAGCAGATCGCGACTTTGCGCACGTCCTCCAGGCTAATCCGCGCGCCGCAAACGCCTGTTATTTCCGAGGTTACATCGCATGGAAACAAGGCGATACCCGCCAAAGTGCCGCGACGTTGACCCAGGCCAAGAGCGCCCTGGGGCCCGATTGGAAGCCGGCTGGCTCGGTTCTCGAAGGAGACGTGCGACGCCGCATGTATTCAGAGTCTGGATTCCTCGGCGTTTTCGTCCAGCAATGGAATGGCGACGCAAAGCCTTCGCTGGCTTACGCCGGGCTGGACGCCTATCTGCGTCGGCTGCGCTAAATGTACCGTCCTGTGACTAAAGTCCCTGAGGCCTGAATTGGACCTCGTCTACCTTGAATATCGAAGGAGATCTTTCATGGCCACAACCACACAGACGGTTCGCGACATTGCAACCGAGAATCCCACCGCGGTACGCGTATTCGAACAGTATGGCATTGACTATTGCTGCGGAGGCCGAGTGCCTCTCGCCGAGGCCTGTGCGAACAAGGGTCTAGATGTGGATGAGGTGCTCGCATCCCTTGAAGCCATTGCGAGCCCTTCGGCCGCTGGAGAAAAAGATTGGTCCAGGGAGTCGCTCGCCGGCCTTGCGGCGTACATTGTGGACACCCACCACGCCTATGTAACTCGTGAAGTGCCGCGCCTGAATGCACTCGCCGCAAAGGTCGTGAGCCGTCACGGCGATACCCGTGAGGAGCTTCCCGCACTCCAGTCGAAGATTGCCGAACTCGGAGAAGAGATGATCGCGCACCAGGGTAAGGAAGAAGTTGTGCTCTTCCCATACATCGGCAAATTTGAGCGCTACGCGGCAGGCAATGGGCCAATACCGCGCAATTGCTTTGGATCCGTCTCGCACCCGATCGCAATGATGACGAAGGATCATGATTTCGCCGGGGAACTGATGGCCCAGATCCGCGAGCTCAGTCAGGACTACACGCCTCCGGCCAGCGCCTGCCCCACGTTCCGCGCCTTCTATGCGGGTTTACTCGAATTCGAAAAGGATCTGCACCAGCACATTCACCTCGAAAACAATATCCTGTTCCCACGCGCCCTCGCTTTGGAGGCTTCTACGGCATCGTAGTGCGTCGAAGCAGCTCGTCCCTGGGGAGGCGTTGAGCCTTCCGCACAAACCTAAGGCAAAATGAAACTCTCCACGCCTCAGGGTTATCGCAGGGTGAGCGGATAGTAGTATGAGGCCCGGTCCCCTTCGTGTGTGGTCGCGAGGTAGTACGTCCCTTGGGGCAGATTATGGAGATCGAGAGTCACCGTCAGATCGGCATGGAAGCCGTTTACGTTTGCGGTCCCCATTGTCTCAGCTTTTGCGGGACTTCCGTCTTTGTCCATCGTGACGGAAACAACGTATCTCCCTCCTGGGCTAAAGTACGGAAGGAGAATGTGCGCTGCGACCACGCGCCTCGGCAGGGCTACCGGCGGAACGGTGGATGTCTCGCCGCCGCGGGTCGTACCCGCCTGGCTCAAATCGATCGTGAGCGCGACTGGAGTTGCAGGGATCGAGGCACCGGATGAAGTCGGAGAATGCGTGCGCCAATAGGCCACGCCTCCCAGGGCGATCGAGCACACCAGAACTGCGGCTAATCCCGCCCACTGCCAGTTCCGAACTCTTGCCGCCTGGTTCGCGATTTGCGCCGCTCTTCGCGCATCTCGCTGTTTCCGCAGTTCCATCAGCTCACGGGTGCATTCCGCGCACTTCAGGACGTGGAGATACTTGGGATCAGACAAGTCCAGCTTTTGGGGAGAGTAGACCCAGGTTTCCAGGGTTGCATGATCGATGCAGCCTTTGCGCTCCGGGTTCGGGTACCTTTCGAGGACGTGCTCCTGGAGCTTCTCGAAAAGCAACGAATCATCGTCATCATCCTGTAGAAACGATTGACGTTCGTCCACGGAATCCTTCCCGGTCGCGTGAAGTGCCTCTGCCGGAGTTTACTGCGTAGAACCCAGAATCCCCAATCTTTGTCGGATGCGATCGAGATACCTCTTGCATTCCTTCCGGATGGCATTAGCGGTAGTCGCCGTTCTGGCTGCCACATCGCTCCAGGACTCCGAGCCCCCGTATCGCATCATCATCGCCTCTCGCACTCTGGGCGGGGCATTCACCAGGATCTTTTCTGCGTCGATGGCTGCTTCTGCTGCAGGTATCTGTGAATGAGAACAGGCCGTATCGGAGATGACAGAACAATCAATAAAAACCAACTTGTTGCTTTCCTTGCGCCGACGCCCGATCTCCTCTCTGCAGAATCGCGAGAGAATCACGCTCACATCCTCGTGATTCTCAGGTGGACGGTCGACAAGATAAGCGACTGCTTTCTCGATTGCAGCTTCCATAATCTCCGCGGCGAGTGTTTCATCACGAAGAAGCGAAGCGGCGTTGCGTAGGGTCTCTGGCCAGTGCTTCTCAACTGCTGCGCGCACCGCCGGCATGATCGGTGAGGAACCGGGTGCATCCTTCACCTTCCAGCAGAGATCGAGTGGAGACGGGGAGGCCATGACTGAACAATGAACAAAAATCCGATTGACTGACCTGATCGGACGCAGGCGTCGAGTCAGTAACGCCAATTTACCCGAAAACCAACCTGATTTCCACATAACGACGTAAATTTCCTCGGACCGTGGCCGTTTTTGGCGTTTTCCACAGCCTTTATATGTAGAGGGCTTTTTCTGCCCCATTGCACGCTCCCCCCTCTTCGAGGTGCAGATGGCAACCGCTCGCCCGCTACCAGGACTTCCCCCGCAGTGGGGATCGGAGGCACTCGCACTGGCTGAACAAGCCCGGGTGCTTTCGGGACCTAAGCTTGCCCAGCTTGTGCGCCGGCTGCAACGTCAGACCGGTCGCTCCGATCAGGAATGCTGGCGATTTGTGATCAAGTACGGAATCAAGGCAGAGACCGACAACCGCCGATGGCAGCCGTAATCCAATCGTGCGGGCGATCAGCGGTCCCGAACGGAGTGAATTCGTACCTCTTCCTCACAGTGAATCGGAAGTCGAAACGATCGCGAATGATCTGCCGAGGCCGAACACGATCCTGCTCGGCGCGAACGCGACCGAGACCCGCTTCAAGCAACTTTCAACCGAGAGCACCGAGGTCATTCATCTCGCTCTGCACGGCTTCGCGGATGTTGATTATCCCGATCGCTCAGCCCTGATATTCGCACCGGAGGCGAAAGGCCCGGATGATGGGTTGTTGCAGGCGCGCGAAATCCGCGAACTGCACATCAGGGCAAAGCTCGTCACATTGTCCGCCTGCGACACCGGAGTTGGGCCAGTCGGAGAAGCAGATGTCGCCAATGTAGTGAACGCTTTTATTGAGGCCGGCGCCGATTCGGTCGTCTCGACACTATGGGACCTCGAAGATGAGTCCGCCGAATGCGATCAACGCAAGCTTTTCGGTTAGGACGATTGGTGGCGACCGTTACTGGGTTTTCAAGGACATTCTTCCAGGAGGCGTTGCGTCACGGGCGGGCACCAAGGCGGGAGATGTGCTCCTGGCGATTGATGGCCAGCCAGTGCGCCCTTCGCTCTCCGATCGCGCCCCCGCTGCTCCGAGCTTCGAGATGCAACATGAATTCTCGATAGACGTTTTGCGAGGAGATCCTCCGGAAGAAATGTCTCTGGCATTCAGGACCGCGGCACCAAAGTACAAAGACAATCCATATTCGGAACCTGCCGCACTCTCGGTTGGGGCGCAGACCGGAAACATTTCCTATCTTCGGGTCAGCCTCTTCCCGGGAGCGATTGGCATCGACTTCGCCAATGAACTCGATGCGATCTTCTCCGGCAGGTTCAAGAATGCCGATCGCCTCATCATCGATATGCGCGGGAATCCGGGGGGCGGCATCGGAGGACTGACGCTGATGAGTTATTTGACCCCGGACCGGCGTCCCATCGGCTATAGCAAGAACCGAGAAATGGCCATCAACAACACACCACCGGACTCACTACCGGTCTTCGACCGGGTGCCGCGCTCGAAGCTAGCGCTACCTGGCCTCGCGCTTAAATTTCTTGGCAAGACTTCGATCTTTCTCTATACCGAGGCGCTCGGCAATCGAGGATGGCACGGCAAGACCGTGATCCTCGTCGACGAACACACCGCCGGAGCGGCAGAGATGGTGGCTCAGTTTGCGCAGGAGAATCAGCTTGCGACGATCGTTGGCATGAAGACCGCCGGTCGGCTGGTGACGCGCAGAGCAAGCAAACTCGGATTCGGTTCTCATTCCTTTCCGACTGCCTCTCGAGAAGTTCGAATGCGGTTGATGATGGCGCCACATCAACCGTGTGAGACGCAAGAACATATTGGTTCGCATTCACCAATGCAGAGAATGGCAGAAGGTGGAGTTGTCCGTCGGGGACGATCACCAGGTCCTTCTTCCTTCCATATTGTTCAATCGGAGCAAGCAATTCGTTGAAGAGAGTCTGTGCCAGCGTCGGATCGTTCAGCTTCGCGTGGATCTCGCCTCGATATCTTGCTGCATCAGTTTCAATCACAGTTCTCGAAGGAAGCGGGCATGCATGGACGCTGGCTCTCGTCACGGCTAACGCATACGAGGTTGGATTCGCGAGGACGTATTCGATCAGCAACTGATCCGGTGAAAGAGCACGCTGAAGTTCGGATAGCGCGACGGGATGGACAACGGATACGGCCGCGAGCTTACTCGGCCCTAAATTGATCTCGGTCTGGTAGATCGCGTTCATCAGGGCGTCTCGCTTCGTCGGATCTTCTGTGTTGATCAGAGCAACATTGAGACGCGTCAGCCGGACTCGTGGCAATGGGCCGCTATGCCGAGTCGCTAAAGCCACTTGATGAGGCCATCGATATCGCTGCGGCTCATCCGGAAGTCGCCTACCCGACTCTTGCATTCAGCACTAAGATCGACGCCCTTGTGGGACTGCGTCGTTACGGTGACGCACTGCAACTCGCGAATGATTGCCTGAACAATCTGAAACAGACTCCATTTGACGGCCAAAAGACGCAAGTTCTCTTATCACGTGGCACGATCGAAGCAAAACTCGGTAACTTGAGTGCCGCGATTGCCGACATGCAAACGGCGCTTGGCCTGGCCAATCACATGCACAACTTCCGTGGCTTGACCGATGTTGGCGGGACACTCGCGCAGACATACTTTGACAGCGGACGGTTGCACGAGGCACTCGACGCAATCAATGCAGCCATCGAGGCGAACACCAATATCCCGAACGAACTTTATCTTGCCCCGGCGAACCTTGCGCTGAAGGCAAAGATTCTCGACAAGATGGGCAACTCGCAGGCCGCGGAGGGCTTTTTTCGAAAGAGCACCACATTGGTAGACGCGATGATTCGGAGAGCTTCTACTGTGAGCATGGAGCGCCAGCTGCTGGCCGAGATGAGCGATATCTATTCGGCATACTTCGCATCTCTATGCCGGCAAAATCGCTTCGAAGACGCTCTTCAGGCTTTAGAGAGAGTCCGCGGACGACTGGAGGCGGAAGCACTCGAACATCACAGCGCGCAGCCTCTTCGTGCTCCGACCCCACAGGAACCCGTATTGCCCCGATCGGGTCCATCGATGCAAACGGTCCTTTAGGTCGCCGACGATGCTAGCCAGGTTCGACATGGTCCTTTGTCCCGGCTCCAAAACGTAGATCCGTTCGATGGCATTCCAGAGTTTCTGCTCTTCCTTGAAGTCCATCCTGTATCGCTGATCCCGCCCTTCGATAAGGACACGAAGAAACGTGAAAAGAAATTGCATGTTCTCCGGAGTGGGTGGGAGCGAGAATGGATTAATGGTGAAATCGCGCGACTCGCGCCCAATGTTCAGATAGGAGCCGCCGAAGATCGCAGTGATTGACTCGTATCCGCCCCCGACATCAAAGATGTAGGTCTGCGGGTTGTACTTCTGCGCGTTCTGGACGAGAAATACCGATAGAAACGTCTTCCCAGAACCTGTCATCCCGAGAATCAGTGAGTGGCCCACCTCGCCACAATGCAAATTGAGGAAGTAGGGCGTGTCGTTGTCGGTTTCGAGGACGGCGAGGTACTCGGTATCGAGATAGCTGTTCACCTTCTCCCCCGGAAGGATCGTGAACAGGAAGCTCAAATCGGCGTAGTTGGTATTGAGCAGGTGCAACCGTCGCAGGTTCAATCGGTAGTTCCCAGGCACAATCGCGAAATATGCATTGAGCTGGTTGTATGTCTCCGCGAATAGCGTACCGTCCGCATTCGTGAAGACGCCCACGAATTCTCCGACTACGTGATCGAGCGCTTGCCGCTGCTTCCCGTAGAGAACGATCGTGAGGGAGTATTCCCCAAGGTGTTGGCCATCCCCAAGCGCGCGGAGGCAATCGCCCAGATCCTCGATGTCTGCCTGTTTGGACTCATCCACCAGAACGTCCCGGGGATTCGTTTTCGACGGGTCGTTCCCCAACTGCGATATGAACCCGGTTTTCGAAATGTTGAAGTGACGGCGGCGTTTGATCACTTCCTTCCGGGCATCTCCTGCTGGAATTGGCGCCCACTCCGATACGGCGATGAAGTTCGCTTGGATCTTTAGCAACGCATCGAGTGCCAAGGGACGGGTCTCGCCGATTGCCTCCTTCATCGTGAGGACGCGAACGACATCATCGCCAACCCGCAGATGATCACGCTCCGCTTCCAGCGTTGAGTTCGCAACTTGAAAATCGAGGAACTGAGAATGCTTCGGCGCTCCTTCGATTCGCCAGTCATCGTAGTTGACCAACCTTCTGAGAAAGTGAAACTGTTGCTCATCACTCAGAATCTCGATGCGCACGAAGTCGGCGAGCTGGTTCACGAACGCCTTTACGCGCTGTTCCAAACGGGAAAGATCGCGCTCGATTTGGGATCGAACGAGCTGTTTCATCCCGCTGTTGGTGAACTGGGACTTGAATTCGTTCACTGCCCCTGCCGGATCGCCGAAGAGCTGACGAATGGCAGCACCGATTCCGGATTTCGACCGTGATCCTTCAATCAGGACGCAGTAGCAGATCTCGATCTGGAATAGCCGGTCAGCCTTTGCCTCAAAGAGTCGGCGACGGCGATCCACCCCAGCTTGCACGATCGGATGGCCGTAATCTGCGAAAGGAATGTCGGGGTGATTAGTTTTGAATAGATACTGATACACGCGGAAGCCTGGGCCGAAATTCTTGAGGGCGGCTTCCAACCTCTTCACCGCATATTCCTGTTCGTGGTAATCGAGGCTCTCATAGTCGACGCCCGTAACCCTGAGCACCATCCCAAGGTCACCGCTTTTCGTCAAGAACGCGGTGTCGTTCCAAAAGCCGTAGAGGTTGATGTGGTCGCAGAGCTCCGCACTTTCTTTCCAGGATTTCAAGGGTTTATCGAGGCGTAGCACTATAGCACCTCCACGCGCGGCAGCGTCTGTTTGGCTGCGTCATAACGAGCCTTGAAGCGATCGGATCGTGCGATGATCCGCAGGAATGCTGGATCGGTGTTTGTCACCCAATGGCCGAATGCGAACCCGCCCACGAATACGGCAAGGCCAGCCAACAGACTATTGAACAAATTGAATGCGCCAACCGCTCCGACGCAGACGAAGAAGAAGAGCGTTCGTTCAACGCCCAGGTAAATGAGGGGCTTGTGCAGACTCTTGTAGACTCGGTTTTTTCGCCGATTGTAGGTGTGTGTCTGCATCGTCGCCCCTCACGCTCGTGAAATTCGAATTTGGTGTCTGGTGGTGATCGGAGGATCTGGGAAATCACCTTGATCAAATTCCCCAAAGCCAATTCAAAACGTTCACGGCGAGCACTGCGATGCCGCTACCCGCGGCGACGCCAGCGAGCGTCTTCTTTGCGCCTGGTTCGCCATGGGCGAACTCATAGCCTCCAATGACAATGGCAATGAGGCTCGCGACCTTTGCCACGGTTCCCGTAAAGAGGTTTTGGAGAGCTGTGAACCCGGTGTCAAACGGCGATCCGCTCTGCGCGACCGCGACAGTTGGGGCAAGCAGGATGAGAGTGACGAATGGCAGGGTTTTGTGAAAACGGCGCGGGAACTTCCAGCGGAAGCTTCTGTGCCGGGCGGGGGACGTGAGCGTGATCCTCATTGGCACCTCCGACGGCTTGGTTCCGGCCGTCATGTGCACCACCGTACCGCCGCTCTTTTCGCGAGTCCAAGACTTCGTGTCTATCGTGCAATTGATTTGGTCTATAGCTGCCCCTTGCGCGCATTGCTTCGGGAATCATAGGGCCTAGAATACGAGCAGTGACTTCGGCCATCGAATGGAGATTCCATTTTGGAGCGAATAGTTCATCTAGCTGGGGGCGACGTAAAAACTTACACGCTCGGGCAGCCGCTGGACGGCGCCTTTGATCAACTGTATGAAGCCGTTTTGGAAAGAGGGATTCGATCGACCAGTGACGACTTTCGTAAAGCTACATTCCAGTATTTTGATCGCTATCTCAAAGACGCCAATGCACCGGCAGCGCATGACCATTACTTCATCTGTTTCACTCCGATATGGAACGCTTCTATGTCCTCCGGTAGACTGGACGTCGCCGAAACGATATGGGAGCTGGCCTTTGGACCCGTCCAAGAATGGGAGAGCGCTCACACAGGCGAACTGATAGACAAAGGGACACTCTGCTATTTCTGGGGTGCAACTGCGCTTTTACGTGGGGACCTTGACCGGGGTTATTTGTTGATCCACCAATCCGTCGAGGAGGATAGTCGGACATCCGGACACAAGATACCTCCCACTCCGTCCTACGCACTCGTTAGCCTTGACTACCAAAAACCGAACCAATGGTTTCGACCGTGGGTTGTTGAACAAGCTCGGTTTTTTGACATGTTCGTAAAGGACTACGCTACTCACATCCGGCCGCTCACGATCGAGGACGTCAAACGGAAGTTTTTGGATAAGCCTCCAAACCTGGATGCAATTTTCCTTCTGACGTTCACTCTCGCCCGTCTACGTGGCATCTATGGCCTGCCCGATCAGGCTAAACGCAATGCTTTCGCGGGCCAAATAGAACTGAACCTGTTTTTCGACCTGTTGCTGGTTATCGAGGTTGCAATCAGGCACGCCAATCCGATGAAGATCAAGAAGGGGAGGGGTGGAAAGCCAGCCGAGTTGACATTCTACGATCAGGCTCTCTATTTGCTGAAAGCCAGCGGTCATCCGCATGAGAAGCACTTCGTTGACGTTCATCGTCAATTTGATGGCGGCTTTGAAACTGCAATCCAAGACGCACTGGATGGAACGCTGACATCAACCGCGGGGACGCTCGACCGACTTCAATGCGACGTACACCTGGCATACGAACTCCGGAATCGAAGCGCACATGAAATTGAGACCGTTCCGATCATCTGGAAAGAATTCGATCGAGTTCAGCGAACGATTCTCCGCGTTCTTTGCGCGACCGTTGACTACCTTTATTGAAAGACTGATGCGCACATCGCGAACGAACCGAGTGTGTTGGTTCTGTTCTCTCCAGAGCGGATCGCCTCCCGAGAGAATTGGAATACTCAAAGTCGAAGACTTGAATCATGCCATCAGTTCGAGTTGGACAGGTTTTAGCTGGTGTGGTTGAGGCGTTAGTTTGCGGGCCGTCCTTTTCTTGAACTTGGGAATATGGCGAAGAAGGATCGAGAGAGCAATGTGATCAGCGCTGGCATGATGTACAAATGCCGTGTCGGCGGTCCATCGCGTTCCCGCAATTGGCCTCGTCGTAAGGTTTGATGCGAGCGCGTGCTTTTCATCAATTAGAGCTAGGCCACACCCGCTTTGGACCATCAATTGGATGTCGCCGGGCGTGGCTGCAAGGCAAGTCGCTTCCGGTCGGATTCCAATTTCCATCAGCATTTCCATCAGGCGATAATGTGCCGCGGGATGCGTCTCCGGGTCCCGGAAAACCTTCAGCCGACCTGCCAATTCCGAGGGCTGAATCTCTTTCGCCACGGCGAGCGGATCGTCCGACCGCATGCAGACCACGAGCGGGTCTGACGCGATGTGGGCGATCACCCAATTTGTTCCGGAAACAGGCAGCGGAAGAATTGCCGCATCGAGCGATTTGTCCTCCAATCTGTGAAGGAGTTGGACCGGGTGACCCCCTGTCATTTGCATTGGACTCTCGGGAAAGAGACGTGCGTACGCTTGGCGCAATGATTGCAGGACATCTGGATTGATAAAGCTGGATAGCCCGATTCGCAGAGTAGGAATCTCGCCTCGATCCATAGCGCGGGCGGCGCTCACGACTTCATCTCGTAGGTCCAGCATCTCCTGGGCATAGGCGTAGATCATCTGCCCCGCAGGAGTCAGATGGATACCCTCGCGACGCCTGACGAAGATCCGTACACCGATCGCTTCCTCGAGTGCGATGACCTGTTGACTGAGTGTTGGCTGCGCCAGGAAAAGCCGCTCGGAAGCGCGCGTGAAATTGGCGGTTTCCGCAACGGCAACGATGTATTTCAAAAGCCTGAATTCAAGATGGTCCGACACAGCTCTGACTCCAGCGTTGGAGGGTTTTGGTCAGAAGCTCATCACGCTTGCTCCAGTGGA
>Ga0157369_10006458_pt1 | contig 13592 bp, 12 predicted proteins | sample C25metaG_FD_113461 | JGI IMG/M metagenome (GOLD analysis project Ga0157369, IMG submission 113461) | Corn rhizosphere microbial communities from Kellogg Biological Station, Michigan, USA - C2-5 metaG | ecosystem: Host-associated > Plants > Roots > Rhizosphere > Soil | place: USA: Michigan...
CGTCGCCCACGAGCGTGATGGGCTTCTCCTTCAGCTTCGCCGTGTGGATGTGGTCGAAGATGATCTCGGTCTCGAAGCGCTCGGCGTGCTTGAGGAACCGGTCCATGAGCTCGGGTCCCTGCACCCCCATGGCGTCGGCGGGCCAGTTGTCGACCTCGGTCGTGGTCATGAGCTGGCCGCCCTGGGCGAGGCCGGTGATCAGCACGGGCTTGAGGTTCGCGCGGGCAGCGTAGACGGCGGCGGTATAGCCGGCGGGCCCGGAGCCCAGGATGAGGACGCGGGCGTGCTTGGTGGTCATGGCGGGGGCGGGAAAGGGGCGCTGGAGGGGGGCAAAGAGTGCGATTATCGCATCCACGCTGGGGGCCTTGCCGTACGCATTTCAGGGGGTTCGTGAGGTATGTCCCATAACGGATTGACAAATAAAGATAATCAGGGTATCTAGGTAAATCATGCAGACCACGCCCCACAAGCGAGCCCCCATCGGCGAGCGCACTTCCGCGCTCAAGGCGGTGCCGTTCTTCACGCAGCTCAACGATCACGAGCTCGACGTGGTGCGCTCGGTCGCGACCGAGAAGTCGTATCCGAAGAACGCCGTCGTCCTCACCGAGGGCGAGATGGGCGACTCGCTCTACATGATCCAGACCGGCAAGGTGAAGGTCTTCATCGGCGACGAGGACGGGCGCGAGATCATCCTCAAGATCCTCGGCCCCGGCGACTTCTTCGGCGAGATGTCGATGATCGACAAGCAGCCGCGCAGTGCCTCGGTCACGACGATCGAAGCCTCCTTCTTCCTGGTGCTCGCGCACTCCGCCTTCGAGCGCTGCGTCGAGCAGGCGCCGCGCATCGGCAACATGGTGATGCAGGTGCTGGCCCAGCGCGTGCGCGAGGCCGACCGCAAGATCGGCACGCTCGCGCTCATGGACGTCTACGGGCGCGTCGCCTCCACGCTGCTCGAGCTCTCCGTCTACAACAACGGCAAGCTGATGGTGGGCGAGAAGCTCTCGCAACAGGACCTCGCCAACATGGTGGGCGCCTCGCGCGAGATGGTGAACCGCATCCTCAAGGACCTCTCGGAGCGCGGCTTCATCTCGATCGAATCGAAGTCGATCACGATCATCAACCGCGAGCTGCCGCCCTCGCTCTGACGCTCCAGGAGCAGCACCATCGCCGCCACGTCCGTTCCCGCTCCGCCGCCGCGGCTGGGCCGCGTGATGCGCGAGGCCGGCTGGCTGCTGCTCGCCGCCGCCGCCGCGTACCTCGTCCTCATCCTCGCGAGTTACACGCGCGCCGACCCGGGTCCCTTCCACGCGACCATGACCGCGGCGATCGCGAATCGCGGCGGCTTCCTCGGCGCCTGGATCGCCGAGCTCGTGCTCTTCGCCTTCGGCCTCTCGGCCTGGTGGCTCGTGGCGCTGGCCCTCTTCGGCGTGGCGCGCCTGTATCGCCGCATCCCGGAGTGGGAGATCATCGACCGCCGCTCGACCGCCGTGGCGCTGATCGGCTTCGCCCTGCTGCTCGCCGCCTCGTGCGCGCTGGAGGCGATGCGCATGAACCACCTCGCGGCCGAGCTGCCTTCGGTGCACGGCGGCGTGCTCGGCAGCGTGCTCGCCGGCATCACGGAAAAGGCGCTCGGCTTCACCGGCGGCACCCTGCTGCTGCTCGCCCTCGTCGCGGCGAGCTTCAGCCTCTTCACGGGCCTTTCGTGGATCCGCGCCTGCGAGCGCTTCGGCGCCGGCCTCGAGTGGGCGTTCGTCGCGCTGCGCGCGCGCATCGACGCCAAGCGCGACCGGGAGGCGGGCAGGAGGGCCGCACAGGTGCGCGAGGTGAAGGTCGAGGAGGCCAAGAAGGAGTTCGAGGAGCACGAGCCGATCCGCATCGAGATGCCGAGGGTCGTCGTGCCCAAGAGCGAGCGCGTCATGCGCGAGAAGCAGGTGCCGCTCTTCGCGGACATGCCGGACTCGCCGCTGCCGCAGCTCTCGCTCCTCGACGCACCCGATACGCACATCGAGCGGCCGACCGCGGAGACGCTCGAATACACGTCGCGCCTCATCGAGCGCAAGCTCCAGGACTTCAACGTGCAGGTGAAGGTCGTGGCCGCCTATCCCGGCCCGGTCATCACCCGCTACGAGATCGAGCCCGCCGTGGGCGTGAAGGGCGCGCAGATCGTGAACCTCGCGCGCGACCTGGCCCGCGCGCTCTCGGTGATGGCGATCCGCGTGGTGGAGACGATTCCCGGCACCTCGTGCATGGGCCTCGAGATCCCGAACCCGAAGCGCGAGATCGTGCGCCTCTCCGAGATCATCGGCTCGCAGGCCTACGCCGACATGAACTCGAAGATCACCATCGCCCTGGGCAAGGACATCACCGGCAAGCCCATGGTGGCGGACCTGGCGAAGATGCCGCACCTGCTGGTGGCGGGCACGACCGGCTCCGGCAAGTCGGTGGCGATCAACGCGATGATCCTGTCGCTGCTGTACAAGGCCACGCCGGCCGAGGTGCGGCTGCTGATGGTGGATCCCAAGATGCTCGAGCTCTCGGTGTACGAGGGCATCCCGCATCTCCTGGCACCCGTGGTGACCGACATGCGCCAGGCGGGGGCAGCGCTCAACTGGTGCGTCGCGGAGATGGACCGCCGCTACAAGCTCATGAGCGCCATCTCGGTGCGCAACCTCGCGGGCTACAACGCGAAGATCAAGGAAGGGCAGGACAAGAAGCAGCCGGTGAAGCACCCGTTCTCGCTGACCCCCGACAATCCCGAGGACCTCGAGCCGCTGCCGTTGATCGTCGTGGTGATCGACGAGCTCGCGGACCTCATGATGGTCTCGGGCAAGAAGGTGGAGGAGCTGATCGCGCGGCTCGCGCAGAAGTCGCGCGCGGCGGGTGTCCATCTCATCCTCGCGACGCAGCGCCCGTCGGTGGACGTGATCACCGGCCTCATCAAGGCGAATGTGCCGACGCGCATCGCGTTCCAGGTCTCCTCGAAGGTCGACTCGCGCACGATCCTCGACCAGCAGGGCGCCGAGAGCCTGCTGGGGCAGGGCGACATGCTGTATCTCGCGCCGGGCACGGGGCTGCCCATTCGCTCGCACGGCGCGTACGTCGCCGACTCCGAGGTGCATCGCGTGGTCGAGGCGCTCAGGAAGCAGGGCGAGGCGAACTACATCGACGGCATCCTCGATACGCCCGAGCAGGGCGAGATCCCGGGAACCTCGGGCGAGGGCGGTGTCTCAGGAGAAGCGGACCCGCTCTACGACCAGGCCGTGCAGATCGTGCTCCAGAACAAGCGTGCGTCGATCTCCCTCGTCCAGCGCCATCTGCGCATCGGCTACAACCGGGCGGCGCGCCTGATCGAGGACATGGAGAAGGCGGGCCTCGTGAGCCCGATGGCGTCGAACGGCAATCGCGAGATCATCGCGCCCAACCACAAATAGCGTCACCCCCGCGTAGGCGGGGGCCCAATTTCCTGCGTCATGCATCGTGGGACTGCCGCAAACGGCATGACACGGATAAACACGGATAAACACGGATGAAAGGCAAATCGGTCAATTCGTGGCTTGCGGCTCTCGTCGTGCTATTGCCGATCAGCACCTTCGCCAACGGCCTCGACGACTTCCTCTCGTTCAACCACGACACTAAGAGCGCCACCGGGCGCTTCGAGCAGCGCGTGATGGATCGCGCGGGCAAGGTGGTCGATCGCGGCAGCGGCTCTTTCGCGTTCGCGCGGCCCGGCAAGTTCCGCTGGGTCTACGAGAAGCCGCATCCGCAGACGCTGGTGGCCGACGGGCACAAGCTCTGGATCTACGACCCGGACCTGCAGCAGGTGACGATCAAGCGCATGGACCAGGCGATCTCGTCGACGCCCGCGGCGCTGCTCGCGGGGCGCGAGGACATCACCGCGCTCTTTTCCCTGCGCGATGCCGGCACCGCCGATGGGCTCGAGTGGGTCGAGGCCACGCCCAAGACGCCCGACACCGGCTTCGACAAGGTCCGGCTGGGCCTGAAGGACAAGCAGCTCGCCGCGATGGAGCTCTTCGACCAGCTCGGCGGCCACAGCTCGCTGCGCTTCACCGAGCTCAAGCCCAACGCACCGGTCCCTGCGGACGCCTTCAAGTTCACGCCGCCGAAGGGCGCGGACGTGATCGAGGATGCGCCCGCGCGGAAGTAACCGGTCGGTCCCCGGGCTAGGCGATCGCGAGACTCTCCCACGCGTCGAGCAGCGTGCGCGCATAGCCCGGCGCCGTCGGCTCGTGCATGAAGTACGCGTACGTCTCGCGCCAGCCGGTGGCGGCGATGCGCTCGGCCCAGCGCCGCAGGTCGCCCTCGGCGTAGTTTTCCAGGCGCAGCCGCACGTAGCCCCAGGGCGCGGTCTCGACGAGCGCGGGCGGCTCGCCGTCCTCGCGCTCGGAAAAGCAGAGCGACGCACCTACCTTCTTGAGCGCGGCGTAGACGTCGTCCCCGAACCACGAAGGGTTGCGAAATTCGAACGCCGCGCGATGATCCGCGGGCAATAACGCGAGGAAGCCCTCGAGGCGCTCGACGTCCTTCTTCATGAGCGGCGGAAGCTGGAAGAGGACCGGCCCGCGCTTCTCGCCCAACGCCTCGAGCGTCTTGTACAAGTACTGCACGGGCTCCGCCGACGATTCGGGCTTGAGCCGCGACATGTGCGTGATGCGCCGCGGCGACTTGATCGCGAAGCGGAAGCCCCCGGGGACCGCCTGCTTCCACTGCTCGAGCACCTTGGGCTGCGGCATCCGGTAGAAGGTGTTGTTGATCTCGACGGTGGGCAGGCGCGCCGAATAGAACGCCAGCATCTCGTCGGCCTTCATCTTCGCGGGATAGAACGGCCCGCACCACTCCTTGAACGAGTAGCCGCTCGCACCCGCGAGCAGCTTGCTCCTAGAATCCGGCATGCCGAAGACTCCTCTCGACGAGTATTCGAAGAAGCGCGCCTTCGAGGCGACCCCGGAGCCCGCACCGGCGGTCGCGCGCCGCGCTTCCGGTCCGCTCCTCTTCGTGGTGCAGCAGCACTCCGCGCGCCGGCTGCACTACGACTTCCGCCTCGAGTGCGAGGGCGTGCTGCTCTCGTGGGCCGTCCCCAAGGGACCTGCGCTCGATCCTAGCGAAAAGCGCCTCGCCGTGCAGACCGAGGACCATCCCTACGACTACGCGTCGTTCGAGGGCGTGATCCCGCCGGGGCAATACGGCGCGGGCGAGGTGATCGTGTGGGATTGCGGCGTGTATTCGCCCGACGAGGGCGGCACGGCGTTCGACGACCGCGCGAGCGCCGAGTCCCGCGTGCGGCACGACCTCGCCGCGGGGAAGCTCTCGATCGAGCTGCGCGGCACGAAGCTCAAGGGCTCCTTCGCGCTGGTGAAGACCCGGGAAGCGAAGCAGTGGCTCCTCATCAAGCACAAGGACCGCTTCACCACGACGCATGACGTCACGCGGGATGGGCAGTCCGTCCTCTCCGGCGCCGCCGTCGAGGACCTGGTCGCGGTTCCGGCCCGGCGCATCCCGGCCGGGCGCCTGGTGCCGGCAGGGCCCGTCGTGAGCGTTCCTTCGAAGCTGGCGCCCATGCTCGCCGAGACGGGCGACGCGGCCTTCACGCGCGACGGCTGGGCCTGGGAGCCCAAGCTCGACGGCTATCGCGCGCTCGCCATCCTGCGCGAGGGGAAGCTCCACCTGCGCTCGCGCCGCGGCCTCGATCTCGCCGCCGATTTTCCGGCGCTGGCCGCGGAGATCGCGCGCCAGGCGGTCGAGGGCACGGCGATCGATGGCGAGATCGTCGCGTTCGACGCGTCGGGCCGCCCGTCCTTCGGCGCGCTGCAGCAGCGCGCGCAACTCAAGACCGCACGCGAGCGTGCGGCGGCGGATGCGGCCGCGCCGGTGGCGTTCTTCGCGTTCGATCTGCCGTTCTTCGCCGGCGTCGACCTGCGCGAGGCGCCCTACGTGGACCGCCGCCGCTACCTCGCGCAATGCCTCATGCCGTCGCCGCTCGTGCACCTCGTGCATGCCGAGCGCGACGGCGCCGCGATGCAGCAGGCCGCGCTCGCGACCGGCTTCGAGGGCGTGATCGCGAAGCGCGAGGCGAGCACCTATCACGCGGGACGGCGCACCGGCGACTGGCTCAAGGTGAAGCCCGTGCGCACCGCCGATTTCGTGATCGGCGGCTATTCGCGGGGCAAGGGATCGCGCGCGGCGCTGGGCTCGCTGCTCGTGGGCTATTGGGAGGGACGCAAGCTCAAGTATGCGTCGCACGTGGGCTCCGGATTCGATGCGAAAACGTTGAAGCTCGTGGGCGAGCGCCTGGCCGCGCTCGAAGCGAAGGCGTGTCCCTTCGACGCCGAGCCCGAGCTGAACGGGCCGACGACCTGGACCCAGCCGATCCTCGTGGCGGAGGTGAGCTACCAGGGCTGGACCGACGACGATCACTTGCGCGCGCCGGTGTTCGTGCGGCTTCGCGACGACGTCGACGCGAAGAAGGTCCGGCGCGAGGTGGCGACGCGGGTGAGCGTGAGCGAGCCCGATCCGCCGCTCGCCGCGCCGCGCAAGGACGATCCCATCGCGGAGGTCGTGGCCCAGCTCGACGCGGCGAAGCGCGACTTCACGCTCACGGTCGGGCCGCACCGCATCAGGATCACGAACCTGGACCGGGTCTACTGGCCCGCCCACACGCCGCTCGGCGCGCAGGCCGTCACCAAGCGCGATCTCATGCGCTACTTCGCGCAGGTCTCGCCGTACATGCTGCCGCACCTCGCCGACCGCCCGCTCACCATGATCCGCATGCCCTCGGGCATCGGCGGCGAGCGGTTCTTCCAGAAGCACTGGGAGCAGGAGCGGCCGGACTTCGTCGAGGCGATGACGGTGTACTCGGGCCACAAGGACGAGAGCCACGAATACCTGCTGTGCAACAACCTGCCGACGCTGCTCTGGCTCGCGCAGGTCGGCACGCTCGAGCTGCACATCTGGCACTCGCGCGCCGTGGACGGGCCCGATGCCACGCACGGCGCGGACTACGCGACTTCGCTCGCCTCCCTCGAGGCCTCGAGCCTGAACTTCCCCGACTACGTCGTCTTCGACATCGATCCCTACATCTACTCGGGCCAGGAAAAGCCGGGCGACGAGCCGGAGCTCAACACGGTGGCCTTCGAGAAGGGCAAGGAGGTCGCATTCAAGCTGCGCGAGCTCCTGGCGGACATGAAGCTCGAAGCGGTCGTGAAGACCTCCGGCAAGACCGGGCTGCACATCTTCGTGCCCATCGTGCGATCGCTCGATTTCGACGCGGCCCGCCACGTGTGCGAGCTCGTGGGCCGGCACCTCATGGCGAAGAACGAGAAGCTCATCACCATGGACTGGAGCATCCCGAAGCGCACCGGGAAGATCTTCATGGACTACAACATGAACGTGCGCGGCAAGACGCTCAACGTCGCCTATTCACCCCGCGGCGCGCCCGGCGCACCGGTCTCCATGCCGCTCACGTGGGAAGAGCTCGCGAGCGCCCATCCCCTCGACTTCCGCATCGCGAACGCCATCGAGCGCCTGTCACGCACGGGCGACCGGTGGAACGACGTGCTCGGGATGAAGCAGGACCTGGAGGCCGCGCTCGCGAACCGCTAGTTCAGCTTGATGTTCGCGTCCTTCACGACCTTCTCCCACTTCGCGCTTTCCGTGCGGATATGGCGCGAGAACGCCTCCGGCGGCCCGCCGACGGGATCGACGCCGAGGTTCGCGAACTGCTTGCGCACGTCCTCCTGCGCGAGGATCTTGTCGATCGCGGCGTTCAGCTTCGCGATCACGGGCTTGGGGGTCGCGGCCGGCGCCACGATGCCGCTCCACGAGAGCGACTCGTAACCCTTCACGCCCGACTCGTCGATCGTCGGCACGTCGGGGAGCGTGGGCATGCGCTTGAGGCTCGTGACGGCGATCGCGCGCAGCTTTCCCTGCTGCACGTAGGGCATGGAGGACGGCGCGTTGTCGAAGAGCATCGAGACCTGGCCGGACATCAGGTCCGTCAGCGCCTGCGAGCTGCCCTTGTACGGGACGTGCAGGATGTCGACTCCCGCCATCGACTTGAAGAGCTCGCCCGACAGGTGCGTCGAGCTGCCCGCGCCCGAAGACGCGAATGAAAGCGCGCCCGGCTTCGCCTTGGCGAGCGCGATCAGCTCGGGCACGGTCTTCACCGGCACGCCGGGCCCGACCACGAGCATGTTCGTGATGAGCGACGTGTAGCTCACCGGCGCGAAGTCGCGATCGGCGTCGTACGTCATGTCCTTGTAGAGGAACTTGTTGATCGCGAGGACGCCCGTCGTGCCCATGAGCAGCGTGTAGCCGTCGGGCGTGGACTTGGCGACCACGTCGGCGCCGATGTTGCCGCCCGCGCCGGGGCGGTTCTCGACCACGAAGCTCTGTCCCAGTGCCGCGCCGAGCTTGTCGGCGAGGATGCGCGCGACCACGTCGGTGGATCCGCCCGGTGCGAAGGGCACGACGATCCTGACCGTCCTGTTGGGGTAATCGGCATCCGCCGCGAACCCGAGCGGTGCGGCGAGAACGAGCAGCGAGGCGAGCAGCGTGCGGCGCTTCATGGAAATCGGCTCCGGGGCAGGGGGCGCCGATTACACCATGCGTCGATTGGCTTTTCGTATGTCTTTGAACTACAATGTTAAATCTCGAGCCGCCGACGCGCGGCCGCCGCACCTCCAGGGAGGCGCAACAATGGCTGCACGATCGATCGCTTCACTCACGGTCTCGTTCGGGCTGGTGTCCATCCCGGTGAAGCTCTATTCGGCCACCGAGGCGAGCAAGTCCATCTCCTTCAACATGCTGCACAAGACGTGCGGCTCGCGCCTGAAGCAGCAGTACCTCTGCCTCAAGGAAGAGATCCCCGTCGCGCGCGAGGAGATGGTGAAGGGCTACGAGTTCGCGAAGGACCAGTACGTGGTCTTCACCCCCGAGGAGCTCAAGGCGTTCGACGAGGCCGGCACGCACCTCGCCGAGATCTCGGAGTTCGTGCCGCTCGAGTCGGTCGATCCGGTCTACTTCGACAAGGCTTACTACCTCGCGCCCGACAAGGGCGGGGCCAAGCCTTATGCGCTGCTGGCGAAGGCGCTGCGCGAATCGCAGAAATGCGCGCTCGGCCGCTGGGCCGCGCGGGGCAAGCAGTACATCGTGATGATCCGCGCCATCGAGGATGGCCTCGTGATGCAGCAGCTGCTCTACGCGGGCGAGGTGCGCTCGATGAAGGACATCGAGATCCCGCCCACCGAGGTGAAGGACAACGAGCTCAAGCTCGCGAAGCAGCTGATCGAGGCGCAGACGTCCGGGACGTTCGACCCGAGCCAGTACACCGACACGGTCGCCGCGCGCATCGAGGCCGCGATCCAGAAGAAGATCGAGGGCCAGGAGATCGCGCTGTCGGAAGCGCCGGAGCAGGGCGCGCAGGTGATCGACCTCATGGAAGCGTTGCGCGCGTCGCTCGAGCGCAAGGGCACCAAGCCGGCCGCAGTTAAGGCGGCGGCGCCGACGCCCAGGTCGCAACCGCAGCTCAAAGTGGCCGAGCCCGAGGCGCGCAAGCCGCCCAAGCGTGCGGCCGCCGCCGCGGTGCCGAAGAAGGTGCGTTCGAAGGCGTAGCGCACCCCGGCATCCGCTTCTCCCATGGATTCCTATGGCGTCGCCGACGTCGAGCGGCTGCTCGGCCTTTCCCGTGCGACCGTGCGCTCGCTCGTCGCGGCGGGCTTCGTGAAGCCCGCGCGCGGGCCGCGCAACAGCCTGCGCTTCTCGTTCCAGGACCTGATCGCCCTTCGCACCGCGCAGGCGCTCGCGCAGTCGAGCATGCCGCCGCGCCGCATCACCCGCGCGCTGAAGGACCTGAGGGCCCACCTGCCATCCGCGATGCCGCTCTCGGGACTGCGCGTCGGCACGGAGGGCGATCGCGTCGTCGTGCGCGAGGGCGGATCGCGCTGGCAGGCCGACTCGGGGCAATACCTGCTGCAGTTCGAAGGCAATCCCACGCGAGGGTCGCTCACCGTCATCGAGCCGGCTTCAGCGGCGCCTGCAGCGGTCGAGGCGCGAGAGGCGAGCAACGACGCGGACGAGATCGCCGCGGCGCGCGCCGCGGTAGCCGAAGATCCCGCGGACCTCGATGCCTACATCGACCTCGGGCTGGCCCTGCACGAGGCGGGGCGGCTGGAGGAGGCCCGGACCGTTTACACCGATGCGCTCCGGGCGTGCGGTCCGGAGGCGACGCTCCTCTTCAACCAGGGCGTGCTCCTCGAGGACCTGGGGCGCATCGCCGGGGCGATGGACGCCTACCGGGAGGCCGTGCGGGTCGATCCCGCGTTCGCCGACGCCCACTACAATCTGGCATTGCTCTGCCGGCAGGCGGGGCGCGAACAGGAAGCCATCCGCCACATGTCCCAGTACCGCCGGCTCTCGAAGCCATGAGCTCATCCGGCGATCTCTTCGGTGCCACCGGGGAGGTGAACGTGCCGCTCGCCGAGCGCCTGCGCCCGAAGACGGTCGACGAGGTCGTGGGGCAACGGCACCTGCTGGGCGAGGGCAAGCCGCTCTGGGTGGCGCTGCGCTCGGGCAAGCCGCACTCGATGATCCTGTGGGGCCCGCCCGGCGTGGGCAAGACCACCCTCGCGCGCCTCATGGCGAACGCGTTCAACGCGGAGTTCATCGCGATCTCCGCGGTGCTCTCGGGGGTCAAGGAGATCCGCGACGCGGTGGAGCGCGCGCGCCTCACGCGCGACCAGTACGCGCGCGCGACGATCCTGTTCGTGGACGAGGTGCATCGCTTCAACAAGTCGCAGCAGGATGCGTTCCTGCCGCACGTCGAGTCGGGCCTCTTCACGTTCATCGGCGCGACGACCGAGAATCCGTCTTTCGAGGTGAACGGCGCGCTTCTGTCGCGCGCGCAGGTATACGTCCTGGAGAGCCTCTCGATCGAGGACCTCGATCGCGTGATCGAGCGCGGCTTCGAGGCCGAGGGCATCGATTCGACGGCGGATGCGAGAAAGCGCATCGCGGAATTCGCCGATGGGGACGCCCGGCGCGCCCTCAACCTGGTGGAGCACGTGGCGCAGGCCGCGCGGGTGGAGGCGAGGCGCGGCGCGGACGTCGAGTTCGTGAACGCGGTGGCGCAGCGCGCGGGACGCCGCTTCGACAAGGGCGGCGAGAACTTCTACGACCAGATCTCGGCGCTGCACAAGAGCGTGCGCGGGAGCGACCCCGACGCGTCGCTCTACTGGCTCGTGCGCATGCTCGACGGCGGCGCCGACCCGCGCTACCTCGCGCGGCGCATGGTGCGCATGGCGAGCGAGGACATCGGGCTTGCGGACCCGCGCGCGCTCGAGGTGGCGGTCAACGCGGCCGAGGTGTACGAGCGGCTGGGCTCGCCGGAGGGCGAGCTGGCGTTGGCGGAGTGCGTGATCTATCTCGCCGTCGCCGCGAAGTCCAACGCCGTCTACGTCGCCTACAACCAGGCGAAAGCCTTCATTGCGCAGGACGGCACGCGCCCCGTGCCGCTGCACATCCGCAACGCGCCGACCAAGCTCATGAAGAACCTGGGTTACGGCAAGGACTACCGCTACGCCCACGACGAGGACGAGGGTTACGCCGCGGGCGAGAGCTACTTTCCCGACGGCATGGAGCGGCCGTCGTGGTACCAGCCGACGAGCCGTGGGCTCGAGGCGAAGATCCGCGAGAAGCTCGAGCACCTGCGCTCGCTCGACGCGAACGCGGACCGGAAGCGGCGCGAATGACGGGTTCGTGGCTCAGGCGGGCGGGAGCGCTCATCTGCCTCGGATTGCTCGGCGCATGCAGTGCCATCCCGCTCTCGACGATGGCGGCCTTCAGCACGTTCCAGGAGTCGGACTTCGCGAAGCTCGATCCCCACGTGCTGCGAGTGCGCATCTCGGTCCCCGCCGGCTATGCGCTCGACATGGACAGCGTTCGCCTCAAGGTGAGCGTGGCTTCGGGCGGCAAGTCGCGCAGCGAGGCGTTCACGCTGCGGACCGTCGCCGAGACGCACGAGTCGAAGCCAGGGGGCTGGCTCTCGCCGGCGACGCCCGTCATCACGACGACCTGCGCCCTCGCGCAGGCCTCGGAGCCCGCTTTTCGCGAGCTGCAGCGCTTCGTGTCGAGCGGTCGCACGGAAAGCGTGGCGCTCGACGTGTCGCTCTCGCTCAGCGCGGCGCCGCCGGGCGCGACCGCGGCCACCGCGTGGGTCGATGTGCTCCTCGAACCGAGGCAGGGCTACGTCACGCTGGTTGACGGCGCGACGCTCCCGCTGAATGCAACCCGGGTCTACGGAAGGAAGGCGGAATAGCCGCTCGCCATCCTTGTTGGCGATTCGTTCGACCTTCCAATCACGGAGATCCTCGATGCGTCGCATCCTGCTCACTGCCGTCCTCTCTTGCGCCATTCTTTCGCCCGCCGCGGCTGCGTTGAAGGCGGGCGACGTCGCGCCCGATTTCCGCGCGCAGGCGTCGTTCGCGGGCAAGGCGAACGGATATTCGCTGAAGGAAGCGCTCGGCAAGGGACCGGTCGTCGTGTACTTCTATCCCTCCGCGTACACCAGCGGCTGCAACGTCCAGGCGCACGCATTCGCGGAGAGCCATGACGAGTTCGCGCGAGCGGGTGCCAGCGTCATCGGGGTGTCGCTCGACAGCATCGAGCGGCTGAACGACTTCTCGAAGGATCCCGAGTACTGCAACAGCCGCTTCCCCGTCGCGTCCGATGCCGACGGTCGCATCGCGCGGTCCTACCAGCTCGAGGTCGAGGACGGGAAAGCCGGCCTGAAGGACACGCGCGGGGTCGAGATCGGCCACGGCTTCACCGAGCGCACGACCTTCGTCGTCACGCCCGATGGCCGCATCGCCGCCACGATCGGCGGGCTGTCGCCGCAGGCCAACGTCGCAAAAGCGCTACAGGCAGTCCAGTCGCTCGGTGCGACGGCGAGGTAGCCGCCGCTTCGCTACGCCTCGCCGAAGCCGTCGGTGATGAGCCGGGTCACGGCATCGAGCGCCTTCACCTCGTCCGGCCCCTGCACCTCGATGTAGACCTGGGCGCCCATGCTCGCGGACAGCATGATGAGCGCGATGAGCTGGCGGCCATTGGCGCGTCGCCCGTTGACGACGAGCGTCACCGTCGACTGGAAGCGCGAGCACACCGTGACCAGCTTCGCCGCGGCGCGCGAATGAAGGCCGAAGCGGTTCATGACTTTCAGCACCCGGGTTCTCATGCAGCCCTCCTTGGTTGCCCGACCAATCTAGCATCGAATGCTGAATTTTCAATGACAACTTCGTGGAGGAATTGCAGAACTGGCGCGCCCTCCAAGGGTCCATGGCGCGCCACGCTAGAATATCCGCCATGCTCGACATCCAACTGCTCCGCAAGGACTTGCCCGCGGCCCTCGCCGGCCTCAAGCGCCGCGGCTTCGACTTCGACGAGGCCGCCTTCCGTTCGCTCGAGGAGGAGCGCCGCCGCGTGCAATCGCGCACGGAGGAGCTGCAATCGAAGCGCAACACGCTCTCCAGGCAGATCGGCATGCTGAAGGGCAAGGGCGAGGACGCGTCCGCGGTGATGGCCGA